>Ga0316201_10003512_pt1 | contig 11559 bp, 9 predicted proteins | sample CS6wburrow_MG_FD_204516 | JGI IMG/M metagenome (GOLD analysis project Ga0316201, IMG submission 204516) | Coastal sediment microbial communities from Delaware Bay, Delaware, United States - CS-6 worm burrow | ecosystem: Environmental > Aquatic > Marine > Coastal > Sediment | place: USA: Delaware... | reverse complement strand
TCCTGGGCATTTTGCCCGGCTTCGATCTTCTGGGCGTATTCAACCTCTTTTTCGGCGGTCAGCAGTTCGTACTCGCCGATCGCGGTGAGATACTGGCTGACCAGGTCGGTGGTGAGACGACCGCGATCGTCGGTGAGCTTGTTCTTGTCGAGATCTTTGCGCGAGCGAGACAAGGTATCGCGGTCAATCCGCTCTTTCGCTTCTTCTCGCTCGAATTTCGCTCGATCAACGAGCTTTTCTCGCGTCTTGCTGGTCTTCGCCATTAAGGAGGTCCTCCGAGACCTTCAGTCGGTAGGCAAGCCGCGCATCAACGACCTGCCTGTCCTCTTCGGGGAGTGCACCACTATCACATACGTATGCAAGTTTGTGAACCCCCTAAACCCGGTTTTCTTTCTTCAATCTTGACCCATAAATCGGAAGTCGCTTCCTTGGGACGTCCACCTTGCGACCGTATCGCTCTCGGGGTGATGCGTAAAGACCTTTAGTGGGCGGACCCTATTAGCAACGTATGCACCTATCCCAATGTTCCCATGAATGTTTGTCACTTCTGCTTCGAACCAGTTGGCCGCTACGGATGCCCCCCCCCCGATGGCGGTGAGTTCTACTCGTCATTTCACAGGTGGGGATCGCGTAGGCTCCCTTCATGCCCAACCGTCTCGCCAACTCAACTTCGCCTTATCTGCTGCAGCACCGGGACAACCCGGTTGACTGGTACGAATGGGGAGAAGAAGCCCTGCAGAGGGCTCAGGACAGCGATCGACCGATCCTGCTGTCTGTCGGCTACTCCGCATGCCATTGGTGTCATGTCATGGCTCACGAGTCGTTCGAGGACGACGAGACCGCCGCCTACATGAACGCCAACTTCGTCAACATCAAGGTGGATCGGGAGGAGCGGCCCGACATCGACCGCATCTATATGGATGCGCTGCAGGCGATGAGCGGCCACGGTGGCTGGCCAATGACCGTCTTCACCACTCCGGAAGGCAGTCCATTCTTCGCCGGCACCTACTTCCCCAAGGAGCCCCGCGGCCACATGCCGACGTTCCGCCAGGTCCTGGAGAGCGTGGCAGGAGCCTGGCAAGAGAAACGCCCCGAACTCAACGACCAGGCTGCTCGACTCTCCACTGCCGTCAGAGCGGGCATCCCTCCAGAGGATCCCCCTGCGGTCAGGACCGCGGCAGCCACAGCACTGGCAGCGCTTGCGGAATCGCACGACGCCGCCTGGGGTGGTTTCGGAGGAGCCCCCAAGTTCCCGCAGGCGCCGGTACTCGAGTTCATGCTTCGTCACCTGGCGATGGCTCCGGAGAGCGAGCCGGTAATCGCTCCGGTATTGCGTAAAACACTTGATGCGATGCGCGCCGGCGGCATCTACGACCAGGTCGGGGGTGGTTTTGCCCGCTATTCGGTCGACGAGCAATGGCTCATCCCCCACTTCGAGAAGATGCTCTACGACAACGCTCTCCTTGCCCGGGTATATCTTCAGGCCGGTCAAATGCTAGGGGAACCGGCTTACACCACCACCGCAATTGAAACCCTGGACTATCTAGCCAATGAGATGACCGACCCGTTCGGCGGGATTCACGCCGCCGAGGACGCCGATTCCGAAGGCATCGAAGGCCAGTACTACGTGTGGGATTGGTCCGAGTTCCGGTCCCTCGCCGGAGAGGATGCACCCATTGCGGCCACGCTCTACGGAGTCACTCAGGCAGGAAACTTCGAGGGCAAGAACAACCTCCACCTGGCCAAAAGCACGGCCGAAACCGCAGCAACCCACGGGGTAGCCGAGGATGCAGTGGTTGCGGCCAAACAGCGAGTCGACGCTGTCCTACTGCGGGCACGGCGTGATCGGATTCGCCCCGGGCGTGATGACAAGGTCATTGCCGCATGGAATGGACTGGCCCTGTCCTCGTTCGCCGAAGCAGCCGCCGTCCTCGAGTCTCCTCGCTACCTGGAGGTGGCCGTCGGGATTGCCGAATTCGTGACTACGAACATGGTCAGAGCAGACGGTCGGCTAATGCGCTCATGGCGGCGGGGGAAGACCTCAGGGCCGGCCTTTTGCGATGACTATGCCGCCATGGCGGTCGGACTCTTCCGGCTGTTCCAAGTCACCGCCGATCAGAGGTGGTATCTCGAGGCAGAGCGGCTCACCCGGGCAATGGTTGACTTGTTTGGCGACGCCGACGGTTTCTTCTCCCCTGGGGATGATGCTGACGACCTGATCGCACGGCCCAAGGATTTCGCGGACAACCCGCTCCCTTCTGCGAACTCCTTGGCTGCCGAAGCGCTGCTCATGATGTCCGCCTACACCGGGAGCGCAGTGCCAGAGGTCGAAGGGGTTGCCCGCGGCGCGGCTCGGCTGCTGGAAAGGATTCCGACGGCAGTTGGCCACTTGCTGGCAGTGTTGCTCACATCCGCTGTTGGCATCAAAGAGGTCGCCATCGTCGGCCCGTCCCAGCAGCGTCAACCCCTCGAGCGGGTCATCTGGGATTCGTACCGGCCAGATTATGTCGTCGCAGCAGGAGAAGACGCCGGGGCCGTCCCCCTCCTGAGAGACCGAGTTGCCATTGGAGGAAAGGCCACGGCATACGTTTGTCGGGACTTTGTCTGCGAACTCCCGGTGACCACAGCTGCAGACCTTCGAAATCAACTCTCCGGCAATCGCTAGCCCGCCCGGACCGCCAAATTCACGCAGAATCCGCTGCGGATCGTAAGCTACGACAACGTGAGTGACGAAACCCCTACCCAAGAAGGCCTTTGCGTCTACTGCGGCACCCCCCGCCCGATAGCCAAGCCGATCTGCCCGCAATGTGGTCGCACTTGGATCGATACGAGGGTCGGCGAGGAGATCCCACCGCTGACTCCCGAGCTGGTTGCCGCCTCAGTGCTGAAACGCGAAGAGGCAGCGGAACTGAAATCAGAATCGAACATGGGTGCCGGTATACGTCGACCGTGGGGCCTCCTGGTGGGAGCGCTAATCGCCATGGCCGCCATCGCCGGGTTCTTTCTCATCAACCGGGACAGCGGCGATGAAAACGCGGCCCCGCCCGCAACGACGACCACAACCTCGCCGAGTTCAACTACCGCGACCACAACTACGGCCGCCGCCACCACAACCGCGACCACCACAGCCACCACCACGACCACAACCACCCCAACCACCACAACCACCGTTGCTCCGATAGAGCCGGAGGGGGACGCGGTACCGCTCGAGGACCTGACTCTCGGTGCTTTTGCACTGGGTCCTTTTGGGTTCGACGCATCCGCGTCATACCTCGGCAGGCTCGTCGCCTCACTCGGCCAACCGGACGCCAAGACTGCCGCCGGCACAGATCTGGGCCTCTGCGCCGACCAGGAGGGCTCGGCATACACCTGGGGGGCGCTGACTGCGGTCTTCCGCGTCGACGGCGAGCGAGAGATCCTGGTGAGCTACCGCCTGGACGACACCGCCACGGACCACCCCACTCAGGCCATCACTACCAGATCGGGCTTGCAGCTCGGAGACACACTCGAGAAACTGGACGCCATCTATCTGCAGTCGGGAATTGCTCTGCAGGATGTCGACGGCACACCAAGTTTCCTACTGCTCAGGTCGACAGATAACGCAACCCTTCTCTGGGGCCCGGTGACCAGCACTGAATCAACCGGTACAGTTACGGGTATCTACTCGCCCAATAGTTGCGACGGCGGACCAAGACCGAACGTCTAGCGATACCGAGGTTGAGGGGGGTGTCTACGTGCGACTCTGCCACAGCTGCCGCGACGATCTAACATTGCCCGACCAATGGCCTGCCGGGGGATCCCGCTATGACTAGCGATCCAAAACCTACAGCACCGCGCGTTCGAGGGCGCATTCTCACTGTTCCGAATCTGATATCGGTGGGTGTGGGTTTGCTCGTCTTCTGGATGCTGGCCGCGCAATGGCGTTCGTCGCGCGGCACTCTGTTGGCAGCCCTGGTCGGTGGGTTTGTCACGGCAGCGCTGTGGTTGGTGTGGATGAGGATCACCGCGGGACCTAACGTCGCACGAGTAGTCGCAGAGCCGATACTCGGCTACGTGCCGACTACCGACGGAGCGGCAACCCCGACTCTTGGTGCGCCGACCTCCGAGGCCGCCGAAGCTTACCTCGATGCGATTGGGGCGCTGGAGGCCGCCACTAACGGCCAGGTGCTCCTCGTGAGCAGCAGCAGCCCCGGACTGGGCGCCACCACGGTTGCCATGAATCTGGCGGTGGCTGCAACCCGAATGGGCAGGAGAGCCGTTCTGATCGACGCGGACCCCTCCGGAGGTCTATCCGACTACGGCCGCACTAGTGGAGTGCCCGGCTGGACCGACCTTGCCGCGGGCACCGCCAGCCTCGAGGAGGCCACCCGCTTCTGGAAGGTCGATGACGCCAACACACTGCCCGTGATCCCGGTCGGATCTGATATCGATGATCGTGGCGCCGTATTCGCAGACATGCAGCTGGCCGATATCGTCGACGAGCTCACCGAGCACGCCGATCTGTTGATCATCAACTCGGCCCCGATCAACTGGGACACCACCCTCCCCCAGGTTGCCACGCACGCCGATGGGACGGTCCTGGTCGTCACTCCAGAGGTGGACGCCAGGGGCCTTGGCGAGCTGGGTGGCCAGCTGGCCGAAATCGGCGCCCCGATCATTGGATACATCGTCAACCGCGCCGACCGCCGCAGAGATCGACGCCCGCTGTGGCGGCGCTCGATCAAGAGGATGGTCAGCACCTTCGTCATCCTCATTGTGGTCTACTCCGGCTGGAACGCAGCGAGCGTTTGGCGTTCCTGGCAAACCGTGGAGCGGGACTCCTTCGACGAGATAGCCATGGACAACCTCCCTGAAGTGCGTCCGCCGGTCGAAGCGGGGGAAACCCTCACCGAGCAAGCGGCAACCGCCGTGACCGCAGTCCCCACCGACGCCGGCATTTACCAAACCTTCATGGTGGTCGGCTCGGATATCGGCGACGCCAGGGCCGACGTCATCATGCTGGTCATGCTCCCCGCCGACGGGTCGGCACCAATCATGGTGTCACTCCCCCGTGATCTCTATCTTCCCAACCGTTGCACGCAGAACTACAACCGCCTCAACGCGGCGTTCAACGGATGCGGCGACGAGATAAACGGGGCCACACTGCTGTCGCGCACCGTGGCAGACTTCACCGGAGTTCCGGTCGACCACTTCGCTTTGTTCACATTCGACGGCTTCGAAGAAATCATCGATGAGGTCGGCGGCGTCGAAATCTGCGTCGACCACCCGGTCCGCGATCGCAAGGCCTTCCTCAATTTGCCGGCCGGTTGCACGAATGCGAACGGAGCCCAGGCTCTTTCCTGGGTGCGGTCGCGATCCACCCTCGAGTACGTCGACGGCGTTTGGCGCACGATGGACGGCGTGAGCGACCTGACCAGGAACTCCCGACAGCAAGATGTCATGATGGCGATGCTGGCCAAGGCGAGCGATTTCGACTCACCGCAGGAGTTGGCCGGTGTTATCCGATCACTTACCAACGCGTTCACTCTCGATGATCAGCTCGGACTCACGGATGCGATCAATCTCGCCTGGGATCTCCGCGGTCTCGAACCGGAGGAAATCATCAGGCTGCAGATCCCGGTCGAGAACCATGAAGCCGAAATCGGCGGACTTCCTGCTCAGGTGCTGGTCGCCACCCGACCTTTCGACGAGTTGCTCGAGGAGTACTTTGCGGCGCCGGCCACCGAACTGCCTGAGTAACACCGCATTGCGCGTTCCCCGCAATATGATGTGGCCCACCGACCCCACCGAGATGATGTGAGCGAGCAACCCCCAACCTATGAAGATGGCTTCGACCCGTACGAAGGTCTAGCCGACCTAACCGGAGAGGAACCGTTGCCGCCACTCGAAGACCCCGGCCTGCCGCCGGCAACCCCACCCCGCAGCCCCCTTCTGACCGGGCTCATCCTGGGTTTGCTGCTGGTGGTACTCAGCGTCGCCATCTTCAATCTCACGCGAGACGACGAAACCGCGGCGGGAGACCAAGCGACCGAGACGACAGCCACACCTTCCGAGACGACAGGGCCCGATGATGCGGTAACAGAGCCTACGGAAGGTGCCGAGCCGGCAGAGAGCACAACCAGCACAACTGAGGCTGCCCCCACCTTCGCGGGATACGCTGCGGCGGGAACTCCAATCTTCCCCGGCGATCTGAGACTGGAAACGGGTGGTCTCGGCGAAATCCGCCTCGGCCAGGCTGCCACCGAGGCAGTCGGACGGCTGATTGCAAGCCTCGGCGAGCCAACCAGCGATTCCGGCCCGATTGCACCGACAGCTGAGTACGGCGCCAATTGCGTCGACAGTCAGGTGCGCATCGTCAAGTTCGGCGCACTTGCGGCCGTCGTCGTCATTGACCCAGACGGTAGCGAGACCTTTGCCGGCTACCGCCTCGACCTGACTTACGACGGAGCGTCGACCTCGGCAGCTGCCGACCTCGAAACCCTCAGCGGTCTCAAGCTGGGTAACTCGGTTGTTGATCTGCGACGCATCTATGAGGGGTTTGATGTGCAACTGGTCAACGACCCGGATCTCGGTCGCATCTTCGAACTCCGCAGTGGCAACACCGGAAACCTCCTGCTGTGGGGTCCGGTGACCGAGACCGGCAACGAAGGCACCGACACGATCATGGGTATCTACTCGGTGGATGCCGCCGCGGCTTTCTGCTGAGCCCGTTTCTGTCGAATCGCCGACAAGGGAACTACAATCCCGACCGTCGCCAAATCGGAGTAGAACTTGCAGAATCGATCGACAGTCGTCTTCGCCGGCGCTCTGACCGGCGGCCTGCTCGCCATTGCGACGATGGCGGTCCTGGCAGGACGGTTTGCTACCGGTGGTATCGGGCTGACGTCGGGCGGAGATGCCCAGTTGGTGGTGCGCACCGGTGCTCTGTACCTGGCAGCTGTGGTTGCCGCATTGATCGGCGGAGTGATTGTCTCGGCCATCGCCTACGGCGCCGCGGCAGAAGACGACGATGAGTCAACTCGATTCGAACTCGCCCACGTAATGCCGTTTGGCCTGGTTGCCGCTCTCGCATCCGGCTACAGCGTGCTGCGAGCAGGCCTGGGAATCGCCGCCGACATCGGCGCCGGAGAAACCAGCGTCACCGTGGCCGCTCTGGGCCTCGCGGTTCTCGTGGCCGGTCTCGTGGCCGGAGGACTGACCGCGTGGGTCGTGGCCACTCTGGCGGCCAAGAGCGTGGTCGGCCTCGAGGGCGAAGCCGCCCCGGCCAGCACGGCGATGATGATGAAGGCCGCGACGCAAGCCGTGACCGGTCCGATGCTGGCAATCGTTGTGACGGCCGCGCTGGCAGTCGGCTTGTCTCAGCTGTTGCTGGCCGCCGAGGGAACCGCAGCCATCGCCATATTCTCGGGAGCCGCCGCCCTGGTTCTGTTCGGCTCAGCTGCTGCTGCCTATCTCGGCGGCGACAACGACAGCGCCACCGGCAGCTAGACCATCCGTTTGCGTAGCCTTCGGCCGACATTGGTCGCAGACTGCGACGGAGCCGGTTGCAAGGGGCCCGAGCGCTAGGACTCGTGGACGCTCACGCGTGGCGTTGGGTTGCTATAGCGCTGCTCATCATTCCACCAGGAGAACCAGATCCAGGCGATGTAGCCCCACAACAGGAGGCCGGCTCCCAGCTTCATGATCAGGCCGGCCATGACCTGATCGTCCAAGGCTGAGATCCCCCACAAGCGCGGGAACGTCTCGTAGATCGGATACAACGGGCTCTCCCCAAACGTGAGGAATGTTGCCGGGATGGTCGGCACCAGCGATTGCAGGAACACATAACCCATCCGCAAGAACGGTGGCAGCTGTGGAATGTCGGGAATGGGCCCGAGCACCGGCCACCACATGAGGATTCCAAACAGGAACAGAACGCCGTGCAATGCGAAGTGAGCAAACTCGTTCCGCAGCATCAGGTTGAGGACGGCCGGGGCGTGGATCAAGCCGAGCATGCCGTTGAACAAGGCCAGGGCAACAAACGGCTTAGTGAGGATCTTGAGCACCGGAAGGATCGGTTTCACGACAAGCCTGATCAGCCACCACGGCGTTCCCACCAACAAGAGTGGAGGGGCGATCAGACCAAACGCCAGGTGCTCGACCATGTGGAACATAAACAGACTGCGTTCACCGATATCGTGAACCGGCCACGACGAAACGGCATAGAGAGCGAAGATCCCGGCATAGAACGCAACCCGTTGCCGGGTGGTGACCGCTATTTCACCGCGGGGAGCGTGGATCGCAGCGAGGCGACGCAGGCCGTACTCGTACAAAACGATCATGCCCACCAGGACGCCGACGACGTCGAGGTGCATATGGAAGGCAAGAACGTCGTCGATGGTCTCGGGTGGGGCGGCGGCCAGGACGCCGAAGGAAACCATCCTCTAGAGGGCGTCCAACGACAAAAGCATAACGATGAACAGGGGGAAGACCCCGATCACCCCGAATAGGAACAAAGTGCGATAGAGCTTCTTGTCATAACGGAGATGCATGAAGAACCCAACGACGGTTCCAAACTTCAGCGCAGCCAGCGCCCAGAGCAGCGGGACCTTGACCGGATCCAGTGCCGAGATACTTGGCACTGCGATCTCAACCGCAGTCACCACAGCCAGAAACAGGGCTATCAGCCAGTAGACCCGGGGAGTCGGGTGCGCTCGATGAGTGATATCGGTCATGCTCACACCTGCAGAAGGTAGACGACGGTGAAGATAACAATCCAGACAATGTCGACGAAGTGCCAGTAGAGGCCGACCAGTTCGACGTTGAGGCCCTTGTCGTCGTGGAGGCGTCCGTCGAGCGACAGGAAGAACATGGCCATCAGCATCAAGACCCCGATCGCCACGTGAGCGCCGTGGAAGCCGGTCAGCATGAAGAATGATGAGCCAAACGAGCTCGTGGAGAGCGTCAGGCCCTTGTGCGCAAACTCGGTGAACTCGAAGATCTGACCGGCCAGGAACGTTGTACCCAGCAGCGCGGTTGCAGCCAACCAGATGCGAGTACCCCTGGCGTCGCGCTTCTCGAAGGCGTTGTGCGCCAGGACCATGGTCAGCGAGCTCATCAGCAACACGAACGAGCTTGCCGAGGTGAACGGGATGTCGAATATCTCAGAGCCGGGTCCCTCGCCGGTGTTATTCCGGTAGAGCAGGAAGGTGGCAATCATCGAGCCAAAGAACATACATTCTGAACCGAGGAATACCCACATGGCAGCCTTGCGGATCGGACGTACATCGTGGTGGTCGTGCACCTCGGGTGCGGCTACCTGGCTACTCATGATCGCTGTCCCTCGTCACGGGCTCGAGTGACCACCCGAACACACCCCACATGGTTATCAACACGCCGAGACCGACTACCACCCATCCGCCCGGTAGGTAAACGAACCCGTACCCCATGGTGACGATGCCCCCGGCAGCGACAATCGGGTAATACGACGGAGACGGCATGTGCATGTCTTCCTCATGGGCATCCTCGCCGCCGGTTGTGGTCTCAGTCGCAGTGGCTCCACCGGTGACATCAGGCATGCGCACTGCACGTCCTTCGTCGTCGGTGGCGTACTTGCGGTGCCAGAAGTCATCGACATGCTCGACATGCGGTATCTCATCGAAGTTGTGGACCGGAGGAGGCGAAGAGATCGACCACTCGAGAGTGCGACCGTCCCACGGGTCGTCGCCGGCCAATTCACCGTGCTTCCGGCTCTTGATGAGATTCCAGGCGAAGACCAGGAAAGAGATTCCGATGAGGAACGACCCGAACGTTGCGACCTGGTTCCAGAACTCCCAGCCCAGACCTTCTGGATAGCGGTAGGTGCGGCGGGCCATGCCGTTGAGACCCAGGATGTGCATCGGGGCGAAGGTGAGGTTGAACCCGGCCAGCATGAGCCAGAAGTGCCAGTGGCCGAGCTTCTTGTCGAGGAACCTACCGGTCCACTTGGGGAACCAGTAGTAGGCACCGGAGACGTAACCAAAGACGCCGCCGCCAAAGAGCACGTAGTGGAAGTGGGCGACGACGAAGTAGCTGTCGTGCTGCTGATAGTCCGATGGCACGACCGAGTGCAGCACGCCGGAGAGGCCGCCGATAACGAACAGTGAGACAAACCCGATGGCAAACATCATCGGCAACTCGAAGCGGATCTTGCCGCCCCACATGGTGCCGATCCAGTTGAAGATCTTCACGCCGGTGGGTACCGCAATCATCATGGTGGCAACCCCAAAACCAGCCTCGGCGACTGGCCCAAGACCGGCCGTGTACATGTGGTGCGCCCAGACCCCGAAGCCCATGAAGCCGATGGCAATTCCAGAGAAGACCACAAACGGATAGCCAAACAGGGGCTTGCGGCTAAAGGTGGGGAAGACCTCCGAGACGATTCCCATTGCGGGCAGGATCAGAACGTAAACCTCCGGGTGCCCGAACAACCAGAAGAGGTGTTGCCACAGCAGAGGGTCGCCGCCTCCGCTGAAGAACTGGGTTCCGAAGTTGCGGTCAAAGAACATCTGGAAGAGCCCGACACCGAAGATCGGCAGCGAGAAGATGAGGAGGAACGAAACGACCACGGCCATCCAGGTGAATACCGGGACCCGCATCAGGGTCATGCCGGGGGCGCGCATGGTGAACACTGTTGCGATGAAGTTGGCCGAGGCCATGATCGAGGCGACACCGAGGAGCTGAGCGCCGATGGCATAGAAGTCCATCCGAACGTATTCCTCGAGCTGGGTGGATAGCGGTGCGTAGCCGAACCAGCCCCCATCGGGAGCCCCGCCGAGCACGAAACTCGACAACAGCATCACCGTGCTAAACAGGAACAGCCAGAAGCTAAACGCGTTGGCTCTGGGGAAAGCAACGTCCCGGGCCCCGATGTGCAGCGGAATGAAGTAGTTCATGAACGCGGCGCCCACCGGCATCACCACCACCAGCAGCATGGTGAGTCCGTGCATGGTGAACAACTGGTTGTAGGCGTCGGCGCTGAGAATGGTGCCGTTGGCCGTCGAGAGCTGCAGCCGAATCAGCAATGCTTCGAGCCCGGCAACGAAAAAGGCCACCAAAGCGCTGATCCCGTACATGAGACCAATCCGCTTGTGATCAACCGTAGTAATCCAGCTCCATATACCGGTTGGCTCTGCCGGAACTAGATCCTTTTCGGTGTCGAGCACCATTTACTTCCACCCTTCCAGCAGCGCGATCAGGTTGTTGATGTTTTCGGTTGAGAGGTTGAAGTTGGGCATGCCCAGGATCCGGCCGCCTTCGATGTCGTTCAGCTCCGGTCGCATCGGCTTCAAGTCCGATGGATTGGCGAGCCATTGGGCGAGGTGATCGCGGTCGTTCACGAAGGTACCGGCGCCGAACGTATTCCTACTGCCGAAGTGGGTCAGGTTGGGAGCCAGGGACGAGGTGAACGTCACCCCATCGACGTCGATAGATGGCACCGGGCCAACGTCGACAACGCCGTCAGGGGTCACCACGGTGGCGTTGTGGCAGGCGATACAGGTCGTAAAGGCGTCGTAGCCGGCAGCCGCCGCGCCCTCGGTG
>Ga0316201_10003511_pt1 | contig 11560 bp, 8 predicted proteins | sample CS6wburrow_MG_FD_204516 | JGI IMG/M metagenome (GOLD analysis project Ga0316201, IMG submission 204516) | Coastal sediment microbial communities from Delaware Bay, Delaware, United States - CS-6 worm burrow | ecosystem: Environmental > Aquatic > Marine > Coastal > Sediment | place: USA: Delaware... | reverse complement strand
CGGTGGTGGCCCGGGCGACCCTGATCTGATCTCATTTCGCGCACTGAGACTGATGCAGCAGGCCGATGTGGTGGTTTATGACCGACTGGTGGCACAGGCGATTCTGGAAATGACACGGCGCGATGCAGAGCGCATCTATGTGGGTAAAGAGCGCGACCACCACGCTATGCGCCAGGAAGAGATAAACGCTCTGCTGGTCAGCCTGGCGAAAGCGGGTAAACGGGTAGTGCGCCTGAAGGGTGGTGACCCATTCATTTTCGGACGTGGCGGCGAGGAGATCGACACTCTGTTTGAAGAGGGGGTACCTTTTCAGGTCGTCCCGGCCGTGACCGCGGCTTCGGGATGCGCAGCCTATGCCGGCATACCTTTGACCCACCGCGACTATGCCCAATCGGTAACCTTCGTCACGGGTCACCTCAAGGACGGCTCCATGAACCTGAACTGGAGCCAACTTGCCCAACCCAGTCAGACCGTCGTCTTCTACATGGGTCTTCTCGGGTTGCCGGTGATAACCGAGCAGCTGACGGCTCATGGTGTTTCACCCGGGATGCCAGTGGCACTGGTGCAGCAGGGCACAACGGAACACCAGCGCGTTTTCACCGGCACATTGAGTAACATCCAGTCTATCGTGGAGCGCGAAAAACCCAAGCCACCGACTTTGATAATCGTTGGTGACGTAGTCAGGCTCCAGGAGAAACTGAGCTGGTACAAAGCGCCAAAACAGCCCCGTAAAGGCGCCACCTCTCCCATCAGCGGCCCACCGGAGGCATCATTGTGATTTGCCCCGACTTTCCCGCTGTAAATGCTATCCTACGCCGAAGCAGCGCCGCCCCGGGATTTGCTGCGACGAGATACCGGCCGTACTCAAACCAGGTTGAACAGAAATGAACAGCGCCTCCCAACCCTTAACGCAACAACCAAAGATACCAGCACCTCTGGCATTGCCGCTGGCGCTGATTCCGACCCGGCTCAACAGTGCCATACTGGTAAGAGTTCTAAACCACCTGTTCGCGCCGGAACTGGCCGACGGTGAGCTGGATTTTCTGGCCGGTAAACAGATGCTGATAACCGTGGCGGACGCCAGGTTGAGCTACCGAGTCACACTGGATAACGGTTTGCTCGCGGCAGTCGGTGAGGGAAGGACGGATGATCTTAGTATTGCGGGGAACGTCTATGATTTTCTGCTACTGGCAACCCGACGCGAGGACACCGACACGCTCTTTTTCAACCGCAGGTTGAAACTTGGAGGAGACACGGAACTGGGGCTTTACGTCAAAAACTTCCTTGACGGCCTGGAGATTGAAGAACGCATGGGTCCGCTGCTGAAACTGCTCAATGGCGCCACCTCGATCATGGGAAGATTCGCCTGAGGAGCTCATTCCCCCGACAACGCCCTGGCCTGATTTTGGGTTGCGAGCATACCAGCCTCCCCATGCCAGTAGCCGTTGCAGGCACCTACCGGCATTAGGCGCTCGAGACGCCGCATCCCCTCTTCCGCTTCCATCTCGCCTTCAATACAGCGGTGAAATATATCTATGACCGCGTCGCTTCTGCGCGACTGAGGGCTAATACGCACGACGTCCACGCCAAGTTCACGCATAGGGTCCAATTCTAAAATCAGGTTGCAGGTCTGTGCTGATTGGGTCTGGATACCGTTCAGGGAGAGAAAACGCGTATCGTCCTGAGCTGACAATATTAAACCGTCCGGGTAGTCCAGACAGCGATACTGGCAATCATCCTTGGGCAGGTTGTGCGCGCGCGCGGTGAAGCAGCGCGCCGAGTAGGCCAACGGCAGGCGGCCGTATACGAACACCTCGGTCTCGATGCCTGCCGGCCGCGCCGACTGCATATCCGCCAGCGTACCGGCAGAAAGCTCCAGCGGAAATACCCAGCGCTTCAAACCCTCCTCCGCGAGCAGCTTGAGCGTACGCTCGTTGTAGATATTAACGCTGTGACCGGCGACAAAAGGACGCCCGCGCATCAACTGCACAGCCCCCATGTCATTCGCCTCCACCAGATATTGCGCATTCCCGCAGAGACGACGCAGCCGCTTCAACTCAGACTCCGCCTCCAGCAGCGCAAGCGTCGACAGCACCACCTCTTTGCCTGCTGCCGTCAGAAGCTCCGCCAGACGGAACCAGTCGTCGGTGCGCATCAGTGTGCGTTTGGAGCAGACCGTCTCGCCAAGATAGACGATATCGACCGGCGAATCGGCAATTTGCCGGTAGAACTCGAGCACGTCATCCCGCGACCAGTAGTAAAGGATAGGACCGAGCGAAAGCCTTGGGGTATTACTCATGATAAAAGTGCCTGACGCTGAATCTACTGCCAGGGCCTGGAATAGGCGCCGAGCGTGGTCTGGGTTCCTTCTGAAACTTTACCCAGTTCAGCCATCCAATTGGCCTGAGGCCGATAGTTCTCCGGGTCTCTGCGGCAGGCGTCCAGGGCTGCCCGCCAGACCCGGGTCACCTGGGCAACATAAACCGGGCTGCGCTGACGTCCCTCGATCTTGATCGCTGAGACTCCGGCTTTCTGCAGATCCGGCAACAACTCCAGGGTGTTGAGGCTGGTCGGCTCCTCGATTGCATGGAAAGTGTTGCCCGCAACGCAGAATCTCCCTTTGCAAAGGGTAGGATAGCCGGCATTCTCCCCTTTTCGATAGGTCTCGATCAAAACCCCGCCAAGGCGTGTCTGCAGCCCCTCTTCGGTCTCCCTCCACTCCACGTGGCTGGCGGGAGAGCAGGCGCCGAAGGTGTTTGGCGAGAGACCGGTTGCGTAGGAAGATAGAATACAGCGCCCCTCGACCATTACGCAGAGACTGCCGAAGCCAAACACTTCGACCTCCACCGAACTGTTGCTCACCACATGCTCGATCTGGGAGAGCGAAAGCACCCTGGGCAGCACCGCGCGACGAATGCCGAACCGCTCCCGGTAAAAACGCAGTGCCTCGTAATTGGTGGCCGAACCCTGCACCGAAAGGTGCAGATTAAGTTCCGGATAACGGTTCGACGCATAGTCCAGCACCCCGATATCTGCGGCTATCATAGCATCTACAACAAGATCAGCCGCCTGATCCACCGCTGTCTGCCATCGACTCCAACCGTTTGGCTGAGGATAGGTGTTCAGCGCCAGGAATACCTTGACCCCATGCTGCCGCGCGTAACGGACACCTTCGGCCATTTTGGCCGGACCGAAATTCAACCCGGCGAAATGGCGCGCATTGGTGTCGTCCCTGAAGCCGAAGTAGACGGCATTCGCGCCATTGTCCACCGCAGCTTTAAGAGAAGGCAGATTACCCGCGGGACAGACCAGATCCATTGCATTTACCCGTTAAGTTGCATGCGTAGAATTAATATTCTACCAAATCCGGCCCGCCTGGTAATTATCCGGACAACAGAAAAACTCAACCTGCCGTACCGGTCAGAAACCAGACGGACATTAGAAGAAGCGGTGCCCGCCATTCGACCCGCTCGCTATAGTAGCGCATAAGCGCTCTATCAATTGGTTGATTACTATGTGATGGTTTAGAATCCATCCGAACCTGTTGGACTCCCATTAGCTGAGTAACACAGAGGCCCCTGCAAACACCATGACGGATCGTGCTGGATCAACCCTGGACAAGGAGCGGCTGGTGATCGCGCTCCAGTCCATACTCCCCTCACAAGCAGTGATACATGAAACCGAAGCACTGCGTCCCTACGAGTGCGATGGCCTGTCAGCTTATCGACAGATGCCATTGGTGGCGGTTCTTCCGGAAAACCAGGAACAGGTGGTGCAGATTATGCAATTGTGTCACCGCTACGAGACACCAGTGGTCGCACGCGGCGCGGCCACCGGTCTCTCGGGAGGCGCACTGCCGTTGGCGGACGGAGTGTTGCTCAGCCTGGCAAAGTTCAACCGCATTCTGGACATAGATCCGACTGGGTGCACTGCCCGGATTCAGCCAGGCGTGCGCAACCTGGCCATATCGGAAGCTGCTGCCCCCATGGGCCTCTACTATGCTCCCGATCCCTCATCGCAGATCGCCTGTACCATCGGCGGCAACGTGGCGGAGAATTCCGGAGGGGTGCACTGCCTCAAGTATGGACTGACGGTACACAATATCCTGCAGTTGAAAATCGTTACCATGGCGGGTGAGTTGCTCACTATCGGCAGTCAGAGCCTGGACTCTCCGGGATACGATCTGCTGGCATTGATGACCGGTTCCGAGGGGATGCTCGGCATAGTTGTCGAAGTGACGGTTAAACTGTTGCCGATCCCGCAACGCGCCCAAGTGATGCTGGCTGCATTCGATGATGTGGAGAGAGCAGCCAATGCGGTAGGCGAAATCATCGCGGCAGGAATTATTCCCGCGGGGCTGGAGATGATGGATGGTATGGCGCTGCGGGCGGCGGAGGATTTTGTCCATGCCGGCTACCCGACAGACGCGGCGGCGATTCTGTTGTGCGAGGTTGACGGCACCAACGAAGAGGTTTCGGCCGCTGCAATGCGGGTTCACGACCTGCTGCTGGCGCAGGGAGCGGTCGAGGTGCGTACCGCACGCGACGAAGCGGAGCGTATCAGCTTCTGGAAAGGAAGGAAAAACGCCTTTCCGGCGGTAGGACGGATCGCCCCTGACTACTACTGTATGGATGGCACCGTGCCGCGCAAACGGCTGGCCGAGGTTCTAACCACAATCGGCCACCTCTCAAGCGAGTACGGTCTGCCTGTGGCCAATGTGTTCCACGCCGGCGACGGCAATCTGCACCCATTGATCCTATACGACGCAAATCTTCCGGGCGAGCTCAAGCGTGCCGAGGATCTGGGCGCCGAGATACTCGAACTCTGTGTGCGGGTGGGCGGAACGATCACCGGTGAACACGGCGTCGGCCATGAAAAGATTCACCAGATGTGCGTGCAGTTCAGCGATCAGGAGCTGGGGCAGTTTCGCGCACTCAAAAAGGCTTTCGACCCGTTAGGCCTGCTGAATCCCGGTAAAGCGATCCCGCTGCCAAGGCACTGTTCGGAATACAAGGCGTTGGGCAAGGAGGTGCTGACCGCACCCGGCTCGCGAGAGGAAGCCCGCGGATGAAACGGGCGTGCGACAAATCCGCCGAACTGCAGGAAGCCGTTGTTTCCGCTGCCGCACTAAGCAGGCCGCTGAATCTGACAGCAGGCAACAGTAAATCCTTCTATGGAGGCGAAATCCAAGGCATGCCGCTGGCGCTCGATGGCCACCGCGGGGTGGTGAATTATGAACCCAAGGAGTTGGTACTGACAGCCCGGGCGGGCACTCCGCTGCACGAAATCGAGGCGGTGTTGGCGCAACAGAAACAGATGCTGGCATTCGAACCCCCTCACTTTGGCAACCGGGCCACTCTCGGAGGAACCATCGCCTGCGGCTTATCCGGACCCCGCCGTCCCTATACCGGATCGGCGCGCGATTTCGTACTGGGTGTGCGCATCATCAACGGTAATGGCGAGATCCTGCGTTTTGGCGGCGAAGTGATGAAGAACGTGGCCGGTTACGACGTCTCCCGCCTGATGTGCGGTTCACTGGGAACCCTGGGCGTTCTGCTGGAAGTCAGCCTGAAGGTGCTGCCAATACCGGAGTGCGAGGTCACGCTGGTGCAGGAGCGCAGCGCTGCGGAAGCGATCGCTGTGGTCAATAGATGGGCCAGCCAGCCCCTGCCCATCACCGCAGCCTGCTACGACGGCTTGAAGCTCTACCTTCGATTGTCGGGTGAACCGGAGGCGGTCACCGCCGGCAAGAGTCTTGTCGGTGGCACGGAAGCGCCCGAACTCAATCGCATCTGGTTCGAGATCCGCGAACACCAGTATGCCTTTTTTAACAGCGGAGCACCGCTGTGGCGTCTGTCGCTGCCGCCGCAGACCCCACCGCTGGAACTGGCAGGAAAGCAGTTGATCGACTGGGGTGGGGCCCAGCGCTGGTTGTTGAGCGATGCCCCTGCCGGAACTATTCGCAATGCAGTTGAAGCGCATGATGGGCACGCCACCCTGTTCCGTAATGCCGAGAACAGAAACGACGTTTTTCATCCTCTGGCAGGCGCGCTCAATTCGTTGCATCTGCAGTTGAAGCGGGCATTCGATCCAAAAGCCATTTTCAATCCCGGCAGACTATATCCGGATTTCTGATGCAGACAGCCATTCCCGAAAACCTGCTGGCCACACCCGACGGAGCCGAAGCCAACCGGATTCTGCGCAGCTGCGTGCATTGCGGTTTCTGCACCGCCACCTGCCCAACCTATCAACTTACCGGCGATGAGCTGGACGGTCCACGCGGACGCATCTATCTGATCAAGCAGATGCTGGAAGGTAACGCAGCAGGCCGGATTACACAGCGCCACCTGGACCGCTGTCTAAGCTGCCGCTCCTGTGAGACGACCTGTCCCTCCGGCGTCGATTATCACCGGTTGCTGGACATCGGGCGCATGCGGCTTGGCGAAAGCGTCAGCCGCTCATTTTTCCATAACCTGGTCCACCGCGGACTGCGCCTGATTTTGCCATACAAAAATCGATTTGGATTTCTGTTGCGTCTGGGACAGGCAACTCGCCCACTACTACCTGCCGCTGTTAAAGCCAAGATCCCGGTGAGGCGCACAGCCAAACCTCGTCCAACAACGCAACATAACCGGCGTATGATTCTGCTGGAGGGCTGCGCTCAACCAGTTGCCGCCCCGAATACCAATGCTGCAACGGTGCGAGTGCTGGACCGGCTGGGCATCGGCGTTATTTGCCCGCAGGGCCAAGGTTGCTGCGGTGCAGTCAGCCACCATCTGGCGGCGGAAGATGAAGCGCTGATGTTCATGCGTCACAACATCGATGCCTGGTGGCCGCTGTTGGAGGATGGCGCCGAAGCGCTGCTGACTACTGCCAGTGGATGCGGCAGCATGGTAAAGGAGTACGGCCACCTTTTACGCAACGATTCTGTCTATGCAGAGAAGGCCCGGCGGGTGTCGGAAATGGCCTTCGACCTGGCTGAGGTTCTGGCCGGAGAGGATCTGAATAGCCTTAATCTGAAGATCAAGACGCAGTCGGTCGGATATCACTCCCCCTGTTCACTGCAGCACGGTCAGCAGCTCGCCGGGGGAGTCGAAAAGATCCTGCGGCGCTTTGGTTTCAACCTGACAGCCGTTGCCGACAACCATCTCTGCTGCGGTTCGGCAGGAACCTACTCCATTCTGCAGCCGGAAATGTCCCGACAACTTCTGGACAAAAAACTCGAGGCGCTTCAAGCCGGCTCGCCTGCTGTCATCGCAACCGCCAATATTGGCTGTCAGTTACATCTGGAGACCCAGGCAAGCATACCCGTCAGGCACTGGATTGAACTGGTTGACGAAGCGATGGACAGCTAGTATTCAGTCAATATGATAGTGCTGGGTTCAGTGAGTTTGTCAGCGTTCATGGCAAGGCGCGATCCGCAGTTATTGGCAAGCCTTTCACAAGGAGCGCAACGCAGCACTGGCAGCATCTCTCCGGAATGGGTTCGTTGCGGCATGCGAAGAGTAGTCTGTGCTGCTTTTTCGGACTTCCTAGTCGTATGCTTCCCGTGCCAGGATTAGGAACAAGGATGTCAGACGCAAGTCTGCCGATGCTTGATGGGGCGGGAAGTGACAGCTGCCAAGGCGATATAAAAAGAAACGCCTACTGAAACTCGCGCATTATTCGAGTCGATAATGGAAAACAGAATGGACCCAATAAATACCAACCGACTTAATAGAGAAGGATTCAAGATCCTTTTTGATTTACACACTCAGAATGTGAAGTCGAGAATAATCCAGCTGTTTGAGGATTTTCAGAAACAGAGAGATCTTATCGATTCTGCCTCTGACAGCCACTTTCTGGTAAATGAGGTGAAAAAAATCGTATATGAATCCCGTAACAGACTGGACGTCTTCCACGTTGACGGAATCCCTAATATCAAGGAGTTCCTGGAGAGAAATCTTCCCTCAAAAAAACTGGATAAGCTTATCCGGGAGGCGGTCGACATGATCTTGTCTTCGGGCGATTCCGATGAACAAAAAAAACGAGCCATTCATTATATAAAGCGCACACAAATCGGCCTGCTGAAAGAGATCAATCCCAAGATAATCGATGAAATTTAGGGACCGTCTTGCAAATGCAGCCAGTGAGGAGAAGGGGTCGGACAATCGCGGGTTCAACCTCCAGCACGACTGCGGCCGTCACCGACAGCCACTGAATGTTGGGTTACGGACAGGACAACTCCGGTTTCAATCGTAGATCAGGTATTGGAAACGCGGGTCGTCCGGCATATCCTTCAACGCTCCCGTTTCGCCACCCGGCCGCCATAGAAGGATCTCCTCGATCTTTCCCGCCAGTTCGAAGTCCTTATTGGTGACGCCGCCGGCTGAATGGGTGTTGAGTTTCACCTTGAGCGAAGCATAGGATAGTTCGATATCGGGATGGTGAAATGCCGCCTCAGCCAGGTGCCCCACAGCATTGACCAGCATCAGCGTGGCTCTCCAACCACCGGTGTTATACAAGCGGCATATCGAACCATCCTCCAATGACCAACGGGAAAGCTCATGGTTGAGACGGTCCTGAATCTCATCCTCAAGATAGACCTCTTCACTGTTTCGAATCCGTGTCGCCATTGTGATACCTCAAAGCCGAGTACGCCATTAGTCAAATATCGGATGCAATGCGCTACAACGAGGATAAGGGCCTCAACTCAAAGATGACCCGTGCATTGTCTCCGCGCCAGCCACCACCATCGACAACATGGCAAAGTCCAGAGAAGACCTTGCTTTGAACTCCGATACAATTTCGGCATGCCTTTCGAAAGCATACCTATTGCTCTCTCTCCATTGATCGATCATTTTTTTCGCGCTCTTTATCGTTTTTGAACGATTCAGAATGTGAGCGGCTATTTCTCGCTGATGAGTGTTGAGCCTGTCGCTCAGCCGGTTTTTCGCCAGGTCGTGCCAGTGTGTCTGTATCTGGAGAAGGCCTATCTGTTCCCTCAGCCAGTGAAAGTGGAGATCTTTACCCAGATTGTAATAGACCGAAGCCACCAGCAGTATGTCGCGGTCACACTGTCTGGCCACTCTTACTATATCCAGCGCCGACGCCATGGGCGCCAGAATGCCGGCTCGCTGAGCCAGTTCTCGCGGCACTCCGGAGCTGGTCAGGTATTTTACTTTTCGGTTGAGCGCAAGCCGGTCCGTGGATGTCAGCGGTTTAGGCATTCCCGATGCCAGTTCCTCTACTCCCCTCTGAAAATACTCGACCAGCGATTGAATGGAGAGCCCCTGTTCATGGTGCCTGAGCAACCAAATCACAGTCTGCCGTACCAGGTCGGTCACCAGCAGCATTAACTCCATCTGCACTGTAGCGGCCACTGCATTGTCGAGCGCCTCGATGTCCCGCCACAGACCGCCGACGTCGAATATCTCGCTTATCGATACATAGGCACGGGTCAACCCTGCAATATCGGCACCCGCCTCCTCACGAACCCTGAAGCCAAACCCCGGTCCGACATGATCGACGATTCTATTGGTCAGATGCGTTGCGGTAATCTCCCGTTTCAGCGGGTGGCTTCCAATCTCGGCGGAAAACCGCTCAGCCAGTGCTTTGGGGAAATAGTCGGAAAGCTCAAACTGAAGATAGACGTCGTCCGGAATATCCGATTCGACCAGCGCATCATAGTAGTTCATTTTGCTATAGGCGTGCAGAACCGAAATCTCTGGCTTAGTCAATCCACGGCCTCTGGCCTGTCGCTCGGAGATCGCTTTGATCCCCGGCAGGAACTCCAGCTCCCTGTTCAGGCGTCCCCGTTGCTCGAGGCTGTCGATGAAGCGGGCGTGTTCATAGAGCTTCTCGGGCGCTTTCCATGCCACCAGACTGATCGCCTGAGATTGCGCGTAATTGTGTGCCAGAACGAGTCCGGCGACCTCATCCGTCATCTCGACCAGCAGCCGATTCCGCTGCTTCTCGGTCATCTCGCCGTTGGCAACGATCTGGCCCAGTAGAATTTTGATATTCACCTCATGATCGGAACAGTCTACACCGGCCGAGTTGTCGATCGCATCGGTATAGATAAGGCCGCCGTTGGCAGCAAATTCCACCCTGCCCAGCTGGGTGAAACCGAGGTTGCCCCCTTCTCCCACAACTTTACAACGCAACTCGTTGCCATTGACCCGGACACTCTCATTGGCTTTGTCACCCACACTTTCGTGGGTCTCCGTCTCTGCCTTGACGTAGGTTCCGATTCCGCCGTTCCAAAGCAGGTCCACATTGGCTTTCAACAGGAAACTGATCAGCTCGCTCGGAGTCAGACGGTCTGCTTTTATGCCGAGCAGGCTCTTTACTCCGGCACTCACCGGCACTGACTTCAGCCCCCTCGCATAGATGCCGCCGCCATTGGATATCAGCTTTTTGTCGTAGTCGGTCCAACTTGAGCGGGGCAGCGCGAACAGCCGCTCCCGCTCCTGGAACGAAATCTCCGGATCCGGGTCCGGATCCAGAAAGATATGCTGGTGATTGAAGGCACCGACCAATTTGATATGACGCGATAGCAGCATACCGTTGCCGAACACGTCACCGGACATATCACCGATTCCAACAACTCTGAAATCGTCATTCTGGATATCGATTTTCAGCTCCCGGAAGTTTCTTTTAACCGACTCCCAGGCACCCTTGGCCGTTATTCCCATTTTCTTATGGTCATAACCCGCAGAGCCACCGGACGCAAAGGCGTCACCGAGCCAGAAGCGGTACTCCTGCGCGACACCATTGGCGATATCCGAAAAGGTTGCGGTTCCCTTATCCGCCGCTATTACCAGGTAGGGGTCGTCACTGTCGTACCGCACCAGACCGGCGGGGGGCACCACATCGCCGCCGATCATATTATCGGTGACATCCAGCATGCCGCGTAAGAACGTCTTGTAACATTCGACCACTACCGCCATGGTCTTCTCTCTGCTCTCCCCCTCCGGCATGCGCTTGACGACAAACCCACCCTTAGAGCCAACCGGCACGATCACGGTGTTCTTCACCGTTTGCGCCTTCATCAATCCCAACACCTCGGTGCGAAAGTCTTCCATTCGATCAGACCAGCGAAGCCCTCCGCGCGCCACCTTCCCACCACGCAGATGAACGCCTTCCATCTTCACGGAAAAGACGAAAATCTCGAACATGGGACGGGGCAAGGGCATGTTACTGACCTGACTGGGATCAATCTTGAATGCGAGATAGGGTTTTGGCGCGCCGTCGGACGCTGTCTGAAAATAGTTGGTGCGTAGGGTGGACATCACCAGGTTTACGAAACTGCGCAGAATCCGGTCCTCGTCGAGACTTGAGACCGACTCGAGCTGCGTTTCGATTCGAGTTAACAGCTTTGTCAGCCGTGCCTCGTCCCGTTTTGCCTTTGGATCAAACCTGAGTGTAAAAAGCTCAATCAGTTGTTTAACTATCCCGGGGTGTAGAGCGAGGCTCCTGATGACATAGGATCGGCTGTATGGTGTCTTGATCTGTTGCAGATACTGACTGTAGGCACGCAGTACGATGACCTGCCGCCAGGAGAGTCCGGCCTCCAGAA
>Ga0316201_10003510_pt1 | contig 11561 bp, 9 predicted proteins | sample CS6wburrow_MG_FD_204516 | JGI IMG/M metagenome (GOLD analysis project Ga0316201, IMG submission 204516) | Coastal sediment microbial communities from Delaware Bay, Delaware, United States - CS-6 worm burrow | ecosystem: Environmental > Aquatic > Marine > Coastal > Sediment | place: USA: Delaware... | reverse complement strand
TCATCAACGGCCGCAGATTGTGGGCGCCGACCAGACGCTTCTTCCAGTCCCGATGCTTGACGGCGGGCATGTCCTGCCGGGCCAGCGCATAGGATTTTTCTTTGCCGGCCAGGTGGAGGATCCGGATCAGCTCCCCCAGCGGCAGGGGCTTGGCCAGGTAGCCGTAAACTCCGAGTTCACCGGCTTCGCGGGCCGAGTCGACCGATCCGTGACCGGTGAGGATGACGACCTGGACCTCGGGCCGAAAGGCCTTCATTTCCCTGAGCGCCTGTTTGTCCTCCATGCCCGGCATCTGGCGGTCGAGTACGACCACGTCGATTTCCCGGTCGGCACGGACCATGCGGACGGCGTCGTCTCCGGTCGCGGCCTGCAGGACGATGAAGCCCCGCATGGCCAGCCTTTCGGCCAGCGCCTGGCGGAACTGGTCCTCATCGTCGGCCAGCAGGACCTTCAGCGGTTGCCGATATGCGCTCATGCGGTATCACCTCTATCTCCTCAATGGGAGCTCGATCGTGAACTCACTGCCCTGGCCGGGAGCGCTGGTCACGGCCATATGCCCTCCCAGTCCTTCGATGATCCCGTAACTGACGCTCAGACCCAGGCCGGTGCCCTTGCCGGGGGGTTTGGTGGTGAAGAAGGGCAGGAAGACGAGTTCCAGCTGTTCGGGCGTCATACCGTGACCCGTGTCGATGATCGCAAGCGTGAACCGGTCGCCGGCCCTCCTGGTCCTGAGGGTGATCGTGCCCGGCCCGGCGATGGAGTCGACGGCGTTCTTCAACAGGTTCAGCACGACCTGACGCAACTGGCTGCGGTCGGTGGTGACCGGCGGCAGCCGCAGGTCGAAATCCTTCACCACGGTGATATCGTCGACCGCCAGTTCGGGACCCAGGAAGCCGTCCACCAGCCCGTTGATGAGCTCATGGACGTCGCCTTCCTTCAGCTCGACGTCCCGCTGCCGGACGAACCCCAGCAGCTGGCGGGTGATTTCCGAGCAGCGGTAGACGGCTTTTTCGATGCTGCCAAGGTGGGCGCTCAGCTCCCCGGGGCCGGCGTTCTTCTCGAAACGGGGATCGAACAGATCCTTGATGAGTCCGGCCTTTTCGGCAACCACGGCCAGGGGATTGTTGATCTCATGGGCGATGCCGGCGGCCAATTCGCCGACGAGCGCCAGCTTGGCCGCCTGGCCGAGTTGCCGCGACAACTGGCGCTCCTTGAGGAGGGCCGCGTACTGCTGGCGCGCCACCCAACGTGCCTGCAGCCAGATCACCAGCCCTCCGATGAGACAGAACAGGGCGGAGAAGAGCCAGATGTTCGTCGCGATGTTCGCCAGGAGGCCGCCGCCGGTCTCTTCGAACTCGTCGACCTGGGCCGCCAGCTGCGTGCGGGCCACTTCCGGCGACAGTACGGCGCGGAGAATGCGCGTCTGCCCCCGGGGTTCCAGCTTGAGGGCCATGGTGAAGTGGGGTTCTTCGCGGAAGCCGAGGTACACGTCGGTGATGACATGGGACGAGGCGCCCGCCAGCAGGCGGGTGAACCAGGCCTCGCCGCTGTAGTTCCTCTTCTCCAGGCTCGGCAGGGGACCGGCGTAGCCGAGCACCCGGCCCGATCCGTCGAGCACCGAAAGATCGATGAAGGCCCCGCTGACGGACTTCAGCTCGGCCAGGTGGGCCTCGAGTTCGTCGCGCCGCGGTTCCAGAAGGGTGTTCGGATCGCCCGTCAGGTCGGTCAGGTTCAGCAGCCGGTCACCGAGATAGAGTTCGAGCATGGCGGCCTGGTGATAGGCCAGCGATTCGCGGTGACGCTGTTCGGCGTCAGTGACCACCAGGCGGTACTGGACGTGAAAGAAGAGGGTCAGCAGCAGCAGGGGAATGAAGTAGAGGAACGTCAGGCGTACGAGGGCGTGGCGAAGGAGGCCCCGGTAGAGGGTGTTGTGGAGATCGGCGCTGGGTTGGGCACGCTCGGTCGCCGCCATGGAAATCCCTCCCCCGGTGGACAGTCGCCGCCCCTGCTCCTGCAGGCATTGGGGATACCAATCAGATTAATCACAAATGGAGAAAACGGCGGCGCCCGCGGTTGCCTGGCCGGTGTGTGGCCCCATACAGGTGTGTCGGCAAAAGTAGATGGGTCAGGGCAGAGGTGGATGACGGTCGGAGCTGTAAGTCTTTTCTATATAACTAGTTGAAAGGTCAGCGGCGGATACTCCCTCGGGTACGGAACTTGGTCTCCTGGATCAGGCACCACCTTTTCCTCAACCGGGAGGACTGGGGGGACAGCCTTTTTCGGGTGCATCCTATCGATTTCTGGGGGAGGGTGATCGCATGGGGACGCGACGTGGTGATCGGTGGTTAGGTCACTGGCGGCAGAGCCGTCGCTTGGTGGTTTCTGCGACGACCGGCCTTTTGATTCTCATTCTGCTCAGCGCCTGCGCGACCGGCGGCAACCGTCCCAGCCGGGGCAAGGCCTCGGCGGTGGCCGCCCGGGCGGCTGACGACGGCACGACCAGCCGGGAAGAGAGCCGGACGCGGACCAAGACGGACCATCAGTCGGCTGATGTCACCAATCCCGTCACCCGGCAAGACTCCTATGGCGACACCTGGGAGGACGAAGAGGAGGAAAGCTCCTTTCTCTTCAACCTGATCGCCGGTCTGTTCAGCGGGGGTGACGATGACGCCTCTGCCCGGCAAGGCGGCGAGGCCAAGGCTTCTGCCGAAACCAGAACCCGGATCGATCGGCCCAACCTCCTGCTGGGCTATTCGCAGGGGAACCCGGCGGGCGACGCCATCGGCAGCCTGTCAACCGTATCGATCAGCTACTCCTTCTACCAAGCCAAGCGCACCCGCCTGCTTTTCGGTCTCTACGGCGGGGCGGGGACGAAGGGTTCGCAGCCGCTCATCCAGGAGGGCATCGACCGGCTCTCGGAGTTCGGGGTCGACGTCGGGGCACGGTCCTACCTGACACCGCGCCATACGCTCGCGGGTGTCTATGTCCTCTTCGGTGTGCGCCTGGGGGGGCTGTTCTGGCACTATACGAACCGTACTCAGGATCAGGTCGCCGGAGCAGACGGGCCCACCAGCGACACCGTCAGCGCGGTCACGCCTTATCTGGGCGTGGGTTGTTCCGTTGTCCAGGTCAAGGCGCTCCATTTCGGCGCCAGTGTCAGCTACGGCGCGCGGATCAGCGGCGGACGAACCCTCGAGGAATACGAAAACGACCTGTTTCCGACCGTGGAGGAACTGCGGTGGACCCTCGACCTGAGTGTCTTTTTCTGAGCGGACCGGCCTTGATTATTTCTCCGACTCGTCCGCCAGCCGACCGGCCTGGATCTGCAGGATGCCCCCGGGGGGCGTCCCCGGTTCGGCCTGTGCGGACACCGCCACCCTGGTCTCACCCCCCGGCAACAGGGGCTGCAGCTGTGCCGCCACCTGATCGCCGAGAGTGCGGGCCTCGGCGTAGGTCGCGGCCGTCGCGGTGATGAGCACCGGGCTGGCCGCGCCGGTCTCCAGATTGATCCAACTGGCGGTTTCCAGCAGATAGGCGGAAGACGCCGCTCCGGCCGCCGTGGCGGCGTTTCGCCACTGGTCGCCCGCGATCAGGAACTCCGGGCCGCGGTCGCTCTCGCGCCGGTAGGCCTCGATTTGAAAGCCCTCTCCCACGAAACGCCGTTTGTTGCCGGCCTTGTCGAAGGCCTCCAGGACGTGGGAGTAGGTCAATCCGGGCTGGGCCATGGTTCCGTCAGTCTTGCGGCCGTCCCATTCGATCTGACGGGGAGGGTTCTTCTTCCCCTGGAACTGGACGACCTCCCGGCCGCGGGAGTCGACCACCAGCAGGGTCCAGCGGTGGACGCTCTTCAGGTCGGAGGTGAACGTGGCCACCGGTCCGGTCCGGTACGCGGTGAGCCAGGGCCGGATCAGGTAAGGGGACCGCAGGGCGGTCGACGTCTTCAGCAGCGGCGTCGTCAGGTCCGGCACGGTGCGGTTCAACACGTCCATGGAACTGCCCCACGTCAGGCCCGGCGCCTGGGAAGGATCCAGGTCGATGACCAGCTCCGGCCGTTCGAAGCTGATCCGGACGCGGTTTTCGCCTTCGATGGTCAGGCTCTTGAAGACGGTGCCCTCCTGCCCGCCCGCCAGGCCCATGCTCGTGTCGGCGGGGGCTTCAGCGGTGGACGCGACGCCGGCACCGACGGTTCCGGCGGTGAAGGTCAGGGCCAGCACGAGCGTCATGGCGGGTCCATGGGCGCGGCGGGTTCGTCGGGGAATGCGGGTCGTCATGTTGCCACTCCTGGTTCGGTGCACGGTTGCGGTCAGTCCCGCAGCCGGTAACGGAAAGTGATGGTGCCCCACTGCTCGTGGGTCGCTCCCCCGGACAGGGCTTCGAATCGCCACCGGGCGAGGGCCGCGACGGCGTTGTTGTCGAAGTCCGCGAACCCGGCGGTCTTCTGGATCTGGATGTTCTCCTTCACCCGGCCGTCGGGAAGCACGACGAAATAGAGGGTGACGGTGCCTTCGACGGCCTGGCTCTTGGCCCAGTCGGGATAGACGGGCATCGTGTGGGCCAGCACCGGCCGGTTGGCGATCTCGCCGGCCAGCTCGGCGCCCTCGAGCGTCCGGCGCGCGACGCCCTCCAGGTCGGGCATGGCCGCCGCCGCGGTGGACGTTTCGCGGGGGATCGAAGCCAGAGCCGGTGCCTGACGCTGGGTCTTGACCGGGCTGCGCTTCAGGGTCGTGGGACTGGATGTCGGTTTGGTGCCACGTTTCAGGTCGACCGCGGCGGTCTTCTGTCCCGGATCGACGGCGTCGGTGGGCGCCGATTGCAGGAGCGATCGCGAGGCCCGTGGCGCCGCGTTCAGGGCGCTGCTCGGCAACGTCGTCGTCGCCAGCGCGGCCACCCGCTCCTTGATCTTGTCCCGGTTGGCCGTCTTCTCCTGGGGCGTGGGTTCGATCGCCGCGATTTCCTGGCGGCGCTGGAACTTCTCCTCGGACCTGGAGGGGACCACCGGTTTGGGGACCTCGACCGGCTCGGCCTTGGCTTGGACCGGTACGGGGGCCGGCACCACCGGGGCCGGCGCGGGGTCCAGCCACGAGATCTCCACGATGCCCTCGGGCGCCGGCGAGATGTTCTGCCGCAGCAGCAGCCAGGCGAAGAAGGCCACGTGGACGGCGAAGCTGATCATCAGGGTCCGCTGGAACCGTTCCCTGCTGGCGATGAATTCCCGGTTGAGGATGATGGCGGTCACGACCGGCCACCTCCCTTCTGACGGGTGGCGATACCCAGTTGCGTGGCCCCGCCCAGCCGGGCTTCTTCCATGACCCGGCGGACGAAGGCATGGGACAGTTCCGCATCGGCGCGCACGACCACCAGGGCCTTGCCGCCGTCCTGCTGGGCGATCCGCTCCGCCAGGGCGGATTGGATCTGCTCCACCCCACCGAGCACGAGTTCGTCGATGGCGATTTCGCCCGAGGTGCTCAGGGTGATGCTGATGAATCCCTCATCCTCGACATCCCGGGAATGCGCCGCCGGGAGCTCGACCTCGAGGTCGGCGACCGACAGCATGGGCGCGGTGATGAGCAGGATGATCACCAGGACCAGGGCCACGTCGATGATCGGCGTGACGTTGATCCGGGTCATCATCGGTGATGTATTGACCAACGGCGGACGCATATCAACTCCCGGCAATGGCGATATCTTTCGCCCCGTTAAGTTTGGACACGTCGAGGACGTGGACGAAGGTGCCGTGGGCGACGCCGTCCTCGCAGCGGACGGTGACGTCCCGCGTGCTGCTGGCGGCGATCAGGGGCGCCAGGAAGTCGCCCAGCTCATCGATGGGGACAGTGGTCCGGTTCACCCGGACGGTGCTGTCCGATTCGATGGCCAGCTCGATGCGCGCTTCCTTCTTGACGTCACTGGCGCTGCGGGCCGTGGCGGCGGTCTTGCGCACCCCGAAGCTCGATTCGAAGGCCAGGGGTGTGGCCAGCAGCAGGATGACGACCAGCACCAACGACACGTCGATCAACGGTGTCATGTTGACATCCGACATGGATTCCGAGCTGGGTTGCGGACGGTTCCAACGCATGGGATCTCCTTCAGGCGGTCAGGCTGCCGACAGCCTGCCGACCGGCGTGTTCCACGGTCTGGTCCGGGGTTTCGGTCCGGACGGCGGTGGTCTGCTGGCGGTCGGCGGGCTCGGCGGAGGCCGTCCCGGCGACTTCGACCAGGACGATTCGCAGACTGCGGGCGTGGTTCTCCGCCACCGTCAGCATGATGTTCATGCTACGGTTGAAGTGGTTGAACAGCAGGACGGCAGGCACGGCGATCACGAGGCCGGCGGCCGTCGTGATCAGGGCCTCGGCCACACCGGCGGCGACGACCGAAGGCGCGGCCGACCCGGTGAGCGCCATGTCGTGGAAGGCCCGCATGATGCCCCAGACCGTACCCAGCAGGCCGATCAGCGGCGCCACGGCGGCCATGGTTCCGAGCATGCTGGTGTTGCGTTCCAGCAGGAGCTTCTGCTGGCTGAGAACCACCTGCATGGTCTCCTCGGTGTCCGCGGGTCGGGACAGCTGGGTTTCCATGGTTTCGGCCGCCACCGGACCGACGGGATGGGCGTTGCTGCGACACAGGGCGATGGCTTCGCTGACCTGACCCTTGCGCAGCTTCTCGAGTGCTTCCATGAGCACCAGATCCGCATTACCCATCCGCTTGCGGAAGTAGTAGAGGCGTTCCAGGGCGATCCCGAAGGTGACCACGCTGCAGGCCACCAGGACCATCAAAATGGGACTCTCGGTCATGGATCCCATCCAATCGAACTCGACGAACATGTCGCACTCCTTTTATGAATGAACCGTTTTCGACGTTACTTGAGCACCGCGGCCAGCTCCGAGGCCCGCCCGGTGGCCGCGGCCACGAGTTCGGGATCCTCGGCGTTGTCCATCAGGTCCCGGTAGGCCGCCAGGGCCTTGGGATAGTCTTCGGATTCCTCGTACAACCCCGCGCTGCGGGCGATGGCCGACAGGCGGAACGGATCGGATTTCTGTTTGCTCGCGGCCGCCTTGGCGTAGGCCGCCAGGGCTCCCGGCCGGTCGGCGAGTTTTTCCCGACACGCACCCAGGCGGTAGTAGATCTCCGTGCGCAGGGTCGGTTCGGGGCTCGCGGCCAGTGCCTGTTCCAGGGTGGCGGCGGCCTCTTGGGTCCGTCCGGCCAGGTCGTGGATGTCGCCCAGCTGGAAGGCGGCTTCGGCGGCCCGCGCATCACCCGGGTACCGTTCCTGGTAGCGCACGAAATCGATGGCGGCTTCGGCATGGCTGCCCATCAGCCGACGGCTGAGAGCCAGGTTGTACAGCGAGGCCTTGGCCATGTCGCTGTCGGGATCGCGTTCGAGGACGTCGGTGAAGTTCAACGCGGCCCGGAAATACTCCTCCTGGCCGAAATAGATCATCCCGAGACGGAACCGCACGGTCGTGCGCAGTTCGCTGTCGCCGAAGAACACCAGGAACTGTTCGAAGGACTGCTGGGCCTGGGCCTGGTCGTCGGCCATGGCGTAGGCGTCGCCCATCAGGAACTGGGCACGGTCGGCCGCCGAGTATCCCGGGAACTGGCTGACCACGCGCCGGAACTCGTCGGCGGCGTCCATGTAACGCTCCTGCTCGTAGGTCTTCTTGGCGATCTGGAACTGGGCGTCGGCCGCGAAGGAGCTGGTGGGATAGCGCTCGACCAGCTGGGCCAGCTGCTCGACGCCGCCTTCGCGCTGTCCCAGGCGGTAGAGAGCCATCTCCATACCGCGTTCGGCCTCCTTGCCCATCGGGCTGGCCGGGTAGCGGTTGACGACCTCGGAGTAGCCGGCGAGGGCTTCGGCGTCACGGCCGGCGTTGTAGTCGCACTGGGCGATGCGCAGCAGGCCGAGGGCGGCCGCCGAACTGCCGCCGAAATTCTCGAGCAGACCCTGGTAACAGCGCTGGGCCTGGCTGTAATCCTCGGCCTGGAAGTAGAGGTCGCCGGCGCGCGCCCAGGCCTTTTCGGCGATGGCGTCGTCGGGATGGATCCGGACGATGGTTTCCCAGCGGTCGACGGCGTCGCCGGCCCGGTCCAGACGCAGGTAGCAGAGACCCGCCTGATAGAGGGCGAGGTTCTTGTCCGCGTGGGACGGATAGCGGGCCAGGAACTCCTCGTAGGCCGCGGAGGCCTCGTCGTAACGACCCTGGTTGAAGCGCACGTGGGCCACGTTCAGGAAGGCGTTGGCCAGCTGGCCCGCGTCCTGCTGGCCGATGCTCCCGGCGAGCATTTCCTCGGAGGTCCTGATGGCCAGTTCCTCTTCACCCTGCTGGGCGTAGGTCCAGGCCAGAAGCTGCCGGGCCGAGGTGGAGGCCGGGTGCTCCGGGAATTCGACGAAGAGGCTTTCGAGGCTCTCGCGTGCCTTGCCGAACTGTCCCTGGGCCGCCAGGGCGTCGGCATCGATCAGCAGCGCGAAGGCCCGCCAGGTGGACTGGCTGGGCGGCGTCTTCTGCAGCATCAGGTGCGGGGCACCCGAAAGCTGGCCGAGGTCTCCCGTGCGGTGGTAGGAAAGTTCGAGCAGGCACAGGGAGGCTTCCACCAGTTCCTGGTGCTCGGGCGAGTTGAAGACGATGGTGCCGTCGCTGTCCTCGTTGCTCGCGTAGCGGTCGAGAACGAGCTGGAAGTAGGGGACCGCCAGGCGGGGTTTGTCCATGGACAGCAACCCGGCGCCCGCCAGATACGCCGCGGCGGGGGCCTCGGGTTCCAGGGGGTAACCGGAAACCACGGCCTGGTACGCGCTGGTGGCGTCGAACTGGCGGTCGAGGGCGTCGAAACACCGGCCCAGCCGATACTGGGCGCTGGCGGCGACGCCCTGGTCGAAATAGGAAGTCAGGACGCGGTTGTATTCCAGGATGGCCCGGTCGTAGTCGCCCGCGGCCACCATGACCTCGCCCAGCAGGAACTGGGCGCGGGCACCGACATCCGTTGCCGGATGGGCGGCGACGACCTGACGCAGCAGTTCTTCGGCGGTGGGGAAATCCCCGTACATCAGGACCGAGGCGGCCCGGCGAAGTTTCGCCTCGGCGATCACCATCGGATCGGAAGCCCGTTCGGCGACCCGATCGAATTCCTCGGCCGAACTGCGGAAGGCCTGGCTGGTCAGGAAGGTGTTGGCCTTCGCCAGCAGGGCGTGGTCATGCAGGGGCGAGTGGGGGAAACGGTCGGACACTTCCTGGAAGGCCGCCGCGGCCTTGAGGTTGCTGCCCTGGGCCTGATGAGTGAGCGCGCGCACGTAGACGGCGCCGGGATCGTTCGACTCGGGGCCGGTGATCGCCAGCGCCCGGTCGTATTCGCCCTGCAGGTAGGCTGCCGTGGCCCGGCCGAGCACGTGGCGGGTATCGGCGGCCATCCACGGGAACTGTTCCTCCAGGCTGATCAGATCCCCGGCCGCCGCGGCATGTTCGCCACGGCGCAGCCGGTTCCAGGCCAGATGCAGGCGGGCGTCGGCAACCAGGGCGTTGCCGGGGTTGTCGCTCATCCACTTGAGCCACAGCCTGGCCGCCTCTTCGTCGCGTCCCTCGCCTTCAAGGGCGTCGATTCTCATGAAATCCGCAGCGGCGCGGAAGTCTTCTTCGTCGGCTTCGTCCCGGGCGTTCCCGAACGACGAAGCGGCGTCTTCGAACCGGCGCTGTTCGAGCCGGATCTGGCCCCAGAGCATGGCGACCGCAGCATCGGCGCCGTCGGGGGTGTCCAGATTCTCGAGAGAACGCTCCAGGGCATCGGTGGCGGTTCGGTCACCGAGCGCCGCTGCGAGCCGGGCGGTTTCCAGCGCCAGTCCGAGATCGGTCAAGGTGGCGCGCGGAGCCGCCTGGACCGGGGCCTCGACGACCGCGGACGATTCGGTATCCGGAGTCTGCCCGCTGGCCATGACCGGTTCCCCGGCCGGGCCCAGCAGCAGCACGGCGGCTGCGGCCAGGACGGACGGCCCACCGAAGACCGGGAAGTGGTTTACTTTGCGCAACATCTTCATCTCTCCTTACCCGGAACGTTCCGGGTGCCTTATTCCACGCCGATCGAACCCTGGGGCCCGCCGGTATTGATCTCCACGCTGCGTTCCAGGCCTTCCATGGTCCGGCCCTCGAGGTCGGTCACACGCAGGCGGTAACGGTACTTGCCGTCGGGCAGAGGCATGCCGGATTCACCCTTGCCGTCCCAGATGACGTGCGACGGGGCGTTGCCCTGTCCCGCGTAGCTGCGGACGATCTCGCCGGACTGGTCCCGGATGGTCAGCTGCCAGTCCTTGGCCTCGGCCTTGGTCTGGGAGGCCAGCAGGAACTTGGTCACCGGATTCTGGCCGGTCGGGGAGAAGATCTCCGGGTTGGCCCGCGAGTCGGCGTAGTAACCGCCGAAACGGTAGTTCAGTCCGAAGCGGTGGTTCATGCCGAGTTCGTGGTCGGCCATGCCGTAGTCGAACTGCAGCCCGTTGCGGAAGCGGTAGCTGAAACCGGCCGAGATATCTTCGATGTAATAACCCACGCGCAGGGCCAGGGACTGGATCCAGAACTCGGTCCCCACCTTGGCCTGGGTGCCGGGGCCGTCGCGGTGCACCAGTTCGGTCGCGGTGACGCTCCGTCCTTCGAGCAGGGTCAGGGCCAGGCCGCCGCGGTACTCGGAGGCGTAGGACTCGTCCTTTTCCCGCAACGTGATCTTGGGACCACCGAGATTCAGGGCCGAGGCACCGAAGCGGAGGCCGCTGGTGAGCTGCCCCATGACACCGAGATCGAAGCCCATGCCGCTACCGCTGAAATCCTCGACCGACTGCCTGGCCAGCTTGAGGCTGGCGCCCACGGACCACCGGGGCGTCAGGGCCTGGGCGGCGGTCAGAGCCATCACCAGGTCGCCTTCGCTGAAGGTGCCCAGCGACTCGTTCAGCTCGTTGGTCTTTTCGAACTCGCCCGATTTGAGATAGAGCAGGTTCAGACCGAAGCTGGGCAGGGTGCTCGAAGGCCGGGCGAAACCGAGCCCGTTGATCGACGTTTCGTCGAACAGCTGGACGGTTCCCACCTGCAGTTCGTTCTGGCGCAGCCAGGACAGGCCGGCCGGATTCCACAGGGCGGCCGAGGGCTCGTCGGCGACCGCGACCATCGCACCACCCAGGCCCACGCCGCGGGGGCTGGCATAACGCGAGAGCCAGTCGCCCGGGACGCCGTTGTTGGCCTCCTGAGCCGGCGCGAGCCGGGGAAGGAGCAGTGCCAGCCCGACCACCATGCAGATGATCAGCACCGACTTTTTATTGTTTCCTAGGTTGCTGTAAGTCATGACGCCTCCTGGCCTCTACCAAACAACGCCGATTTTGCGGCGCATCACGTGCATGGTGGCCCCGTTGCCCTCGGCTTCGATGAAAAGGATGTATCCACCGCTGGCGACGGGATCGCCGTCACCGTTACGACCGTCCCAGGGCACTTCGTTGAGCCCGGCCTGGCCGCCGTTACTACCGGTGGCGAACTGCTGGCTCAGCACCAGGCCGCCGCTCAGCGTGTAGATCCGCATGCGAACCGAGGCGTTGTCCTCGA
>Ga0316201_10003509_pt1 | contig 11563 bp, 13 predicted proteins | sample CS6wburrow_MG_FD_204516 | JGI IMG/M metagenome (GOLD analysis project Ga0316201, IMG submission 204516) | Coastal sediment microbial communities from Delaware Bay, Delaware, United States - CS-6 worm burrow | ecosystem: Environmental > Aquatic > Marine > Coastal > Sediment | place: USA... | reverse complement strand
TAGACATCGGCGCTGGCGATCAATTCGATCCTGAATTCCTGCGTATCAGCCCGAACAACCGGATGCCGGCGATCGTGGATACCGAAACCGGCATTTCCGTGTTTGAAGGCGGTGCCATCCTGATTTACCTGGCGGAAAAGGCCGGAAGGTTATTCCCGGAAGCGCAGGCGCAGCGCTTCGAGGTATTGCAATGGCTGTTTTGGCAAGCCGGTGGACTAGGGCCGATGGCGGGGCAGCTCAGCCACTTCGTGAACTACACGAAGGAAGAGATGCCGTACACGCACAAGCGGTACGCGAATGAATACGATCGTTTGCTTGCCGTCATGGATGTTCGACTACGGGATCGCGAATTTCTTGCCGGGGACTACTCCATCGCGGACATTGCGAGTTTTCCCTGGGTCGTTCCCTATCGCCGTCTTGGCAATGATCTTGATAAGTTCGCCAACCTGCGGCGTTGGTTCGACGCGCTCAAGAACCGCCCCGCCGTTCGGCGCGGGATCGATCTCGGCAAAGACTGGCGGCGCAACGAAGCGCGAAACGAAAAAGCCAGGGCCATATTGTTCGATCAGGATGCCGATACCGTGTTTGCCGCCGCAAGTGCGATGGAGAAGTAGTTTGAGATTTTACGATTGCAAGACAGCGCCCAGCCCAAGACGCGTCCGGGTATACCTCGCGGAAAAGGGCATTGAACTGGACACCGTTCAGGTAGACCTGGGAAGCGGTGAGCAATTTGGCGAGGCGTTTCGCAGGATCAACCCGGACTGCGTCGTGCCGGTTCTGCAGCTCGATGACGGTCAATGCATCAGCGAGGTTCTCGCAATCTGCAGTTATCTTGAAGCGCTGCATCCTGTGCCTGCGATGTTCGGCAAAACCCCCGAAGAGCATGCGATGGTATTGATGTGGAATGCGAAGGTTGAACAACAGGGACTGTGGGCCATGGCAGAGGCTTTTCGAAATTCGGCAAAAGCACTTACGAATAACGCGCTGCCAGGCCCGGACGCCTACGCACAGATCCCGGAACTGGCGGAACGCGGCCGCAAGCGAGTAGGCCAGTTCCTGTTGAGGCTGGACGAACGGTTCGCTGATTTTGAGTTTATTGCTGGCGACTTCTTCTCGCTGGCGGATATTTCGGCGATGGTCTTCGTTGATTTTGCGGCTTGGATAAAAATAGCATTGCCTGACGGCGCCGAGAATCTCAGCCGCTGGTATAGCGCTGTTTCGAAGCGACCGAGCGCGGCCGCCTGAGGTCAGCGTTTTTCCATGAGTGCTGAGAACCCGAAAAATAGCAGCAGGGCGATCTTGATCAACTCAAGCGTCGAGTAAATGGCATGCGCAAATGAGCTTGGGGGCTCACCACCAGCCAGGATAATTTCCGTCCGGGCTGCAAGCTCTGGAATGAGCCAAACGCCCTGGGCCAGCACGATCAGCGCCAGAAATGCACAAATACCCCACCATTTTCGAGCCAGCCCTGCCACCCTGACCACAACGAGCAACACGACCAGCGCTGCCAGTTCGGCCTTGTTTAACGCCGCGAAAACCACGCGGCCGACATCGAGCGCAATCGGGCGAGTAATTGACGGTGCCGTAAATCGGACCGGGGTTGCGATCATCGTCACACCGACCGTAATGCCAACCCAAAGAAAGCACACCCAGGCGGGATTCATTATTGCGTTGCGAATTCGCTTAGACACCGTCATATAATGCACGACCATTCGACGAAAGACAGCAACGATGACTGAATCAGAATCGCAACTTGCAACTCGGGTGTTGATGATTCGCCCGGCTGCCTTCGAGAGCAATCCGCTCACGGCGAAATCGAATCGTTTCCAGGGCAGGTCGGGCGTGGATCCCGACGCACAGCAAGCGGCGGCGCTCAAAGAATTTGAGGGTCTGGTGCAGGTATTGCAGGAGGCTGGCATCGAAGTGATCGTCGTTGAGGACACGCTGGAGCCGCGAACGCCGGATTCAATATTCCCGAACAACTGGATCAGCCTGCATGCCGACGGACGCGTTGTGTTGTACCCGATGGAGGCAACAAACCGGCGAACCGAGCGTCGCGCGGATGTCATCGAGCATCTAAGCGACGACTTGGGACTGTTAGTGACGGAAGTCGTCGACCTGACCGGTCATGAAGACTCCGGCCACTTCCTTGAAGGCACTGGCAGCATGGTACTCGATAGAGTTAACCGAATCGCCTATGCCTGTCTTTCGTCGCGAACGCAACTCGATCCTCTTGGCGATTTCGCACAACGCATGGATTACAGCGTTGTTGCGTTCGACGCGGTTGACCGAGACGGCGTGCCTATCTATCACACCAACGTTCTGATGAATGTCGGGGAGAAGCTGGCCGTAGTTTGCGACGAGGCCATTGTTCGCGATGATCAACGCGAAGCGGTTCTCGGTCGGTTGCGCGATACCGGGCACGACGTCATCAGTTTGAGTTATGCGCAGCTGGAGGCATTCGCAGGCAATATGCTCGAGCTAAGAAACACAAGCGGCGAGCGTGTCGTGGCCATGTCGCAACAGGCCTTCGACTCGCTGGACAAAGAGCAGCTTGAGATACTGGAAGCCAATGGCAGAGTCGTGTGCGCGCCGATAGACACGATCGAGTTGTCCGCGGGTGGCAGCGTGCGTTGCATGCTTGCGGAAGTGCACTTGCCAAAAGCGTGAAAACTCGCCCTGGGGCCTTCAAATCTTTGAATTCGTCGTTGAATCTCAAGCTGCTTAAAAATCCTTCCAACAGGAGAGATTCTATGGCCGGTGCAAAAGCACAGAAGAATTTTCTAATGATTGTCGCTGCAATCGCCCTTCTGGCGTTTGTTGCTACAGATTTTGTCAAGACGGTCCCGGTCGGGCGAGTTGGTGTTGCGATCTTGTTCGGTTGGGCTCAGCCAGAAGGCTATGCGCAGGGAATACATATCCCGGTCAATCCGCTCTATCGCTGGACTATGTTTGACGCACGCCAGCAGACGCACCTTGAAATGGCCAATGTGCCGAGCCAGGATCAACTCCAGACGAAACTGGATGTGAGCGTGCAGTACCGGATTAACGGCGCGATGGCGCCCGACATCCTCGAACAAACGGGCACAGCGGATGCGGCGGTCCGAGCGTGAAAGGGCAGAGCTCGAGCGCGTGCGGACAGAGCTTCAGCAGAAGGTTGCTCGCGCCGACGCCGGGCGTGAAGCCGCTGAGCAGGAGGCAGCAAGGAAAAGAATACTTGCGGACGCCCAAGCCTATGAGATTACCCAGATCAACAATGCGATTGCGCGCAATCAGGCGTATATTCAGCTGCAGTTACTCGAAGCGCTGCAAGCTATCTCCAAGGATCCGGCAAGCAAAGTGTATTTTTTGGATGGTTCCAGTCCGATCCCGCTTCCGTTGATGCGCTTGGGTGATCCGCAGCGCTAATCCCGGCGTCGCGCATTACCGAAATGAACGGCAGTTTGGCGACCGGCTCCCGTTTGGTATTTCTAAGACACACTGGAATGCAGAAGATCAATGAATAACGACAAGATACTCATGTGCCCACCGGACTTCTTCACCGTCGACTATGTGATCAACCCGTGGATGGCGGGGCACGAAGAATCGATGAGTCTCGAACTAGCGAAACGTCAGTGGGACACGCTGCGCGACACGATCGCCGAGTTTGCGGAAGTCGTGACGATTACACCTCAGCCCGAACTTCCGGACATGGTGTTCACTGCAAACGCAGGTGTCGTTTATGGCGACAAAGCGATTGCAAGTCACTTTATGCCGCATGAACGAAGGGGAGAAGAACGATTTTTCAAAAAGTGGTTTCGGGAAAACGGTTTCGAACTGCTGGATCTGGATGAAAATATCGGTTTTGAAGGAGCCGGGGATTGTCTGCTGGATCGTCGCGGGCCCTGGCTATGGACGGGCTATGGATTCCGAACCGAGATCGAGGCGCATGCCGAGATCCGTGCGTTTTTCGATATCGAGGTTGTCTCGATTCGTCTTACAGATGCCCGCTTCTATCATATCGACACCTGTTTTTGCCCGCTAACGGACGGTTTCCTCATGTATCACCCGCCCGCATTCGATTACGAGTCTCGCATGGCGATCGAAAGTCGCATCCCGCCGCATAAGCGGATTATCGTCGATACGATGGACGCTGGTAACTTCGCCTGTAACGCCGTCAATATTGGTGACCGGGTTATCCTCAATAAAGCGTCGGATCCCTTGAAAGCACGCCTGATGCTGGCGGGCTTCAGGGTGCATGAGGTTGAGCTGAGCGAGTTCCTTAAGGCGGGTGGTTCAGCGAAGTGTCTGACACTCAAGCTCGTCGAACCGCGGCGCTGAGGGAGAGTGACCATGGCAGCATCACTCGCCTATCAGATTTGGCCAATAGATCCTGCCGCGCATCTGTTCGAGGTTCGGGTAAGCGTTACGAACCCGCATCCAGAGGGCCAGGTATTCATGATGCCGGCATGGATACCCGGGAGCTACATGATTCGCGACTATGCCAAGCACGTAGTCTCGGTTAGAGCGGAGGCTGACGGTCGCGATATCGCAATCGAAAAGCTCGATAAAAGTCGCTGGCGCGCTGCGAAAACAAGTCGTGAACTCACATTGATTCTTGAGATATTTGCGCACGACGAGAGCGTGCGCGGCGCTCACCTCGACGCCAACCACGCGTTCTTTAACGGCACCTGCGTTTTTCCGGCGGTTGTTGGCCAGGAAAACACCGTTTGCAATGTCGATATCGTTGCGCCCGAAGCGCCTTTAGGCAAAGGCTGGCGCGTTGCAACATCGATGCGCCGGAGCACGGCACTGGAATATGAATTTGGTGGCTACGTGGCAGACGATTACGCCGAGCTGATCGATCATCCCGTCGAGATAGGCCGCTTGTCTATTGGCGAGTTCGAGGTGCAGGGAATTCCGCACGCGATCGTAATTCGCGGCAAGACGCGCGCGGACATGGCACGGCTGTGCCGCGATTTGCAGACTGTCTGTGAACAACAGATGGCGTTGCTCGGCGCGCCAAACGATCTCGATCGCTACCTTTTCCTCCTTAACGCGCCCGGCAGTGGCTACGGCGGACTCGAACACCGCTGGTCGTCGAGCCTGATATGCGGCCGTGACAATTTACCGGCCCGCGGGGATGAAGGCGTTTCAGATGAGTACCGGACGTTCCTCGGCCTGGTAAGCCACGAGTACTTTCACTTGTGGAACGTAAAGCGCATGAAGCCGGCGGCTTTCACCCCCTATGACCTGTCACAGGAGGTCCATACGGGTCTGCTTTGGGTGTACGAGGGAATCACGTCCTATTACGATGATCTCGCACTGGTTCGCTCCGGATTGATCACGATCGAAAGCTACCTCGAGTTGCTCGGACAGACAGCCACTCGCGTGATTCGTGGTGGCGGACGGCGCAAACAGAGTTTAGAGGCATCAAGTTTTGACGCCTGGACCAAGTTCTATAAACAGGACGCCAACGCAACGAACGCTGTTGTCAGCTACTACGCGAAGGGCGCGCTTGTCGCGCTTTGCCTCGATCTCAAGTTACGCAATGAAACCGCCGGCCGGCTATCGCTCGACGACATCATGAAAGAGGCGTGGAAGCGCTGGGGCGAAAGTGACGAGGGCATGCCTGAAGATGGCTTCGAACGCTTGTGTATCGAGATTTCCGGCGTGGACCTGGAAGACTTCTTCAACGCGACGGTACGCGGCACTGGCGAGCTTCCGCTCGAAGCACTTTTGAGCAGTCACGGCCTGGACTACTGCCTGCGTCGCTCGTCCGGCGGCAGCGATAAAGGAGGCAAGCCATCGGCCGATGGCAAGCTGCCTGCCGTCTGGCTGGGTGCCACCCTCGGAGCTCGGGCTGGAAAGCCCGTTTTTCTGTCAGTAAATAATGGCGGGCCCGCTGAGCGGGCCGGTATATCGCCCGGCGACGAGCTCGTCGCCCTGGACGGCTTGCGCATCGATATCGCTGGTTGCGAGGCCCGAACTCGCCGCTATCGTCCGGGCGATACTTCTGACCTGAGCGTTTTTCGTGGCGATGAACTGATTTCTGTTCGTATGAAATGGGCCGAGGCTCCGACTGATACGTGTTACCTGGTATTGAACGACGAGGTCGATGACGCCATGAGGTCACGACGTGGTGATTGGCTGGGACAATAATGCCCGTCCTCGGTAGTCCCACGCTGCGCCTGTTTATCGGTGCGGCTCTCATCAGTCTGTCGCCCGTGTGGGTGAAGTTAGTCGGCGTGTCGCCGACAACCAGCGGTTTCTATCGTGTTTTGATCGGCGGTATTGCGCTTGCCGCCTATCTCGTTTTTTCGGGTCAGCGATTGCAACTCGCCAAACGCACCTTGCAAGTTCTTTTACTCGCCTCTGTTTTCTTTGCCCTCGATCTTTGGTTTTGGCACCGCAGTATCAACTACGTCGGTCCTGGCTTGGCTACGCTGCTGGCAAATTTTCAGGTGTTTATCATGACAGCAGCGGGCATCGTAATCCTGCGGGAGTCCCCCCGACCGGTGCAGTTCTTTGCCATTCCGCTGGCGGTAATCGGCCTTGCATTGATTGTCGGTCTGGACTGGGGAAGCCTTCCTCCCGATTATCGCCTGGGAGTTGTTTTTGGTCTGCTGACGGCGGCATCGTATGCGGGCTATCTGCTGTGTCTGCGCGAATCGCGGCAGGGCTCCAAACACCGTTTGCCGACACGTGAAGTTGCTATCGTTTCGCTCGTGACGGCAGCGATTCTTGGAGTATCCGCCGTGGTCGAAGGCGAGTCGTTGGCGATCACAAACCTGAATGATGCAGTGTGGCTGGTCGCCTACGGCATTCTCTCGCATTGCATCGGCTGGATGTTTATCGCAAGCAGTCTGCCGCATGTTTCGACAACCGAAGCGGGCATTGCGTTGTTGCTGCAACCGACGCTGAGCTTCGGATGGGACGTGCTGTTTTTTGCCCGACCGATGAGCGCTACCGAATTAGTCGGTGCCGCGATTGCGTTGGCCGCGATTTACCTTGGCGCGCGACCCGGATCAAAGCAGCCGCAAGGCGCTCGGTAGCACGCCAAACTCAAATCGCTGTTGCAACGGTTGAACTTCGCCGTCCAGATGCGATGCGACTGGCTCAGAGGATAAGACCGACAAGGTTGTGATCACCTGATGGCGGATTTCGGCTTCGCCAAGGTGTTCGCCTGACATCAGCTTCGGTAGCAGTGAGACGATGCGCCGCCGCGATACTGGATCGGCAATTAACAGCTCCAGTTTGCCATCGTCATTTCTTGCCATTGGCGCGATGCGGAACAGCCCACCAATCCATGGCCCGTTGCTGATGCTTGCAAGCGTGGCGGGGCCGTCCCACGAAAACCCTGTCGAGGATATCTGCAGCCGCGGTGTGGCGATACCATCCACCATCGCGCGAAAAATCGCGAGCAAATACACGAGGTCCCCGATCGGCAGCCGGTAGGAACGGGCGATACGAGTCACCTTCGCGTCAAACCCTATTCCCGCGCCGTTGGCGAAAAAGCGATCGTTCATCGTGCCGATATCAATGGTTTTCGCGTACTGGCCGGCGGCAAGCCGGTCCGCGAGCAGCTGCGACGCATGTTCCCAGTTGAGCGGTATGTCGCACGCTTTGGCGAAGTCGTTGCCCGTACCCGTTGGTATCACGCCAAGTGACGCCTCTGCACCGGAACGCATAATTCCGTTGACGGCCTCATAAACACTGCCGTCCCCGCCGGCGACAACAATTCGCGCAGCGCCCTGGTCCACGAAGTTTTGGACCTGTTCCTCAAGATTGCCGATAGCCTGACTCTGGTGCAGCTCGACCGGCAAGTCCCTGCTTTGCAACAGCTCGAGAATACGTGCTTGCCGGCGCCCGGCGCGGCCGCGACCGGCAGTCGGATTGAGGAAAAGGTGGATGGTCTCTGCTGTCATCATTGCCAGAACGGGACACCGATGTCCGATGCTACAATGCGCGCGACTGTTCTCGCGACTTTTTGCGCGATAGGGAATTCCGAATGTTGGAACTGGGCGTCAAGTTTCTGATCAGCTACTTCATCGGCTCGCTCATGGGGGCCATGATCGTCGGCAGGCTGCGTGGCGGCGTGGACATTCGAACAATGGGAAGTGGCAACGCGGGCGGCACCAATGCGTTGCGAACCCAAGGCGCGTTTTTTGCGTTGTTCGTCGTCGTTATTGACATCGGCAAGGGCGTCATCGGCGCCGGGGTCGTACCCGGTCTGGAACTGCCGTTCGTAGCGACGGACCCTGAGATATCCCGTACCTGGTTAACGATGTGCTGTGCGGCCGCTGCTGTCATTGGGCACGTATGGCCGATTTACCATGGCTTCAAAGGCGGTAAAGGTGCCGCGACCTTCATCGGTACTCTTGTCGTTCTGGGCCCCGCGCTTATTATCGAGGTGCTGCTCGTCTGGGTGGTCGTTGTCGCCCTGACCGGGTATGTCGGTCTTGCCTCAATGATCGCTGCGACCTCGTTGCCACTGTGGCTTGGCATCACCCGACTGCCGGAGGATCCACCGCTGTTTATCTATAGCATCGCGATAGCAATGTTTATCATTTATTGCCACCGATCCAACATTCGACGGATGCGCAAGGGCGTTGAGCTCCGCAATACAAAGCTGATGTTATTCGGCAGGAAACGCGCAAATACGAACGACGATGCGGCTTGATGCGGACGTCATTCGTCGGACCCTGGACGAAGCAGCCGTGCGGCGGCTTGGCATGCTCGAAGTCTTTGGCGAAATCGAGTCGACGAACAGCTATTTGATGCAACAACCGAGCCCGGCGCCAGGGCAAATTCGTGTCGCCGTGACCGACAATCAGACCGCTGGCCGCGGCCGGCATGGTCGTACGTGGCTGTCTCCGCCCGGCTCGGGTCTCTGCCTGTCGATGGCGTATAGCTTCGCGGTGAGCCCGGACAATCTCCCGGCTCTGACGCTCGCCATCGGTCTTGGGGTCATCGATTCACTCAAAGGCCTGGGCGTTGGTGGTGTGCAGCTCAAGTGGCCTAACGACTTGATTGCGATGGATGGAAAGCTCGGCGGGATTCTCACCGAAGCGCAGACACAGACCGGCAGTGCTGTAACCGTCGTTACCGGTATCGGGTTGAACATCGATCTAAGCGAGCAGCCGGAATTTGTTGTCGAAACGGAATGGGCGCGACGCATCGTCGATTTGAAAAGTCAGGTCGTGGACTTGCCTGGTCGAAATGTAATCGCGTCGAATCTTATCAGCGGTTTAAGCAATATTCTGGTCGATTATGAGGCCGCCGGTTTTGCTCAGTTTGGCGGGCGATGGCAGCAACATGACTGGCTACTTGGAAGAGCAATCATGATTGATTCGCCGACAAATCGGATAAGCGGGATCGGCGCAGGCATTGCCGACGACGGGGCCCTGCTGGTCGACACACGGTCGTCGGGTCGGCAGCGGATTACAACAGGTACCGTGATGGCCGTAGATACGCAGGAAACGGGTTCGTGACGGCGCTTCTACTTGATGTCGGAAACTCCCGTATCAAGTGGGGCATTCTCGACAATGGCGAGATTCGCCGAACCGGTCATATCTCGCAGGACCGGATTCGGGACAAGGGTCTGCAGGTCTTGACGACCCGGCTTCCGCGTCATGTTGATGAGGTTTTCATAAGCAATGTCGCGGGCACGAGTTTCGCCACCCGGCTGTCGGGCGTAGTTGGCATGCACTGCGACTGTGATGTCCGTTTTGCTCGTGCTCAAAAGCATGGCTGGGGCGTAAGCAACAGCTACACGCAGCCACGTCGCATGGGTGTAGACAGGTGGGTGGCAATGGTTGGCGCATTTGCGGAGCTTCAGGGCTCGTGCCTGGTGGTCGACGTTGGCACCGCGATTACGCTCGATGCCATCGATAGTGGTGGTACTCACCTCGGCGGGCAAATCATTCCTGGATTCGCTGCGATGGCAGACTCGTTGGTGTCGTCAACCAGTGACATTCCATCGGTGCGCCCGCTGCCGCCACGCAAAGGACGCTCGATGCAGATGTTTGGGCGCAACACAGCGGCCGCGGTTCGGGAGGGCGCGTCAAACGCGATTGCCGGCGCTGTCGATAGAGCAATTCAGACGCTGCGATCAAATGGCTACAAACCGACAGTCATCTTGACCGGGGGGGATGCGTCACGCATTCTTGAGGCGCTCAGTGTAGCCCCGATGCATCGACCGCATCTCGTTCTCCAGGGACTCGCGCACATGCTTGAAAATGCCCCATGAAAAACCTGTTGTTACTGCTGTTGCTCGCCAATATCCTTTATTTCCTGTGGGGGCTTTACAGCCAGGACGAGCCGCAGGCCGGCGTTGCAATTATCAGGGAAGCCGATCTTGGTCCGCTGATGGATGTAACCGCCAGCCGTGACCGCGACGATGTGGCGAGTGTTGGTGCGGTGCTCGGAATTGGTACGTCCTCTGACCTCAGGGCTGTCGTCGGCAGATCCTGCGTGACGATCGGTCCGTTCAAGGTGAAAACCGACGCCGATTCGGCCGAGCTGGTCTACTCAAACCAGGGTATGAAAACCAGTATTCGCTCGACTGAGGCAGAGATGTTTGTTGGTCACTGGGTTCAAATTCGCAATGTCGCGGACGACGCAACCGCGAACAAGATGCTCAGTACGCTGAGCAGCGGCGGACTGACGGATGCCTATCTTGTGCGCACCGAAGACGAGGGTCTGAAGATCTCGCTCGGACTGTTCGGTGATATCGAAGGCGCGGAGAAGATAGAGTTGCAGGCGAGATCCCTGGAGCTGCCGGCCGAGATCGCACCGCGCATGGCAAACCGCACAGTCTTTTTCGTCGATGTCGCATTAGCGCCGGGGCAGGGCGCGGGCGCTATCGTCGGGAAATACGGGGAAGAGCAGGTCTTGCTACGAGACGCCGCAACCTGTCCAAAGTAATCTGCGGTGTAAGACCTTGTCAGAAAGGCCCGAAAAGCCAATAATGCGGCCCCGCGGTCATCACGCGGTCACACAGCCGGCATAGCTCAGTTGGTAGAGCAACTGATTTGTAATCAGTAGGTCCCGAGTTCGACTCTTGGTGCCGGCACCAAATAAAACAATAAGATACGGGCTCCTAGCGAGTCCGTTTTCTTATGGGGTAGCAACTGGGGTAGCGTTTCAGGCGAAAACAGTCGTTATTTGCTTGCAGCCACAAATAGGCAAGATCAGCCCTGCTCCCATCAATCTGCCTTTCAAGAAACGCCTGTTCGATTAGATCCACTAACTCGGAATCAGGTGGCCTGGATAACTCTAGTAGTTCGGATAAGTCCATCCAGAGGGGGTGGTGGGGGCAAACTTTCGTTTCGTGAATATAGTCTTATAGGTGCTTGTCACGCCCGAGCAATTTCAAAAGGGCCTTTTCTCAAAATTTTTTGGAAAAAACAAAAGGGTCTGCTTAACCCCCAAAAGCTGCCGTTCAGCTATTATCGGCTTAAAGGGCTGCTAATGACCCGATATAGATAGTCAGTCTCTCCCTCAGTAATACTAAGAGACAGCCGGCAGGTATCTGTCGGTGAGGGGGACATGCACCCGTAGACTACGAATATTCTGACCC
>Ga0316201_10003508_pt1 | contig 11563 bp, 7 predicted proteins | sample CS6wburrow_MG_FD_204516 | JGI IMG/M metagenome (GOLD analysis project Ga0316201, IMG submission 204516) | Coastal sediment microbial communities from Delaware Bay, Delaware, United States - CS-6 worm burrow | ecosystem: Environmental > Aquatic > Marine > Coastal > Sediment | place: USA: Delaware... | reverse complement strand
TCACGCAGTTCAAACTCTGCCCCGCGGCCGCCATCGTACACCAGTTCAGGCAAGGCGTTGGAGAGACCGCCAGCGCCAACATCGTGTACCGACAGGATCGGGTTATCATCGCCCTGTTTCCAGCAGCTGTCGATCACTTCCTGGCAGCGGCGTTCGATCTCGGGGTTGCCGCGTTGTACAGAAGCAAAATCCAGGTCTTCTGCACTGGCGCCACTAGCCATGGACGAGGCGGCACCGCCACCAAGGCCGATCAACATAACCGGGCCACCCAGCACAACAACCGGTGTGGCAACCGGCAGGCTCCGTTTTTCAACATGCTGTTCACGGATGTTGCCATAGCCGCCCGCCAGCATGATGGGCTTGTGATAACCACGCACTTCCTCGCCGTCGGCGGAAGGTACGGTTTCTTCGAAAGTACGGAAGTAGCCTGCGATGTTTGGCCGGCCGAACTCGTTGTTGAACGCCGCTGCACCAATCGGGCCCTCGATCATGATATCGAGCGCAGAGACGATACGGTCCGGCTTGCCGTGGTCGGTTTCCCAGGGTAATGCATAGTTAGGAATATTCAGGTTCGAGACCGAGAATCCACACAGGCCTGCTTTTGGCTTGGAGCCCCTGCCCGTGGCGCCTTCATCGCGTATTTCACCACCGGACCCGGTGGCCGCACCCGGAAACGGAGAAATCGCTGTGGGGTGATTATGCGTCTCTACTTTCATCAGCATGGCGATGTGCTCATCGCTGTAAATATAGCGATTGTCAGCATCGGTCATGAGGCGCTTGCCATGATGTGAGCAGATCACCGCCGAGTTATCGCTGTAGGCGCTGAGTACGTTTTCAGGGTGCTTGTCGTGTGTATTGCGGATCATCTTGAACAGCGAGGTGTCCTGCTTCTCGCCGTCGATGATCCAGTCCGCATTGAAAATCTTGTGGCGACAGTGCTCGGAATTGGCCTGTGCAAACATCATCAGCTCGGCATCGCCGGGGTTGCGCTTGATCGAAGTAAAATAATCGACCAGGTAATCGATTTCATCAGCTGACAGTGCCAGTCCCAGCTGACTGTTTGCGCGGATCAGCGCATCCTTCCCACCTGTGATCACGTCAACTGTGTCGCCCGGCATGGGCTCGGCATGAGAGAACAATATCGATGCCTCTTCGAAGCTTTTCAGCACCATTTCGGTCATGCGGTCGTGCAACGCATGTTTAATAATATCGAGCTCAGAATCGCTGAATTGATGACCATCCTTACTACCCACGTTGTAGGCAATTCCGCGCTCCAGGCGAAGAATCTTGCTCAGACCGCAGTTGTGGGCGATATCGGTCGATTTTGACGACCACGGGGAAATAGTGCCGGCTCGAGGAGTAACCAGGAACAGCTTACCCTCACAGCTGCTATCAGCGATTGTCGGCCCGTATTCGAGGAGCTTGTGTAGAACATTGGCTTCATCTGTCGTCAATTCACCGTCAATATCGGCGAAATGAATATAATGCGACGCGATACAGCCTACAGAGGCTACTTGTCGATGAATCTCGGCGAGTAATTTTTCCAGGCGGAATCTGGACAGCGCGGGAGATCCTGTAAAAAACTGCATTCTTGCGATGCCTTGTCGGTGGGGAGGAAGGCGTGAATTCTAAAGCAAACCAGATACAGATAAAACCTTCTGATATGATCAATATAATGTCTGTTGCCTTAGCCCGCATTTCTCATCATGGAGCGAGATGATCACGTAGAGATCTGGATTGTTGAAATACATCCCTGAATTCCACCCCTCCGGGGTCACCTAGCGGTCCAAATCCGTTCCAGACGGATTTGTCACAAAGGATATTACAATGATCTACTGTGCGCTGGGGATTGCCCACCGTGATCACAATGGTGGGCAATCCCCACTCTACTTGACTTTGTAGCGATTCATACGTTTGAAAAATTTTTGAACATTGTATAATTTCTCTGGCAATCATGGCGTTGACAAGCGGCAGCAGCGTTTCACTGAGGAATCCAGGTTCACAGATCAATTGAGGGCTTGTCCATCTGCTGAGAAATGCAGGCCAGGACACAGCCGGCTGATAACACCATTCCATGGAACTATTAGCACGGTTTTCAGTCACAGTGTACAATTGAGACTGGCTTGACCAGCCAATAATCTTCGGGGGTGACACGGCTTCGACGTGGGTAGTGAAACCGGAGGTGCATGCCGAGGTGCGATGACCTCGTAAATCCAACCGCAAAACATATAGTTGCCAACGACGACAACTACGCTTTAGCAGCTTAATAACCTGCGTAAAGCCCTCGGCCTGATGCGTTCCTGTACGCTCAGTTAACCGGGGTCGCTAATACAGGATCGCGATGAAGCATGTCCGGTGTGGATTCGTTAAAACTTATCCGGAATCGCCATCAGTTTTCCCTGCCCGTCGGGTAGCTGCTGGTTAAACTTAATGACGTGGATAAGCATGTAGAGCCAAAGGCAGAAGACTTGCGGACGCGGGTTCAATTCCCGCCACCTCCACCAACAACAAAGCCCCCGGCTTCTTGCCAGGGGTTTTTTTTCACATGTAATATGCTTCCTTTGCTATTGGAAGTGGCCAGGAGTCTGCGTGGTAGAAAGTATCCCTACTGCAAAAGCGCCACAGCGGTCCATTTTTCAGTTCTTTTTCGTTGCGTAGTACCCACTTGAGCCTCAAAAGAACAGAAAACTGTCCTCGCCGTGCCACTTTTTCGCTACGCGTATTTCTACCGCGCAGACTCCTGGCCCGCATTTCTCACCAGGATCACGGGAGCAGGCGTAGGATTCGTGTTCGTAAGCACCGCTCTGGAGCGAAAAGCGTAGCAATAGCTACGGTTTGAGTGAAGAGCAAGCTTACGGACTCGAAGACCAGCATGAACCGTGATAGGCATGCTTGATTAACACACTGTATTTTTGACCATTCGAGCTTTTCTCCATATAGCCAACACCTTTTCTAAATCTTACGCCGCCTGGTGAGAAATGCGGGCTAGAATACTGGTACCTTGTCAGCATGCAGTGTGCGCTCTGAGAGTACTTGCATTGTGCTGCGTTCGGTGCCTTCCAGACATCGCATATACCAATGAAGTCTATACATTAATGGATAACAGGCAGCTTCGCCTCGATCCATTTTGTCATTCCGCCGCGCACTACGTGTACATCATGAAAACCTTGTTCGGTGAGCAGCAAAGCAGCTTTAGCAGAACGTTTATCCGTTCTACACACAATAGCTATTGGACGCTCGATGTAGTCAGTTAATTCATTCATGCGATGCGTCAACTCTTCTACTGCAATATTGACCGCGGAATCGATATGCCCCTGCTCTCCAATAAAGTCTTCGGCTGTGCGCACATCAAGCACCAGTGTGCCATTACTGTCAATGCGCCTTTTTAGCTCAGCTATATCAATCGTTGGGCCACGACGTATATTGCCGATAACTCGTGGCAGGAAAGCCACCACAGCAAGCAACGCAAGTGCAATCAGTATCTTCTGAATTAACCCCTCTCCTCCAGCGATAGCTTCACGTCCAGCATAACCAAGATAGGTATAGGCAAAAGTACCCGGCAGCATGAATACATAGGTCGCAATCAGATAATGCAGCAACCGAATCTTTGTCAAACCAAGTGCGTAATTAAGCAGATTAAACGGGAATAGCGGCACCAGCCTGACAAAGGCAACAAAACGCCAGCCTTCGCCTTCAACACCATTGATCAGTTGCCTGACCCTGCCACCTGCTTTGTCTTCAATCCAGTCTGATGCAAGGTACCGTGATATTAAAAACGCCAGCACAGCCCCAAGTGTTGCGCCGGTCAGATTGTAGAAGGTACCCAGTACCGGGCCAAATAATGCACCGCCGGCAAGTGTTATTACCGAACCCGGCAAAAACAACACCGTGGCCAGCGTATAAATCAACATAAATACAATCGGAGCCATCACGCCTGCATCATTAATCCAGGCTTCGAGTGCAACGGCATCGAACCGATCCCGATATACAATCGCAAGTGTTATGCCAACTAACAGGCAAAGCATTAACAATATGCGTATCAGCCGGCTATTGTTCATTATCATCACTCCATTGGCGTCGATTAATAGCATAGCTGTTTATCTTGCCAACAAATGGCAACCACAACATACCGTGCAGCCATGAAACGAGCCTGGGGTCACGGTATGTATGAATACCAATAATCATATTTTCATGGCCTGCTCGCGGCTGATCACGGTACGTACCAAACAAATGATCCCACCACGGCAAGTTGAATCCAAAGTTGCTGTTGGCTTCATCGTCTTCAACTGAATGATGTACACGGTGCATATCGGGTGTGACTACGATCCAGCGTAATAGCCGATCCAGACCAGGAGGCAGGCGCACATTACTGTGATTGAACATCGCAGTGGCATTCAATACGACTTCGAAAATAACAACTGCGACGATCGGGGGGCCAAGCACAACGATAGTGGCAAACTTGATCAGCATGGAGAGAATTATTTCGAAGGTATGAAAGCGCGCACCGGTAGTGACATCGAAATCCAGGTCTGCGTGATGGACACGATGCAGACGCCATAGCATCGGTACTGCGTGAACCATGACGTGTTGCAGATAAATGACAAAGTCCATGGCCACGACTGAAGCGATAACCGCGACCACGGGCGATACATCATAGTAGTTAAAGATGCCCCAGCCCTGTTCGCTGCCAAATGCGGCCATGCCGACGGCGGCGGCCGGAAAGATCAGCCGCAGTATAAAACTGTTAAAAAACACCAGGCCAAGATTGTTTGCCCAACGCACTGCCCTGGAGACGGTCAGCGCACGGCGTGGTGCAAGCACTTCCCAGATCGCCATTACAGCGAAGATGCCAAAGAAGAATCCAAGACGAATGACCATTTCATTTTGCAGGATCATGTTATTGAGGCTCATGGCGTGTACTCTGGTTGGTAATCAGTATTTCTCAGCCAATACTAAACACTGATCACAATTATTCAATGAATTCACAAAGTAGTTACTCAGTCAGGAACACGCTCAGTTATTCAACTTCTTTGTAAAATCCTTTGTGACAAATGCGTCTGGAACGGATTTAGACCGAAAGGCGACCCCGGAGGGGTGAAATACAGGGGTGTATTTCAACAATCCAGATCTCTGCGTGATCATCTCGCTCCCTGATGAGAAATGCGGGCTAGGAGTCTGCACGGTAGAAATACCCGTAGTGAAAAAGTGGCACGGCGGTCCATTTTTCTGTTCTTTTGAAGCGCATAGTGGGCACTACGCAACGAAAAAGAACAGAAAAATGGACCGCTGTGGCGCTTTTGCAGTAGGGATACTTTCTACCGCGCAGACTCCTAGGCGCGTACTGCTCGCAGCAGAGCACCATTCGTGCTTTTAGATGTTTTGTATCCTGTTAGTTCCAGCAGATTAGCATCGGTAAATCTTGCGTTAGTAATCATTTCCAGCAACTTGTCGACTGGTAATGTCCCCTGAACACAGTCGGCCCACGATTCTTCACCAGATGACGAACTACAGCAAACCTCTGATACACGAACCATGTCAGCAATCTGCAGGCGGCCTCCTGGTTTCAAAACGCGATACAGCTCCTGGAACACCCTGACTTTATTTTCAGAAAGATTAATTGCCCCGTTAGAGATAACAACGTCAATGGATTTATCAGCAATGGGCAGATTGGCAAAATCTGCCTGATGAAACTCAATATTATCCAGTGCGGCATGCCGGGCACTCTTCCTGGCCTTGTCAATCATTGCCGGCGTGCAATCAACACCAATAACCTTGCCGGTGTTCCCTACCTGTAAAGCGGCTACACAGGCGTCTGCGCCTGCTCCACAGCCAACATCAAGTACTGTCTGTCCTGGTCCTATTTCACCGAGCTTGAATGGATTACCAACGGCTGCTGCTGATTCCCACACAATGTCCGGCAATCGACGCAGCCAGGTATCAGAATAACCTAACAGTCGAGCATTAGCTTTGCCTTTGCTCCAGCCAAAATCAGTATCAGGCCTTTGTGCCAGTTTTGTATACAAAGCAATCAGTTCAGCCTTCTTATTCGTTTCGCTACATGAGCTCATGGATTAAAAATTGTCGTTTCCGGATTTCTGGATGAGCACGTAAGTAAGAATCGTCGAATATCTGCTGTCTCGTCAACACTTTGAGAAAACAATTACACTAACGCGTGCAGAATTTCTTTACGTATCGGCTGAATCAGTCTTGTTAGATGAAATTGAAATACTCTTAGGGTCTACAGATGCCCATATGTTCTCGTCTGTAATATTTTCTACTTCTGATAACCTCTGAATAAGGTTTTTTGCCTCACTAAACGCATCATCATAATGCTTGATGAATTCTCTATCAAAATCCTTACACTTCAACGCTTCCATCTTGACTATTTGCATTTGATTGAGCAGATTGTTCAGTATATGACGGCTTGAGTATATGGTTGATTTGTAGATGCGAACTGCCTCCTGCTGTTTTTCTTTTATTATCAGCTTCTCTGCTGAATAGTCAGCGTAAACGCCAAAAAGGAGAAGCATTAAGACGATGACAACACGCATCCATAATTCATTAAAATCATCTGGAATGAATTCGAATTGCGGCTCACCATATACAAAATAATGAATGGACGCATCAAAGAACCAAAACAAGAGTGCTATTAGGAATGCAGCGATAGAGTATTTTCTTTTATTCATATCACCAGCTTCTAACAGAAAGATAAACCACATCCCACGCCTTGTTATCAGCTTTTATGATTCAAACAATTTGCTGTGTTTTACATTCGGCCATCAAGAATAAGCTACATTTGCCACGTCAAATAACAATTGCAGAATTCGCGCTAATTGAAAGTAGTGCTACCAATGCCAGCTGAAAGCGTGATAGTAGTTTAAATGCCATCCTCCCTTCTTCACTTCCGTTGATTTAGCCGTCATGGCGACGAGACCTGCACTAATACTAATGCAATTTTCATGCCGACATCGTGGGGATGTTAATTAAATAATAAAAACAGCTAGTTGCTCTAATTACCAGGTATTTCGTTAATTCCTAATATGTAAAATATTGTAGAAAGTACCCGATTCCTGGCTCTATATCGTCATTTAATTTTACAGTTACGGTTTCACCCATAGCTGTGGTAATTATTTTACTGGCATAAGTTTCTTGACTGATCAGATAGTCGCGCGCAGACTCCTAGCCCGCAAATTGCATGAGAATGCATATATATTGAAGCTTGATGAATAACTGCCTGTTGACCTTACATTACATTCTTAAGTGTTGTTGACATTGAGTCGAGGCAACATACGCAAGCCCGCAGTTCTCCCCAGGCAATGATGTACTGAAGGGTGGGCATTGCCCACCATTGCGATCACTGTGGGTAATGCCCACCCTTGACTTGCTCTGTGGATTCAAAGATCAAGTGAGAGCTCACTCATCTGATGAGACAGGCGGGCTCCGGGCTCCGACCTGCGCCTGCTCCCGTGATCCTGGTAAGAAATGCGGGCTAAGGATATATACAATGAAGTAAAACGTATTACATCTCACTAATGACTCGACCGAATGCCTCTACCTGCTGCCAGTTGGTAAATTCCTTAACGGTTTTGGGGTCGGTAGGGCCTTTCGTTATCCACATGATTAGACGAATGATCGAACGGTCCCAGAAACTGTATTTCGGATAGTCGAGTTTTCCGGCAAAAACGGCCAGTTGCTTCGGCTTCCATACTATCTGTTTAAGGAATTTCTTTAAATAAGGATTGGTATCCGGTTGGCACTTTTCCGGTTTGCGTGCAACAACGTTGACTGAGAAAAAGGCACTGGGCTTGCTTTCCAGTATTGGATGGTTCCTTTTTATGAACTGGTAAACGTATGGACTGTGTTTACCATAACGGATGCTTGCGCCAACAACGATTTTATCGAAAAGCGTCAGATCCACATTGGCTTCATCATTAATAGAAACTACTTTTACCTGATGATTCTGCTGCTCAATCACCTGTTGTAAGCGTTGGCTGATTTTACGGGTATGCCCATCAGTGGTGGCATAGATTATAAGAATGCTGGACATAGGTGTATCTGTGTATCCTTTGTTTTCAATTGTCTACGTGTAACAGTTACGAAATCGACAGCTTGTGCCAAATCGGTGAATATATCATCTACGTTCAGTACTTCAATCTCTTTACGTAGATTCTTCTTGCCTGCCTCTGATACACGCCGTATTGCAGGATCGCATGCTGCAGCACTATGCCTCTGGTCTCAGCTTAGTTGATAGATAGTCGTCATAACTCATTGATTTTACGTGCTGTCGTTAATATTATATGTAATCGTTTGTTGACAAGGGCCTTGCGAGTATGTCACTTTGACATGCACGAGGATGCTGATATGCCTAAAAAAATACTGATCGTTGACGATTTCCCTGTTTTTCGTGAAGGGCTCAAAGCCTTGTTATCTCACGTACCCAGCCTGGAAGTCATCGGTGAAGCTGAAAATGGTGAAATAGCGGTGATACAAACCAATCTGCTCAGACCCGACCTAATTCTGATGGATCTTGTAATGCCCGTCATAAACGGGATCGATGCTACCCGCTCGATTAAACAACTCAATTCAGATATCAAGGTCCTTGCACTCACAGAGCAGAAATCGAATGAGCAGCTCATGACCACAATGGCTGCTGGTGCAGACGGCTATATCCTGAAGCAAGATACGACAACGAGTTTATTAACTGCGATAGAGTGTGTTCTAAATGGAGATGTTTATATTAGTTCTGGTGTCGATGACAAAGCAGTCTCGGAATCTCAAGCTAACGCCGAGCACACCAACAACAGATCGTTATGGCTAAAGTCCACGTCACGCGGACGTAAATTCCTTTCCGAATCTGATAAAAAAACCTGATATAAATTGGCTGACAGCATTAACAGCTTCAGCATGATATAAAAAGGCGGTTATCTGTCAGTCTCTTCTGTTTTCATTTCAGTACCCGGTTCTTCTTTACGACGAACACTCACCTTCTCGATGCTGCGGCTGGTTGCATGCAGAATTTTGACTTCCAGATCATCGATGATGAATATTTCATTCATCTTCGGGATTTTCTCGGTATGGTTGAGAACCCACAAGCCCACGGTATCTGTCGGCTTGCCCGGCAAGTCCATTTCGAACATCGATTCAATAACACGCAATTCTGCAGAACCCGCCACCACTATTTCATGATCTGATATCTTCTCTGCATCCTCCGGGGTGAGATCGCTTTCGTCGTAGATCTCACCCACCAGTTCTTCCATCACGTCTTCCAGCGTGACGATGCCGCGCTCATCACCAAACTCATCCACAACGATGGCGAAGATACGCTTGTTACGCCTGAACTTGGAAAACAGGTCATCAATGGCCAGGTATTGTGGGACATACAAGGGTTCGTGTGCGATGCTCTCTATTGGCTTGTCATGGCACTCATTTGCAGATGCCTCCAGTAAATCGCGCAGATGCAGCAGCTTGTAAAATTGATTCGTTTCCTTATTCAAGAGTGGGATGCGTGAATACGGTTTCTGGATAACAATCGGCAAAACATCGGCTACCGTTTGACGACCGTCAAGGGAAAAAACCTCTCTCATCGGCTTCATCACGTCCCTGACCGTAAGATCATTGAAGCCGAACACACGTTCGATAATTTCCTTTTCATCATGCTCGATTTCGCCTTCCTGTACGCCATAGCCCAGCATGCTGATCAGTTCAGACTCCGTTACCGTCGGTTCTTCCTTGCCGCCTGTCAAATGATATACCCAGGTGGTGAACTTGCTGAACATCCACACCAGAGGGTAAATCAATCGCATAATACCCAGCAGTGGCATGGCGATAAACAAAGAGATGCGTTCAGGATAACGTGTAGCCAGGCTCTTGGGTGTGATCTCGCCGAACACCAGGATAAACAGTGTCAGCAGACCGACCGCTATGCCTGGCCCGACACTGCCGAATTCCCTGGTGGCAATGACAGTTGCTAAAGCCGAGGCCGCAATATTGACCAGGTTGTTGCCAATCAAGATGGTGGTCAGCATCTGCGAAGGGTCTTTCTTGAGCCTGTACAAAGCGGCTGAACCGATCCGGTCTTCCTTTACCAGTGCTTGCACCCGCCCCATTGATAATGCCACCAGCGCAGTTTCTGATCCGGAAAATAAACCCGACAGAATCAACAAAACCAGTAAAGTAAAGAACTCACCCATTTGTCATCCAATATGACCTTTTTGTTACTACCAATAATAGCTAATTATCTGCGACATCCCAACATAAAGCGTCTTTATATCATGGACCTGGAGGCATCTTGCTATGGAATATACAGGCATTTGCCGACAATAAAAACATTTACTTCAAGCGGTATGCTTTTGCGATCTCCGACAGGTTCTTCTTCATTATGGTCATAAAATCACCCTGTTGCGGCACGTTTGCGACCGGATCGAAAACCAGGCTGCTTATGCCCATTGCCTGCAGCCGGGCTATTGATTGCGCATCGGGCTCCCCTTCCCAGATAATCCGGCTGGACTCATGACCCTCTAGCCCGCATTTCTCACCAGGATCACGGCAGCAGGCGCAGGATTCGTGTTCGTAAGCGCCGCTCTGGAGCGAAAAGCGTAGCAATAGCTACGCTTTGAGTGAAGAGCAAGCTTACGGACTCGAAGACTAGCCTGAACCGTAATAGGCATGCCTGGATAACACACTGTATTATTGTCATTCTCGCTATACTCCAAATGGCCAATGCTTTATCGGTGACCTACGCCGCCTGGTGAGAAATGCGGGCTTGCAGTTGCTGCAACGCAAGCGGATAAAAGAAGACAGCCTCATACTGCGAGCGGCAAATAAGACATCACCCGATCGATTGTCCAGAACGCTGCAATACTGCCAATAGCGTATGGCAGGATACGCCAGGCGCCTTGCGGTAACGTAACTGGTAAGCGCCGCAGCAACGCCAGCAGAGCGGGGACAACCGCGATGAACATCAACTGCCCGGGTGATAATTCAATCACCGAATCAGCAAAATCACTGCCAAACGCCCTTTGTATAGCGGCCTTGTCATGTTCCGGATAATAGCTTTGCAGCATTAAACCGTCACCCAGGGCACCAGCATTTTCAATAGCGTCGCCTTGTGCTATCAGCTCCGCCTTGATCTTTTCGGCATCCGCCAGCGTTGCGTCACCGCGATTATCCGGGTCGATGAACACCTGGGTAAAAGTAAAACGAGCCGGTTCCTGGTAGATACTCTTATGCTCGTTGAAATAAGCCTGCAATTCCTCCTCGGCAGGTGGCATCATTGCCACCAGGTCCCTGGCGAGGAATTCCAGTTTTTGTGCAAGGCGGCGGCGTATCACGGTATCGTGTTGATTCAGCCCCATGGTCAGTGCTTCACGATACAGCACGGTCTCCTTGATGTATTGCTGGACCAGGCCGTCAAGCTCTTCAGCCGTCGGCGGCCGGTTCCAGCGCTTTTGCCAGGAGGCGTTCATCCACTCGATTTCGCCCGCACTGACGACGATGGTCTTGTCGGTTTCTTCCGCTGCCGGTTCGGCGAACACGCCGTACAAAAGGTAGATCAGCAAACCAA
>Ga0316201_10003507_pt1 | contig 11569 bp, 5 predicted proteins | sample CS6wburrow_MG_FD_204516 | JGI IMG/M metagenome (GOLD analysis project Ga0316201, IMG submission 204516) | Coastal sediment microbial communities from Delaware Bay, Delaware, United States - CS-6 worm burrow | ecosystem: Environmental > Aquatic > Marine > Coastal > Sediment | place: USA: Delaware... | reverse complement strand
CACTACCTGGCCGAAGACTTTCATCTGACAGGTGGCTTCGTTCACCAAGCCGAAGACGAGATTGCAGCGATCGGGTTCGCGATCGGCGCATCCTATGCCGGCAAGACTGCGTGTACCATCACCTCCGGCCCCGGCATGGCGCTTAAGACCGAAATGATCGCTCTTGCCGTTATGGCAGAAGTACCGCTGGTCATAATCGACGTGCAACGCGGAGGCCCGTCAACGGGCCTGCCCACCAAGGTTGAACAGGGTGACCTCCTCTCCACTCTTTACGGTGCGCCAGGTGACTCACCCAAGATAGTAATCGCCACGGCGACAATTTCGGAGTGTTTCCACTTTGTTGTTATGGCACGCAAGCTGGCAGAATCATTCCGCACGCCTGTAGTGATATTGACCGACGCCAATCTGGGTACGGGCGTACAACCAATAGAACGGCCCAAAGTGACAGAAGAGTGGTTCGCGGCACCGCTGGACCAGTCCGATTGGGACCCGGAAGTCGCGCCTTTCGACTGGGACGAGAAGACCGGCCTGTCGGAGCGGCCTATCCCGGGTATGCGAGGTGGCGAATACATTCTTACCGGCCTCGCACACAATCGAAACAGCAAGATCGCCTACGACACGGCATCAAACCAGGAAGGCATGGACATGCGTAGCCGCAAGATGGCGGCGATGTTTGCGACCATGAAACCACCAGAGGTACATGGTGATCCAACTGGCGACCTGCTGATAGTCGGTTGGGGTTCAACACTGGGTGCGATCGAGGAGGCTGTAGATCGTGCACGCGCGGAAGGCAAAAAAGTGTCGTCGGTACATCTCAGGTTCCTGTGCCCACTCGAGCCCGGGCTCAAAGAGATCTTTGCAGGTTTCAAGAAAGTGATGACCGTTGAGATCAACTACAGCGATGAGCGCGATGCACCGCTAACGACTGCAGAAAACCGTCGGTATTCGCAACTGGCGCTCGTACTGCGAGCCCACACGCTAATGGACGTTGACTGTTGGTCCAAGGTTCCGGGGCACCCGCTGCAACCTGGCACTATTTGTAAGGTCATCGATTCACGACTCGCAGAGATAGAAGGAGCAGAAGTATGTTCGGCTTAAAAGGTGACTGGTCTCTCGAGGTCAAAGATCGATATTTCACGCTGGATGACTACAGTGGCGCGGAGCCGCGCTGGTGCACCGGTTGCGGCGACCACGGAATTTTAGCCGCTGTGCACCGTGTTTGCCGGGAATCACAGGTACCCCCAGAGAAAACGGTAGCCGTATCCGGTATCGGTTGCTCAAGCCGCCTGCCACACTACATGAATACCTACGGCTTCCATGGCCTGCACGGACGCGCGCTGCCCGTTGCCTGCGGTGTGAAATCGCGGCGTCCCGACCTGGATGTCTGGGTCGCGACCGGTGACGGTGACTGCTTCTCTATCGGTTGCGCCCACTGGATCCATGCGATGCGTTACAACATGGACCTCACGCTGCTGGTATTCGACAATGGCATTTACGGCCTGACCAAGAAGCAGACATCTCCGACAACGCCGCTGGATGTGCCGACCAATACGCATCCCTCAGGCGCCTTGTTGCCACCATTAAATCCGTTGTCGGTGACGCTGGGTATTACCAATATTTCATTCGTTGCCCAGATCGTCGACTGGAATGCCCCGCTTCGCCATGAAGTAATCATGAAGGCCCACGAACACAAGGGCACGAGCTTCGTCCGGATTATTCAACGCTGCCCGGTTTACGTTGAGTCGATCGGCAAGACGCTGCAGGACGAGCCCGCACGACTTCAATTGCTTACGCACGAGAAAGGCATACAGCTTGACGATTCGGTCAAGAAATTATTCCCGAACCAGGCTGAACACGACCCGTCTGATCTCGCTGCCGCTCGTGCGCTGGCGGACAACACGAGCGTGTTGCCGCTCGGGATTCTGTACCACAATCCCGATGCGCCGCAGTACGACACGATGACCTCTGTTGGCATGGATATGACTATTGACGAAAGGCTGGCCGGCATGAACGAAGCGCTGGATCACTTCGCCTTGTAATCATTAATTGCCATCTGGCGGACCAACACAATGAATTCCGTAACGCGAAAGAACCAAGACGAAGTCGACACCGGCAAATCGGAGGTTGACGATAAAGCCAGCCCCATCGACATTCTCCGTCGTTTTCACTTCGGGGAACCCGTCGCGACAGCGAATACGACGCCACCCGCAGACGCAACATTGCCGGCCCTACTCAACCCGTACCGGGACGCGTCGGCGATTCGCTATCAGTATCCGCTGTACCTTGCACCTGCTGATGGCTCAGATACAGCGAAGCTGGCCAGGCCGGCAGGCGAGCATCTGCTGGAATCGCTGAATGCGCTTACACTGAGTGACGATGACGCCAGGATTTTAAAAGACAATCTCCCCTGGATCGAACGTTACATCCGGCAGGCACTCGTCGATCCTGATCCCGTTGACGCATTGCAGCTTTTTAACGCTGCCGCGGATGCACTGCAGGAACAACTCAAACTAGAGCAGAGCAGCCGTGAAGTACTCGCTGCTGATCTTGAGCGTCTCAGAAGTGTGATTCCACCAGGCTCGATGTTCCTGGGCTACGGGCCGCATACGTCCCTGCATTTGATGGTGCATGCCATTCGTCATCGGCATGAACACCAGCGCGCAGAATTACGCGAGCAAGTTCGCAAGCATATTCACGGACTTCGTTCACTGCTCGAGATCGAGAGAGCAAAGTCCGCAACGGGCGACGACACGAGCTCTGCTGATGTGGCGTCTCGCTACCTGAACACCGGCGCCCTGTCCGGCATGCTAGAGCAGCGTGCTCATGGCACGGTGGACATGCCCGATGAACGACGGCAACGCATCGAGAACGCGCTGCAGGTCCTGAAGGCCTGGCAGGATAATCCTGTGCTGGTCAAATTTGTTGGCACACTCGACGACAATTCGCTGGCCGCCTTGCCCTGCCTTGAAATCATCGAAAGCGACAATCCGTGCGAGACAGCGGCAGAGGTTTACAAGCAGGATGCTGAAGAGTTCGCAGCTCTGTTTGCGGCGGCCCGAATTGCGGCGCTGGAAATCGAGGACAACTACAAACCCGAAATCCACGATTCCTGGTTCACCGGTTTCGACTGGCAGGCGTTTTCGGGAGAGGAGCTGCAGCTGGTTACGCGCGTAGTGGCCCTGGTGTCAGCCGATCATCTCGCCGGCGATGGCTTGCCAGCATTCTCACATCTTCTTGGATCGCGCCTGCCCGTGCATGTGCTGACCTGGGTCCGTGCCTACGACAACCCGGCAGCGCAACCCGGCGAAGACCCGTTCGCGAGTTATCGTTTCGAACTGGCCTACTTCGGCGTCGGGCATCGACAGGTGGTCGTCGCACAATCGTCAGCCGCGCGTCACGAAGACTTGCTTGACGGTTTCTTATGTGCGCTGGACAGCAATCGTACGAGCCTGCACCTGATTAATCGGGGCACACAGACGAGTGCGCGGAAACCGGTACTGGATCCCTGGTTTGTCGCCAGCGCCGCACTCGAAAGCCGGGCTCACCCTTTCCTGCTGGTCGACCCCGACGCGGGTGACCATGCGGCAGAGCGCGTTCGCTTCGGCGGCAACCCGCAGGCTGACAGTGACTGGCCAATCGAGAAGCTCGAGTATCGCGGTGCGGACAACGAGACGACCGAGATGGACCTCGCGTTCACGTTCGCCGACTACGCCTTGCTGATACCGGCACTGCATGAGCACTTCCGCGTTGTACCGGCAGGATTCGAGTCACCGGACTTCGTTACCGTCGATGAGTATCTGAACGCTGACGAGGAAACCCGCGACCGCATGGTTCCGTTCGTCTGGGGAATCGACGCTGATGACGTACTGCAGCGACTGGTGGTATCGCGCGCCCTGGTGTTCGCGTGCCGTGACCGACTGAACTACTGGCATACGCTCCAGGAACTGGCAGGCATCCAGAATTTCTACGTTGAAGCAGCCATCGACCGGATAATTGCGGAGCAACAGGCCTCAATCGAAGCCGAGCGTGCACAACTCCGCAAGGAACACGAAGAAGAACTCGAGTCTGCGCGCTCAGAGGCGGCAGGTGACGCGATGGGGCAGCTCGTCGACGTGCTCATGGGCGCCGATCTCTCCGGCATGCTTGCAGACGGCGGTCAGCTTGCCACGATGCCCGCACCGAAATCGGAAGCGACGGAAGCTCCGGCAGAAGATGCGCCCCCTCAAGATGAGTCTGCGGCGGACGAAGACACTGAGGACGAACTGAGTTTTGATGAACCCTGGCTCGACACTGCGATGTGCACAACCTGCGATGACTGCATGGGCATCAACAAAATGATGTTCGCCTACAACAGCGACAAGCAGGCCATCATCCGTGACGCGAGTGCCGGCACCTATGCCGATCTCGTCGCAGCTGCCGAGATTTGTCCTGCAAAATGCATCCACCCGGGTAAACCGCTGGATCCGAATGAACCGGGCCTCGACGAACTGCTAGCCCGCGCCGCACCCTTTAACTGATGAACAGCATGCTCGTAGCGCCGGCCATCATGGTTGGAATTGGCCTCTTCTTCGGCACAGTTCTGGCTATTGCCCAGCGTTTCCTCAGGGTTGAGGAAGACCCGCGTATCGAGGCAACCAACGAGCTGCTACCAGGAACAAACTGCGGCGCATGTGGCCAGCCGGGTTGTCTGCCATTCGCCGAGAAACTCGTGAGTGGCGAAGTTGAACCGGGACAGTGCACTGTGAGCACCGATGAAGGCCTCGAGCGGATTGCGGAGTATCTTCAGGTCGATGCCGGCCGCGCTGAGAAGCTGGTCGCGCGACTGCGCTGTGCGGGTGGCGGTCTGCAGGCACACCAGATAGCCGAGTACCGCGGCTTCGAGGGCTGCCGCGCCGCGGCCGTTGTGTCGGGGGGCGGCAAAGGCTGTGCCTGGGGCTGCCTCGGCCTAGCGGACTGTGAACGGGCCTGCACCTTTGACGCGATTCACATGAATGCGAACGGACTGCCTCAGGTTGATACGGAAAAGTGCCGCGCATGTCCCGATTGCGTCGCGGCCTGCCCGAGGGACCTCTTCGAACTCGTGCCGCTTAATCAGAATCTGTACGTGCAATGCAATATTCCGCTGGCGGGTGAAGCCGCAACACAACTTTGTGCAGTAGCCTGCGATGCTTGTGGCAAATGCGTCGCCGACGCAGCGCCGGGGCTGATCACGATGCAGGGCAACCTGCCAGTCATCGACTATTCCTCCGGTGGGGAACCTCGGCCTGATGCCGTCTTTCGCTGTGCGACAAGATCGATAGTCTGGCTTGAGCGTGAACAATTCCAGGATCAGGAATCCAGGAAAGCGGGAGCGAGCTGATGTCCGGACTACGCAGTGTTGCAATTCGTTGGTACCGCAAGGTGTTCGGAGCACCGCCAGGATCGGATATTCGCGAAGAAGGCCTGGACATCGTACTCAACGGAAACGACGCGATCGCGTTGTCGGAATCGTCAATTTCCAGCCACGTCGTTCAAACTGCCGAAGGGCCAAGAGGCACGGTGGCCGCGGCCACCGGGCTGGCACTCGCAGGCCGGCGCGCAACCGCTTTCCTGTCAGGGACAGACATCGCCGCAGCGCAGGATCTCCTGATTTCTGCAGCAGGCAAGCATGCACCGCTTGTTTTGCACGTCGCCACGCGAGCGACCACGTCACACGGAGCCACCCTGGGTAGCGGGCATGAGAGCGTCCATCTGAGCTCGGACTCCGGTTTCTTCATGCTGTTTGCAGCAAACGTGCAGGAGGCTGTCGACTTTACCTATATCGCCAGGCGAGTTACTGAAGAATCCCTGGTACCGGGCATGGTCGTCATGGACAATGAACAGACTGCCCTTGCCGTGCAAAACGTACACCTGTTGTCTCCGGCGCAGATCGGCAATTTCCTGGGCGCCCCACGCAGCCAGGTTGAATGCCCAACGGCCGCGCAGAAACTCCTGTTTGGCGAGACCCGGCGGCAAGTGCCCGCCTGGCACAGTCTCGACGAGCCATCACTCACCGGCGCCTTGTTCGACAAGGACAGCTTTGCACTCGGGTCTTTCGCGAGCGGGCCGTTTTTTGATGCGTTTGTCGAGGATTCCCTCGCGCAGGCTTTCAGTCAATTTGCGGCTAACACCGGCCGGCAATACGGCACAATTTCACGCCATCGGCTCGACGACGCGAAGATTGTATTTCTCGCGCAAGGGTCGGCCATTGAGACCGCAAGTGCCGCCGCGGATTACCTGAGAAAAGACCGTAAGACAAAGGTTGGCGTACTGGGTATTCGTTCATTACGCCCCTTCCCTGCCACGGCTATCACTGAGGCGTTCGCAGAATGCGACCACGTCTTCGTTCTCGAGCGCATGGATGCGCCGCTGGCCGGCGAGCCACCGCTGACCCGTGAAGTACGCGCCAGCCTCGACCGCATGCCCGGCAAGCGCCGTCCGGTCTGCTCACCGGTTGTGTATGGCGTTGGCGGATTGCCCCTGCGGGTTTCAGACCTGGTCGCACTTGAATCCCGGCCCACTTTGTCACCGGCCACGCCGCTGTACCTGGGCGCTGAATTCGACGATAAATCCGGCGAACAGCCCAAACGCGAGGTTCTTCTGGATGCACTGCGGCGCGCCTACCCGGACGCCGCCAAACTCGGCGTTCGCGCGTCGGGCCCGCCCATAGTGCCGCAGCGGGACCGGACATTGACGATTGCGATTCACCGCATCGCAGGCGACAGCAGCGAGCCTCTGCTTGGCATCGCTGGCGCCATGCTGCAACAACTCGAAGAAGGTCGAATACGCAGTCGCCCGGCTGTGTCCTGGCACCAGTGGTCCGACTCGCGCGTGGATTGGCTTACGCAGGGCGATGACACGCTGCAGGATCCCGGCGACGAACTCGTTGCGGACGCCGCGGTGATCGTCTCGCGTAATGAGGTGGTGCTCGGAGCAGAGAACAAGACCTTCCATGTACCGCTTGCCTCTGACCTATCCGAGAGGGTCGACGCCCTGCTCGGCGGTCTTTTCGGTGTACTTCAGGGCGCCGGTCTCATTGACCACAAACCGCGACGGATTATGGCTGCGCGCAAGCGCCTGCTGGAAGGCGTCGACCGGGATCATCAAGACCAGGTCATGGCATCGTTCCAGGCCGGGCTGGAACAGGTTGCCGAACTTGATGCCCCGTCGAACGAGACAGCAAGCACTGAGGATCGCTGGGACGCCGAAGCGCCCGCTGCGGTTCGTCATCTCGGCCGCGACGACGATCACTTCGCGAGTCTGCCGCGTTTCTGGGACCAGACAGGTGTGCTGTACCGCGACGGCCAGGCCGATCGACTGACCGCCGACCCGTACCTGGCAACGGGCACAATGCCACCCCTGAGTTCTACGTTTCACGACACGAGCGGCGCGCGCAGCAAGCTGCCCGTGTTCGATCCGTCATTATGCACAGGATGCGGGAAATGCTGGACACACTGCCCTGACAGCGCAATCGGCGTGGTTGCATCCTCGCCCGCGGCGCTGATCAATGCGGGTATAGACCGGACTGGCGCCGACGCTGTGCGACAGGTGGCGAGCAAACTGGCATCGCGCATCATCGCGAGCAACAGGAAGGCGGAAGAAGTAGCGCCTACATTCGGCGAATTACTCAACGAGTCCTACGCCTGGCTCAAGGACAAGATGCCGCTTCCGGACGAGCGCAAGGTCGCGATCGACGAAGGCATCCAGAAAATTGTCAGCGAGTATGGTTCGCTGCCGGTCGCGATTACGCAACCCTTCTTCCATGATGCCGAGGCGCGCAAGAAAGACAGCGCTGAGTTCTTGTCGGTTGTAATCAACCCGGAGGCCTGCAAGTCCTGCGGCCTCTGCGTCAGCAATTGCGAGCCTGAGGCTCTGCGTGGCGCAGAACAGGACGCTGCCTTGCTGGGCGAGGCGCGGGAATTATGGTCGGTGTTCTCATCCACGCCGGATACGTCCACAGCGACGATAGAGCACGCGGCACAGGACCCGGACATCGGCGTAATGGCAGCGACACTGCTGTCGCGCTATTGCCAGTTTGCGATGGCTGGCGGGGACTCGGCCGAAGCAGGTTCCGGTGAGAAGATAGCCGTTCGGCTGACTTTGTCAGCAACCGAATTTCACCAGCAACCCATAGCACAGCGTTTTGCCAAACAACTGGCTGAGGCCGGTGAGTCGGTGTTGTCACTGATCGATGAGACGCTCTCAGGGACGCTCGGGGTCGAGGATCTTGACGCCGTCAGCGAAAAACTGAAAAACACTTCAAGCCCGAGAGTCGACCTGCAGGACCTGGCAGAAAGCGCCAGGAAAACGGCGCATGACCACTCGGTCGATACAGACTATCTGCTCAGGCTGATCAACCTGTCGGAGCGTATTAACGCTTCGCACCACCGACTGGTTGCCGGCGAACATGGACTCGGTCGCGCCCGCTACGGTCTCGCGGTAGCTGGCGGGACCACGGCGGCATGGGCTGGCGCGTTTCCACACAACCCGTTCCAGGCGCCCGTCCTCATCGATATGAGCGGCGATGCGGCACAGCTATCGGCGGGCCTGATCGAAGGCCACCTGGAAGAGACAGCGGCACTGGTGCGCCTGCTCAGGCTCGCACAGCTCGAAGTCGAACAACCTGATGGCGCGGACTGGGCCCGTGAATCGCTCGCAAACCTGCGCTGGCAGGACCTGAAACCAGAAGAGCTTGCACTGTGTCCGCCACTGGTACTCATCGGCAGCGACGAAATGCTGGCGGGACAGGGACTAAGCCAACTCGTCTGGCTTCTGAATTCCGGTTTGCCTGTCAAAGTCCTGGTACTGAGCGCACTGGACTTTGGCTTACTCGAAACATCGCCCAACAATCCCAGGGGAAACCTCGGCCTGCTCGCCCTAGCACAACGCAACGCGTTTGTTGCACAGACGTCAATTGCCGACTCGGCACATCTCGGTGACAGTGTCCTTCGCGCCCTTGGACACCAGGGTCCCGCCCTGGTGCAGGTTTATGCGCCCAGCCCTCTCCGCCATGGCTTCGTTCCCAGGGAGACGCTTACACAGGCGCAGCGTGCAACCGATTGCCATGCGTTGCCCTTATTCCGCTACGACCCCAACGCCAAGGGGGTGTTTGGGTTACGCATAGCCCTCGACAGCAAACAGGATGAAGCCGCGGAGGATTTGACGCTGGCTGACTGGGCATTCGGGCAGACACGCTTCTCCTCGCATTTCGAAGCGGTGTCGGACAGGGCCGCAGCACCACTCCCGCTGCACGAGTGGCTGCAGCTGGATGCAAAAAGCCGCAAGGGAAAGACGCCTTACGTCGCCGTTGTCGAACTTGAAGAAGAGAAGCGGTATGCGGTCTCGGCGGCACTCGCGGCGGCGGCGGATGGGTGCCATTCAAACTGGCAGACCCTGCAGGAACTCGCCGGCGTCGTCACTCCATTCACAGAACAGCTTGAGTCGGAAATCCGTGCCGCTGTCGAAGCCGAGCACCAGGCCGAGCTTGACGCGCAGAAAAAGGCCTCCGAGGCAGAGATTCGCGAAATCCAGGAAAAAACACAGGCCGAGATCGCAAGCAAAATCCGCACTCGCCTCATGCAACTCGCGTCGCGGAAGCGGGACTGACGACGATGGGTGTCTTCAGTCGACTACGCAGCAGCTTTGAGCACGGCGTCCATCCGGCTCATCACAAACAACAGACAGAGCATCTGCCCATTCAGCGCGTGCCATTCGGCACGGACTATGTCATGCCCCTCGGCCAGCACATCGGCGTCCCGGCCCGTGCCATTGTCGCCGCCGGTGAGCGCGTTCGGCGTGGTCAACTAATTGCAGAGCCAGGCGGTTTCGTATCGACAGGACTGCACAGCCCGGTAACCGGAACGGTCCGCGAGGTTGGCGACGTTCGTGGTGTCGACGGGCGCTTTGCAACGGCGATCAGTATCGAAGCCGATCCTTTCGCGACCCAGAAAATGGATACCGAGCCGACTGCCGACTGGGAGTCGATGTCACTTGAAGAATTCATCAAGGCCGTGCAGATGGCGGGCATTGTCGGCATGGGTGGTGCCGCTTTTCCGGCCCACGTAAAACTGTCCGTGCCTGAAGGTGTCCGCATCAAGCACCTGTTGATCAACGGTGCCGAATGTGAGCCCTACCTGACGACGGACCACCGGCTGATGCTGGAACGACCGCAGGCTCTGCTCGAAGGTGCCGAGATCATGCGGCAAAAGCTGGGCGCCGAGGACACGATCATCGGCATCGAGGCAAATAAACCCGACGCCATTGACATCGTCCGGCAGCACATTCGGCCAGGCGACCCTGTGCGGGTCGTACCTTTGAAGGTCAAGTACCCGCAGGGCGCAGAGAAGATGATGATCAAGAGCGTCTTCGATGTTGAAGTACCCGCCGGACAGCTCCCGCGGGATGTCGAAGTCAATGTCAATAACGTCGGTACGATCGTCGCCATAGCGGACTACTTCATGCGGGGTATGCCGTTGATCGAACGCGTCGTTACCGTCGCCGGCCCAGGCGTAACCTACCCGGCCAATCTCATCGTGCCCCTTGGGACCCCTGTACGCGACGTTGTTAAATTCTGTGGCGGACTCAAACCAGGCACACGCGAGATCATCATGGGCGGACCTATGATGGGACGACCCATTGCCAGCCTTGATGTTCCTATTCTTAAAGGATGCTCTGGCGTTCTGGTATTCACCGAAGCACAAACTGCCAGGCGCAAGGAGTATCCGTGTATCAGTTGCGGGCGCTGCCTGGAAGCCTGCCCTTACTTTCTGAATCCCTCGCGTCTCGCGCGGCTCTCCAAGTCCCGTATGTACGACGAGATGAAAGCGTACAACGTTTTTGATTGCGTGGAGTGTGGCTGCTGCACGTTCGCATGCCCCTCGAACATCCCGATTGTGCAGCTCATTCGGACGGCGAAAGACGATCTGACCCACCGTAAGGAGCCCGACGCATGAAGAAACGTGATCCGGATCTCCTGCTGTTTCATGCGCCGTTACTGCGCCAGGGAATGACGACGCCGAAGACGATGCGTGACGTGCTCTACGCTCTCCTGCCTGCGACGCTCGCGTCGATGTGGTTCTTCGGGCTGAGTTCAGTACTGGTGCTCGGCTCGTGCATCGCGGGTGCGGTCCTGACCGAGTGGTTCTTCGCCAGCAACGACGAGACCCGCGGAGAGTCCCTGCGCGATGCCAGCGGCATTCTGACGGGCCTGCTACTCGGCCTGACACTGCCACCCGGCTTGCCGTTGTGGATGGCTTTCCTTGGCGGTGTCGTCGCCATCAGCCTTGGCAAGATCATCTGGGGCGGCCTCGGCCACAATCTGTTCAACCCCGCATTGCTGGGCCGTGCCTTCCTGCTTGCGACGTTTCCCATTGCCATGACTACCTGGGTCTCGGCAACCGGTGATGGCGGTTTCTTCAATATCTACCAAAGCAACCTGGCGCTGCCGTTCATGCAGGCACCGGTTGACGGCATGTCGTCTGCAACACCATTGGGATTGATGAAGTTTGAGCAGCAAGCCACACCACTGACAAGCCTGATGCTCGGCAAGACA
>Ga0316201_10003506_pt1 | contig 11573 bp, 5 predicted proteins | sample CS6wburrow_MG_FD_204516 | JGI IMG/M metagenome (GOLD analysis project Ga0316201, IMG submission 204516) | Coastal sediment microbial communities from Delaware Bay, Delaware, United States - CS-6 worm burrow | ecosystem: Environmental > Aquatic > Marine > Coastal > Sediment | place: USA: Delaware... | reverse complement strand
ATCGACAATCGGCAACACCTGTTCAGGCCCGACATCCGGTCGCAAATCTATCTGCAACGTGAACTCACCGCTCATGACGCGGCCATACGCCCGCGCCGACACACTCGTCGCGAGCTGCAGTTCGTCAACCAGTTTTCTGCGCAGCGGTGAGTTTTTATTTCCGGCCAGCGAGTCGCTAAGCAGGTAGCCAAGAGACGAGTCCTTGCTGTTCATACCCGGCGTGGCCCAGGTGCGAACGATACGTGTCTGGCCAACCCGGTCGTACATGACCTCAATACGGTTTTCAGGCAGATAAGGAATCCACTCTTTGGGATAAGACAGCGGCTCGCCAGCCGGCGCTTCGCCGAAATAGTGCTCAACCTTCGCCCTGGCATCTTCGACCGTAACATCACCGGCAAGAACCAGAACGACATTTGAGCCGCCATAGTAGGTCTCAAACCACTCATACACATCGTCGAGCGAGGCGGCGTCCAGGTCTTCCATCGAGCCGATCACCGAATGGCGGTACGGATGATCAACCGGGTAGATCCCTGCACGAATCTTGTCGTAGACCTGCGCATATGGCCGGGTTTCACCCTGGCGTTTTTCGTTCTGCACAACGCCACGTTGTTCGTCGAGCGCTTCCTGCGTAACAGCACCAAGCAGGTTGGCCATGCGATCGCTTTCCATCCATAGCGCCATGTCGAGCGCGCCCGATGGAACGGTTGCGTAGTAGTTGGTCCGGTCCTCATTCGTCGTGCCGTTCATCCCGGTCGCGCCGGCATCGGTGAACGGGGAGAAGTATTCGCCCTCACGGTTCTCCGAGCCCTGGAACATCAGGTGTTCGAACAGGTGCGCGAACCCGGTCTTGCCTTCCGGCTCATCCTTGGATCCAACGGCGTACCACATGCCGACAAAGACGGTCGGCGTCGAGTGATCGGAGTGCACGATAACGGTCAGGCCGTTGTCGATCTGGAATATCTCGTAAGGAATATCGACCTGAGTGGCAATGTCCTCACGCGCGTGGGCTGTGACAGTCAGAAACGACAGCAGTATCAGCGTCAGCAAGCAACGCATCGAAGGTATGGCATCAATCACTAGCAGCTTTCTCCACCTGTTGGTCCGCAAGCGGTGTCTTTGATCAACGCCATGAAATCCTTGTTCAGATCATGCTGGCGCGCAACGATTGTTCCCGTGTGGTCGACGAGAATATAGGTTGGGTAACCGCGGACTGCCCAGGTTTGCAGCAGATCCGCCTTAGGCCCGACATGCCAGTTAGCCCAGTCCATGGGCGTGTTCTCCTGGAACTCGGTAACTGTTTCAATCTCTTCGTCAACGCTGATCGACAGGATCTCAAACTCAGCGTCGGGCAGACCCTCATCCAGCTCGACCATTTTGGGAATCGATTCAATGCAGGGGCCGCACCACGTCGCCCAGAAGTCGAGCAATACCGCTTCGCCTTCAAAGGCCTCGATCGTTTCCTCAAAGCCGTCCAGGCGCAGACCCGTGACGTTCGGGATCTTGTTTCCGACGGTCAGGAAGTTGAGGTTATAGAGAATGTCTTCCTCGGCCTCAGCCAGCGTCGGGAAAGGAATCGGCTCGCCGTCGTCGGTATAGCGGCGGCGTTTTATCAACTCCTCGTTTTCCACGCCCCTGCTCAGGCCGGTAGCGAACTCGATGCCGCGCAGGCGATGTTGAGGGCGGTCCCCAGCCGGCGTATCGACGGCGTTGGCGAATTGCAGCTGCCGCGACGCTGCGTAGTACTTCGCTGTCGCGCGGGTTAGTGGATCGTCGGGCGTGTTATTGACGTAGTCGTTGAAGAAATCGTCGACCTCGGGAAACCAGCCAACGGGTGCTCCGAAGTCCAGATTGAACAGTGCGCCCGGCCAGCCATCGAAGCCACCTTCCTGCGCGGCCATCGTTTGGAGACCCAGCAACATCGACGATACGCCCCCGGGTGCTCCTCGCGTCTGTTCAATGAGGAACATGGCGGCATCGCGCGTTTTTTCATGGCCTGCAACCCTGACGATTGCGGTTGCGGCCGACTGCGCACCCAGGATCTCCTGATGCGGTCCGCGCTCTTCTTCTTTCCGGCGATCCTTTTCTTCCAGCGACGCGTCCGAATCACGGATCGCATTGTCGACCTCATGCCATGCAGCATCCAGGTCCAGGTACTCCTGTACAGGCACCCAGTCAGGTTCGGCGTCGGGCACCTGGAAGTTGATGTACTCGTTGAGTTCATCTTCCTCAGATTTTGCTTCCGACTCGGACTCTGCTGTATCGGCTTGGGCGACAGCCGTTGCGCCGGCTGCCTCGTCTGCACCGACTATCGCATCGACGACGATGCCCGGCGTCAGGATCTGCGGCAGGATCGTCACTGTTTCAAGCGATGAGCCCTTCGGGAAATAGAGGTACAGCGGTACGCCCGCCCGGTCGTACATCTCCAGCCACTCTGTGATTATCGGGTCTTCCAGCGTCCAGTCGCCTTCCACGACCTTGATACCGCGTGAATTGAACGCCTCTGCAACCGTGTCTGTCGACAAGGCGACGCGCTCGTTGGCCTTGCAGCTGATGCACCAGTCGGCAGTGAAATAGACGAATACGGGCTGGCCATCAGCGATGTACTGCTTCACCTGGTCGGGATCGAAGTGCTCGAGCTCGAGACCTCCCAGCGTGCCGGCGGCAACATGGCCATCTTCATCCAGCACCACCTTGCTCGCATCGATCTTCGTGTACATATAACCGGTTGCCAGCAGGCCGATCAGCACCGTCACGTACCAGGCAGCTTTTGTCTTCGACATGGCGCTCTTGCCGTAGGCCCACAGCGTGAATGCCAGCGCCAGCGCAGTAACCATGCCCGCAAACATCGAGGACACGCCCAGGACGCGGCCGCCCACCCAGAAGAAGTACAGCGCCGCCAGGAACATCGGGAACGCGAGGAAGTGTTTGAACGTCTCCATCCACTGGCCCGGCTTCGGCAGTTTCTTGCCGATGTTCGGCACAAAACTCAGCAGCAGGTACGGGAATGCAAGGCCAAAGCCCAATGCCAGGAAGATCGTCACGAGGATCGCCGAGCTCTGCTGGAACGCAAAGCCGATGGCGGTCGCCATGAACGGCGCTCCACAGGGCGTTGCAACAACCACCGCAAGCACGCCGGTGAAGAAGGCGGCCTTACGCTCGCCTCCCTGCGTAAGCTCCTGGCCGACGCCCATAATGCGGGTACCGATCTCGAATACGCCCAGCAGATTCAGGCCAATGACGACCATGAGCATGGCCACCAGCATATTCACAGGGCCGTTCTGGAACTGGAAACCCCAATACACGGCGTTACCAGCCGCACGGAAGCCGAGAATCGCGAAGCCGATTACAGCGAAGGCAGCCAGTACACCCAGCGTGTAGATCAGGCCGCTCTCGCGAGCCGCACGCTGGTTCTGCTTCGCCATGTTCATGAGACTCAGAGCCTTCATGCTCAGAATCGGGAACACGCACGGCATCAGGTTCAGGATCATGCCACCCAGGAAGGCATAGAAAGCCGCCTCCCAGAATCCCAGACCGCCAACGGAAGCTATCACCGAGCTACCCGCCGCAGCGGCTAGGGGGCCGTCCGCCTTGCTGATATTCAATGCGACTGCCTGGTGCGCGCCGTCGCTGTCCGTATACGTGAGAATGGCAGGCGTTGCTTCTTCGTCAGCAGCGCGACGTCCCGCCTCCATAGCGAAGGTAATGCCGGCACGCGTAAAGCCTGCCGATTGGGTGCTGTACTTGACGAGCTTCCTGGACTCTATGTACAGGTAAGCATCTTCGAGATCGATCGGACCGTTTTCCGCGGCGATTTCGATCGTTACCTTGTCGTCCTTGATTGCAAACTGCGCCGGCCAGCCAATGTCGACGGGGAGCTTGCCGCGTGCGTCGGCGAACATTCCGGCGACATCTGCGTTGTCACTGCCGTCACCCACTGCCAGCGTTAGCGACACATCCGCGCGCTCGGGCACACAAATCTGGTCATCGCAAACAACCCAGCGAGCCTTGCCGGCCAGTTCGATGCTGTCTCCGGCTGCCAGGCCGCCAGGCACCGTGACGGTCGACATCAACAGGATCGGCTCTTCGTAGCCGTAAGTATTCAGCTCACCAAATGGCAGAAGGTGCGGCGTTGGGAAGACAAATGCGCCAGCTTCGAACCCGTCCGGCAGTTCCCAGTCAACCGACGGCTCCATGCCGGCGTCCCCGGGGTTCGCCCAGTAGGCATGCCAGGTCTGGTCGGGTTCGATATAGAAGCCGACCGTGATCGACCCGCCATTGGCTGGCAGAGTAGTCTGCTCTGCAACGAGATCGATCGTCGAGTACTTGGTCTTTACCGGCGCGGCAAGTGCCGGAGCCGACAGTCCCAGCGCTACCAGCGCCAGTAGTAGATTGCGTGCTATGCGTGTCATTTATGCGGTTCCCGGTTTCAGGTGGCCGATTCTCTTATGTATTAGACGTTGGAACCAGTGCACATCCGCCAAAAATCATGAATTAGCAGGCTTGCTGGAACCATGTAAGACCACGATCAGTCGATAAGTTCCGGCTCAGTGAGACCGGTAGACGACGCTCGGACCAAGGTACTGATCCTCTACAAGCCGCATCATACGGTCGCTGGCAAGGTCGTAGATCCAGATCGCATAACGCACGCTGTCGCTCACAAGGGTGTTCCAGGCCTCTGTGAGCACCAGTGCGTCCTGATCTGCCAGATAGGCCATGGCCCGATACGGCCCTGCATCGGGAATCGCCAGCGCACCGCGCGCTGTTCCGTCCAGGCCAAAGAAGCCATAGATCTGCGACTCGTCCTCACGCTTGCACAGGACTGCATCACGCACCTCTATCCAGAGCGCGCCATCCAGCTGACATTCCTTCGACAAACCGGGCAACGCGCGTGATTCCCGCGTATCGACATCGAATGAATGAATCGCACTTTCCGGGTCGACGCTGTAGAGAAACCGCGTTTCGGAGACCTGCAGCACGTGGACCCTGGAGCCGAAACGATGCCGGATGATCGTTAGTTCCTCCATTGGGCCATCGCCGTAAACCCGAACTCTCAGGTGCGCCCCGTCATCGAAGATGAGCGCCTCGGGCACTGGCAGGTAGCGTCCGTGCCGGCCATTGCGCAGTGTGACCAGGCCAAGCGTATCGAGTTTGAACTGCATCAGGCGAAACGTATCCTTGCGGTTGACCGGACCCAATACGGTCAACAGCAACTGGTCCTCGCCGAACGCGTCGATCTCCCGGATGTAGGCGTCACCCACGTTGGCAAGCACTGACACGCTGCCATCTCGCAGGTCGAGCTGACCCAGGTAGCTACCCGCAGCAAAGTAGAGGTTGCCCCAGTACTCGCGCGTCTCATCGGGCTCGCAGCCCGAGATCAGTAGCAGGCCAAAGACCGAAGACATTAGCCTGAAATTGACGGAGAATAGTCGCACAAGCATCTCGAGACATGATCAGAAAATGAAAACTACCGCAGCCGCACTGGTGCGTCACGCACTGGAACAAATTGGAGTGCGTTATACGTTTGGCATTCCTGGCGTTCACAACATCGAACTCTACGACGAGCTCGTAGGCTCCGATAGCATCCAGCCGTTGCTGGTGACCCATGAGGGCGGTGGTGCCTTCATGGCTGACGCGATCAGCCGGGCCACTGATTCTATCGGCACCCTGGTCATCGTGCCGGCGGCCGGTATTACGCACGCAATGAGCGGCATCGGCGAAGCGTTTCTGGATGGCGTGCCCATGCTCATCATCTCGGGCGGGATTCGCACAGACCTCGACAAGTCCTTCCAGCTGCACGATGTCGACCAGCAGGCACTGCTGAAGACATTGACCAAGGCTCAGTACAAGATCGAGCGCCACGAAGATGCCATTCCGACGGTTTACGAGGCCTATAAGACGGCCGTCTCGGGCGAGCCGGGGCCGGTCTTCATCGAAATACCCGCGAATCTGCAGCTCCTGACGGGCGAAGTCGATGGTATGCCGAATGCGAATATCTCGCTGGAACGTCCGGAGTTCGACTCCGGCCTGATCGACGCCGCGGTTGCGCTGCTGGCGGGCGCTGAGAAACCCGGGCTGTTTGTCGGCTGGGGCGCTAAGGATGTGACTGACGACCTGATTCGTATTGCTGAACATCTTGGTGCGCCCGTCGCGACCACGTTACAAGGCCTGGGCGTTTTTCCCGGCAACCACCCGCTGCACGCAGGCATGAGCTTCGGTCCATCGGCAGTGCCCGCTTCGGCTAACGCCTTCAAGGATTGCGACGTCATGCTCGCGGTCGGTACACGCTTCGCGGAAATCTGTACGGGAAGCTATGGGGCCATACCCCCTGAAAAACTCATCCACATCGATATCAATGGCGCAGCGATCGGCGCCAACTACAAAACGTCGATCGGCATATGTGCCGACTCGCGCGATGCAGTGCCCGCACTGGCGAATGCGTTACTCGCAGAGCTGCCTGCGCGCGACGGCTCTGCTATCGAGCAGGCCCTGGCAAAAGACAAAGCAGCGTATCGGGACGAATGGCTCGCACATGATTCCAAAGGCCTCGTTAACCCCTGCCGTTTCTTTGAGGAACTCAGGTCGCAGCTTGACGACGATGCGATCGTTGTTACCGATGACGGCAATCACACGTTTCTGACCGCTGAGCTGATGCGTATCCACAAGGGCGGCGCCTACCTGTCACCCACCGACTTCAACTGCATGGGTTACTGCGTTCCTGCAACCATCGCCACCAAGTTGGCGCTACCGAATCAGCAGGTAGTGGGCATCGTAGGAGATGGCGCATTCCTGATGACGGGTCTGGAATCGGTGACCGCCGTATCCAATGGTATCGGTGCAATCTGGTTCGTCTTCAATGACGGCGAGCTTGCCCAGATCGCGCAGGCCCAGGCCATGCCCTACCAGCGCACAGCCTGCACAGATGTAGGCAAGCTGAACTACGAGGCTTTCGCGGCGGCGACCGGTGTTGAGTACGTTGAGATAAAGAATGACGACGATCTGAAGGACGGTATCGCCAGCACGCTTGCCGCAGCGGCCGATAACAAGCCGGTGCTCGTTAACGTCCACATCGATTACAGCAAGAAGACGCAGTTCACAATTGGCACTGTGCAGACGAACCTGAAGCGCTTCGACACGAAGAACAAGCTGCGCATCGTCGGCCGCGCCATCAAGCGCAAGATTTTCGGCAGCTAGTACTAACGCAGCTTGCGCAGCAACTTGAATTTCTTGTCGGTGAAGGGTGCGTAGCGCACGGCGAGGTCTGGCCACCAGCCGCGTTTCATAACTGCCTTCATGTGGCTGAACGTCCGGAACCCGTATTCGCCCGAGTAGTTACCCATGCCGCTGGGACCAACTCCGCCGAACGGCAGTTCCTCGACCGTCATGAACATCATCGTGTCGTTCACGCAGGCATTGCCGCTACTGACCACCTCAAGGAAGCGCGCTTCGGCCGCAGAGTCCTTCGTAAAGATGTAGGCGGCGAGCGGTTTGTCGCCGGCACGTATGTGGCGAATCGCGGCCTCGAGGTCATCGACCTGCACGAAGGGCAGGATCGGGCCGAATATTTCTTCCTGCATGACGTCACTATCGGGCGCAACGCCCGTCAGAACGGTCGGTGCAATGTATTTCGACGCAGCATCGGTCTTGCCGCCGATCACGACGTCGCCGGAGCCAATATAAGCGGCCAGTCGCTCGAAGTGCCTGTCGTTGACGATCCGACCATAAGACTCGGACACTGCGGGATCCTCCCCGAACATCTCGGTCACCGCCTGCTGGATAAGTGGCACCAGCTTCTTCTCGGTATTCGCGTCCGTTAATACGTAATCCGGCGCGATGCAGGTCTGGCCCGCGTTGGTAAACTTACCCCAGGCAATGCGGCGCGCCGTCGTCATGAGGTCGGCGTCGGGCATCACGACGCAGGGACTCTTGCCACCCAGCTCGAGTGTGACGGGCGTCAGGTGTTTCGCCGCCGCAGCCATCACAATTCGACCGACATTGCCGCCACCCGTATACAGGATGTGGTCCCAGGGCAGTTCGAGCAACGCACTCGTCTCGGGTACCGCACCTTCAATGACCTTCACGCAGTCGTTATCGAGGTACTCGGGAATACGTCTCGCAATAACGTCCGACGTTGCTGGTGATAATTCCGGCGGCTTAATAACGGCACAGTTGCCAGCGGCGATCGACGCGGCCAAACCGGCCAACGTTAGCTGCAAGGGATAATTCCATGCACCGATAATCAACACGACGCCGAGCGGCTCCGGCTGCAGCCAGCTCTTTCCTGGCTGGCCGAGCATGGGTGTATGCACCTTGCGGGTCTTCGACCAGCGCTTGAGGTTCTTGCGGCAATACGCGGCGCTACCGGCCACATAGGAAAGCTCGGTCGTCCAGGCTTCCTGGGGGTGCTTGCCCAGATCCGATTTAAGGGCATCCATCAGTTCCTGCTCGCACTCGGTCATCATGCGCTCAAGTGCGGTCAACTGGTCGGCTCGCCATTGCAGGTTGCGCGTGCGCTCGGTCTCGAAGGTCGCTCGCAGATCTGCGAACATTGACGAATAATCAAGGGGCGTCGTAATAGGTGTGGCGGCTTCAGTCATGGCGGTTTCTCAGTGGGCGTTCACGATCCAGCCGGCTATGCGGCGAACCTCGATTCTCGCAGAATTCCGGACCCGTTTCATTGGACGGCCGTCCGACGATGAGACGTATGACTAGATGCCAGCCATCCGGCAATCCAGGTAGTCGGTGCACAGGTGCCACAGGCATCCGGTGGCTATGGCGCGCCATTTCCAGGAGGGAACAGCCAACAGCCCCCCATAGATCAATGCGGCCCACTTGGTGTGCAGCGGGTGAAAACCGACGCTGCATCTATTCGGATCGAACACAGGATCGGCCAGAAAATGGTCGAGATCGATAAGCATGGTGCCCACCATGATGAGCCCCGCGTTCCGCCAATGCTCTTTCCAGAACAACCGCGCAAACAGGAATGGCACTGCGAAGTGACACGAGTAATGAACAATGTGCCGCACCAGATCCGTAGTTCCTTCCATGCTATGCCAGGACCATCCGTTCACTCATAACCGTATTCAGTGTAACGAATCGAAGCATCAACCACAGAATGGCGCTACGCAATAGCGGAACGGAATCCCGCTCCATTGGTCAGTACCGTTATCATATGGCTCCCTGAGCCGCTGTTACCGGGCCACCAACCCATCAGGAGCAAGCATGTCTTTTCGCACCGTCTCTGTTCTTTTTCTATTTTCTCTCACAGCGAATTCCTTCGCGCAGGACCTGACGCTCGAACAAATCATGGCGGATCCAGACTGGCTCGGGAACCAGCCTGAAGGCGCCTACTGGGGCCCGGACAATCGAAGCGTCTATTTCCAGCAAAAACAGCAGGGATCGGAACTTCGTGATCTGTTTGTGGTGGACAGCAACGATGGGGCGATTGCACAGGTTGCTGAGTCCGACTGGTCGCAGGTGTCTCGTTCGGCGGCTGTTTACAGCGAAGCCGGTGATCTGCATGCCTGGGCCTACTCCGGCGATATTTACCTGAGTGACGGAGATGCCGTTCGCCAGGTGACCCGTACTGCCGCGGCGGAATCCTCGCCCATGTTCATGAACGATGGCCGCATCGCGTTCGTGCGTGATGGACAGGTGTTTCTGTTCGACAGGTTGACGGGGTTCACCGAGCAGGTAAGCAATCTGCAATTCGAGAAAGATCCGACCGACGAAGAGAGCTTCGACGTCCTGCGTGCCCACCAGGAGCGCCTCTACGGCCAGCTGCGAAAAGCGAGTAAGGATGAGGAAGAGGCGCGCGAACGCGAATCGTCGCTGTTTAAACTGGACGGCGCGCTGAGTCCTGCACCGGTCTATTTCGGTGACAAAGTCGCTTCGCAGGGTTTCGCGCTGTCACCGGACGGGCGCCGGTTGCTGCTTGTCACTGGCCCCAAAGATCCGGATGCCGGCAAGACCGGAACCATGCCGAATTACGTGACGACAAGCGGCCACGTAGAAACTCGCGAAGTTCGCACGCGTGTGGGCCGCAACGGTCGGTCGTCGCATTCTGTCTGGCTGGTAGATCTCGAAACAGGCAAGAAAAGCGAAGTCGAACTTGGCGATTTGCCGGGCATCAACGAGGATCCACTGGCCAAGCTGCGCGCTGGCGCAATCGAGCACTATGTCGAACTCGGTGAGAATCGCGAAAAAGCCGAGGAACGCCTCAAGGCGCCGGACACACGTGGCATTCAGATCTGGGGCACGCAATGGTCACCTGACGGTTCCGAAGTGGCCCTTTGGATCCATGCGAACGATAACAAGGATCGCTGGATTGCAACGGTCGATTTCGAGAATCTGAAACTGGTCAGCCAGCATCGCTCCAACGATGAGGCATGGGTCAACGTCTATCACGGCGAATACGGCTGGCTGAAGGACAACAAGACGCTGTGGTTCCTGGCAGAAGATCACGGCTATCTCGGTATTTACACGAAGCACATCGACAAGCGCCGCAGTAATGCGCTTGTTGCTGGAAAGCACGTGGTCTTTGATCCGGCCCTCGGACCGTCCGGTAAGTTCATTTACTACCGTGCCAACGTCGAACATCCCGGCATCTATGAGATCTGGCGACTCAACGTTGCGTCCGGCAAGTCGGAACAGCTAAGCAACCTTGGTGGACTCAACGAAGTCAGCGTGTCACCGGATGAGTCGAAGCTCCTGATCACGCATTCACAAATCAACCGCCATCCCGAACTGTTCGTGCAGGACAACAAACCCGGTGCCACAGCGAGACAGATCACGGACACGATGAGTGCCGAGTACAAGGCCATCGACTGGCAGGAACCGGCCATCGTCGAGGTGCCCTCGTCACATGTGGATGCTCCGATATTCACGAAGGTCTACCTGCCCGCCGACCATGATCCATCCGGGGAATACCCGGCCGTGATGTTCGTGCATGGCGCTGGCTACACACAGAACTCCGACATGGGATGGCCCTACTACTTCCGCGAAGGCATGTTCCACAACCTGCTGACGCAGCAAGGCTACGTTGTATTCGACATGGACTTCAGGGCGTCTGAGGGCTACGGCCGTGACTGGCGCACGGCCATCTACCGTCAGATGGGCGTACCTGAACTGGAGGACTTTCACGATGGTGTTGACTATATGGTCGAACACTACGGTGTGGATCGGGAACGCATCGGCGTCTACGGGGGCTCCTACGGGGGCTTCATGACCTTCATGGCCATGTTCCGCGCACCGGGCCTGTTTCAGGCAGGCGCCGCACTTCGACCCGTATCCGACTGGGCGCATTACAACCACGGCTACACGTCCAATATTCTCAACACACCGGACATCGATCCGGAGGCCTATCTGATCAGTTCGCCGATCGAGTATGCAGACGGCCTGCAGGACCCGTTGTTGATCGCCTCCGGCATGCAGGACGACAACGTATTTTTCCAGGACTCGGTGCTGGTGGTGCAGCGCCTGATCGAACTCAGGAAGGAAGACTTCGAGATTGCCCTGTATCCTCAGGACCCCCACGGCTTCGTCCACCCCGAAAGCTGGCTGGACGAGTACCGCCG
>Ga0316201_10003505_pt1 | contig 11574 bp, 9 predicted proteins | sample CS6wburrow_MG_FD_204516 | JGI IMG/M metagenome (GOLD analysis project Ga0316201, IMG submission 204516) | Coastal sediment microbial communities from Delaware Bay, Delaware, United States - CS-6 worm burrow | ecosystem: Environmental > Aquatic > Marine > Coastal > Sediment | place: USA: Delaware... | reverse complement strand
GACAGCTCGCCGTGTCCCGGCCCAACCTCGAGAACCGCATCGCCGGGTCCCGCGGCGAGCTCCGCGACGATCTTCCGCCGAATATTGTGATCGACCAGGAAATTCTGGCTCAGGGATCGCTTGGCCCGCACCATCGCCTACTTGACCACCAGCGCCGTTCGATCATCCGCCGCGACGCCGCCCGGAGCCACGGCCAGTTCGAACACCCGGTCCAGCACTTCCTGGGCGCTGGCGCCGGACTGCTCCATGGCCATGCGTGTCAGAGCCTCATCCGACCACATGCGGTCGCTCTCCAGGCACTCGCTGATTCCGTCCGTGAACATGAGGAGCATGTTCCGCCCCGGCGTCCACTCGACTTCCTTCTGGGAATAGGCGTCGAACTCGGCGATCCCGAGAGGCGGGTTCAGGGCGTCGAGGCGCAGTACTTCCGTGGCGCTCACGCGGAACGCATGCGGATGCCCCGCATTGGCATATCGGATCTTGCCCGCCGCCGGGTCCAGGACCGCGTAGCAAAGGGTCATGTACATCTCGGTGGACTCGAGCTTCCGGACCAGCTCATGGTGAATCCCCCTGAGAACATCTGAGGGCTCCTCTCGCTCGCGAACCGTGATCGAAGCCGCGCTCATGGTCAGTGCCATGATGAGACCGGCGGAATACCCGTGCGAACTCACGTCGCCCAGCATCACGCCCAGACGATTGCCGGGAAGCCTGAACAGGTGATAGAAGTCGCCGCCCACCGATTCGGCCGGCTCGCAACGGCCGGCCACGTCGGCCACACCGTCGAAGTCACCGAGATCGGGCAGCAGCTTCATCTGAAGGTGGTGCGCAAGCTCCATCTCGACGAGCATGCGCTCCTGGACCAGGCTTTCACGCGTCAGGCGATCATTCTCGATCGCGGCGGCGAGGTGGGCCGCAACGGTCGCGGCCAGGTTGACGTCCCCCTGAGAGAACGTGTCCCTGCCTTCTCGTCCCCGAGCTGCAAGCACCCCTAGCGGAAGAGTGCTCCCGTGAAGCGCCGAGTGTCTCAACGGCACGGCGAGCAGGGTGCGATCGCCGTGATCCTGAGCCAGGCCGCGCCGCGGCCGGATCTGGGGAAGGTGCATCCGCATGGCTCGGTCGATCCACTCGCGGGCACCCGCCTCGGGATCCGCCGTGAGTTCGGTCGCCGCGGACCCACCCGCCGCCAAGCGCCGCAGGGACTCGCTCTCTTCCGGCACCCAGACCGCTGCGCAGTCGGCGTGGAGAACGTCCGCCAGCCTCGCCAGCAATCTACCGACCGCCCGTTCGAGGTGGACGACCGATCCCAGGATTTCTCCCACCGACGTCAGCAGATCGATCTCCTCGTATCGATCCGAGAGCTCCCCGGAGAAGAAACGCGCCTCCGTCTCCGAAGCGACCAGGCGGCTGGCGGACTCCCGAAGCAACGCCACGAGCCGTCGTTCTTCGTCCCCCGACGCCGGGGCTACCGCCAACCGCATGCGCACGGACGGCATGACCAGCCACGAGGACTCCGTGAATTCCACCCCGCGTACGTCACCCAACGAGTCGTGGGCCGTGACTTCGGCTGAATCCGACTCGATGACAAGCCTGGAACGGATCCCGGTGAGGCGGTGAAACGAGTCGAGATACTCTTCCAGCCGATCGCTGGTGAGCAGGTTCGGGGCATCCGCGTGTTCACCATCAGCGGGGGACCCGTCCGGTCCTACCGCATCCTCGGGCGCGGCCCTCGGGTCTCGTTCGGCTTCCACGAGCCTATTCCCGGAGCGTCAAGGTGATGGAGTTGCCGCGGTCATTGAAGCGCACTTCGTCGGTCAGTGACCGCAGAAGGAACAGACCCCGGCCGTGGCTGCGTTCCCTGTTCTCGGGGCGCGTCGGATCCAGGATCGCGTGCGGGTCGAAGCCCGGCCCCTCGTCCGTGACCGTGACTTCGGCAGAGCCCGGGCGCAACGCCGCCGCCACCCTAACCAGCTTCTCCGGATCCTCCTGGTTTCCATACAGAATGGCGTTGGAAAGAGCCTCGCCCACCGCAACTCGCAGATTCAGCGTCGCTCGAGATCCCGAAAATGCCAGTCGTTCGCACGCCTCGACCACTTCGGCCACGACCTCACGGACGAACCCGACTCGCGATGGGAACTCCAGCTGGATGCTCCCCTCCAGGCCTGCGGGACGCCTGGCGCGTGTTCCCCCCTCTCCCTCCAGATGTTTTCGCCACTTCAGTCGCAATTCGTCTGGATTGATCGGGAAGAAGAGATAGTCCGCGCACCCGGCAGCCAGAGCCGGGATCAAGCGCTCGACGGACTCGTTGTCCACGACGGCCACGAGATCGGTGCCTGGACCGTAGGCGAGCCGTACCTCGCGCACTGGCTGACCGGCATCAGCCAGGTCGATGAAGGCGATCCCCGGTGCGTCACCGGGCCACTCCTCCCGCGTCGAGGCCACGAGGCAGGAAGCGCCGAGTGGCGCGAGTTCCCGGACCAGGCTTTCGGATACCTCGCCGCGCCTGGAGCAGACGAGGGCGGTCGGCGGTGAGTCGGACACCCCTCAGAACTCGCCGATGGCCCGCGCGCGCGTGTCGGCGATCTGGAACAGCGTATCCAGCTTCGTCAGCTCGAACAGGGTGCGAAGATCTTCGTTCAGCCCGGCGAGGCGAAGCGCCCCGCCGGACTCCCTGATCTTCTTGGACAGGCTCACCAGCACGCCCAGCCCGCTGGAATCGATGTAGCTGGAGCTGGAAAAATCGATGAGGAACCGCCGATCACCCGACTCCAACCGCTCGAGAACCGTGTCCTTCAGATCCTGACGGTTGCCGACGATCAGCTCGCCGCCGACCTCCACGATCGTGATCCCATTCATCTCGATGATCGAAAACATTGCAGCCCTCACTCCGGTGATTCGCGTTGTTGCCTTCGTGGCGCCTCCACCATGAGCGCCGTGATATACGCCATGTGCACGATGTCCTCTGTCGAGGCTCCTCGCGACAGGTCATTCAGAGGTCCCGCGAGCCCCTGCAGAACGGGTCCCAGGGCGTGGGACCCGGCCAGGCGCTGGACCAGCTTGTAGCCGATGTTGCCGGCGTCCAGGTTGGGAAAGACCAGGACATTCGCTCGCCCGGCCAACTTCGAGCCGGGGGCCTTTCTCCCCGCCACCTCGGGCACGAGCGCCGCATCCACTTGCAGCTCTCCGTCACAGATAACATCCGGTTCGCGCTCCCGAAACTCACGCAAGGCATTTCGCACCGCCCGGACCGAATCGCCGTCCGCGGACCCCAGCGTCGAGTACGACAGGAACGCCACTCTCGGCTCGTCACCCACGATGAGCCGTCTTGCCCGGCAGGCGGCCTGGGCGATCTCGGCCAGCTGCTCCGGGGTCGGGCTGGGAACTACCGCGGCGTCCGTAAACGTGAGCACGTCGTCCGGCGTCCCGCCGGCCGGCACCATGTAGAACGAGCTCGAAACCGTCCGAATGCCTTCTGCTGTTCCGACTATACTGAGCCCCGCTCGAAGCACATCCGCGGTGGCGCTCCTCGCACCGGCGACCACCCCGTCCAACCGACCTCTGTGCATCTGTGCGACCGCGAAACGCAGCGTGTCCACCGGCCCGCCCGAACCGATCTCCGGAAGCAGGTCGGCCACTTCCCCTCGTCGGCCCGGAGCATACGGGTCGAGCACTTCTATCCCTGACTCCTGCAGACCACGATCGAGATTCGCGACCGACTCGACGACGACTGGCCGAACGGCGCCTTCCTCGGCGAGACGCCGCATCGCAGCGGCAGTGCGTGCCTCGGTCGCCTCAGGAAAGCCTATCCGGGCGTTCGTCCGCGCCGCCCGCTCCCGCAACCCGGCGAGGAAGCTCACTCGCCTTTCACGGGCTCGCCGTAGACCCGGGCCAGCTCTCTGAGGACGGGAGCCGGGACGAAGCCCGAGACGTCCCCTCCTAGCCTGGCGACCTCACGAACCAGTGACGAACTGAGAAAGGTGTAGCTGCTGGCGGGCGCCATGAAGATGACCTCGATCTCGGGCCACAACGATCGGTTCATCAGAGCCATCTGGAACTCGTACTCGAAGTCACTGACCGCCCTCAGCCCTCTGACGATCAATCGCGCGCCGCTCTCTCGGGCGAAATCGACCAGCAGTCCCTCGAACTGAACGACCTCCACCCTCGGCTCGCCCGCGTAGACCTCGCGAGTCAGCTCGACGCGTTCGAGGAGCGAAAACGCCGGATTCTTCACCTGGGAAGCGCTTCCGGCGATCGCGATCAAGACCCGATCCACGAGCCTGAGGCAACGCCGTACGATGTCATCGTGCCCCAGGGTCAGGGGATCGAACGACCCCGGGTAAATGGCGATCCGCTCGTCAACCATGAATGGCTCCTTCACTCGGATCCAGAAAGATCGAGAGGGCAGTCTCTCCGTAGCGCCGTTGCCAGTCCGGCTCCACCGGGAAATCTATGCCCACTGCGTGCTCCACACACAGGATATCCGCAAGAGCACCGCGAACGAAGGCGGATACCAACTCGATCGCCGCGTCTCCGCCGTAAGGCGGGTCGGCGAGCACCAGGTCCCACGAACCCGCAGCCTCCCGTTCGGGGACCGCGACCAGACGCAGGGCATCGGTCCTGGTGACCTCGGTACGCGATCCTACTCCGAGAGCCTCGATGTTGCGCTTCAGCACCGCAAGGACCGCCCTGTCCGATTCGACGAAGTGGACGTGGGCCGCGCCCCGGGACAGCGCCTCGAAGCCCAGGGCTCCCGAGCCCGCGAACAGGTCCAGGACACGGGCACCGACCACTCGATCGCCCAGTACGTTGAACCAGGCCTCTCTGACTGCTTCGCGGGTCGGGCGGGTCGAGCGACCCGCGGGCGCCTCGATACGACGGCCCCGGAACTCTCCGGCAACGATCCGGAGGCTCACGACTCGGTGGGCCGGAAGTCCAGGACTCGAGCCTGCACTTCGCGCCGGCCGTTCCAGTGGTTCTCGGCGATCTCGAGCGCCACGTCCGCCCGCTCGGAAGATCGAGCCTCCGCCAGTCTGCGACCCATACCGAACGCGATCGCCGGAATCCGCTGCCCCTCGCTGACCAGTTGAAAGCGAAGGTGTGCGCCGTCGTTGCCGACACGTGTCGGTCGATCGAGCGTCACGTCCCGCACCATCAGGATCGGCGTCGGATTCCCGGACCCGAACGGCGCCAGGTGGCCCAGCCCGCGCAGCAGGTTAGCGCCGAGTCTCTCGACCGGTACTTCGAGATCCAACCGCAGCTCCTGGGCCGGCTCACGATCCGCCAGGTCGCGCCGCGCCATCTCCTGCAGACGCTCCGCGAGTTCCTCGACTCGTTCCCGCCGGACGGTGAGGCCCGCTGCCATCCGGTGTCCCCCGAATCGCTCCAGCAGCGGCTCGCATTCCTGCAGAGCGTTGAACAGGTGGAATCCACCAGTCGATCGCCCGGAACCCCGGCCGACGTCCCCGTCAAACGAGATCACTACCGCCGGTCTGTGGTAGCTCTCGACGAGACGGGACGCCACGATACCGAGCACCCCCGGGTGCCAGTCGTCTCCCCACAGGACCACGGCCTGGTCGCCGTCGCTGACGCGGGATCGAGCTTGCTTCCTGGCTTCCTCGAACACGCGCGAATCCGTCAGTCGACGCTCCGCGTTCTGGCGCTCCAGGTGATCGGCCAGTCGCTCGGCCTCGCGAGAGTCAGCCGCCAGGAGCAGTCGCAATCCGGCATCAGCCTCGTCCATGCGACCGACCGAGTTGAGACGCGGCGCGATACGAAAGGAAATGTCTTCGGCCTCGATTCGGTGATCAGCCTGCAGTCCGGCACTGGCCAGCAGGGAGCGAAGGCCGGTCTTCCGAGTGCGTTCGAGCGCGCGCAGCCCGGCCCGCACGAGGACACGATTCTCGCCGGTCAACGGCATCTGGTCGGCCACGGTCCCCAGCGCAACGAGGTCGAGGTGCTGGTTCAGTCTGGGAGCCTCCACGCCCGCCCGCTCGTACAACGCCGACAGGAGCTTGAAGGCGACGCCGACCCCGGCCAGGTCGCGGAACGGGTAGCGACTGGTCGGCAGCATAGGATCAACGACGGCGATCGCCCCGGGGATCTCCCCGCCCGGCCGGTGGTGGTCCGTGATGACCACGTCGATGCCCATCGCCGTCGCCCTGGACACGGCGTCCACCGCCGTCACGCCGCAATCCGCTGTAAGGATGAGCGAGGCGCCCACCTCGGTCGCCTTCAGGATCCCGGCATCGGAGAGATCGTAGCCGTCGCGCGTTCGGTGGGGAACGAACGGCTCCACCCGTCCGCCGAGTTCGCGCAGTCCGAGGGTGAGCAACGCGGCCGCGCACATTCCGTCGGCATCGTAGTCGCCGTGGACCAGAATCGATTCGTCTTCTGACAGAGCCCGTTCCACGCGCTCCACGGCCACCTGCATATCTGGAAGCTCAAAAGGCGACGGAACGGACGAGAGATGAGGACGCAGGAACGAGCGAACGTCCTCGGACGAATCGATGCCACGGCCGAGAAGGACCCGGCACACGTCCTCTGGAAGGCCCACGGATTGAGCGAGGGCAGCGACCCTCTCCTCGGGCAGAGGAAGCGGCATGATCCACCTGCGTGGCCCCAAACCGCGTCGGCTCATCGCTCGCCCCCCGCAGAACCCGAGTCGGAATGACCGGTCAGACTGTGCCGCTCGCGGGAGATCAATCCACCACGTGCAGGATGACGCCGCACGTCTCACAAACCACGAGCACTCGACCCGCCCGGATCACCTGCTGAGTCTGGAGCGGGATCGATGTGTAGCAGTGGCCGCACACGCCGTCGACGAGCGGCGCCAGCGGGTTGTCCGCCGTTCCCCTCTTGACCGTGTCGTAGATGCTGCGAGCCTGCTCATCGATCCGAAGGGCCCGGTTGCTTCGCCGATCCAACTCGATGGCGATCTCTTCCTCCAGCCGCCGGTGCTCCGCGTCCAGTTCCGTGAGGCGATCACCGTACTCCTGCTGCCGGCTCGCGATGTCGCCCTCGAGCTCAGTCAGAGCAGCGCGCGCCGTCTCCTGGTCCTGCATCGCGTCCAGCAGTTCGTCTTCCGCAATCTCCAGATTCTGCCTCGCCGCATCCACTTCGGCCCGGGCGGCGGTGTGTTCTCGCATGTTGTGCACTTCCTGGGCACGAGTCTGCAACCGCTTGAGCGTAGCCCTTCCAGCCTGGACCGTCCGCTCCGCGTGTCGCAATTCTCCCTCGGCCGCTTCCAGGCGAGCGTTGAGGGCCACCGTCTCCTTCTCCAGTTCCTCCAACTCCGCCACCAGCTTCTCGGACTCGGCCCGCAGGGCGGCGAGCCTCAGCCGCCTGTCTCCGATCAGGGCGTCGATCTCCTGCAGTTGCAGAAGACTCTCTACGGTATTTCCTTCCATTTCCTCCCCGTCTTCAGAAAGTCATGTGACCCGTTCTTCAGGCGCGGGTCTTCTCCGAATATCGTCGCATGAAGCTCAAGGGTACACCGGCGCCCCTGAGCTCTCGCGCAAGCTGTTCCTTCTCGATCAACAAGCGCTTCGCCTGGTCTTCTTCCGCCAGCTCGAGCTCCCGGTCGATCTGTGCGAGACGATCCAGCTTCGCCCGGTGCACCACGCGCCGCACGGTCTCCTCGAAGGCGTCGCGCGCGTGCACGACTTCGATATCGTCCTCCTGCAAGGCGGTCCACACCGTCGCCGCCTCGTCCGACAGAATCGGGTCTCCCTCGGAGGCCACGAGCAGTGCCTGATAGATGTGGCGGAGAACCGCGTCACGGAAGTGCCGCTCCTCGAGCCCGGTTTCGACCGCAACCTCCAGGAGGTCCCTGTCCCTCGCCAGCAACAAGAGGAGAGAACGCTCCAAGGGGTCGACCCCTGGCGGCCCCTGGGCCGGCAGCGTGACGCTGGTCGCCGAACGACCGCCGTCGGCCCCCCGCCTTGGCCTGGCCACCATCCGCTCGCGCGCCACCTCGCTGACCAGCGTGTCCCGGCGGACTCCCGTGCGCTCTGCGGCCCTCGCGAGATAGATGTCGAGCAGAGCCGGGTCCCGCACGGATCGCAACGTGCTGAGAAGCCCGTCGACGGCCCGCCGCTTCCCTTCGATGCTGTCGAGATACCCCTGGCGTTCGAGGATCTGCAGCTTGCGCTCCAGCACGTCGACCGCGTCCCCGATGTAAGCCCGCAGCGCATCGGCCCCTTCCCGGCGCAGCAGGGAGTCAGGATCCTCGCCCTCGGGAAAGCTCACGACCATGGGGTGACACCCGGCCGCGAGCAGCACGTCGCCCGCCCGGAACGTCGCCCTCAGCCCCGCCGAATCACTGTCGTAGAGCAGGTACACGCGGCTGGAGTACCGCTTCAGGAGGTCGGCCTGTTCGGATGTAAGCGCGGTTCCCAGCGGAGCCACGGCGGTCGCGAAACCACCGAGGTGCAGGGACAGGGCGTCCATGAACCCCTCGGTCACCAGAGAGTGCTCTTCCCGCCGGATGGCGTGCCTCGCCCTGTTCAGTCCGTAGAGTGTCCGGCTCTTGTGGAAGATCGGGGTTTCAGGAGAGTTGATGTACTTCGGCGCCTGCTCGTCTGAATCCGCCAACACGCGGCCACCGAACGCGATCGGGCGATCGCGAAGATCACGGATCGAGAACATCACCCGGTTGCGGAAACGATCGTACGGCTCATCCGCCCTGTCGCTGGTGGCGAGAAGCCCTGCCTCCAGCAAGTCCGCGTCGCCGATCCCGCGGGAGTGCGCCGCCTCACGCAGCCGGCGCCAGCCCTCCGGCGCGAAGCCCAATCCGTACTCCTCGGCGCCGTCTGGATCCACGCCGCGCCCCGTGAGATAGGCCCTGGCTTGAACTCCGATCTCCGGGTCCAGCAGCATGAACCGGAACCACTCTTCGGCGAAGGCCGTCACCTCGCGCAGGTGGGCGAACGGATCTTCCCGCCTCTCCGAGTCCTCGGGCACTTCGATTCCCACCCGCGCCGCTACCTGCCGTACCGCCGATGGAAAGTCGAGGCCGAGATGCTTCATGAGGAAGGAGAAGACGTCGCCGCCCTCGCCACACACGAAACACTTGAAGATGCCCCGGACGGGGTCCACCGAAAAATTCGGCCCCTCTCCGCCGTGCAGGGGACAGGGGCCTCGATACGTCTTGCCGGATCGTTTGAGTTGGACGAACTCTCCACACACCTCCAGGATTTCGGCGCGCTCCCGGATCTCCTGAACCAGCGCGTCGCTAACCATCAGCGTTCGCTGCTCCTTCCGCCGGAGTAGTCGCGGCACACCTCAATATCTTGGTCGTCCTCCGCTCAATTGATCGCGCTTACGAACTCGACTACGGTAACCCCTGAGCCCCCTTCCTGGAAACCTCCGAGCCGGTAACTTCGGACCCGGTCATCGCCGCCGAGGACCCTGGAAACCTCCTGCCGCAGAGCACCGGTCCCCTTTCCATGGATGATGCGCAGACTGGGTACGTCGTTCACGAAAGCCGCGTCGAGCCCCTGCGAGAGTGCGCCTTCGACTTCCTCGACGCGCAGCCCGCGCATATCGATCTCCGTCGCCGGAGCGATCTCCGGCCGCGGCGGGGCCGGATCGGGCGCCTTGCCGCGGAGAGCGCGGCCCGTCGGCTCGAGGTCAGCCACGGTCAGCGTGAAGCGCATTCCTCCGGACTCGAGGACCGCTTCCTGGCCCCGGATTTCGAGCAATTCCCCTTCGACGGCCAGCGACCGGGAGCGCGCTCCTTCCCCCACGACGAGCGGATCCCCGGCGGCCGCACGGGCCGGGGGATCTTCCGCGTGCGGAACCCGACTATCACGCAAGAGCTGCTCGATCCCGGCTCGGGTCTCCCGTACCGCGGCGTCCACCGCCTTCTGCTCGGCCGGAGAGCCAGCCGATATGGCTGCGGAAAGTTGCCGCAGACGCTCCACCTCGGTCTCCACCGACCGGCGCGCATCGAGCAGGTATTTCTCCACCCGTCTCCGGGCCTCCTTCTCGATCTCCTTCTCTCGCCGTTCGAGCCGCTCAACGGTCTCGTCCAGGCTGTTGCGCGTCTCGTTCGTCCGGTGTGCGGCCACCCGGGCCTCGACAGCCAGCCTGGCCACTTCGGCTTCCTTCTCCTCCAACTCGCTGAGCAGCGCCTCGACTCGCCGCTCTCCTCCGGTCAGGCGCGACCGGGCCGTGGCCAGGACGTCGTCTGGAAGACCCAGGCGTCGCGCGATCTCCAGCGCATAGCTCCGGCCAGGCCGATCCCGCAGCAGTCGGAACGTGGGCCGCATGGCCTCGGTGTCGAACTGAAGCGACGCATTGACGATCGCCGTCTCCTCCGCCGCCAGATCCTTCAATTCCCCGAGGTGGGTCGTCACCACGGAAAGCCCCCCTTGCGCGGCAAGCCGCAGAAGAATGGCCGCCGCCAGCGCCCCGCCTTCGGCAGGATCCGTGTTGCCCCCGAGTTCATCGATCAGAACGAGCGAGTAACGATCGGCCGACTCGAGAATCTGACGCAGGCCCTCGACCTGTGCGCTGAACGTAGAGAGTGACGCCTGAATGGACTGCTCGTCCCCGATGATCGCGTGAAAGGATCGAAACAGCGGTAAACGCGTTGCCTCCGCCACCGGAGGAATGATGCCGGACTGCGCCATGGCAGAGAGAAGGCCGATCGCCTTGAGGAGAACGGTTTTTCCTCCGGCATTCGGCCCGCTGATCAAGAGGACTCGCTCGTCGGAATGAAGGTCCAGGTGAAACGACACCACCGGCTCCCCGGCGGTCTCGAGCAGCGGGTGCCTGGCGTCTACGGCTCGATAGGACACGCTGCCTGCCGACCGATCATCGAGCGCAACGACCGGACGGCAGCCGCCATGTTCGAGGGCGTACCGCGCCCGGGCGTACAGGCTATCCGCCTGCGCCAGCGCCACCAGGCTTTGCGTGAGGGCGGGCGACTCTGGCCGAAGTAGTTCCGTCAGTTCACGGAGCACTCGCTGAATCTCCCGAACTTCCTCGCGTTCCAGCTCCGCGATCCGGTTCATCGCTTCGATCGCTTCGGGCGGCTCGACGAACACCGTTCGATGCGTCGCGGATTCGTCGTGGACGATGCCGCCGACCTGCGCCATCCCCTCGCGCCGTACCGGAACGCAGTACCGACCGGCCCGCAGCGTTACCGATGCGTCCGTCACCTGGAGCCGCTCCGGGAGCTGCCTCACGTACCGCTCGAGGCGACGCACCAGGGCGGAGCGACTTCCGCGCAGAGACTTGCGAATGCGACCGAGGTCCGGCGACGCCGCGTCAGACAGCCCGCCGTTGGGGTCGAGGGAACGATCGAGGCGAGACTCGATTTCGGGAAGCCGGACCATCGCGTCGCCCAGGTCCGCGAGGCGTGATAGATCGTCGGCAAACTTCCGCAGGTCGGCCCGGGCACGTCGAGAGGCTCGAAGCAAAGCGAGGATGCTCGCCAGTTGCTCTGGGTCCAGCGCCGCTCCCTCCACCCCCGCCTTTCGGATCACGGGCCCGGCATCAGGAATAGGCGGTGGGGACCACTGCTCGAGTCGGAGTAGCAGGCTCACCATCTCGTCCGCGATGGCGAGCGCC
>Ga0316201_10003504_pt1 | contig 11578 bp, 8 predicted proteins | sample CS6wburrow_MG_FD_204516 | JGI IMG/M metagenome (GOLD analysis project Ga0316201, IMG submission 204516) | Coastal sediment microbial communities from Delaware Bay, Delaware, United States - CS-6 worm burrow | ecosystem: Environmental > Aquatic > Marine > Coastal > Sediment | place: USA: Delaware... | reverse complement strand
TTCCCGTGGCAACTCACACAGTCTTCAGCATTTACGCTGCCACTGAGCATCAGTGCAATTGCCATAATGCAAATACGGTACATTATTGTTTCTGCCCAAGGTTAAATCAGCCAAAAAACGCTAGAATCGACACGAGGAGTTTTAATCTTAATGTACTTATCAGTCCATTGATATTGACAGAATTCATGTAATTAACAGCGGTCGGTGTTTTTGGCCCAAAATGTCCCCATGTTCAATATCAATCCCAAAATTATCGAAGCCACAATCATCAGCTGAAAAATATGAACAATCTGAAGGCCATCACGCAAGACATCATCAATCAGAAGCAGCATCCGAACCTGAAGTTCAGAATCAAGGAAAGAACGGAAACCTTTACCAGCCTGCTGTTTTACACGTTGTTTGACGCCGAGACCGAAGTAGAACAGAACCTGCACAGGCTGGCTGAGCTGTTTAATGAATTGGCCGCGTTGGCCTGTTGGGACCCTGACCGGAGTTGCGGGAAAGTCTGGCAGGCTTATTGCGCTAAATTACCGTCGATCCTGAAGAAACTGAACCTGGATGCACGCGCCATAGCGGACGCCGACCCGGCGGCCAATTCCATCGAAGAGGTCTACCTGTCCTATCCCGGGTTTTACGCCATTGCCATCTATCGTTTAAGCCATGAGCTCTATTTGTTTGACTTTCCCCTGGTGCCCCGGTTGATGACAGAATACGCACACAAGCTGACGGGTGTCGATATCAACCCGGGGGCGCAGATTGGCGAATCATTTTTTATCGACCACGCGACCGGCGTGGTTATTGGAGAAACAGCCATCATTCATGACCACGTCAAAATCTACCAGGGTGTTACACTCGGCGCGCTGGCGGTAAAGAGGGAGTTACGCCATGCCAAGAGGCATCCGACCATCGAGGACAACGTGACCATTTATGCCAACGCAACCATATTGGGAGGAAGCACCGTTATTGGCGCCAACAGCATCATTGGCGGTAATGCCTGGCTGACTGGCTCAGTACCGGAAAACTCGATCGTGTCCCATGATGCTACTGTGAAAATAAAACCCGCAAACAGATGAACGAATCCAGGATAGTTGCCGCAGGCTGAATCCAGCCAATTCTCAAGAGAAATAATCAATTGAGAATACTGATACGCAAGAATGGCTTGACGGAGTGCCAGTCGCGGATCCCCGGGCTAATTCAGCTCAAGATGCAGACACACAGGCATTATTAATGCAACTTGCCGGATTCCGGCTCATCTTTTTCGTTGCGTAGCCATTTGGCGGTAGTGGCGTACAACTTCTCAGGCTTTACAGGTTTACTGATGAGTGCATTCATACCAACCTCAAGACAGGCTCTTCTGTCATCTTCAAAAACGTTGGCTGTCATTGCCAGTATCGGTACACCGCTGTTGCGGGCAGCGATACTGTTGCCTGATCCGGACATGGCACGGATTCGGCGTGTCGCTTCCAGACCGTCACATTCGGGCATCTGGACATCCATCAGAATCAGCCTGTAAGGATTGGCGCCAATCATTTCGATGGCCTCAAGGCCGTTTTCCGCCGTATCGACAAGCAGGCCCACGTGCGATAAAAGCGCCACAGCCACCTCGGAATTTATCGGGTTATCCTCAACCAGCAGTATACGGGCACCCTGGTGACTTGAGATTAAATGATTTGATGCATCTTTAGCGTCCAATTCGGGTTTGACTTGCTTTGCAGGCTGACCATGCTTCAACCAGGCCGTAAACCAGAATAAACTGCCTTTACCCGGTTCGCTTTCGGCGCCCGCTTCACCACCCATCAATTCGGCGATTCGCCGGGTAATGATCAATCCCAGGCCAGTGCCACCATATTTACGTGTCGTGGATGAGTCGGCCTGCTCAAAAGGCCGGAACAGTTTGTGTAGTTTGTCAGGCACGATTCCGATACCCGTATCCTCGACCTCGAACCGGATCAGAAGTCCCTGGTTTTTTTCGTGCAGTTTTATGATGCGTATTGTAATTGTGCCATGCTCGGAAAACTTAACGGCATTACTTGTATAGTTGAGCAGCGCCTGGCGTAAACGGGTGATGTCTCCGCTCAAGCTTTTGGGTACATCGACAAGTTCTGTTCTCAAATTCAATCCCTTGGCCTGAATCTGCTCCTGCAAAACTGAGAGGACGTAATTTGAAAGCGAGTCCGCAGTGAAATCTGAACTCTCCAGTAACATCTTTCCGGCTTCGATCTTTGATATGTCAAGAATGTCATTGATAATAGATAGCAGGTGTGAGGCGGATCGGTCGATTTTTGACAGTCCTTCTGCCTGTTCAGGACTTGGGTTTGCTTGCTTCAACAAGTGTGTGAGTCCGATAATGGCATTCATGGGTGTACGAATTTCATGGCTCATATTGGCAAGAAATTCGCTTTTGGCCCTGTTGGCTGTTTCAGCGTGAAGTTGGGCCTCAGCCAACTCGGCGGTTCTCTTGCCTACCAATTCCTCAAGATGTTGGCGGTGGTTTTCAAGCTCCAAAGCAACACGCTTATTTTCAGTGATATCACTGTTAACGCCTATATAGTGCGTGATGGTACCGTCGGCCTGTCTCAGTGGAGCGATCAGTGCTGACTCGACAAATTCACTTCCGTCTTTACGTTTGTTGATGAACTCACCATGCCAGCTCAGGCCCCGGCTCAATGCAAGCTTCAGGGACTCGTAGGTTTCCGGCGGTGTTTTGCCGGATTGAAGGACTCCCGGCGTTCTGCCAATCAGGTCTTCAGATGTGTAACCTGTTTGCTTGAGAAGTGCCCGGTTAACGTATTCAATTTCTGAATCAAGATTTGTAATTATGATGCTGTCCGGACTTTGTTCCACCACCTGCGCCAGTCTGTGGAGTTGAACTGACGACCGCTGGCTTTGCACAATTCGCCAGATATCGTTGGATATCAGTTGAACCGTTTCTATATCCAGGTCTGTATATTTCTGGTCGCTGTTGCCAACACCTGTAACTGCGACAACCCGGCCGTTTTCAATAATCGGTAACATAACGACGCGTTTTAGTTGCAGATACCCGGTTTCCGGGTGTGCATCTCGCGAAAGACTGAGGCAGTCATTGATTACCAGTGGTTCATGCTGACCAAGCACCTCGGCAAACACATCCGGGCTCACTATCGTGTCATTGTGGGCCGGTGCAAGGATTCGACACTTTGCGAGCGTGCGCTTTGAAAAAATGCTGGCTTCTATGCAGTTTTGATCATCGCCGATAACATGAAGAAATGAGACCTTGCTGCCGGTCAGATTTTCCATGGTTTTAAGTCCATGCCGGATAAATTTATATTCATCCATTGATCGGGCAGCCCCGGGTAGTTCAAGCATGGCACCGGCCCGGCGGGCCTGGAATTCACTGAATTCCTCATGCTCTTTGCGCTCGCTGATATCACGGGCGACACCCAATACCCCAATGAGCACACCGTCCTTGGAGCACATTGGCGCCTTTATTACTTCGACGAGTTCCTTGTGGCCGTCATCTGCGTAGATGATTTCCTCCTGGTTGACGGTGGGTCTGCCGCTGGCCATTGCAAACCTGTCATTCTCCAGGGAAACGTCTGCCCGTTCCTTGACAAAAAATTCATGATCTGTCCTACCTATGATCTCGGATTCGCTGATACCCATTAACCGTTCGAATTCACGGTTGCAGGCAATGTACACGCCATTGGAATCTTTCAGCCACATTGGATCGGGGAGTGTATCGGTGACGGCCCGTAATTGCGCTTCGCGTTCGTGAAATGAAAGCTCGAACGCTTTGAAATCAGTTATATCCATGACCGTGCAAAGCAGGGTGGCGGGTGCCCCCTTGTCGTCGACTGCGACCATCGCACGGCTACGTATCCAGCGCACCCTGCCATCGGGATGTAAAACACGGTAATCAATTCTGACAGTCTTCTGCTCAGCAATTGCAGTTTGCAGCGTCCGGCTTACCCTTTCCTGGTCGTCGGAATGGATTGCCTGTTCGAACACATTCAGGTTCAGATGGTTTTGGCAGTCCTGTAATCCGAAAAGAGTGATGAATTCTTCCGACACAGTTAATTTGTCGGAATGTAAATTCCAACTGACAAGGCCCAGGTTGGCCACTTGCTGGGCCAATTCCAGGTCATTCGGACTGAAGTGTGATCCTGACGTTTTAGCTCCCCTCACATGAATAAAATCAATTTATTACCCCTTTCCCCGGGGCGATAACACTAGTTAGTAGTCTTCTCTTCCTCAAAATAGAACATGCTGATGCCGGCAGTGATCTGTTCATTGCTGGCGGCTTCCCGTTCATATTGTCCAATTAATGCTCGTGCCTTTTCATCCGCTCTCAGCAGAAACCGTCTGGTCATTTCTCTTAACTTATCGCGATCCTCCTTGCCCAGGCGAGTTGTCCAAGACCCGCGTTGATAAAAAGCCCCTAGTCCTTGTGCTGGTGCAAATAGGTTGTGAGTAATTGTGTCGAGGAGGTTGCTTACGACAGCCAGGCCCACTTTCAGGCTGGCAGACTCATCGGTTGATGCAAATGACGTGTATTGCGTACCAAGTAACCGAACTTCGTTTTCTTCTGGAGAAAATGTGATTGACTTGCTCTCCACGAGGCGCTGAACGAAAGACTCTACCGCCACCCCGGAGGTGGAAGTCGATTCCTTGATGAGTGTTTCAAAACTGGCGCCCGGCCCTGTCACTTTCAGTGGCCTTGGTTTACCGGTTTCCGGGACCAGGTATTTTGGATTGCTCTCCCATACGTCCAAAACACAGGTCTCCGGTACAAGCTCACTCAAGAAAGCCGCGTTTTGGTGAAACGGTGCGCTCAATGCAATATACGATCTCGTTTTTTTAATCGTTCTGGTATCTACATCGGCAAGCAATGCCAGGTCAGCCAAGGGCACGTTTTGGTCCGGCATCTTTTGCTTTAATTTTGCTTCAGCTTCTTCTATGAAAATCACCTGGATCATTTCCAGAATTCTTTTCAGGGATATTCGCCCGATTAACAGGCGTATCAGCTTTCTGAAAACCTGTTCAAATGCCCGAGTTAAAACTGACAACTCATGTAAAGCAGGATCATGAATGACTGCCATTTTCAACCTCCCCTGGTTTGTCCGCGTACTTCATCCTGATGTACCCCTGCTGCTTTGGCTGCTTTCAGCTTTATTTTGCCCTGTACACATATGCGATGTCTGCCATTTTTTTCAAACCATGTAAAACAGCCTGAAAAATGCAGATAATATGAGTTTAACCCATAAAGTCAAACTGATGTGTTTTCAGAATGGTCAATGTATCTCACCTATAATCATCAATTTCCTGCGGTTGACACCTCGCCCGATAGCGGCTGCACCTGGTCGCTCGTTCATTGGCTTTGGCAGCACCCCCGGCATGCACAAGCTGAGACGTTGAATATACGACTTATTGGTCGAAGTGCCTGGCCATCAGAGTGACTATTGCTGTAATTTTTCATCTCGGACATCAATTCGCATTGTGCTACTATCAATTTAGCCGATACAGTTCGCCACTTATCAGCTAAATGGCATAAATGGATTCAAGTCACCTAGTTTAAGGATAAATAAAGGGCTGTCAGGAAGATGTTGTGTTATTGCCGTTATACGTCGTCTAAGGGTTAGCTGAAACCTGATGACTATCATAAACAGCCTGCCGGGCCAGCGGAGCCAGCCATTGACAGGGCCGGCGCTGATTGCATTTACTGTTATTCACTTTGGTCTTGTCGTTTTTGGTAACGAGTTTTACCTCGACGAAAATTATGTATCGATTTTTTGGCCGGCCAGTGGTTGGTTCCTGGGTGCTTTGCTCGTAACGCAAAAGCGCAGCTGGCCGCTGATTATAGTGGCGGCTACCATTGCCCAGATTAGCGTGCAGCTGTTCGTGTACGATGGTGCGCTTGCCCGCACAGTTCTTTTCGGTTTAAACAATATTTCGGGGCCCGTCCTGGGTGCCTGGTTATTGCGCCGGGTCATTGATGGTGTTCCATCGCTTGAAAAACTGACGGATGTTTTGAGACTGATTGTGATCGGTGCGATGGCCAGCACCACCGTCACTGCGTTTGGCGGCGCCGTACTTAAAGCTGCCAATGACGATGTCGAATTCTGGGATATTTTCAAAATATGGTGGTTTTCCGATATCTTGGGCGTGCTGGTAACCGCTACGGTTGTTCTTGCCTTTTTCACCACAACCCGGCAGCACAACAAAATCAAGACATTTAGACTTGTCGAACTGGTTGTTCTGATGACGGGGCTGGTGCTGGTTTGTGAGCGTATTTTTGGGTCATCACTTTCCGATTTTTTTGTGTTCCTCGAACAACCTTACATGGTGTTTCCTTTCCTGCTATGGGCGGCTCTGCGTTTCGATGGGCGCTTTTTGACCATTGCCTTGCTGGTTATTTCCTTTATCTCGGTCTATTTCGCGGATTTGGGTCTTGGGCCTTTTTCCGGCGTCGAGAAATCAGTGGAAACAGTGGTTTCATCGATCCAGGCGTTTTTGATAACCATCGTGGCGACCGGGCTTCTGCTTTTCGCGGTGCTGGCTGAGCGCAAGCGTGCAACACTGACCATGCAATTGAATAAAGTCACCCTTGACCACACTGCGGATGCTGTTTTCTGGATCGACGCCGATAACAAAATCGTGTCGGCAAATGCCGCTGCCTGTGAAATGCTGGGCTATGAGCAGAAAGAACTGCTCCAGTTAGATGTGCTGGATATCTGCCCTGACTATCCATTGTCAACTGAATCTCTTGCAAAGGGAAAAGTCAAAAAGGCGCGGTCTTTCCTGGTACACACGACTCACGTGCACAAAGATGGTCATCCTATCAATGTTGAGTTACTGGTAAATTTGATCATCGTGGGAGACCAGGTATTCAACTGTTCGTTGGCACGGGACGTCACCGAAAAAACCAGGATTGCCGAGGAATTGGTAAATCACCGCCAGCACCTCGAGAAACTTGTCGCCGAACGCACCCGGGAACTGGTTGAAGCGCGGCGCCACGCAGAAATTGCCAGCCAGGCCAAGAGTGATTTTTTAGCCAACATGAGCCATGAAATCCGCACGCCCATGAATGCCATCATGGGCCTGACACACTTGTTGCGGAGGGACCTCACAACTCCAATGCAAATGCGCAAGCTGGAGAGAATAGAACTGTCAGCTGCGCACTTGTTATCGGTTATCAACAACATTCTCGATATTTCAAAAATTGAAGCAGGCAAGCTGATGTTGGAGAAAAGCAGCTTCCATATTGATGACCTTCTGAAATATGTCCAGGCTGTGCTAAATAGTGAGGCTGAAAACAGGGGATTAAGTATCGAAATAGACCACGGTGACACCCCGCACTGGCTTTTCGGTGATCTGACCCGTCTGCGCCAGGCCTTGCTGAATTTTGCAGGCAACGCGGTTAAGTTCAGCAAACGTGGCACAGTTTATTTGCGATCAAGGGTGGAACAGACATACGAAGATGGCTACCTGTTGCGCTTCGAGGTCCAGGATAGTGGTATAGGGATTTCCCCCGACCAGCTACAGGAATTGTTCAAGCCTTTCAGCCAGGCTGATGTGTCCACAACCCGTGAGTATGGTGGCACAGGCCTGGGTTTGACAATTACCCGGCACCTCGCCCGACTGATGGGCGGTGATACGGGGGCGGAAAGTGAGCCGGGGCGTGGCAGTACATTCTGGTTCAGTGCCAGGCTTGGGGTCGGCACACCGGTCGAACAGGGAGAGCATAAATTCTCACCTGAAGTCTGGATCAAAAAACATCATCTGGATTCGCGCATCCTGTTGGTTGAAGATAATGCGATTAACTGTGAAGTAGCCCTGGCCCTGCTCATTGATGTTGGGTTGAATGCTGATACGGCTGAGAACGGACAACTGGCGTTGGACGCTATTCGACAAAATACTTATGACCTGATCCTGATGGACGTGCAAATGCCGGTAATGGATGGGTTGGAGGCCAGCCGACAAATACGTATGATTGAAGACTCTTCCGCCACTTCAAGTGATGTCCCCATTCTTGCAATGACGGCAAATGTATTTGCAGAAGACAGGCAAGACTGTGTTGACGCAGGAATGAATGGCTTTGTTGCCAAGCCGGTGGTACCGGATAACCTGTATTCCACCATTGCACAATGGTTGCCGGGGCCGAAGGAGTTGTAAAAAGCAAATATCCACCAACTTGAGTGTCGCCATCAGGCGTTTATATGTGGATGTGAACACCGGGTACCGGGCTGGTAGTGGAAAGGCCGGGCCGCTAAAGTGATGTGGTTATTTCAAAGGTGCCGGGCAATCTGATTAATAGTCATCGGCAAAGAAGGCGAACAGGCAACCCTTTTTTGGAGCACTTTTTTCGCCATATCTCCCTCACCCTCATAGCGGCACCCACAACAATCAGAGAGTATTGCAACTTGGTTAATAAGGTCCGCCCGTATGAAAATAAAACAATTCGCCACTGAGCATTTCTATGAGCAATACGAATTCAACACGCCCTTTCAGCTATGCAATTCAGATTGCGAGACCCTCACGGTCAGTGGGCTTTTGGAGATGGCGGGTCGCTCGCTCGACGACCTGGGCGCATTAACACTCGGGTACACCGAGTCGCAGGGAAAGCCTGCCTTGCGTAATGCAATCGCCTCGCAATATGACACGGTGTCCGATGATGACGTGATGGTCCTGGGTACGCCGGTCGAGGGTATTTTTTTGGTAGCGAGCGCGTTGCTTGAGCCATCGGACGAGGTGATTGTGCTGACGCCCGCCTATGATGCGTTAATCAACATGTTTGAACATGTTGTCGGAGCCGACCGGGTCAGGCGCTGGCCGTTCAGCGCATCAGCGGATGGCTGGCAGCTTGATTTTTCGACGCTTGAAAATCTCATCAGCGAAAAAACGCGCCTGCTGGTGGTTAATTTCCCGCACAATCCGACCGGTTATTCCCCTGACCGTGCCGGTCTCAAAAGCATCATGGAAATTACCGGCAAGTATGATTTGTGGATATTTTCCGATGAGATGTACCGTGGTTTGAACCACTCCGGCACGCCGGCAATCCCTTCTTTTGCGGATATCAGCCCTCGCGCTGTCGTACTTTCAGGCCTGTCCAAAACTCACGGGTTGCCCGGGTTGCGGACAGGCTGGTTAATAGCAAAGGATCGGGCATTAAACGCAGACTTAAAAAACTGGAAGTTCTACACCAGCATTTGTCCACCTGCGCCGTCAGAGTTCTTGGCAGAGACGGCTCTGTCCATCAGTGAACAGCTGCGTAAGCGGAGTATCGGGCAAATCGAAGCCAATCTTGAATTGGCCGCTGCGTTTTTCAAACGCTGGCCCGATTTATTCGGCTGGTATCCACCACGATCAGGCTCCACCGCGCTGGTTAAAGTGCACGTACCGTCAATCACGCGCCTTTCGGCTCAGCTTGCACAGGAAGCCGGGGTGCTGATACATCCGGCAGCTACGCTGGGCAGTGACGACCAGCATATGCGGATCGGTCTAGGACGAAAGGGTTTTGCGCTGGCGCTGGAAAAGTTCGAATTGTATTTGCAGGAGAACAAACACAGGCTCTGAAAATGGCGTTAAGGCCCTTTTTACGGAATAACCAATCCAGGCTCAACATCCAGGTAGACTTATTATTTCAGTGAAACAATCTTTAGGAGTGTATCTTAATGAAAGAGCCGCCAGTGATTGGCGGCTCCAACTCATTGTCACTGCGTTTCAGCAGTGGTAGTTATTGAAAATCGGCAAAGGTTCAGAAGTCCGCTAATCACCGGAATTCCATGCGTTAAAGCATTGTGAGGTCCACATGCCTTTCTCAATGTTGAGCTCAGTGGTCGTGTAGCACATCGCATCGGGATATCCAAGCGCTCCCAGTGGCCAAGTACCCGAATCACCCTCGGAATAAGACATAACGCCATCACCCACTGTCAGCGATAGCTTGCACTTAAAGGTCGCGTGCCCCGTTTTCCCATTTGAGAATTGGACAAAATATGTACCCCAATATTCAAAATCAGTGCTTGTTATGCCGCAACCCCCATCTTCATCGAGACGAAATGCTGGGCCAATATATTCACCATTAGCCTGGGCATTGGAAATAAAAAGGACGAAAAACGAAACTAATAACAACTTTATAGCTTTCATAACTATCTCCTCATAAAAATATGATCCTTATAAGTTGATTGATTCCTTTCCCCCCCCAGCGAAACGCCAGAGTATAATAAGTATAGCTAACTTGTTGTTTAAAGTAGAAATGTGTCTCAATTGTATCTGGCGTCGGTTTTAAGCAGAACTGGCAAACTACGGGCGACAATAGCCAGGCAAGCCAATAGCCAAATGCAACAGCCATGACATCCATATTTAGTCTGTGACCAGATCTGAAACCGGTAAAGCGGGCGATACCTGGAACAATCCCACGGGTTTTATTCCCGGCTGTCCAGAGTGCCTTTCACACAACACCTTCAGCTAACTTCTACAGCGTTCCGCGCGCAAGCCATTGCGCTCCCTGGATATGGCCAGCCTCATATTCGTCTTAGGTACGAATATCCAGCAATACAAGATTTTCCTCTCCAGAAAGGTAGCCGGATAGTTGCTGCGAAGAAATATGCGGAGCTTTCGCTTTTGCCTCGTTGCCTATTACTTCCTTGCTTTTGATATCAGCCCAGGCATTCATGCCGGTCAACGTAATCAAAATCATGAGAAGCCTAAAGTGCTTATGCATTATTCCGTCCTCTTAACTTTGAACGATCAGACAAGCGTATTAGGCATACCAGAGTTTCATCCTGGTTCTTTTGAGGACAAAAGAAGGCAAGCCCTTGTTTTGACAGGCTAGGGATACAAACATGAGCTACACCAGGTTTGACCAGCTACCGGTGGCACGAGCTACCGTTCATTGCCGCTCAACGAATCGAGAAACTCGTACCGTGACCGGAACTCTTCCGGCGCACTACGGCTTTCGCTATCGAAGTACATCACCTTGCCCGATTCGCCGTATTCCGGCCAACGGGGAACGCCGGGGCCATTCGGATCTCCGGAGCGCACGAAATTGGCCATGGCCGTTGCCATGACTTCCGCAACCTTGCGGTCTTCGGCTTGCCAGTTGACCGGTCTCGAGTCCAGCGTATTGAACGCGTACTCGATGTCCACCGCGTGAACCGCGCCAAACTGGCTGGCGGGATCGCCCGGAATGGTGCGGTCGAAACGATAGCGGTAAACGGGTGCGCCACTGCCCGCTTTGTGCGCCTCGATCCATTTCCAGGTCGAATAGCTGATGAATAGATCGCTTGCCAGGGCGGCGGCGGAAACCATTGCCTCGTCATTGTTCGATGCCGGGTAGACTTCAAGCGCTTCGCCGGAGCGTTCGCCGAACGGCTTTTCCAGTTGGGCGCGGAATGATTCGGCAGTCGGCTTTTCCGGGTTGAAGGCAACGGCCATACCGAGTTCGGCCGAGGTCCAGCCCGCAAACAGCGGAATTTTCGTCTGCTTGCCGTCAGAATAAATCCTCGCAACCGGTTCAGACAGGAAATACCCGTCAAGACCCGGGTCGTAGCCCCAGCCGTTATTCTGTTTCATCACCGCGGCCAACAGGTCCCCGGCGGGC
>Ga0316201_10003503_pt1 | contig 11581 bp, 13 predicted proteins | sample CS6wburrow_MG_FD_204516 | JGI IMG/M metagenome (GOLD analysis project Ga0316201, IMG submission 204516) | Coastal sediment microbial communities from Delaware Bay, Delaware, United States - CS-6 worm burrow | ecosystem: Environmental > Aquatic > Marine > Coastal > Sediment | place: USA... | reverse complement strand
GGACGACTGATCACCGATTGTGCCCAGAGCCTATTCTACCAGTCCCTTGAATTTTGCACTCTCTTTTCAATTCCCGATGCCGCAAAGCGCCTTACCCGTAACTCGCAACCCGCAACCCGTATCCCGCAACTCGTAACGCGCAACTCGGAACTCGCATCCCGCAACCCGTAACTTGATTGTATTTCCTTTCCCCTTCCCCCTGGCGCGAAGCGCCTCCCCGCAACTTTTACCCCATTGAGTTCCCGATGGGAAGACGCGCATCGGCATTCAATCTGCGTGCAACGGCATTCAACCGGGGCGCATCCCGTAACCCTAAAAACCAAACACATCACTCAAACATCAAATTTAAACTTTCATGCTCCGCTCTCCTGATCTTCTGCGATGGTATCCAGGAATTTTGCCGGCGTGAGAATAGGGATTTTTTTATAGGACTTCAACGACAACAGGTGGCGGTCCCCGCTGATGATGAATTCGGCGCCGGCGGCATCGGCGCATCGCAGGAACATATCGTCGTGGGGGTCGTCTTCAACGATCAACGGACCTGTTGAGGTATGCGCTACGTCAAAAAATGGCAGGATTTCCGCATACAGGAGGTAGTCGATTTCCTTTTCAGTCAGGTCAAATTTCGGATAGGCCAGCACCCGGATAAGCTCGTCGATCATCTCTTCGGACAGGAACGGTCGCAGGCGCCTGTTTTTCCAAAGGTCGATCAGCCTTCCCGGCTTTCCGCCGAACAGCAGGGCAGATACCAGAACGTTGGTGTCGATTACGACCGGGATGATTTTGACCGCGCCCATTTTACCGCTTCACTGACACTGTCCGGCGTCAGGCCGAGGTTTTCGACCTTCGAGCGGATCTTGTCGAGATCGGTGTCATATGTTTTGAGAGGCTTCAACACAATGACACCCTCTCGCAGCGCCACATCGAAATACCGAATCTCCCCGAGCTGCGCGATGATTTTCTTCGGTATGGTAATTTGGTTTTTAGACGTCAATTTTGCCAGCATTTTAAGATTTCCCTATATTCTTATTTCCTTACCTCCTTACAATATTCGCCGCCATTTGTCAAAGGACCTTTGCCAGACGTAAAATCGTCAGCTTTCAGCATTGAGCTAATCTCCCTGTACTCGCTACTCGCCACCCGAAACACAAAACACCAAATACCAAACACCATCTTTTTCCCTTTCACCTGGCGCGCAACGCCTTACCCACAACTCGGATCTCGCATCCCGTAACACGCAACGCGCAACCTTTACCCCGCCTGCCCCGCAGCTCCAGTAGACGGTACCGGGGTTGAATTCCCGAAGGGAAGACGCTCAGCAGCATTCAACCGGGGCGCAACTCACAACTTGGTGGTTATCCCTTTCCCTCCCGCCTCCTGCCTCAAGCGCAGCCTCAGTTAAATAGCTTCCAGGTTTAACGGGACAGACTGGGTGGTGTATAAAACAATAGAAAATCAATCAGTGTCCATCGGTGTGGGTCTGCGTCCAAAAAATAATTTGTTGCAAGGAAAAGCCGATCCACACTATCTATAACCCACTTTAATTATTATCGGTTCTATTCTTTTAGCCCATCATTCTTGACAAACTGCAACGTATCGATTTATCGATACGTTTAGCTGCGGTTGAGTTAGAGTTCTTCCTCTGTGATTAATATCGCCTTCTGATTTACATCTCTCTCTGAAATCTAAACGATTATTTTATAAAGCCTTTCTAAGATCCATCAGTGTAGATAGGACTTCTCTCGAATATCACAACTATCATGAGCGCCGGTGTTAACTGGGCAGAAAGCTCGTGAGTGATGATGATGCAATGACCTTTCAGATATTTGGAAGTGCTGTTAATGTCGCAGCCCGCATTGAAGGCGTGAATGCCGGTAGCCTGAAGAAATCAAGGGCGGTACGCCGCTAAATGCGAAATTCCAGCATACGAAAGTGAGAGACTGTCAGGAAACCTATTTGGCATTTGAGCCGGTTTAACCGGGACAAGCATAGGTCACGATTCTTTTTATTAACCTGCAAAAAAAGGAGATCAAAATGAGAAGGAAGATGAAATATCCTCTGAGCCTATTAACGGTAATGGCGTTACTTATTGCACTGTCATCTCCTGCATTATCCATGCACTGGACCAACAAGAAGCCTGCATTTATCAAAGGCGAAATCCTGATGCAGGAGTACGACGGCGCCACCAACGATCTACTGACCGGGGGCTTAGGGAAGTCCGGAATCCAATTTCTTGCAGGCGCACCGGTATTTGCGGATCCAGATAACCCGACCGCTGAAGAATTGCGAACTCTGGCCATTCAGACCAATTTTCGCGCCGTATTGGATCCGTCCCCCGCAGGGGGATGGGGGTCCCTTTACGGGCCAAACATCGATCCGGAGGGTAATCCGACTTTAGGTGAAGGGTTGATTGCCGGTAAAGAGTACCTCGCCTACACCGATGACGGGACCGGCAGGCGAAATGTGACCTTGATGGTGCAGATTCCAGATACTTTCGATCCGGAAAATGCCTGTATTGTCACCGGACCCTCTTCCGGCTCCCGCGGTGTGTACGGCGCCATCGGCACCTCCGGCGAGTGGGGACTTAAGCGTGGTTGCGCCGTCTGTTACTCGGACGGCGGCAAGGGCACCGGTGTCCATGACCTGGCGACCGACACGGTGAACCTAATTGACGGGACACGGCAAGATGCCGCCGTTGCCGGAAAAAACTCGCATTTTACCGCCATCGACGATCCGGCGAAACTCGAAGCGTTTAACGCGGAATTTCCCGATAGGATTGCCGTAAAGCATGCCCATTCCCGTAAAAATCCCGAACCCGATTGGGGCAAATATGTTTTGCAGTCCATCGAGTTTGCCTTTTACGTACTCAATCTCGAGGAAAATTTCGGTCAACCGCATAGACGAGGTTGGATTCGAAAGACCATTACGCCCCAAAATACGATTGTCATCGCTTCGAGCATTTCAAACGGCGGCACCGCCTCGGTGCGGGCAGCCGAGCAGGATTATAAAGGTCTCATTGACGGAGTGGCGGTATCCGAGCCGAATCTCTCACCACGCGTTCTCAAGAAACTTGTCATCCGGCAAGGCGAGCGTCAATGGACGGCCGATTCTCACAGCAAACTCTTATATGACTATTTCAGCTATATAAACGTCTACCAGACCTGTGCCGATCTGGCTCAACCGGATGCATCCTTGAATACAGGGGTGGTTTTCCGCGACCTGGCCGTCAATCGCTGCGCATCGCTGGCAGAGATCGGACTTTTGACTGAATTTAAGGAGGATGGCGTCACTGAGACCACGCCTGAGGAAAGGGCGTTAGAAGCTCAGCAGATCATCAACGACTACGGCATCCTTGAAGAGCAGAATTGGGTGCAGCCCACCCAGGAGTTTTTTGAGTTCAACGAAGCCATTGCCGTTACCTATGCCAATGCCGCCGGCAGGTTCAGCGTGACGGATAATTTGTGTGGTGTCAGCTTTGCCGGAATTGGCGCACTGGGTACTCCGGCACCGCTGCCCTCGGCTGGGCTTGCCAGTCTGTTCGGCGTTTTCAGTGGCGTGCCGCCCGGGTCCGGCATTCAACTGATCAATAACGATTCTCTTGGCGGGGCGCTGCAAAGCCGGTTCTCAATTTCAAGCGACGGCATTCAGGACCAGAATTTGGCCGCGGCCCTTTGCTATCGACGGTTATTTACCGGCCGGGATGAAAACGGTCATCTGTTGAGAGGCCGGGAATTCATAAACTATATCCGCGTCAGACTGGGCCTGGCCAGACTGCGATATTCAGGTCGATTAAAAAGAGTTCCAGCAATCATCGTTCACGGCAGAAATGATGGCGTTGTGCCGCCCAATCACTCATCTCGACCATATTACGGCCTGAATCAGCTTGTTGAGGGTAAAAAAAGCAATTTGCACTATTATGAAGTAACGAACGCCAATCATCTGGATGCATTTATTCCATTTTTCCTTGGCTTCCAGCAGCGATATATTCCATTACATTACTACTGGGATCAAGCCGTCAGTTTGATGTACGACCATCTGAAAAACGGCACAGCGCTGCCACCCAGCCAGGTGGTTAGAACGGTGCCCAGAGGCACGGCGATACCGGCTATCACACTGGATAATGTGCCGCCAATTTTAGATAATCCGGACGCCGCCGACAGAATCACGCTAATCAAGGAAAGACGGAAGGTTATCCTGAACATCCCTGAATAATTCATCAGGAAGGTATTCATCTCACCCGATCGTTCGTTAAGCACTCGCTTGCAGCCGGTCGGGTGAGATATTGATCTGTGGCCATTTTTAATAGAAATGTTGCGCCGATTTTAAATGGAAGATGATATTATGGAAGCAGTACCCAGTTAATACAGCCAGCTTGCGTCTCTCCAGTCAGCTTGCTCAATCGCTCAACAGAGCAGTAATAATCTTCACGGTCATTAACAATTTTACTGCGACCAATGCGCCGGTAGCATCGATGCGGACTTGTGTGGCGTGCTGGTATCAATTTTATTGCATCATAATCGTCCCAGCTTTAAATGATAAAAACGACACGGAACTTCCCACCGGGCAGGCCCGCATCCCCAAACACAAAACACCAAACACCATGCACTTTCTTTTCCGGGGTGAGAACCTGGCTAAAGAGCATCACTACCACCTGATCCATGAAACTTGAAAAATAAAGAATTTCACCCAAATCCTTGTTTTTATAAAGCTAACATGATGTATTGCTATGGTTTTATTTTAGCTCAATAAATCTACTGTCTTGAACCTGATAGATCGCAAAGCTCACTCCGACAACATCTCCGTGTTTATCAAAAATTATCTTTCCGAGTGGGGTTTCCACATATTCGGTTTTCAGCGCTTTGGTAACCGCAGCATGATCGGTAGAACCGGCTTTTTCAATTGCATTTGCCAAAGCAAGTGTTGCCGCATTGGCCGTTAGAAAGAAAGCACCGGGATTTTCTCCATATTCCTTTTGATAGGCCATCGTTGCGGCCACGGCCAGAGGTAGCTTAGATGTATCTTTGGGAGCGGTCGCATATACGCCTTCGGCGTCTTTCCCGGCCATTTTGATGAACGTGTCATCTTTGATGCCGTCGCCGGAAACAAACACGACATTCAACTTTATTTTACGAAGCTGAGTGAGCAACTTGGTTGCAGCCGGGTGGTAGCCACCAAATATGACCGCATCGGCTTTCGAGCGTTTTATTTTTTGAGCCAGTAAGGCATAATCGACCATTGCGGGTGGAATTCCTTCATACAATACCATTTTGCCCTGATCGGATTTTTCAAGGAGCGTCTTTACGAATTCCGCCAGTCCCGAACCATAAACGCCTTTGTCATGTAACACAGCCACATTTTTTTGCTTCAAAACATCAAGTGTAAATTCGACTTGCACCATGGCTTGTTTATCGTCGGGTGCAATCGTACGGAAAAAGTTGGGGTAGCGACCACTTCTGGTCAAAGCGGGATGCGTGGCCGAAGGTGATAAGACAACGATATGGGCCTCATTATAGATTTCAAGTGCAGCCAGCGTAGCACCGCTGCAGGTATGCCCTATAACCGCATGAACGCCTTTGACGACCAGTCTGGTCGCGACGTTAGCCGCCTCCTTCGGTTGGCATAAATCATCTTCAACAATATACTCAAGCGGTCGGCCCAGGAGGCCGCCCTGCGCATTGATATTTTTGACAGCCAGTTCAACTCCTCGCAACCCTGAAATGCCGTAGGGTGCAAGTTGGCCGCTGTGAACACCGGCAATTCCCAATTTTATGGGTTCTGCCGCATGGCCGATTTCAATCAATATAAAAATTACAGCCACATTCAGGACGGTCACCATCATCCATTTGTTTAAGCGCTTGTTTGCCATGGGGCCCTCCGTTTTTTTTTAGATATGATATGGATTTGAAAAAACTCTAATGCGCAGTTCTGGAGGGAACGTTGCCGATGAGCGACTGACGATTGAAGTTGAGATGAGGACTCAGTGCAGAATGCAGAAGATCAGGGCTACAGCAGCGGTAAGTATGTTGGAAAATAGACGAATTGGAATTAAGAGAATACGTTTAAATTTGAAACCAATAAAAATGAATTTCAATTGAAACTAATTGAATGACTTATGCCAATATATCGATACCCGTCCCGCGTCCCTGAGTTCTCGTCCTTATGGCGGTAGCACGCAAAAGTAGGCTGGCAGTATTAACTGTTCGGCCTACTACCCTCGTTTTAACTGAAGAGGCGTAAGTTTTGGCGGTTTATGCTGTGGCATCTTCAGAAATGATATATCCTTCCATACAAACTAAAGAGTTCCAGAGTAACTCAGCACTATCAAGGTATACATATCCAGGGGTCGAGTTTCCACATGAAGGACAAGAAATAGTAAACAGGTCGTTACCTTCAATATTAAATGTGATCTGAGGCTTGCCACCGCAACCGCAATCATGTAATTTCATGTCGCACCTACGGGGTTGTTATTTACAATTATATATTATGCATTAAGTGCGTTTCATTCAACGGCCAATATAAGAACTTCAAATTCATTTAAAAGCCATGAGTGAAATAGTTTTTGGTAAGGTTGCTCTAATATGACGGAAGATAGCAAGAATAAAGCTAACATCCCTGAAGGCTGCCCGAAATGCGGTGAAGGGGCCTTTTGCCGAAAACCGGAAACAAGGACATGGAAATGCTATTATTGCGATCCTTCACCGGTGGTGAGGCAGCACGCTAAGCGAAGGCCAGGTGAACTATAATAGGGATTGCCGTTGGGGTTATTAAACAAGGGCCTGTGATCCAATATAAACTTGTGAAATATGTAACCGGATCTGCCAAAGGACCATGTCGATATTGGGTGTAAAAACGATATAAAGATTTCCCATGGAATTTTTTAAATGTTGAGATTCTTATTAGCAACGAAGTTTAAATGTTAAGAACGTCCCGTAAATACCCGGGATGTTCAACCCTCTGGCCCTGCGTGCCGATAGTGGTGACATATGGGAGAATTACGTTTTCTCTGAGCGTCGCAAGCGTAACGAATTTTTACGCCGTGGTGCAAAGATGTATTTCTGGAGAACGTACGATCGTAAAGAGATCGATTTGGTGGAAGAAGAGTCGGGGCGGTTGCACGGATACGAGATCAAGTGGAGCAGTAAAATGGTCAAACCGCCCAAAGACTGGACGCGCCACTACCCGGATGCCGGCTTCGAGGTCATTCATACCGATAACTATTTGGATTTCATCACCGCACCCTGATGGAGAAATAACTTGAAACTATCGGCCCGTGTGGACTTGAAATCACAATTTGTGATCTCCAAAATTAAGTATTTAGCCCCTCTTTTTCAGAATCGGTTTTCCCTTCAAACCATCTAAAATCTCCATCAGTCGGATTTTGCGAGCATGCTGTTGCCTTAGATCCTGAAGGTACTGGTCCCATTGCTTTGATTTCTTTTGCCTTTCCATGACCAAGCCGGCTTTACGGAGGTATTTTGCCGCCTCCCGGTAGGCTTTTGGCTTTACCTGGGCGATAAGCCGTTCAGCCTTGTTCTTCCAGATATCCACCGCCCGATCCGGCGCATGGCTTTGTACCGCTACAGCGACCTCGTCGTCGTTGACGCCGTACAACCCGAAACCTTTTCGGAGGATTTGATCATACCAGTGAAGAACCTGGTCTGGTTTTTTCTCCAGTATGGCAATACCGATGAGTTTATCCGCCATCGGATACCGGTCCCATCTTCCTGGTTCGGGTTTGTCCAATCCGGATGCCGGAAGCGGCCACCCCTTCAGTTTCCAGGGCAACTCACCCTTTTCGAGGTAGTTCAAAAGACTTTCTCGCACCAGGCTCCAAGCCTTCGCTTTGCCGGAAGATTTCTTGCAATCCGAAAATGCCTTTCGGGACGGATAGCGCACGAATTCCTCGGCCTGAATGGCTGCAACGGCAGGCCAACTCTTTTCATTAATGCGTATTTCCATTAATTTATCGCGCAGTCTACTGGCGATGCCGGACCACTTTCCTCTCGTATTCTGAATACCGGTGAGTATCCAGCGTTCGGCATCTTGATAGCGTCGAGACGCAATCAACCGATCAACCAGACGAAGGTAGCTGCCTGTGCGTTTAGCCTCGAATTCACACAAGGGTATGATCTCGTCCTTTCGTCCTGCTTGCTCCAAGGCATGAATGACCCAGTCGCTGAGGCGGTCACGTTTATAGTTCCGGCTGAATTCATCCGTGCCTCTGGCAGGTTTCAGCGCCTTGAGCCGTGACAGCAATTGATCAGCCAGTGAGGACCAAGCAGGCGCAGGGTGCTTGCGGTGCAGATACTCTGCAAAGGCCTCACACAATTCGTACTGATCTTCAAGCAGGGCATCCAGCGCCCAGATCAGTTTGTTGGCATGTTCAAGGGATGATCGATCCAAGGCTGCGACGATCACGGGCATACAATCGGCGATTTCCCGGAGGGTTTCACCTTCGTCATCGCTCATTTCCACCTGCTGGGTGCCGGTTGTCACCAACTCGCGCCCGACCGCCAGCACTTCGTCCGGATGTCCTGCTGCGAGCAGCGCAGCGAGCTTCTTGCGAATCCCCGAATAGTCGGGTGTATAGCCCTCGCCCTGCCAGTAGTTCTGCCAGCCTGGCTCCTCGGCGATGTCACGGATTTCCTGGCGCAAATTTTTCACCAAGGCTTTGGTATTCCCCACGCTCAAGTGCCGGCGATCGACTATATCCTGCGCAATTTTCGGGTGCTGGCGTGCAATCTCATGGATCAGGTCAATGAGTTGTGCTTTGGTCTTACCCTTCAGAAAACCGTCGATATCTTTTTGCATGTCTTCGGTCAGGGCGTATTCGTCATCGTCATCCGGTTCATCATCCCAGTCTTCATCTTCCAGCAGTTTCAAGCGATCGTCGTCTAGCTTTACCCGGGGAACGCGTTTGCTGTTTTCAACCCGCTTTAGGTACTCGATCGCCACGGCGACCCCATGCTTGCAGTCAAATTCGAACGGGCACGTGCAAATCGATTCCGGCAACCCGTCGTCGCCCATGACCACCCTGGTGGCATAACGTTTCGTACCGTCCACCCAAGCGACCAGGCTGCCGTCGTCTGTCGCCGCCAGGTCGGATACACGCCGTTGGCGCTGATAATTTTTGCCCCGCGAGACTATTTTGCTTCCGGCCCATTCCTCAAAATCGTACCAAGTTAGGTCTGCAAATCGATCCAATTGATTTTTCTTTTTCGGCATTGGAATGTTATCCTGTTGTTCTCACTATAGAAAGTCTTAATATCACGAGGTATTCGGAAAAATAACCTGTTAGTTATTCGATACCGTAAACGATCAAATGGTGCAATATGCTTGGTCAATCTAATCTTACACATTTCAGCACGCCATAAACCAACCTCTTAACATAAGGTTCAATTTGGATTGAATAGATAAGCTGGCGAAGGAGCATGCGCAACTCGGAAATCGCATCCCGCAACCCGAATCACCAAACACAAAACACTGATTTCCCAAAATAACCATTGTGTTTTGGCGCATAATTGCGCATACTATTTTAAATTTTATTTGCGCAATATTGCGCATTACTGTACAATTTTTTAACAATATCGCCGAAGCCGGGCCAAATCATGCTTTCTTTTACCCCATCTCTCAACCTCGAAAACGAGATGAAGCATCTGCAGGGGCAGCTGGCCGAACTGTATCATACCCTCGACGAACTCCCACCCGCGGAAGCGCAGTATCTTCACAGATATGCCTTTATCAGCAACATCGGTGCCTCCACCCGGATTGAAAATGCCGTTTTGACGGACAACGAAGTCGACTGGGTCGACACGGCACTGAGCCGGGATGATCACCCGACGGCTTTTGAAAACCAGAAAACTTACATCCTGGACAAGTTGTCAAAAGACCGGGAGCGCAGCATCGAAGAGGTCGTCGGCTGCCGCCGGATGCTTCAGACGGTCTATCTGCAGGCCGGGGAACTCTACCCTCTACATGAAGCAGCCGTCCGGGGGCTTCACCACGACTTGCTGCAGTTCTATCCGCAGGCCGCATATCATGCCGGCAGTTACAAGCAATCGCCTAACCGGGTGCTTTTCGTGAATCACGCCACCGGCGAGGAGCGCATCGTCCTGGATCCGGCCCTGCCCGGGATCATGACCGAAACGGCGATGGCCGATCTGGTTGGTTGGTACAACCAGTCTATCCGGAGATATCCCTGGCCGCTTCTGGTGGCCACCGAACTGGTATTCCGATTTCTTGCCATCCACCCATTTCAGGACGGAAACGGGCGTCTCGGACGGGCGCTGTTCATCCTGGCGTTGTTGCAGTCCGGTGACAAGTATTGGACGAAAATAGTCCCTTTCCTGGCCGTCGACAGGCATATCGAGCAGAACCGATCCCTTTACTACACAAGCCTTCAACGGGCGGCCGGCGGTCGATACCAACAAGACCCCCGGCAATATGATTACTTGCCGGTCGCCTGGTTTTTCCTCAAAATCATACGGGAGGCCCTTCCGGACATCGGCCTCTATCGCCAACGTTATGCTCGTCACGAACAGCTCTCAGAAACCGCCCTGACCGTGCTCAAAACCTTCAAGGACCGGCCCGAGAAACGACTGAAAGTGTCGGAAATTGAAAAACGCACCGCACTGCCCCGCCGAACCGCCCAATATGCCCTCAGGTCACTGGTGAACGTCGGATTCATTCAACGTCTCGGACGCGGCGCCGGCACCCGCTACCAGCTGATTTTTTGATTACGACCCGCCCTCTTCTACCAGATTTATAACCCGAAACACGCAACGCGGAACCCGTCCCCCGCAACCCTCACCCCTTTTATTCCAAACATACAACTTGAATCGATTGACAACTCAGAGAGATAAAGATACTTTATTTTATAAGTACTTATGCAAGGCGGAGGCATGATGACACCGCAAAAAGACAGCTTAAATACAATCGTTAGAAATATAGTGGACTCAGTTCATCCGATCAAAATTATTCTTTTCGGCTCTACGAGTCGGGGGAATGAGAACAAAGAGAGCGATTACGACATTCTGGTCATTATGCCGGAAGGCACGCACCGGCGCAATACCTCAAAATTATTGTATAAAAAAATCGCTGAGTCAGGAATCCCGGTCGATATTATCGTTGCAACACCCAACGATATTGAAAAGCACAAAAATAATATTGGGTTGATATACCGAACGATTCTCGATGAGGGGAAAGAGCTCTATGCCGCCTGAAAAAGGGAGCCCTCGAGATTGGCTGATCCACGCAGAAAGCGACCTGCAATTGGCCGCCACCGGAAAATCACCGAAGGTCTTGTACGAAACCATGTGCATATACATTCAACCAGACAGTACGCTTACCCGCAAATCGTAACCCTGAACCTTTACCCCATTGAATTCCCGAAGGGAAGGCGCGCAGCGTCATTCAACCGGGGCTCACCCCCAAACACAATAAACCAAATACCAAACACCATCTTTAAGTCCTTTGACCTTTCAGCTTTGAGCTTTCAGCCGCCGCGAAGCGGCTCCTGCCACCCCGTGGTATTATCCAATATTATTGCCAATTTATTCAGATTCTGCTATAATTTCCCAGT
>Ga0316201_10003502_pt1 | contig 11581 bp, 7 predicted proteins | sample CS6wburrow_MG_FD_204516 | JGI IMG/M metagenome (GOLD analysis project Ga0316201, IMG submission 204516) | Coastal sediment microbial communities from Delaware Bay, Delaware, United States - CS-6 worm burrow | ecosystem: Environmental > Aquatic > Marine > Coastal > Sediment | place: USA: Delaware... | reverse complement strand
CGCCCAGGCGTTTTGCGGTCGCAATGGCCTGCAGGCCGGCCACGCCGACACCGATGACCAGCACCTTGGCCGGTCGAATAGTCCCGGCGGCCGTTGTCAGCATGGGAAAGAAACGTGCCGTCCGGCTGGCTGCCATCAGGGCTGCCTTGTAACCGGCGATCGATGCCTGCGAGGACAGGGCGTCCATGTTCTGGGCGCGCGAGATGCGCGGTACCAGTTCCATGGCAAATCCGGTGATCTTGCCATCACGCAGGGCGCAGATCCGCTCGTCAAATTCATGCGGGTGGAGAAAGCCGATGACGATGGTGCCTTCGCGTAACAGCGCGACATCCTCCGGGACCAGTGGGCTCACCGTCAGGACGATATCCGCCTGTGACAGCAGGGCGCTGCGGTCTTCGACGATTTCCGCGGTGGTGTAGTCCCGGTCGCGGTAGTAGGCCGCGCAGCCGGCACCGGCCTGGATCTGGACCTGAACCCCGAGCTTGGAAAGCTGTTCGGCGACGACGGGGTTCAACGCGACGCGGCGTTCGCCAGGAGTGGTTTCGTGGGGCACAGCAACACGTATCGGCATAGCGATCTCCGATGCGACTTGTCGTGCTGTTAGCCCGGGGCAAGTTACATTGATTGGTTTTGACAGGTACCTGAGTGATCAGGCGGCGTGAATATTAGCGTATTTTAATGCCGCAGGGCAATCGGGCTTAACCCCGATAATCGCGTGTATATTGTCCCAGCTGCTTTATCAATAGAACTATTGAGATGCAGGAGCGGCTTGTAGCCGCGAGTCGCGCCTGCAAGGCGCTACTGCGCATCGTTCATCGATGCCTGGAAAAAAAGTCGATCAGTCAGCGCCCATTCCCATGTTGATATAGCCGGTGGGGCAGACCTCGGCACAGATATGACAACCAATGCAGCGGTCATAGTCCGTGTAGACGTAGCGGCCCATGGTGGCATCGGCCTTGGCGGTGCGCTTGACGGCATCCTGCGGGCAGTAGATCACGCAGTTGTCACATTCGAAGCACATGCCGCAGCTCATGCAGCGTTCTGCCTCGGCGCGCACATTGTCTTCATCCAGGCCGCAAAAGCGTTCCTCGAAATGACCCAGTACCTCGTCGGCGCCGACCCCGGTTTCCTCGCGCTTGTTACGCGGGGTGTAGGGGAAGTGCCCGAGATACAGCATGTCATGCGGAATGATTTCCTGGCGTGAGCGGTCCTCGTAGTTATGCACGGCGTAGTCGGCCTCGTCGGTCCCCCACGACTGGTGATGATCGTAGGCCTGCGGTTCGAGTGAGGTCTCGCGCAGCTTGTCGAGCAGGTTGAAGTGGTGCACGTCCACCTTGGGACGGCGTCCCAGTTCTGCACTGTTGAGGTAGCGATCGATGCTGTCGACGGCCACCGAGGCCTGACCGATGGCGGTGGTGAGCAGGTGCGGGCGAACGATATCGCCGCAGGCAAAGAAACTGGGCTTGTCCGGGACCTGGTAGAACTTGTCGCAATCGACCAGTCCGCGGCCGTTATCGAACTGTTCCAGCCCGGTGAGGTCGCCGGACTGGCCCACCGCCGGGACGATCAGGTCACACTCGATATCAAACTCCGAGCCCTCCTTCTCGGTCATCTTGCCATCCGTCCAGTCGACCTCGATCACGCGCAGTGCCGTGGCACGGCCGTCCTTGCCGATGACCAGTTCCCTGGGGGCCAGGCTGCCGCGCAGCGTGATGCCTTCTTTCCTGGCCGTGATGCGTTCATGTTCGGCGGCTGGCATGTTCTCGATGGGGCGGCGGTATATAAGTATGACCTCCGAGCCCTCGCGCTTGGCCGTGGTGGCCACGTCGTGGGCGGTCAGGTCGCGGATCACCGACTCGGGGCGGTCGCCCTCGTGCGGTGTATTGATGTGTCCCAGCCGGCGCGCAACGGAAACAACATCCATGGCGGTGTCGCCACCACCGATGACCACCACCTTGCGGGCCGTTTTCTGCATGCGTCCCTCGTTGAAGGCCGCGAGAAAGGCCACACCGCTGACGCAGTTCGGTGCATCACCACCGGGAATGTTCAGGGAGCGGCCCTGCTGGGCACCGATCGCCAGCAGGATGGCATCGTAGTCGTGTTCGAGCTGCTCGAAGCTGATGTCCCGGCCGGCACGTGTCTGCATGTGGACATCGACACCCATGTCGAGAATGCGCTGGATCTCGCCATCCATGACATCGCGCGGCATGCGGTAGCCCGGGATGCCGTAACGTGTCATGCCGCCCAGTTCCTCGCGTTCATCGAAGATGGCTGCGCCATGTCCGAGCCGGCGCAGCTGGTAGGCTGCTGCCAGGCCGGCAACGCCGCCACCGATGATGGCAACCTTCTTGCCGGTTTCCTGTGCCGGTTTTTCAAAGGAGAGCCTGGCCTGCAGTGCGCTGTCGCCGATGAACTGTTCGACGGAGTTGATGCCGACGAAGTCCTCGACCTCGTTACGGTTGCAGCCATCCTGGCAGGGCGCGGGGCAGACGCGCCCCATGATCGCGGGAAACGGGTTGGCATCAGTGGAGCGCCGGAAGGCGTATTCCTGCCAGTTCATGTCGGCCGGCGGTTTTTCGATGCCGCGCACGATCTGCAACCAGCCGCGAATGTCCTCGCCGGACGGGCAGCTGCCCTGGCAGGGCGGGGTGCGGTGTACGTAGGTCGGGCACTTGTAGGAGGTGTCCTCGTTGAAGATATCCTCGGACCAGCGGGTATATTTTTCGTCGTTGTCCCGGTAGCGCCGGAATGTCAGTTTTTCTTCCATAGGAGGGGCGTGCCTTGGTGGTTATTATCAGGGGGGATTTATAGCATTTTAGTCTGTCATATGAAATATGGGCGAATCCTGTAGGTTGGTCAGGACCCCGTCCGCGAGCCGGCGACTCTCTGGTAGAGTTTTTTCGGGCGTGTTAGTCTTTGATTGTTTTCGTAATACCGGTGCCGGGCAACCACAGGATTCGGCAGTGGCGGTATTCAACAGGTGCTGAAATGATGGATTTGAGTCACCAGGTCTTGAGAACAGACGTGTCGGGCATGCCGCTTGAATGGGTCGGCTACCAGGACGCGGTGCGTCTCTATCACCTTGACCAGGTCGCCTATACCTGCGGCACCCTGCTGTACCGTATCCACGGCGGCATCTGCGCGAAGACCGGCCGACGCAGCATCATCGACGTCAACTCCATCATTGCCACCCACGGCCGCAACCAGGCACTCAACAAGTTTCGTGACCAGTATTCACCGCCACTGAACAACCCGGCGCTGTTCAAGCGTGACTCCCATGTCTGTCTGTATTGTGGCGAGACCTTTCGTCACCGTGACCTGTCGCGCGATCATGTCACGCCGGTGATCCAGGGCGGTCAGGATACCTGGCGCAACGTGGTTACCGCCTGCCGGCGTTGCAATAACCACAAGGCGGGACGCACACCGGAGCAGGCCGGCATGGAATTACTGGCAGTACCCTTTGTCCCGACGCATGCCGAGTACATCTACTTGCAGGGCCGGCGGGTACTTACCGACCAGATGGAATTCCTGCGTGCGCACTTTCCGCGCAGCAGTCCCCTGCACCAGCGGCTTGCGCTGAACACCTGATCCCGGCTTTACCGTGGTCGAGGACAAGCCGCGCGTCTACCTGATTGACGCCAGTATCTATATCTTTCGTGCCTACTATTCCGTACCGGATACCCTGTATAACGCTGCTGGTCAGCCCATCAATGCGCTGCACGGTTTTGCCGGTTTCCTTGCCGAGTTTCTGGCAGAAGCGAAACCCGAGCACCTTGCAGTGGTGTTCGATGAAAGCCTGACGACCTCGTTCCGCAATGACATCTACCCCGAATACAAGGCCAATCGCGAACAGCCGCCCGAGGAGTTGAAACAGCAGTTTGCCTTCTGCCGTACGCTGGTGCAGTCGCTGGGGCTGGCAAATTTCTCCAGCGATACCTTTGAGGCCGATGACCTGATAGGCACGCTGGCTGCAGGTATGCGTGCACAGGGTTATGCCGTGGTGATACTCAGTGCCGATAAGGATCTTGCACAGTTGATCGAGGCGCCCGACATGCTCTGGGACTTTGCGCGCAGGCGGCGTCACGGCTTTGCCGATATTCCGCAGTGGCTGGGTGTCGAGGCCTGGCAGGTGGCCGACTGGCTGGCACTGACCGGTGACAGTATCGACAACATACCCGGTGTGCCGGGTATCGGCGCCAAGACCGCGGCAGCGCTACTGGCCGAGTTTGAAACACTCGACAATATTTACCGGCAGATCGATGCGGTGGCGGATGTGAAGATACGTGGTGCAGCACGCATCCAGCGCTTGCTGAAGGAACACCGCGATGCCGCCATACTGGCGAGACAGTTAACGGGGATCGCCATCGATCCTTCCCTGCAGGTGACGGATCATGATATCGCACGTCAGTGCGTCCCGGCTGATGAGGTCAGGGCCGCGTGCGAGCAGCTGGGTCTGGGCCGCATGACACAGGCAAAGCTGTCGCGCCTTGTTGAATGAAGTGCCTGTACAGGTGCCAAAATTGATGAAATATATTTCATGAGCCTGCTTGAAGCCATATCAGAAAATATCGCGACGACAACCGGCGTGGATGCCCTTAGCGAACAGCTGGGCTATGTGTCCGGTGGTGATATCAACCAGGCCATGCGCGTGCGCCACGGCGATACGAGCTACTTTGTAAAACTCAACAGTGCTCACATGCTGGATATGTTCGAGGCGGAGGCCGCGGGTCTGCGGGAACTGCAGCGAGCCGACGCCCTGAAAATCCCGCAGCCAGTGTGCTGGGGTGCCAATAATGAATCCGCGTGGCTGGTCATGGAAAACCTGTCACTCGGTGGTCGCGGTAACCCGGTGGCGCTCGGTGAGGGGCTCGCCGCCATGCATCGAATTACCCGGCCACAGTTTGGCTGGTTCAGGAATAACACCATAGGTTCGACACCGCAGTCGAATACAGCAAGTGATGACTGGATCGGATTCTGGCGTGAGCAGCGCCTGCAGTTCCAGTTGACCCTGGCAGAACGCCACGGTGCGGGCAGCGCCCTGCTGTCGCGCGGCGAGCAATTGCTGGAAGTGTTTCCCGCGCTGTTCGACAGTTACCATCCCGAGCCGTCGCTGTTACACGGCGATCTCTGGTCCGGTAACTATGCCTACACGGATACGGGCAAGCCTGCCATTTTTGATCCGGCCGTGTATTTCGGTGATCGCGAGGCCGACCTTGCCATGACCGAATTGTTTGGCAGTTGCGGCGGTGATTTTTATGCGGCGTATGAAAACGCCTGGCCGATTGACCCCGGCTACAAGACACGCAAGACGCTCTACAACCTCTACCACATTCTCAATCACTTCAACCTGTTCGGTGGTGGCTATGCCAGCCAGGCACAGGGGATGATGGACAGGCTGCTGAGTGAGCTGCGCTAAAGACCAACAATCCATCTGCTGCACTACCGGCCATTCGTAAACGCTTTTTTCTCGCACGCATAGCTGTCGCGTCATCCTGTCGCTGCCTGATCCAGGCATGCAGTTTCACCAGTCTGCGACAATATGCCGCACAGAACTAGCAGAATTAACTGAACAAAACACTGTATATTGGTTTGTAATTAATTACTTATTTACTAGCCAATCGGCCAGGGAGGTAAGCAATGCCTGATTCGATAAAGAATCTTGTTCAGCGCGCCAGTCAATGTCCTGTTGCGTGCTTCTTGAAGGCCGTGCTGCTCATCAGCTTTTTGTACGCATTGCACGTGGCTGCCTTTCACCAGGGTGACATGTCACACCACAGTTTTACCTTGCTGGTCGATTCAGTGGGCTTGCTGGCCGTGCTGACACTGGTGCTTCACTGGCTCTGCACCTACCGTCATCTGGGAGAGAAGGACTAATCAGTCCGGCTGGCAGTCAAGTCATGAGATAACAGTCGTCTTTGGCAGGCCCCGTTTGCGGCTGCCGTGACTGCTGTCTATTCGTGGAAAGGTGCGCTGAGTTCGTGGACGGCACTGATCAGTGCAGCGGCGTTCTCGGGGTTTACATCCGGCGTGATGCCATGTCCCAGGTTGAATACGTGACCGTTTCCCGTGCCATATTGTTGCAGAATATGCCCGGCCTTTTCCCGAATGACCTCCGGGGTTGCATAGAGCACAGCGGGATCCAGGTTGCCCTGCAGGGCAACACGCTCGCCGACACGGCGGCGGGCATCACCGATATCGGTGGTCCAGTCGAGGCCGAGTGCGTCGCAGCCGGTCTCGGCCATGGACTCCAGCCAGGCGCCACCGCCCTTGGTGAACAGGATGACCGGTACCCTGCGGCCTTCCGCCTCGCGAGTCAGGCCTGCAACGATACGCTGCATGTATTGCAGTGAAAATGTCCGGTAGTCTTCCGGCGTCAGTACGCCACCCCAGGTATCGAAGATCATGACGGCCTGTGCGCCGGCGGCAATCTGCGCATTCAGGTAACTGGTCACCGAGTCGGCAACGGTTTCAAGCAGCTGGTGCATGAGCTGTGGCTCGCTGTAGAGCATGCCCTTGACCTGTGAAAACGTCTTGGTTGAACTGCCCTCGACCATGTAGGTTGCCAGTGTCCACGGGCTGCCCGAGAAACCGATCAACGGCACGCGGTTATCGAGTGTACGGCGTATCAGCCGTACGGCATCCATGACATAACGCAGGCTGTCCTCGGGATCGGGAACGCCCAGCGCCTCTACATCGGCCCGCGAGCGTAGCGGTTTTTTAAAGCGCGGGCCTTCGCCTTCAGCAAAGTACAGGCCAAGCCCCATGGCGTCCGGGATGGTGAGGATATCGGAAAACAGGATGGCGGCATCGAGTGGAAAGCGCTCGAGTGGCTGCATGGTGACTTCACAGGCCAGTTCCGGGTTGGTGCACAGGTTCATGAAGCTGCCGGCCTGCTTGCGCACCCTCAGGTACTCGGGCAGGTAGCGTCCCGCCTGGCGCATCATCCACACCGGGGTGACATCGACCGGTTCACGCAGCAGGGCACGGAGGAATCTGTCGTTCTGGAGTGGGCTCATGGGTGGCTATTGTATGTGGGGACGGGGGTTCGTGTAAGGGGTTTTATTTTTATGGGGTTTCTGAATTTGTCGATTTTGGGCGAACTGCCTGATCTGAATCGGGTCTCGCCCCGATGGGCGAGGTACTTTCTCTTGCTTGCCCAAGAGAAAGTACCCAAAGAGAAGTGCACCCGGAGCCCTCATCGGCTGACGCCGATCTCCTGCGTTCCTCGCCAATCCGGGGGCGCGCACAACTCGCGCGCTCGCTGTCGCTCACTGCGCTCAGACAGGGTGCGCACCTGATCCCGGATTGTCTGTGGTACTCGGTGAGGGCTACGGGACAAGGTGTGTAAATTTAACAACGGTATTGGATTCTAGATTTGATTTATGAGTTTTGGGTTTTGCTGTTTCACCCTTGGCGCGGCCGAGCATCACAGTGAAAACCGGGGAAAGCGAGCCTCCTGTCTGAGCGAATCGAGCGTTAGCGAGATCGCGAGTTAGGCGAGCGCCGGTTTTTACGAGAAGCGCAGGGAACCCGCGAAGCGGGCAAGCCTTGGGGCCCGCATTTCTTTTGGGTACTTTTCTTTGGCGGAGCAAAGAAAAGTACCTCGCCCATCGGGGCGAGACCCGATTAAAGATTAAGAAGTCAGCCCGATAGGGCTAAAAACCAGGAATGTCTGGCGAAAATATTTTATCTGGGTAAATCAGAACAACCCATAAGATACTCATCCACGGCACGCGCACACTGACGTCCCTCGCGGATGGCCCAGACAACCAGTGACTGGCCACGGCGCATGTCACCGGCCGAGAACACCTTGTCCAGCGATGTCCGGTATTGCTCGGTGTCGGCCTGCACGTTACCGCGCGCATCCAGATCCACGCCGAGTTCCCGCAGCATACCTTCGTGCACGGGGTGTACAAAGCCCATCGCCAGCAGCACCAGGTCGGCCTTCAACTGGAATTCGCTGCCGGCAATCTCTTCCATTCGCCACTGACCGGACTCGTCCTGTTTCCAGTCGAGGCGTATACAATTGATCGCGGTGACCTTGCCGTCCTCGCCCTCGATAGACTTGGTGGCGACAGACCAGTCACGCACTGCACCCTCTTCCTGTGAGCTGGAGGTGCGCATCTTGTTTGGCCAGTCTGGCCAGGTGAGGGCCTTGTTTTCCTTTTCCGGCGGTTGCGGCAGGATTTCCAGCTGGGTGACGGACAGCGCACCCTGGCGGAAGGAGGTGCCGATGCAGTCTGAACCGGTATCGCCGCCACCGATGACAATGACGTTTTTACCTCGCGCACTGATGGCAAGCGACGAGTCAACCGTGTCACCGGCATTGCGCCTGTTCTGCTGTGGCAGGAAGGTCATGGCGAAATGTACGCCGTCTAGCTCACGTCCCGGAACCTCCAGGTCGCGGCTGTGCTCGGATCCGCCGGTCAGCACGACGGCATCGAATTCATCGAGCAGCTCTTGCGCCGGCTTGTTACCACCGATGTCGGTGCCGGTGTGAAAGGTGACACCCTCGGTCTGCATCTGCGCCATGCGGCGGTCGATGATGTGTTTTTCCATCTTGAAATCGGGAATACCGTAACGCAGCAGACCGCCTACACGGTCGTTCTTCTCGAACAGGTCGACGTCGTGCCCGGCGCGTGCAAGTTGCTGTGCACAGGCCATGCCGGCGGGTCCCGAGCCGACAATGGCGACGCGTTTGCCGGTCTTGTGCTCGGCGATGTGTGGCTTGATCCAACCCTGCTCCCAGCCCTTGTCGACTATCGAGCATTCGATCGTCTTGATGGTAACCGGGTTGTCGTCGAGGTTCAGCGTGCACGCCGCCTCGCAGGGGGCCGGGCAGATACGGCCCGTGAACTCGGGAAAGTTGTTGGTCGAGTGCAGCACCTGCAGGGCATCCTGCCAGTTGCCCTGGTACACGAGGTCGTTCCAGTCCGGAATGATGTTGTTGACGGGGCAGCCCTGGTGACAGAAGGGAATACCGCAATCCATGCAGCGTGCGCCCTGCTGTCTGAGCTCGCCGTCGTCCAGTGCAATGACGAACTCGTTGTAGTGCTGCACACGGTCTGCAGCCGGCGCATAGCTGCGCTCGAGCCGTTCGTATTCCATAAATCCGGTGGGTTTACCCATGCCTAGTGTCCTCCCTTGGAAGCCACTTCGGTGGTGGACTGGGTAGCCTGCATTTCCTGCAGTGCGCGCCGGTAATCAACCGGCATGACCTTGACGAATTTCGGTAGTGTCGCATTCCAGTTTTCCAGTATTTCCTTGCCACGTGCGCTGTCGGTGTAGTGCACGTGTTTTTGTATTAATTGATACAGGCGCAGCGCGTCGAAGCGTGTCATGTCGTGGCTGACGTCGACACGACCGTGGGTTTCCAGGTCACCGCCCTGGTGATCCAGCTGTTCCAGTGCCTCGTCTTCTGCGGCCACGGGTTCCAGTTCGACCATGGCAAGATTGCAGCGCTGCTCGAAATCACCGCGCTCGTCGAGTACGTAGGCGATACCGCCACTCATGCCCGCGGCAAAGTTGCGACCGGACTCGCCGAGTACCACGACGATACCGCCGGTCATGTATTCACAACCGTGGTCGCCGACACCCTCGACAACGGCCGTGGCGCCGGAGTTGCGCACGGCAAAGCGTTCACCGGCCACGCCGCGGAAATAGCACTCGCCGCTGATGGCGCCATACAGCACGGTGTTGCCGACGATGATGTTGTCCTCGGCAATGATGGGTGTCTGTTTTGGCGGGTAAACGACCAGGCGGCCGCCACTCAGGCCCTTGCCGACATAGTCGTTGCCTTCGCCGATCAATTCGATGCTGACGCCGTGCGCGACAAACGCGCCAAAACTCTGCCCGGCGGTGCCGCGCAGGGTAATGCTGATGGTGTCTTCCGGCAGGCCGGCGTGGCCGTAGCGTTTCGCAACCTGTCCCGAGAGCATGGCACCCACCGTGCGGTTGGTGTTTTTCACCGGCAGGTCGATCCTGACCGGGGTCTTGTCGTTCAGCGCCGCCTGCGACAGTTTGATGAGCTCATTGTCGAGTGCCTTGTCGAGGCCATGGTCCTGCGTGCCGGTGTGGTAGATGCCCACGCCCGGGTCGGCCTTTGGCTTGTGCAGAATGCGGCTGAAGTCCAGGCCCTGTGCCTTCCAGTGATCGATTGCCTTGCGCATGTTGAGGTGCTGCGACTGGCCGATCATCTCGTCGAAGCTGCGGAAACCGAGTTGTGCCATCAGCTCGCGGATCTCCTCGGCGACAAAGAAGAAATAGTTGACGACATGCTCCGGCTTGCCGGTAAACCGCTTGCGCAATTCAGGGTCCTGGGTGGCGACGCCGACCGGGCAGGTGTTCAGGTGACACTTGCGCATCATGATGCAGCCTTCAACGATCAGCGGTGCAGTGGCGAAGCCGAACTCGTCCGCACCGAGCAGGGCGCCGACGACGACATCGCGGCCGGTACGCATGCCACCGTCAACCTGTACGGCAATACGGCTGCGCAGGTTGTTGAGCACCAGGGTCTGGTGTGTCTCGGCAAGGCCGATTTCCCACGGCGATCCGGCATGCTTGATAGATGTCAGCGGGCTGGCACCCGTGCCGCCATCAAAACCGGCGATGGTAACGTGGTCGGCGTGTGCCTTGGAAACGCCGGCGGCGACGGTGCCGACACCGACCTCGGCGACCAGCTTGACGCTGATGTCGGCCTCCGGATTGGCGTTTTTCAGGTCATGAATGAGTTGCGCCAGGTCCTCAATGGAATAGATATCATGATGCGGTGGCGGTGAGATCAGGCCCACGCCCGGTGTCGAGTGACGCACCTGTGCGATGGTGGCATCCACCTTGTGACCCGGCAACTGCCCGCCTTCACCCGGCTTGGCGCCCTGTGCCATCTTGATCTGGATGACATCGGAATTGACCAGGTATTCAGTGGTTACGCCGAATCGGCCCGAGGCGACCTGCTTGATGGCCGAACGTTTCGAGTCGCCGTTTTCCAGTGTCTTGAAACGTTCCGGCTGCTCGCCGCCCTCACCGGTGTTGGACTTGCCGCCGATGCGGTTCATGGCCACGGCCAGTGTCGAGTGTGCCTCGTAGGAGATGGAACCGAAGGACATGGCGCCGGTCGAGAAACGCTTGACGATTTCCTTCGCCGGTTCGACTTCATCCAGCGGGACCGGGTCATTCGAGAAGTCGAATTCAAACAGGCCACGCAGGTTCAGCAGGCGCTTGTTCTGATCGTTCACCAGCTGTGCATATTCCCTGAAGGTCTTTGCATCGTTGGCACGCGTGGCGTGTTGCAGCTTGGCAATCGAGTCCGGGGTCCACATGTGGTCCTCACCGCGCATGCGGAAGGCATAGTCGCCGCCCACGTCGAGGCTGTTGCGGTAGATCGGTGCATCACTGTAGGCATCGCGGTGCCAGCGCACGGTCTCCTCGGCAACCGCTTGCAGGCCGATACCCTCGATGGTGGTGGCGGTGCCGGTGAAGTACTGGTCGATAAATTCCGTGCTCAGGCCCACGGCGTCGAATATCTGTGCGCCGCAGTAGGACTGGTAGGTCGAGATGCCCATCTTCGACATGACCTTGAACA
>Ga0316201_10003501_pt1 | contig 11584 bp, 12 predicted proteins | sample CS6wburrow_MG_FD_204516 | JGI IMG/M metagenome (GOLD analysis project Ga0316201, IMG submission 204516) | Coastal sediment microbial communities from Delaware Bay, Delaware, United States - CS-6 worm burrow | ecosystem: Environmental > Aquatic > Marine > Coastal > Sediment | place: USA... | reverse complement strand
CGAGCATTTCGACGCGATCAACAGCTTCGATGAAATCCTGCCGGTGCAGGCGGCGCAACCCAGGGGTGATTCAGCAGCATGAAAACCATCGGCCTGCTGGGCGGCATGAGCTGGCACAGCACCGAGCTGTACTACCGGTTGCTCAACGAAGGTGTACAGCAGCGGCTGGGCGGCCTGCACTCGGCGCGCATCCTGATGTCGAGCGTCGAGTTTGCCGAGATCGCGCGGCTGCAGCGCGAGGGCGACTGGGACCGGGCCAACGCCATCCTGGCGGTCGAGGCGGCGCGGCTGGAACATGCCGGCGCCGATTTCCTGCTGATCGCGACCAACACCATGCACATCGCGGTGCCAAGCATAGAGGCTTGCTGCAAGCTACCGATCCTGCATATCGCCGACGCCACCGCGCGAGCCATCTTTGACGCCGGCTTGCAGCGCGTCGGCCTGCTGGGCACGCGCTTCACCATGCAGCAGGATTACTACCGATCGCGCCTGGAAAAGGCCGGGCTTGAAGTCCTGGTGCCGGATGACCCGGCCTGCCAGCGTATCAACGACGTGATCTTCGAGGAACTGTGCTTTGGCCAGACGCTGGACGATTCCCGCGCTTTTTATCTGGAGGAAATCGATCGCCTGGTGAAAAAGGGCGCTGAGTGCGTCATAGAAGGCTGCACCGAGATCACCCTGCTGGTCACCCCTGAACATACGACGGTACCGCTGTTCGATACCACCGCGATACATGCCGCCGCCGCAGTTGAGTTGGCACTGCAGGAATAATCACAAAAAAAACCGGCTCCAAATGGGGCCGGTTTTCCTGGTTTTGACGGATGAGAGAACCAGCCGGCAGCACCACGCTGCCCGCTGGCGACCAGCATCAGGCAACCTTGGCAGGTACCTGGTGCTGGTAGACGTCCATCTGTGGGAACGGGATGGAGATGCCGTTGGCGTCAAACTGCAGTTTGACTTCCTCGGTGACACTCCACAGAACGCCCCAGTAATCGCCCGACTTGACCCACGGGCGGACTACGAAATTGACCGATGAATCGGCCAGCTCGGATAACGCAATCACCGGCGCCGGGTCTTTCAGTACGCGCTCATCGGCGGTAACGATCTTTTCCAGAAGTGCCTTGGCTTTCTTGATATCGTCGCCGTAGCCGATACCGAACACCATGTCGACCCGACGCGTTTCGCGCGCCGAGTAGTTGGTGATGGTACCGCCGTAGATCGAACCGTTGGGGATGATCACTTCCTTGTTGTCGCCGGTACGCATAGTCGTACTGAAGATGTTGACCACTTCGACGACACCGGAAGTGCCGGCCACCTCGACAAAGTCACCCGCCTTGAACGGACGGAACACGATCAGCATGACCCCCGCGGCAAAGTTGGACAGCGAGTTCTGCAGGGCCAGGCCGACCGCCAGACCGGCAGCACCGAGCAGGGCGATGAGTGACGTGGTGTCGACACCGAGTTGGTCGAGTGCGGCAATGACCACGAACAGCAGCAGAATGGCACGCAGGATCGAGGAGACGAACTCGACCAGCATATTGTCCATTTTGGACTTGCCGAGTATTTTCTTGAACACCTTGATCAGGATGTTGACGACGAATTTACCGACGATGAAGATGACAATCGCCATGGTAATGTTGATACCCCACGGGATGACGTAGGTATCGATCAGGTTAGCAATATCGAGGTTTTCCAGCATGATGGCTCCGGGTTGAGTAATGAACAATTCGGGCCCGCGTCTTGCGGACCGATGTGTGAAAACTTTCTGCTGCGGCTGGCCAACCTGCATGATGCTCTTGCAGGCACGGTGCGCGTCACCGACAGCAGGGCTGATTTATACCCGCAACGCGCGACGAAATCATCCGCTTAGTTGCAGATTTAAACTTGTTTTACATTTGGCGGGGTTGCGGCCGCAGGATCGACCGCTTTTGCCGGCATACAGGAAGGGGGTTCCCCAAGGGGAGAAACGCAGTTCGCCCCTTGGGTCATAAGCAAAAACCACGCTTTTTGCGCGGTGAAATCATCCAGCTCTAGTGGTCGTGTCCGCCCGGACCGTGAACGTGACCATGTTCGATTTCGACCTGCTCGGCCTCGCGGACCTCCATCACCTCAACGTCGAAGTTGAGCTCGACCCCGGCCAGGGCGTGGTTGGCGTCGATCTTGACCGTGCTGTCACCGGCCCCGAGGACGGTCACCGTAATCATTTCACCGTTGGGGCCCTGGGCGTGGAACATCATTCCCGGCGTGATCTCCTGGTCAGCAGGAAACATATCGCGCGGTACTTCCTCGACCAGCGCCTCGTCGCGGTCACCGTAGCCCTCTGCCGGTGGCACCTTGACCTGCAATTGATCACCGACTGCGCGACCGGTCAATTCCTTTTCCAGCCCGCTGATGATGTTGTTTGCGCCATGCAGGTAAACGAAAGAACCATCCTGAGACTGGTCGATCACCTCGCCATCATTGTCGGTCAGGGTGTAGTTGAGGGAGACGACGTGGTTGTCAGCTATCTTCATCACTATTCCGTGAGTTATGGATTAAAGCCCCGCACCATACAGAAATTCACCGATGGATGATAGACAGGCGGATGATTTTGGAGGTTGCGGGTTCCCTCTCGGCGGTTGGTCGGAAAACCCTTGATCCGTCACACTATTGAAGCAAACGTTCGATCTCGGCGATTTCCTTGTACGACTGCTTGATCAGGTCGATGCTGTCCTGCGGCTTGAGCCCCAGCTTGACCATCGCCGGCATCTTTGAAGCCGGCGGCAGCGGATGGACACCCGGCTCGCCGAGCATCGCGTGATAGCGTGCAACCAGCACCAGGTCGCACAGGTCGGCGTCTCCGGGTGGGTTGCGGAACCACTCGGCGCACTCCTCGGCGACCGCGACCATTTCATCGCTGAAATTCCATTTTTGCATCAGCATGCCGGTAACCTGCGGGCGCATCACCTCGATGAAGTGTTCAATATCCTCGTCCTTGTTCACATCCTGCTCGAGGCGCGACAGGTAATCCAGAATGACGATAACCCCAAGGTCATTGACCAGGCCGGACAACATCGCATGATCGGGGTCGAACTTACCGGTGTGGCTGGCCAGAATGCGGCTGATGGCCGCGGTCTTGCGGCTGTGCGACCACAGCCGCTTCATCCGTTGCCGCACCGCCTGATTGCCACCCGAAAACAGCTCGTTGACGGCGTAGGCCATCACCAGTTTGTAGGTTGTCTCCATCCCCAGGCGCATCAGTGCGACCGGTAAGGTATCCGCGGGCACCCGGCCCTGGTACACAGGGCTATTGGAAACCTTGATCAACTTGCCGGTCATCGCCGGATCGGTGGAAACGATTGCACTCAGCTTATTGAAATCGAGCAGGTCACGCCGGGCAAAAGCGACCTGAATTTTGTGCGCCACGTCCGGCAGGCTTGGCAAGGTCACCTTGTCGCTGACCAGGTCCTGGTACAGGGCAATGGTCAGGTCGCGCGTGGCCTCGTCAGGCTCGATCATGTGCACGCTGATATCGTCTTCGCCGGACTCCGCCTGCAGCGCAAAATCGGTCATCATATGCTTATCGATGGTGATGTACTTGAGTGGCGTGCGGGCAATCACATCGTACATGCTGGGGCGTAACTGGGCTATCGGGTTAAGCGTATCGGTCGGACCAATCTTAATGACTTTGACCTTGCCATCACGCGCAACCAGCTCGATTTCGCCGTCCAGCACAAACAGACTGGTCTCATCGATACTGCCCAGTTCGATCAGCTTTTGTTTGTTACTGGCTGACTTCAGGTGCAGGCAATTGGCCAGTTGTTGCAACTGTGCAGTATCGAACTCCTGCAGGGGTCGAAAACGCTTCAGGGTCTTGACATCTGGTTGGGTGATGGTCATCGGGCATACATAAACTGCACTTGGGTCCCGTATTGTTTAGACGGTGAAGGATAAATGTCAATGCCGCATCGCAACCAATCGGCGGGTCAGCTGGCCGTTTGGCCCCAAGTCCGGTCACGCACCAACCGCTGCATGCGTTCGACCATTTCGTCCGGGTGGCGGCGCAGGATGGGTTTTCCCCACACCACGTCGGGCCAGAACGCATCGTCGCGACGCCGCGCGACGATATGAATATGCATCTGCTCGACCACGTTGCCAATGGTCGCCAGGTTGATTTTGTCGCAGTCGAATTGTGCGCGCAGGTGGTTGGACAGCCGGTTCATTTCGCTGCACAGTATTTTCTGCATGCGCGGCGGCAGGCGATAGAACTCGGTCTCGTTGGTGTGCGGCACCAGGATCAGCCACAGCACCTCGGCGTTGGCGTGCAACAGGTAACTGATACGATTGCGCCTGAACAGCAGATGACTGTCGGCGAGCAGTCTCCGGTCGATTTCAAAATCCATTGGACAGGTATACTCCCAGGCTTCCGGCGTCGATATTGCCACCGGTGTAGCGATAGTTGATTTCATTCAGACGCAGGCCGATCTCCAGACCCGGCTGCAGGCTGTAACCGTAATGGACAGTGAAGCCCAGCGCATCGTCGAAGCGGACATCAGCCGCAGGGTAGCCGGCAACGCTATCATGATACTCGGGCGCAAGATGCAACGTGGGCCCTAACCCAACGCGGTGGCGCCCCTGGCTCAGCAGGTACAGTGCTTCAAAGGTCAGACTGTCGATCCGGGCGCTGCCGTTAGCCGCGTCAAGTGAATCGCTCAGGTAACCGACCGCCAGGCGCCACGACGAACCATCGGTGAGTGGATTCTGGATACCCAGCGCCAGTTTCAGTCCACCCCCGGCGTCCAGGCTGTCGCCATCGCTGGCCAGCACCAGGCTCTCGGAACCGAACTGCCAACCGCCTTCGAGGTAGAGGTCGGCGAACGCTTGACCACTGCTGTAAAGCGCCAAGGCGAGAATTATCCAGATGATCCGCATGACATTATCACCATAAAATCAGTGGTCACACTTTAGTGCAGTCGGCCTGAACACTATCTGAACCGCAATGCCGTGCGCCGTGATTTACAGTTTCGAAACAAAACTATAGGATAAGGCCAAATTCGCACGGCAAGTACGTTATGAAAATGCAACGTTTTGATCCGCTCAACGGATCAATAGCGCATATTCTCGAAGTAATCGGCGAAGGCTGGTCGATGTTGATCATCCGCGAGGCCTTTTTTGGTATCCGAAGGTTCGAAGAGTTCCAACGCCACCTGGGTATCGCGCGCAACATCCTGACCTCGAGGCTGAAGAAACTGTGCGAGAACGGGATTCTCGAACGCGTGCCGATCAAACAGGGCGCCAAGCGCCACGAATACATCCTGACCGAAAAGGGCAAGGACCTGATGCCGATGCTGATCGCCCTGACCCAGTGGGGCGACCGCTGGGTGTATGGCGAGGATAAACAGCCAATCGTGTTCCGCGACCGCGAGCACAGCAAACCGATCAGTCCGATCCGGGTGCACGCCGCTGACGGCCGCGAATTGAGGCCGCGCGACGTACTGCCGACCGCCGGCCCCGGCGCCAACACCCAGGCGCACGAACGTCTGGAGGAACTTGCCCGGTTGGCGGAGCAGATTGCCGAGCGCGAACAGCATCCGGCCAAAGAAAAAGTCGCCTAACCCGCCGTCAAAGCTCTTCGCGCAGGATCCGGTTGACCGGCGTCGGTGTTGCGCAGTCTGCCACACGCCCTGTCGGCACCCACGCATAGCCGGCGTCCTCGGCAACCAGGTCCCTCGCAGGTACTTCAGTCAGCTCCAGCCCGACCAGCGCAATTTCCAGGTCGAAATGAGTGAATCGGTGCAGTAGCCGGTTTTCCTCGACAACCTGGGGCGAAGCAGTACGCCCGAGATGGTTTTGCTGCCACGCCTCAAGCTGGTCCAAATCGGCAAGCTCGGGCAAGGAATACAGCCCCCCCCAGATTCCAACTGGTGGACGTCGTTGCATCAATACGCTATCCCCGGCGCGGCACAGGATCATCCAGGTTTTCTTCAGTGGTCGGGGCTTTTTGGGTTTGGAACGAGGGAAATCAGCCTGATCACCATGGCTTCTGGCCTGGCAGATATCCGTCAGCGGGCACACCGCGCAGTCCGGGTTGGCGCGCCGGCACAGGGTTGCGCCGAGATCCATCATCGCCTGGTTGTAGGCGCCGCAACGCCCGGTCGGCGTCTGTTCGTCGGCCAGTTGCCACAATTGCTTGAGGGTAGCGCTTCGGCCCGGCCATCCTTCAACCCGGTACAGCCGCGCCAGTACCCGCTTGACGTTACCGTCGAGGATTGGCGCACGCTGGCCAAACGCCAGGCTCAGGATCGCACCCGCGGTAGAACGGCCCACGCCGGGCAGCGCCAGCAGGTCATCCAGCTGGTCGGGAAAACGGCCGTCGTGCTGGTCGCGCACCTGGATCGCCGCGCGGTGCAGGTTGCGCGCCCGGGCGTAGTAGCCCAGCCCGGCCCAATGCTGTAACACGGCATCGAGCTCGGCATCGGCCAGCGCGTTAGCATCTGGGAAGGACGCTACGAAGCGCTCGAAGTAGCCAACCACCGTTGCCACCTGGGTCTGCTGCAGCATGATCTCGGACAGCCAGACCCGGTAGCCGTCGACGTCTTGCTGCCAGGGCAGGTGCTTGCGGCCGTGCAGGTCGAACCACGGCAACAGGCGCTCGGCGATAGCTGACATTAAAAATTAAGTTTGAGCTTTTCCTTGAGCTTGTCTTCGAGCTTGTTCTTTTCGGCCTCTTTCTTCTTATCAAGCTCGGCCTTCTTGCGTGCCATCTCTGCCTCAAGCTTTTTACGCTGCGCTGCCTTCTCTCTTTCCAACCTGGCAGCAGCCTGTTTCTTCTGCTCTGCAAGCCTGGCTTTTTGCTCTGCTATTTCCTTTTCCTTGGCGGCCTCAAGCCTGGCCTTTTCGTCGGCCAGCTTCTTCTGCAGCCGGGCCTTTTCCTGTTCAACCTCGGCGGCAATACGGGCCTTTTCTGCTTCGAGTTGTGACTTTAGCAACTCGTCGTACTGTACGTCTATTTTTGGCGTCAGCCATGGGCCGGTGATCTTGACCGGAACCAGCAATCCGCTCAGGTCATCAACCCCGCCCACACCTTGCGCCTTGGTGGTGCCCACGATCTTGGCCTTGACCAGGTAATCGACCGTCTCGCCGACCAGGTCGACCTTGCCCGCACCGCCGACGCGCAATGCCGGAGCCTGCAGGTTCAGGTCATCACTGGAAAATACGCCATTCTTGATGACCCCGCTCAATGACATGCTGCTGAAGTCGGTCTTGCGCGCCGTTTGGTCGTCGATCTTTTCACCCTGCAACCTGGCCTTGGCCTTGTCGATTTCGTGTCGCAGGTTGAATCCGGTCAACGCACCGTCATCGATCGACACCGCGACCTTGCCGTTGGCGTTCTTCTTCAGTTCGCTGAGCCACTCACCGCTGGTGCGCAGTTCGATATCCAGGTTGGCCGCGCCGCTGACCGGGTCCTGCTGCATGAAGTCCTTGAGAAAGTCGCCGAACTGGAACCCGGCCAGCTGCTTATTGATGCTGTATTTCGGCCGATCACCGCTGGCGTCGAGCCCGATGTCACCGCGAAAGCTGCCGTCGTAAAGGTCCAGCGCCAGAGGGTTGAGCCGTATCAGGCCATCCTTCGCCTTGATGACGAGCTTGAGGTTTTCGAAGGTCAGCCCCTGGGCGATGACCCGGCCGATGCCAAGTTCGCCGTTGATACCGAGCTGGCGCAGCAAGTCCATCGGTAACGCGATCTGCAGGTCGGCGGCCGGCTCCGCCGGTGCAGCGGGCGGTGGCGTTTCTGTCTCGGCCGCAGGTGGTGGCCGTTGCCAGCCGGTCAGTTGATCAACATTCAGATTGTCCGATTGCAGCTTGAAGTCAACCGCCGGCTGGGTGTAATCGAGCACGTTAACGAAGCCCTCGAAGCGGTTACCGTCGACCGCCAGCACCAGGTCGTCGAGCTTGAGCGCGCGCTGCTTGAGCTTCAGGTCGAGCTTGCTGGAAGATACCGAGGCTTCGATCTTACCGGTCGGCAACAGTTCTCCGGCGGCTTTTGCCGCCAGGTCCAGCGCGCCGATCACCAGTTGTTGCTGGTTGAGGTCGAAACCGATTTCACCGGTGATGCCGACATCACTCGAATCCAGCAAACCGCCGCTGGTTTGCACCCGGGTATCGAAACCGCTGAGTCCGAGTTGCATGTCGTTGAGATTCATATCGACCTCGCCCTTGACCGTCGCATCGATCTGGTCGACCGGGGTCAATCCACCTTGCTCCGGGGCACCCGGGTCGTCCACCCGGGATTTAATGCTCAGGCCACCCACCTTGAGCTGTTGACGGTTGAGATCGAAATCGACCGTCGCGCCGAGCGTCGTATCGGTCGCCTTGACCAGCCCACCCTGGGTCACGACCTTGAGATTGAGGCCGCGCACCTTGAGCAGGTTTTTGTCCAGCGAGAATTCGACGTTGGCGCTGGTATCGACTTGCACCTGGTCGACCGGTATCAATTCACCGCTGGCGCGGGTCTTGAGCTTGAGATCGCTCAGGGTCAGCACCTGGTCGAGAAATAGCACGCGGCTATCCAGCTCGATATCCGCGGTGGCCTGGCCGGCGCTGGCCGCAGACAGCCTGAGGCTGAGCGGAAACTCCTCGTCGAGTTCAATGCGTCCGGTGAGCATTGAGAGATCGCTCACCTGGTACTCAACCCCGGCTTGCGCGTCTCTCCAGCGGATGTTGGCGTTGGTCACGTTGATACCACCAAACGCACCGGCAAACTGCATCGGCTCGGTGGGTTCGCCCGCGGGCGCCTGTTCGGCATCGGGTTGTGCCGGCTGATCGGTGTCCTCAGCGGTTTCGGCGGGTAGCAGGTCGTCCCAGTTGGTCACGCCCTCGGCATTCTTTTGCAGGTCGACCTGGAGACCATCCAGCACCAGTTGCGCGATCTCGGGCTGAAACGACAGGATCGACAGGACGTCGACGCTGGCGCTGGCCTCGCTGACCGCGACCATCGGCTGCACACCGAAACCGGCTGCGTTGGATAGCTCCATCGACCCGAGGTTCATCCCCAGCGCCGGGTACAGGGTCAGGCCAATATCGCCCTTGAAGGTTAAATCGCGGCCGGTTCGGTCGAGCACCAGGTCGGACAGTTCCTGCTTGTATTCGTTGGCGTCAAACGTAGCGACGAATACCGCGACCAGAACGATGACGAGCAAGACCAGAATGGCGATTGCGGACAACAGAATCTTGAACAGTTTCATGAATAAGGTTTATCTTTTGACATTTGGCGCGGCCGGGTTAATGTAGGCTACCAGGGCCTGATTACAGGCCATGGAAACCTAACCCGCGACTGCAGATTTGCGCTCAAGGGTTGCACGATTACCCCCAAGTTGCAAGATCATGAATGCTGCCATTGAAAATACCCTGGAAGGTCTGAAACAGGCCACGGACAATCTGCTCACGGCTTTGAAAAACCGCCAATACCCGTTCGGCAAGGTGGGCGGAGCGGTACTCGCAGTATTCCTGCTGCTGCTCCTGATCGGCTGGTACTGGAGCCTGGAACCGGACAGTTTCGACGTGCTTGAAATCGCCCGCGCACAGTCCCCGGCAAGCAGCCAGAATCTGGCCATCGGCAGTACCTCGACCGCCACCGCAATTCACCTGCTGGAGACCCTGCTCAACAAGCCGGGCGGGTACCTCAGCAACGACGTGATGCCGCCGACGCTGTGGCTCGACAACCTGCCGAACTGGGAGTACGGCGTACTGATCCAGCTGCGCGATTTCGCCCGTTCGCTACGCAACGACTTCAGCCGCTCCCAATCGCAATCGGTGGAGGATTCGGACCTGATCATCGCCGAGCCGCAGCTCAACTTCGACAGCGAGTCGTGGATTTTTCCACCCACCGAGCGTGAATACAAGCAGGGTCAGGATGCTCTCAAGCGCTACCTGGTGCGCCTGCAGGACCCGAACAACCCGCAGGCCCAGTTTTACGCCCGCGCCGACAACCTGTCGGATTGGCTGCGCCAGGTCGAAAAGCGCCTGGGCAGCCTGTCGCAGCGCTTGAGCGCGAGCGTTGGCGAGACCCGGATCAATACCGACCTGGCCGGTGACTCGGCCGCGGTTCAGTCGACCCGCACCGCGCACGAACTCGACATCAAGACGGCGTGGCTGGAAATCGACGACGTGTTCTATGAGACCCGCGGCGCGGCCTGGGCGCTGGTCCACCTGCTGAAGGCCGTCGAACAGGATTTCGCCAGCATCCTGCAAAAGAAGAACGCGCTGATCAGCCTGCGCCAGATCATCCGCGAACTCGAGGCCACCCAGCAAACCCTGTGGTCGCCGATGGTGCTCAACGGCTCGGGCTTTGGCCTGTTCGCCAACCATTCACTGGTGATGGCGTCGTATATCTCGCGCGCCAACGCCGCAGTGATCGACCTGCGCCAGTTGCTGCAGCAGGGTTAGGCGGCGATTCGACCGTCATGCTTGTCGACCTGGCACAACTGAAGCCTTCGGACGTCTACCGTACGATGGTGCAGACGCTGGTACCCCGCCCCATCGCCTGGGTCCTGAGCGACAACGGCGACGGCGAATTCAACCTGGCTCCTTTTTCCTACTTCAACGCGGTGGCCAGTGACCCGCCGCTGCTGATGCTGATGGTCGGCAAGAAACGCGACGGTTCGCACAAGGATACCCGCGTCAATATCGAGCAACGCCGGCACTTCGTGGTGCATATCCCGTCGACAAGGCACATCGACGCGGTCAATAACAGTTCGGCCAGCCTGGATTTCGGCGATTCCGAGGTTTCACGGCTAGACCTGGATACGGTCGAGTTCGCCGGCAGCCGCCTGCCGCGCCTGCGCGATTGCGGCGTGGCCTACGCCTGCAGCCTGTACCGGATGCAACAGGTCGGCGGAGTGCCGATGTCGATGATCCTGGGTGAAATACACCAGGTTTATATCGACGACCAGGTGCTCGAACCGGGCAGTGAGAAGCTCGCGGTCGATGCCATGGCGCTCGACCCGCTGGCCAGGCTGGGTGGCAGCCACTACGCCTCGCTCGGCCGAATGCTGTCACGCCCGCGCCCGGAGTAATGCGCCATGAACAATCGCCTGTATCAATCAAGCCTGGTCCTGTTCGCCTTGCTGTTCGCGCTGATCGCCGGCTGCGAGGGCGAACCGCAGTCGCCGGAAGACGAAATCCGTCAACTGATCGACCGCGCGATCGAGGCTGCGGAGGAACGCGACAGCGGCGACCTGATGGAGATGGTCGCGGAAGGTTACAGCGACCAGAGAAACAATGACAAGCAGCGGTTGAGAACCATGGTTCGCGCGCTGTTCTTTCGCCACAAGAACATATTCCTGTTCAAGCGCATCAGCGACATCCGTATCAGCGGCACCAACCGCGCCAGCGTCGAGCTGTTCGTCGCGATGACCGGGCAACGCCTGTCGGATATTACCAAGCTGGCGAACTTTCGCGCGCAGATCTATCGCTTCGAGCTGGAACTGGTCAAGGATGACGAATGGCGCGTGCTCGAAGCGCGCTGGCAACGAGCGCGGGCGACCGATTTACAGTAAGTAGCTGCGAGGGGTCGTTACGAGGGGTTGGAGTCGTTTGTGTCCCT
>Ga0316201_10003499_pt1 | contig 11584 bp, 4 predicted proteins | sample CS6wburrow_MG_FD_204516 | JGI IMG/M metagenome (GOLD analysis project Ga0316201, IMG submission 204516) | Coastal sediment microbial communities from Delaware Bay, Delaware, United States - CS-6 worm burrow | ecosystem: Environmental > Aquatic > Marine > Coastal > Sediment | place: USA: Delaware... | reverse complement strand
CCCGGCGAATCCCTACACCTACCTCGAGCCGCACGCACCCACCCTGGATGGGCGCCTTCCGTTCGAGACCGGGATCGACGACGGCAACGAGCTCTGGTTCACCGACGGCTGGGCCAGCGGCACCGAGATTGAGGACCTCTCGCCGGGGCTCGCGGGCTCGCGCCCCGGCGACTTCACGATGGCGGGCTCCCGCATATTCTTCGTTGCGTGGAGCCGGGAGGCCGGAAGAGAGCTTTGGTCGACGCTTGGACCCGGCCAGTCGGCCATGGTCGCCGATCTGGCGACGGGAACGCTGGACTCGTACCCGAGCTCGCTCACCGCCTTCGGCGACGATCTCTTCTTCACCGCCTCGGACTCCGTTTCTCGAGGGCTCTACACCGTCGACAGCGTGTCGCTCGCCGTCACACCGGTCGCCACCGGCGTGGTCGAACCCGATCGCGATGGCCCGATCGTCGACGACAACTCTCGCGTGTACTTCCTGGCAACACCGTTGACGGGTGGTTCTCTGGAAATCTGGGCGAGCGACGGCACGGGCGCAGGCACCGAACAGGCGACCAACATCGGCTGTCCAGCCTGGGGCGAGCTGCTCGGGGTCGGGACGGTCGTTTTCGCCGTCTGCGACGAGGGGAGCAGCACGAAGCTGCTGCGTCTCGATTCGAGTTCGCCCGACGGAACCGCGATGGTGCACGACTTCGGCAACCAAGCCGTCGAGCAGCTGACTCCATCGGGCGGCACCCTCTACATGGTCGTGGGCAACGAGGAGATCTGGGGCCTCGACAGCTCAACCGGCGTCACGAACCAGATCACCGCCTTCGGTGGTGGGGCAGCGCCGGACGATCTCGTCAGATACCAGGGCGGTCTCGTTTTCGCTGCCACCGCGGCGTTCGGCCGCGAGCTCTTCTGGACCGACGGTTCCATCGTCACCGGGATTGAAATCGCCCCGAGCCAGCCGAGCTCGGATCCCGCCGAGCTGCGGGTCCACGGCGGCAGGGTCTACTTCACCGCCGACGACGGCACCCACGGTCGCGAGCTCTGGAGTACCGATGGCACCGTTGCCGGCACCTCCATGGTGGTCGATCTTGAACCGGGTCCACTCGGCTCCGAGATCGGGATCGGGCCGAGCACCGACCTCGGTCTGGTCTTCAACCGCGCGGCCCGCGGGCTGTGGCGCACCGACGGCACCGAGACCGGGACCATGGAGATTCCACTGCCTGGCAGCTACTCCGCCTCACCCACCAATCTCCACGTCGATGCCGCAAGCGGCAAGCTCTTCTTTGTCCGCGACCGGGGTAGCGACGACAGCGGCGAGGAGCCGTACGTGACCGACGGCACCGTCGACGGCACCTTCGCCCTGGGCGATCTCGAACCCGGGCCCGAGAGCTCGGACGCCGAGTTCGAAGTCTCCCTCCCCAACGGGCGGACCCTGTTCACCGCCTGGACCACCGACGACGACATGCAGCTGTGGTCGACGCAGGGTCTCGAGAACGACGCCGAGATCGTCCGGGTCATCAATCCCGACGGCATCGACCAGAGCCTCTACGGGACGGTCTTCGACGGCGCCTACTTCTTCTGTACCGACGACGGCGTCAACGGCATCGAGCTGTGGCGCTCGGACGGCACCGCCGCGGGGACGTTTATGGTCGCCGATCTGAACCCTTCGGGCGACGCAGATCCGTGCGACCACGCGGTGTTCGGCGGACACCTCTACTTTGGCGCCAGCGACGGCATCGACTCGGGTCTGTGGCGGACCGACGGCTCCGCGGCCGGCACCGAGCTGGTGGCCCTCATCGGGCCGGGCACGAACGGGGAACCCCTCAAGGTCACCGTCTCCGGCGCCCACCTCTACTTCGTCGCCGACGACGGCGCCACCGGCGACGGGCTCTGGCGCTCGGACGGCACCGCCGCCGGCACCGAGCTCGTCGCCGACATCAAACCGGGATCAGCGAGTTCTCGCCCGCGCGATCTCGTCCCGGCCGCGGGTCTGCTCTTCTTCAGCGCGGAGGACGATACCCACGGTCGGGAGCTCTGGCGGACCGACGGCACCGCCGCCGGAACGGTTCTGGTCGGCGACATGCTGGCCGGATCCGAGGACTCCTACGCCGAACCCGTCGCCGAACTGAACGGCGGTCTGGTATTCGAGGTGAGATCGCCCGACGCTGCGCTGTACTTCACCGACGGCGCTCCCGGATCGATCCTCCCCATCCTGCAGTTCTACCGCCTCAAAATCAGCCGCTTCAACCCGATCTGGAACGGGCATGTCTACTTCGTCGCGCAGCAAGACGAGACGGACGGGGAGGACCTCTGGAGGACCGACGGCACGCCGGCGGGAACCGTCAACCTCCAGCTCGAGCCCGGCCAGCAGGGCTCGGATCCGGATGATCTCGTTGCCGGCCCTGAGCATCTCTACCTCAGCGCCTACGACCTGGTTGCCAAACGCGAGATCCACTACCTCGACACACGGTTCTTCAGCGATGGCTTCGAGTCGGGAGACACGTCGGCCTGGAGCTCGACGTCGCCATGAGCGCGACCCTGGATCAGACCAACGACAAAAACCAACCCGCCGACGGAGGACTCAACATGCATGCTCGGCTGCTCGATGCGACCACCACTCGATTTTTCAACATTTTCGCCATGACATTTCTGGTGGTGATGCTGGCCGTCCATTCCGCTGCTGGTGTCCCGGGCTTCCCCAACACGGGTCACTGGCCCTACGGCCGGGCATTGACCATGGAGACATGGAGCTTCGGCGGCGAGGTGGTCGGCTCCTACGCATATTTGGCTGATGACGTTCAGGGCGTGACGGTCATCGACATCTCCGCGCCCACGGCGCCGACTCTGGCGGGGCGTTTCGCCGCCGCCTCCGAGGCGTGGCACATCGCCATCGACGGTACGACGGCCTATGTCTCCAGAAGGACGGGTGGGCTGCAGATCCTCGATCTGTCGGCGGCGCCGGCCATCACCGGGCTCGGCGCGATCACACCGCCCGACTTCGGCACCTTCTACCGTTCCGAGATCATCGACAGCGGCTGGCTCGCCATCGCCGACGACCGCGACGGTCTGCTCGTCGTCGATGTCTCGAACCCCGCCGCGGCGTCAATCGAGGCGACCTTCCCGGTCGATGTGTGGGACGTCGCCACCGACGGGCACACCGCGTTCACGACGAGCAACTCCATGCACGTCGAGCCGACCCTCTTCGTCCTCGACCTCGACACCACCGTGCCGATCGCCCCGCCCGTCGAGATCGGTGCGCTGCCGCTTCACGACGAGTCGATCGATGTCTCCGTGCTCGACGGCATCGCCACCGTGGCCATGGGCAACGCCGGGGTCGCGGTTCTGGATATCCTCGACCCCACCGATCCTCAGACCATCGCAACCATCGGGCTCGGCAACCGCGACGTCTCGAGCGCCATCCGCGCCGGCGCCACCATCGCCTACAGCTCGTACCCAAACGGTCTCGGGCTCGTCGATCTCAGCAATCCCGCCGCACCGGCGGAGCTCCCCGACTACGAGATTCCCCACCCCGGCTACGCCAACGAGGTGGTCAAGATCCCGGGGATCCGCGGAGTCGTCATCGCCGCGGTGCACGCCGGAGTCCGGATCGTCGACCTCACCGATCCCATGGCGCCGGTGGAGATCGGTTCCTGAGAGCCGGTCGCTGGAGAGGTCGCCCGGGTAGCTCTCGACGGCAACCGGATCGCGGCCGCCGACTTCGACGGCCAGGTCTGGGTGCTCGACGCATCGACCCCTGCGTTGCCCATTGAGATCACCTCGTTTACGGTGCCGTCCAACGTCCTCGACCTGGTCCTCGACGGTGACCTGGTGTACGTCGCCTGCGGTGTTTCCGGAGTGCGCATTTACGATATCTCCGATCCGGCCCTGCCCAACGAGATCGCTGTCTTCGACACCTTCACTTCGGCCAAGGGAGTCGCCGTCGAAGGCGACCGACTGTACATCGCCGCGGACGTGCTCATCGGGCTCTGGGTGGTCGATGTCTCCGATCCCGCCAACCCAACCGAGATCAAAACCATCGACACACCGGGCGCGGCGAATAGGGTCCACGCCACCGACGATCTCATCGTGCTCACCGACCGGATGGCCGGCGTCCGGATCTGGAGCACGATTTCCTCCGAGCCGTCGCTCTTCGCCGATGGATTCGAAAGCGGTGATCTCTCCGGCTGGGACTCGAGCACGCCGTAAGCCGTTGACGAGCGGCGGTCCCTACGGCCGGTGACGATCACCACTCCTGCGCGGGGCCGCGGTTTCGCGGGCGAGGACCAGTGGGTAGCTCGAGGGGTCTTTTGTGAAGCGTCGCGAGATCCTCGAACCGTCGAGCGCCTCGAAGTCGGCGATGAACCGTCCGGCAAGATCCATCCGACGACGGCATCGGAAACGCGGTCGGCATCAGTCCGTCGATCTTTGCCGATGACTATGAGCCTGGCGACATCCTCGTCGATGTCCGGTTTCGAAAGCCAACGGCGCGATCAGGAATAGAAGCAGAAAATCCGATCGGCCGAATGGCACGAAGCGAGGGCTGGAGCATGCGGGACTACGGGACAACGACCGAAGATCGAACGGCGGAGTACGCCGTACCGTAACTCGCAAGCCGACCGTCCGCAGCCACGGCACGGGACATCCGCGATCACTCCGAGAAGCGTGACCGACGGATCCGCGTGGCCCATTCCGAGGCTGCCCGGAATTGCCACGACCGGCCCAACACTGATACGAAAGGAAACGCAACCGATGGACCAGATTCGATTGTTGCCTGTGCAGGAGCTACCGACAGACTTTCCCCTCACGTCGCTGAGTCCTGGCCACGTCACCGATCACGACTACCTCCGCGAGGCATTGGTGCCTCTGATCGGGCAGGTCACCAAGGAAGATGTTCGCGAGATCGAAGCGTCCGGTGAATGGATCGACCTCGAAGGCGGCCTCCGGCTTTTCTCGCAGGGGGACGTCGCCGACGCGTTGTACCTGCTGATTCACGGCCGGCTGCGCGCCTCGGTCACCGCGGGCGACGGTACGGAGGAGGTGCTCGGCGAGGTGGCCCGCGGCGAGGCGGTCGGCGAGATGGCCCTCCTCGGAACTGGGGTGCGCACCGCACATGTCGACGCCGTGCGCGACAGCCGTCTGCTGCGGCTGGACGTCGGGGCGTTCCACGGCGTCGCGTCCCGGCACCCGGAGTTTCTCTGGAACCTGTCGCGACTGGTGGTCAGCCGGATGCGGCCGTCCCACAGAGCGACCAGCGACCTCCCGGTTGTTCGGACGATCGCGGTCGCGTGCTCCGGTGGCAGCGAGATGCGGGACCGGTTCGTGGCCCGGCTGACCGCGGCTCTCGAGCCCTACGGCACTGCGGCGATCCTCCGTTCGACCGACCTGCCGCCGGAGGTCACGCGCAACCGCAATCCGGGCCGCCTCGCAGCGTGGCTCGACGAGCACGAGACCAGGCACCGGTTCCTGCTCGCGGTCACCGATCCGGGCGAGTCGGACTGGCGGCGGCTCCTGTTCCGGCAGGCCGACCGCATCCTTGTCGTCTGCCCAGCCGACGACGACCCCGGACGCAGCGAGATCGCGCGCTGGTCGACAGCGGAACGGGGCCGGCAGGTGCGCGTGCGACGAGACCTGGTACTTCTGCACCCCGACGGTAGCCACCCGCCCAGCGGAACGGCGAGGTGGCTGGAGGCGGGAGAGTTCACACGCGCGCACCACCTGCGGGAAGACCGCGACGGAGACTTCGAGCGCCTGGGACGGTTTCTGGCAGGGCGCGCTGTGGGTCTCGTGTTCGCGGGTGGCGGTGCAAAGGGTTTCGCGCACCTTGGAGTCCTGCGAGCCCTCAGGGAGCAGGGAGTCCCGGTCGACATGGTCGGCGGGACCAGCATTGGAGCGATCCTGGCAGCGGCGGTCGCCAGCGATTGGGACGACCGTCGGCTGACCTCGGCCCTGCACGACTCGTTCGTCGCGACCAACCCGGCGAACGATTTCCAGGTGCTTCCGTTCGTCTCTCTTGTCAAGGGCCGGAAAATGGAGCGACTGCTACGCCGAAACCTCGGCGAAGCGCGGATCGAGGATCTGTGGCTGCCGTTCTTCTGCGTCAGCTCGAACCTGACGGCGAGTGAAAAGGCAGTGCACACAAGGGGTCCGCTCTGGAAGGCCCTGCGGGCCAGTGCGTCGATCGCCGGAGTGTTTCCGCCCGTCGTGATCGATGGACAGCTTCACATCGACGGCGGGTCGTTCGACAACCTTCCGGTCGACACCGCGCGTCGACTGGACGCCGGCCACGTGATCGGCTGCGACATCGTGCGGCCGGTCCACCCCTCGGTCGGATTCGATGCGGTGCCGTCCGCGGGCCGTCTCCTGCTCGACCGGCTGCTTCGACGCAAGCGTCATCGGGTGCCGGGAATGATGGCCACGATGATGCAGGCGACCTTTCTGTCGGGTCTGGAGCGGGCACGCAGTGGTGCGGCTGATGCCGATCTCTTCTTCGAGGCGAAGATGAGCGGGGTGGGCTTCCTCGACTGGAAGGCGCTGGACCGTGCAGCGCGCCTGGGCTACGACCAGACGCGGGAGGCACTCGACCAGCCGGCCTGTCGCGAGCGGCTCGATGCGATTCTCAGCCCTCCGGCGGATCCGATTTCGAGGCGATGATGGATGGGTGTCGGGTAGACTTGGGAAGTTACCTGCCCGGGCCCCCCACAGATCCGGACGTGCAGAATTCCCGCATCCGGCTCCTCAGGCACATGGGTTCGCTGCGTGACGGCAAGCCGTGCACACCTGCTGGTCGAGAATCTCGCCAGCCCAGCTGTCCGATGCAGTCCCGTTTGGTTGGTTTCGAGGTTCGATGCCCTCTCCATCTTTCCCTCCATCGGTTCCATGCCCCGGCGCCCCCTTCCCTCTTCCGGGTCCCCGGAGTCCGCACATCTCACCGGCAGTCTGTTGCGACCGGCGATGCACAGCGCCCGGTGGTGCTTTCTCGCCTCGCGGTACTCGACGTACCTTGAGGTACGCCTCCGTGCCACTCGGGTCGAAAACCCCACTGGCCACGGCACCTCGCCTGCCTCACGACGAAAACCGGTGAGGTGTGCGGGCTTGGTTCAGTTCCCCGGACTCGTCGGTACTATGGGACGCTCCGACTTCCTGCAATCCATCCCGGGGAGCTCGTTGATTCGCCCGCCGGTACCGTCCTTGCGCTGTTTGTTTCGCTCCCGCCGTCGGCCAGCTCTACCTTCGACGGGCCTGGGTTTTGGTCTCCCGGCTCCCCTACCGGCTTCTTCAAAACGGAGAAAACAGGATCTCCCGAGTTCCCGTCAGATCTTCTCGATGCATGCCCTGCCCCCATCAGACCCCGGTGGGACCGGAGCGCCAGGCCATTCAGCGCTCGCGATGTTGCTTTCCACGAGTGGCACGGTGTCGGCTCCCACGAATATGTGATTTTGGGGCTCAATGACACGGCCTACATCTTGGCTGTCTACGCTTCGCAGTGATGGTTACCCAAGCACCACGCAAGACTCGCCTCCGGGCGGGGGCCAGCCTTACCCGGGCGGGACTCGACCCGCAGGATCTGTTCGGAAAGTTTCCGAGTGACTCATCTCACGTCATCCCTTCCCCTTTCCCCGAGCTTTGCTCGGCGCACGCCACGTTCACATTTGTTGAATTGTCCTGCGATCAACGCCGGACCCTACGTCGCCTCATTCCCTAATGACAATTGTGTAGGTGTGAACGTGGCACCTTTCTGATGCGGTACGTGGCACCGTAGGCACCGCAGTGCTGCGATGCCGCGACCGTCACTTTCGCCGTTGAGGCAACCTCCACGCCGAGAGATCGCCGCTTTCGAAACCGTCGCTGAAGATCGAGAGGTCACCGGCGCCGCCGGGCGGCGGCAGGGCGAGGATCTCGCCCACAGTCAGGGCCCGGTCGTAGATCCTCACCTCGTCGATGAGGCCGTCCCACGGCTTGGCGAAGGCATCGGGGGGGTTGCCGCCGATCCACACAGAGACTCCGGCGTTGGTGGAGAGGCTGCCCGACTTGGGCGTGCTCCCCACTGAAATGCCGTCGAGGAAGAGTCCCATGGTCGAGCCGTCGTAGACCGCCGCCGCGTGAACCCAGGTGTCCTCGGGGAGCCCACCGCTGCCGGCGATCAGGGTCGTGGTCACGCCGTCGGTCTTGAGGCGGAACCGCAGCATCGCCGCCGGACCGCTGCCGATGGTGCTCAACATGAACCAGTGATCGGCCTCGGCGGTTGAGGTCGCCTTGGACAGAATCCGGCAGTCGGATGAGGAGCAATTGGCGAGATCTCGGGACTGGATCCAGGCCGCGATGGTCAGCGCTCCGCCGGTGAGGTCGAAGGTCCCGACATCGACGTAGTCGTCGCCGCCGTCGAAATCCAGCGCCGGATCGCTCGCCCACCCGGTGCCGTTGACCAGGGTCCCATGACGGCCGTGGCCCGAGGCGTCCACGGTGGTGGTACCTTCGCCCTCGTTGAACGGCCAATATGCCACCAACCCGGCCGATGGGTCTCCGGTCACGTGTGCGAAGTCGACCTGGGTGTCGGGCATGATCACGTTGCCGGCGAGGTCTTCGACATCGTTGACGGTGAGCGTGTAGGTGATCCCCTCCACGAGCTCGGAGGTGGTGAGGGTGACCGTCCTGCCGTCGCCCTCCAACAGTGCGCCGGTCACCGCGATCCCGTTCGAGACCGCGTAATTGCCGGCGCTCTGCGATGTCGGCAGGTCCATCGCTTCGTTGAAGGTCACGGTGATGCGATTGGGGTCGCCGACCGAGAAGACAGAGGCGATCACCGGCGCCGTGACATCGCCCATTGCGATGGCCAGATTCTCGTAGATCACGAGGCTGCGCTTGCTCCAACCGATGGAGATGATGTCCAGATCGCCATCGAGATCCATGTCCACCAGCCGGGTTCCGTCGTGGTGGTCGATGAGCGCGGAGTCTCCGGGGTCGACGATGTGGGTGGTCCACGTGGCCCCGGTGCCGTCATTTTCGTAGAGATACACCTCGCCGTTGCCCTGGTGGGCGCCTCCGACGACATCGACATCGCCGTCACCGTCCATGTCGGCGGCGTCGACGCTGAAGTAGTCGAAATCGGTGGCGATGACGTGCTCGGTCCAGGTTGTGCCGCTGTTCGAGTTTTCTCCCCACACCAGAAGCTGGCCGAATTCCACCCCGATGACGACATCGGGATCGGTGTCCTGGTCGATGTCGGCGAGGACCACCCGATCGGGGACCCCGCTGCTGAGCGAAAGCCCGCTCTGGACTGAGAAGGACCCGGGGGCGTCCTGGCGCAGCCAGTCGGTCCCCAGGTGGATATCCATGTCGAGATCGCCATCCACATCTCCGACGGGGATCTGTTCCTGATTCGTCGTCGGGCTGATTTGACTCAATGGCCAGGCCGGCGCCGTCGGGTCGGCCGGGATCGAGAACATGGAGGTTCCGCCTGCCCCGTTGTGCCACGACAGAGCTACTTCCCGGTTCCCACCGGCCACGATCTGTCCGACCGACACGCCCTGGAGGAAATCCCCTCCCATGGCAGGGTTGGTGATGTCGAGAACCGCGAATACTCCGCTGCCGTCGTTCTGGGCCCAGTGGAAATCCTCACCCGACACCTGGCCGTTGGTCCCGAGGATGTCTTGATCGCCGTCATTGTCGAAGTCATCGACGGCGGCCATGTTGTGCACGGGGGCGCCGACAGTCTGTCGGGACCAGGCCCCACCCAGGGTCCCGGGATTGGGATACCACCAACCACCGGTGACGAGATCCGGCAGGCCGTCGCCGTCGAGATCGCGTCCGTCGACAAAGACCGCCTGCCAAGGCAGCGATGTTTCGACGATGTGGCGCTGCCAGCGATCGAGGGCGAGGATGCCTCCCTGAAGCTGGTTCTCCCACATCTCCACAACCGCAGAGTTCGGAGCGGCGTCGTTCCAGTTGGCGCCGAAGATATCGAGATCGCCGTCGGCGCCGAAATCGCCGATGCGGAGGTTGTGCGAGCCGCTGGTGGCCACCACGACCTGATGCCAGCTGAGCCCTCCGCCGTCGTTGCGATAGACGCTGACCTCATCGGGGTCGGAAGACTGGTGCATCTCGGCGGTCACCAGATCCATATCGCCATCCAGATCCATATCGCCGAGCTTGAAGGTGTGCAGATAGCTCACCGACGGATCGATCGAGTGCTCGGTCCAGGGTCCGTTGACGGGATCGGCGGCCGAGTACCAGGACATCCGCCCGCTGCTCTCCGATGGAGCCAGGACGACATCCAAATCTCCATTCCCGTCGACATCAGCAATCGCGGCGCCGACATCGCCCGCCCAGTTGGTGTCGATGGTGTGCGTGACCCAGGTGGTGGTGTTCACCTGTTCCATCCAGAAACCGTTGTGGGCGACATCGAGGTCCCCGTCGTCATCGAGATCGCCGAGGGCGGTGCCCTCGCCATCGGCGGAGCTGATGGCGATTCGGGTCCAGGACAACGGGTTCTCATGGCGCCAGAGAAACGAGTCTCCCCCTGTTTTGGTGCGGCTGACCACATCGAGATCCCCGTCTCCCTCGATGTCGCCGATCTCGACATCGTGGTGGTTGGCTCCCTGGGATCCGATCAGGTGTTCGACCCAGGGATCGACGGCGGGGTCTCCCCCGGGTCGAGGATTCTCGTACCACTGGAGGCCAGAGGAGTTCGGAATGATCACATCGAGATCGCCGTCGGCGTCGATGTCGGCGGTCTGCATGTCGGTGGTCCACGAACCCGAGGCGCGGATCGCGTGCTTTGTCCAGTCCGGGTACTCATACCAGAACATCCCGGCGCCGGACGAACTCGCAGCCAAGGCGTCAAGCAGGCCATCGCCGTCGATGTCGCCGACCGCCTTGCAATGGGGGTTGGTCGGATTGGCGGGGTCGATGATTCGATGTTCGAACGTCAGCCCCTGCGACGCTGCCGGCAGGCAGAAACCAGCCGCCGCCACCGCAGTCATTACCGCCATCCGGATCATTCGCGAACGAGGGCGAAAGCGGCGGAGATTCCATCGATGGGAGATCCGAGGGAGACCCTCTGCAGTCGTCGAAACAGAGTTGGGTTTGATTTCGTGCATTGGCGACAACCTACCTTCGGGTCAGTGGCACCCATCCGCTCCATGCGGTGGTGTCACCGGATTCGAATCCATCGGAGAACAGCGAAGATCTGAGGGGATGCGGATAGGTGTATTTGGCGTAGCCCGGCTTTGGTCCGAGAATGATGTCCCTGCCCACCTGGATATAGTCGGTGACCGTCTGCCCATTGCCGCACTCGTCCGGATCGTAGTCCCCCATGCCGAATGTTCCGCCGCCCGTGTTGCCCCAGATGTGCACCGGCTCTGTGATGGCTGAAACACCGTCATGGCTCTGGCCGACCTGATGGGGCGCGGGATAGGTCGTCCAGCAGGGATACGGCCCTGAGTTGCGGCGGATGTTCTGGACGGTCATGTAGATCTCGGTCTTGTCTCCCCACGCGCATGAGTCGATGTCGGGCAGGATGTTGTCGGCGATGATGCCGGTTCCGCCGCGAACGTAGAAGAACCAGTTCAGGGGGGCCGGCAAGCTGCCGTCACAG
>Ga0316201_10003498_pt1 | contig 11585 bp, 13 predicted proteins | sample CS6wburrow_MG_FD_204516 | JGI IMG/M metagenome (GOLD analysis project Ga0316201, IMG submission 204516) | Coastal sediment microbial communities from Delaware Bay, Delaware, United States - CS-6 worm burrow | ecosystem: Environmental > Aquatic > Marine > Coastal > Sediment | place: USA... | reverse complement strand
ATCATCTTGAGGAAGCCTTGCACGGTATATACGGAACCCACATTGTACCGTGAAGGAACTAGTGTAGTGTCCTGTATTAAGTGGTAATTAAGAGCCCCACAAAAGATCCAGATCAAGGCGCAGCCTGCAGTTAATGGACGCTCCCTTAACAAAGTCCACTGCAGTACACTAGAGAAATGAGTATGAACGGATACCAGTGTTTCGCCTGCTCAATTAAGCAGGCGGCAGATTTTAAGGGTTTCCTCTGTCCGGCCTGTGGTGGCAACCTTGATATTCGCTATGACTATGAGCAGGCGGCGACTGAAGTTTCTGAGACCTTTGGAAAAGGTCCAAATGACCTCTTCCGGTTTGCGGCGCTGTTGCCTTTGGAACAACCCCGTATGCCTTTTCCTCTGAAAGTAGGCGGTACACCCCTTTACCGGGCCCGGTCTTTGAACGAAATGGGCGGAATGAGCAACCTGTATCTCAAAGACGAGACCCTGAACCCCAGCGCGTCCCTCAAAGACCGGGCCAGCGCCGTAACCATCGGCCGGGCACTGGATGTGGGAGCGGGCGTCGTTGCCGTTGCCAGCACCGGCAATGCCGGTTCCTCACTCGCCTGCCTGGCTGCCGCTACCGGGCTCAAATCAGTGGTGTTTGTACCGGCCGAAGCACCCGCTGCAAAATTAACCCAGATGCTTGCGTTTGGAGCCCGTGTGCTGGCAGTACGTGGTAACTATGATGATGCTTACGACCTTTGCCTTACCGCATCCACCGAATTTGGCTGGTTCAACCGCAGCACCGGTTACAACGCGTTTACACGTGAGGGCAAAAAGACCTGTGCCTATGAGATCTGGCAGGACCTGGGTGGACGGGTGCCGGATCGTGTCCTGGTATCCACCGGTGATGGCAACACCCTCAGCGCTATCTGGAAAGGCTGGTGTGATTTGCGGGCGGTTGGTTTGACCGACAGACTGCCAAAGATAGATTGTGTCCAATCTCAAGCCAGTGCCGCAATCAGTGAGACCATTCGAGCGCTTCGAAGTAATGACGTGCGGGATATTGATTGGTCCGGCTTGCAGCTAAGGCAGGTAAATGCTGCCACTATCGCGGATTCCATAGCCGTTGACCGGCCACGGGACGGTCTGGCTGCAGTAAAGGCGGTCATTCAATCCGGTGGCGCTGTTGTGACCGTTGAGGACAGGGACATCCTCGCGGCCATCCCCGAGATGGCTCGTACCACCGGAATTTTTGCGGAACCAGCGGCTGCGGCACCGTGGGCCGGCTTGAAGCAAATGGTGCAAAAGCAAATGGTCAGCCGCGATGAACTGGTAGTATGCATTGTTTCAGGCAGTGGTCTCAAGGATGTGAACAATGCGCGGGCCGCATCGGGAGAACCGCAGTTGATCGAGCCGTCACTCAAGGCGGTGCAGGAATGCCAGCCTCCGCTGGATGTATTTTAGATTCGACAGAAATTAAGCGAATGATTAATTACCAAGTTTAAAGTTGCCAAAGTCGGCAAAACTGTACAAAATAATAGGTTAAGCGCAAATTCATGGCTTAGGTACTGATAAATCAACTTCCAGGTAAATGATCATTGAGCGAAAATAGCCGCAAAAAACCACTGCGAATCCTCGAGTCAGCTTTGTTGCTGGCGGGCCTGGTGTTGCTTGCCATATTTTTTCTGGCCCGTGTTTGGGGTGATTATCAAAGCCAGTCCGATATCAGCGATTTCGAGCGGGCGGTGGCCACCGAATCCTCATCGCTTTTACCATTGGCAGATAGCGGTACTGAGCAATCACTTGAACCCGACTATTCGCTTTGGTCGAATAAACGAATTGACGATTACCATGCGAGCAATAAACAACGTGACGATGCGCCGTTGGGTATTCTGAGTATTTCCAGGCTTGACTTGAAAGTACCGGTCTATAACGGTACCGATGAGATCAATCTCAACCGCGGCGCAGGGCGTATCAAGGGTACCGCGAAAATTGACGCACCGGGCAACCTGGGTATTGCCGCCCACCGGGACGGGTTCTTCAGGGTCTTGAAGGATATTGAGATCGGCGACAGCATAGATATGCTTACCCACCAGGGCAAAACAGAATTTGTGGTCTCTTCTATTACCATCGTAGATCCCACGGATATTGGTGTGCTTGCACCTACCGACAACCAAACTATTACCCTTGTAACGTGCTATCCTTTTTATTTCGTCGGTCATGCACCCAAACGCTACATAGTAAAAGGTGAGTTACTTTCCAATCAGGTCAATAAATCATAGAGGAGGAAACTATTATGAATAAAGTGAACCTGAAGTACGGACTTGGTGCCCTGCTGGGCTTAGGTCTTTCCGCAAACGTCAGCGCAGCTGATTTAACCTGTAATGATATTGAGTTTACGCCGACAGCATTTGCGGCATACCAGTATATCGATAAGGCATGCCTGGATGTGGTCGATCGCGATGGCGGGACTTTTGCCAAGATGACAGCCACCAAGGTTGTACCACCTGATCTCTCCCCTGGGGTCAGTAACTTCCTTCGATTCTATCACTCAGATGGAACACGGGGTCCAAGGCACAAGACCAACCTGCCTAGAAATTTTGAGGTTATGCTCAGTGGCAAACCTGTAAGACTTGCAGATGTCAATGAAGGTCAGGACATCAATATTTACGCCAGTCAGGAGTTTTGGGTATCTCTGTTGGCGGTAGAAGAAGCGGTTGAAGAAGAAATCGTTGAAGAAGCGATTGTCGAAGAGATCATTGAAGAAGAGATTGAAGAAGAGATGGAAGCAGAACTGCCGACGACGGCTGGCCCGTTGCCCTGGTTGGCAGTGTTTGGGTCCCTGTTCCTGCTACTTGGTGGCGCATTGCGTTTTGCACGTAAGCAGTAATAGCGATACCCGTTTAGAAGGCTGACCAGGCCGGGATTGCAGTTTGATCATATTGCAAAACCAAAACCTCGAAGCCCTCTGATTCAGGCAATAGAAAGGCAGGGAACACGTGTTGTTCCCTGCCTTTTTTTTACGGGTTGGTCGGGGCAGGTTAAAGCAGTCGATAGTTTCGAAATCAACTGCCGGGTTCAGGTTCCTCATCGGCCGGTTGTCCCCATCGAAGCCAAACCCCCAATAGCCTGTAACCGATCGCCAGTATGATGGCACCGACGAATAAACCGACAATACCGGAAGTTATCATACCGCCGATGGCACCGAGCAGAATGACCAGCATCGGTACATCCACACCGCGGCCCAGCAATAATGGTTTCAGCACCGCGTCACTGAAGCTGACCAGGATGCTCCAGATAAGAAAAACCACCGCCACGGTGGTGCTTTCTGCCGAAAAAACATAAACAGCCACGGGTCCGAGCACCAGTAACGGAGGCAGTTGGGCGATGGCCAGGACCAGTATAGCAATGGCAAACAACCCGGCAGCCGGCACACCGGCAAACATCATACCAAGGCCACCGAGCACTGCCTGGATGAATGCGATACCAATAACGCCAACTGCAACGCTGCGAATGGTGGAAACCGACATGTCCATTAATTCATCGCCATGGTCCGATGTCAGGCGGTTCGCCAATTTTCGCAGGCCTGTGCTTGCACCTTCAGCATTCACCAGGAACACCGCTGCGATCAGGAAGGAGATGATAAATTGCAATAAACCACCACCGACCCCTGCAGCTGCAGCGAGCATTTTCTTACCTGCCGCCTTCAATTGACTGGGATACTGCTCCAGCACCGTACGCAGGTTTTGTGAAGCCTGGGACCATACTGTATACGTTTTTTTGCCGATGACCGGCCATTCCTGCACTTTTTCCGGGGGTGCGGGTATATGGACTGCGCCTTCGGTGATCTGCGTACCATACTTGGTCGCACCGTCTATCATGGAAGCCGACAGGGAAATAACCGGAACCAGGATGATTGCGATTCCGATGACTGTGATCAGGGTAACGGCCAGTTTTTTTCGGCCACCCAGTATTTCAACGAGTTTCAAAAACGGCTTGTAAATAGCCACCGCCAGGATGGCTCCCCACGCGACCAGTGAAATGAACGGCGTGAGTATTTGCAGACACCAGGCCAGGATCAGAAAAACAAGCCCGAGTCGAATGGCGATTTCGATGGCCAGTGCAGTGCTGCTTTTTGAAGAATCTGTTGAATTCATATCGGCTTACTCCAAAAGGTTTTCATCTTTTGGAACAAGCATACACCGACCGGGCTTTACGGGTCGAGGGCGTGTCTCTGAATCAGGCGGCTTTTTCGCTCAGGTCCAGTAACTGACTTTCTTTCGCCTGGGGTTCGAGAATATCTGCCAGGGTAAAACGTCCCAATGCATCGAGGTAGGCCTGCATGGCACTCTGGAGGTAGCTATCGAGACGTGATTCTGCGGTACTTCGTTGTTTGTCGGCCGGGGTCAAATCTTCTGTTTGATGAAGATGTCGTTCCGTATTGAGGATCACATCTTTCAGGTTGATCTCTTCAGGCAAAAGATTCAATTGAACGCCACCACCCGGTCCACGTTGAGCTTTGACAAATTGTAATCGGGTGAGGTTGCTAACGACCTTCATCAGGTGATTTTTAGAGATGTCGTATGTTTCAGATATCTGGTTGATGGTAACCCTGCTTTGATTATTTTGCCCAAGATAAATGAGAACGCGAATAGAGTAATCCGTGAATCGAGTAAGACGCATGATGCTTTGTTAACTCCAAGTATGAGTTCCCCCCCCAACTTGTGCGACAAATTATAGCGATAAAACTGGTCTTGTCATATTACTTATACGGAAGGTTTACGGAATTTATGCAGAAAAAAAGCCGGAATTAGATTCCGGCTTCTTTTGGAGGTAAAAAGACTATTTTTGAGCTGCGTAATAAGCGGCCAGGTTGTCAATGTCCGTATCGCTGAGTGCGGCAACCATCGGAGCCATCATTGGGTCCTGGCGGGTTCCGTCGCGAAAAGCCTTCATCTGCTTTATCAGGTACTGTTCTTTCTGTCCTGCCAGGTTTGGCCATAGCGGGCTCAAACTGATACCGGTTTGACCATGGCAACTGGCACACATGGCGGCTTTTGCTTTACCTGCTGCAGCATCTCCTGCTATCGCAGATGTCGACCCGAAAATCAGCACGATGGATAGTGCAAAAAAGAATGATTTCATGAAAGTCCTCCGTAGGATATTGGAACAGGATGATTGGTATATGGATACCCATGAATTCTACCGGAATTTATGGTTTTTGGTAACCAATGCAGTGTACACAGGATGTATTTGGATGTTACGAGAAGCAGGATGGAAAAACACGTTCAACGGGTGTCTGAACCATAGGGTGCTGCAGGCCGTTTTCAGAGCACTTTAATACCCTTTTCGGTTGCAATCAGTACGAGATCTGCTGGCCGCAATGCAAAGATTCCACAAGACACCACACCGGCCAGGTTGTTGATGGTTTTTTCCATATCCACGGGGTCGACGAGATCAAGATTATGAATATCAAGTATCCAGTTGCCATTGTCAGTGGTAAATCCCTCGCGCCACTCGGGCTGGCCACCCAGTGCCACCATCTTTCGTGCCACCAGGCTGCGGGCCAACGGTATGACCTCCAATGGCAGTGGAAAAGCACCCAGTACCTTAACCTGTTTGCTTTGATCAGCTATGCAAACAAACTTCCTGCTCGCGGCAGCAATAATTTTTTCCCGTGTCAATGCACCACCGCCACCCTTGATAAGACGCCGGTGTGCATCAAATTCGTCAGCACCGTCAATGTACAGGTCCAGGCCGCCGGTTTGATTGAGATCCAGAACCTGGATACCGCCAGCCTTCAGTAGCTTCGTGGTGGCTTCAGAACTGGAAACTGCGGCCTCGATGCGGATGCGACTGTTGACCAAAGAATCAATGAAGCAATTAACGGTACTACCGGTACCTACACCAATGATGCTGTCAGGCCGGACATGTTCCAGCGCGGCGGTGCCGGCGAGGCGTTTCAGTTCATCCTTCGTCATGCTGCTCTCAACGACATGATGTAATCCCATTGTTCGGGTGCAACCGGCATCACAGACAAGCGATTGCCCTTACGTATCAAGGCCAGGTCACCCAGGGTTTCGCCGTGTTCCTTGATGGCTTTCAGGGAAATAGGTTTCTCCAGCCTGGTGGTCAGACGAATATCGATCAGGAACCAGCGCGGGTTTTCAGGATCACTCTTCGGATCAAAGTACCTGGATTCAGGATCAAAGGCGTCCGGATCAGGATAAGGCTCCGAGACAATCTCGGCCAGACCCACAATAGCGGGAACCTCGGTATTTGAGTGATAGAAAAAAACCCGGTCTCCGACCTGCATATCATCACGGATAAAATTGCGTGCCTGGTAGTTGCGTACATGTTTCCACCACCGTGTCTGGTCGGGACACTCCGCCAAATCATCGACACTAAAGACATTAGGTTCACTTTTAACCAGCCAATGTTTCATTTAATCCTCCACCTATCTGCATAATAGTTCCTGACTGACAAATGTAAACCAACCATGCTTATTTACAAGGCCGTTTGAGCGGGATATCGCATATATTTTGTCGTTAGGGTCAACTTTCTGAAGGCTGCGGGCAATTCCGAGCCTCAATTGTCCGGATGCATCGCGTCACACGCGTCGTCATATCAATCTGGAGGGGATCACATTTGGGTATTGTTTTGACGCCCGGGGCTGCATTTGTGCAGAACATTCAGAATTTGACCGTATGGGTAGCCACCAGGCGGAAACCCGGAACCGTAAAAATAAACCCTCCGTGGATGCCGCTGCAGACCTGATTACCTTGAACCAAAAGGTTCAAGTGGGATGGCTTTCTGGGCATCAGGCTTTTCGCACCAGGGCGAACATGCACAACAGCATTCAGATATGCTATCCCGAAGTTGTAAATTAGGGACAAGGCGTATATCAGGCCCGCTGGCAAACACCACAGAGGGCAATATAATTCTAGCTCAATTACTCCTCGAGCGCATCATCAAGTTCATTTACGAGCAAACGAATTCGACTGTCTACGTTTTCCGTGCGGTGTTTTTCGAGCTTTCGTAACTTGAGCAATTCATCGGAAAGATTCAGGGCTGTCATAACTGCAATGCGCTCGAGAGCCATCAACCTGCCCGCATTCTTGATGTCACGCATACGCTCATCGAGAAAAGCTGCTGCGGCTTTCAGCGCTGCTCGTTCCCCGGCTTCGCAGGCGAATTGGTACTCCCGGTCTAAAATCTCAACCGAAATGGGTTCAGGTGTTGTTTTTTCCATGTTGATTCAGACTTGCTCCAACCCTTTGAGGCGATTGATCATGGCCTCGACCTTGGTACGTGCTTCGTCATTCTTGGCCACCAGTGAAGCGCGCTCGGTCACCAGCGCCTCCTGACGCACATGCAAAGACTGATTCTCTTCACGGAGTTTTTGAATTTGGGCAAGCAATTTGTGCAGTTGCTTTTCGAGACGTTGCAGATCTTTATCTGTTTGTTCTATGGAATCCATGACAGCACTATAATTTGACAGTTAATTAGGGTCAATCGGCAATGTGAAAATGTTTGATACAAACGATCATGCTTTGAAGCAATCTGCCCAACTGATAACATCACGTCCTTCTGAGTTACAAAGATGTACTTCCACTACGCGACATTGAGAACCACAAACATGATCACCGCCAAGTTACCCGATTTTGAACACACGCTGGCCCTGGCCCAGGGAAACCTCGAGGCCCCGGAACTGGCTGAATGTCATGGTGTTGTCTGTGGTTTGTTATGTCGTTTGCCGGATGCCAGCCTCGATGCATTTATCGATTTGCTGGATATGCTTGAGCTGGTAAAAACACCGGGTGCGGGTCTTAAAATGACATTTGAGGAATTACTCAATGCGAGCAAGGCACAATTATTAGACGAAGACATGAGTTTTTCCCTGTGGCTGCCAAACGACGAAGAAATGCTGGAGGAGCGGACCATGGCACTATCGCAATGGTGCAATGGTTTTCTCGCCGGTATCGGCAGTGGCGGCGATGAAACATTGAAAACCCTGTCCGATGAAGCCAATGACGCATTGAAAGACCTGCAGCAAATATCAACCGCCGATGTTTCCAATACTGATGAAAGCGAGGAAGACGAGGTTGCTTTCGCAGAAATTGTTGAATACATACGTATCGTCATCCTGATGATCAGGGAAGATTTTCGTGGCCCCGAAGATCAGGATTTGATTCATTGAGTTGTCCGTAATGAGCTTGAAAATTACATCATGATCAAAACAAAAGAGTATATAAAACGCCGTCATCACCTCATGGAAATGGTTGGCGACGAGTCGGTTGTTATCGTACGTGCTGCTGTTCATAAAATCCGCAACAATGATGTCCGCTATCCCTATCGGCAGGACAGTGATTTTTTATACCTGAGTGGTTTTTCCGAACCGGAAGCTATGATCGTGTTGTTGCCGGAGGGAAAAGCCAGTCGCTCGATCCTTTTTTGCCGTGAACGGGATCCCCACCGGGAAATGTGGGATGGCCTGATGACGGGCACCGATGGCGCGGTCGAACAGTTCGGTTTCGATAAAGCTTACCCGATCAGCGAAGTTGCACAGCGTCTGCCAAAAATGCTGCATGGCCGGGAACGGATTTATTACGACCTGGGTAAAGACCCTGATTTTGATCAGCTTCTGATCGGCTGGATGAATGAGTTTCGTGCAAAGACACGAAAAAAGTTTCAAGCACCCGATGAAATAATCGCGCTTGGTCACAATCTCCATGAAATGCGCCTGTTCAAAAGCCGTTCGGAAATTACCATGATGAAAAAGTCGGCACGCATCGCGGCAAGCGCACATCGGCGCGCGATGCAGCTTTGTACACCGGGTATGAATGAAGCGGAAATTCACGGGGAATTGATCCGTACTTTTACGCTGAATCAGTGCGAAGCCTCATATATTCCTATCGTTGGCGGCGGTGCCAATGCCTGCGTATTGCATTACATCAGCAATCGCGACACGCTCAATGATGGTGACCTGTTGCTGATTGATGCCGGTGCTGAATACGACGGGTATGCTTCGGATATTACCCGCACCTTCCCGGTCAATGGAAAATTTACGGGGCCACAAAAAGACCTGTACCAGGTTGTGCTCGATTCGCAGCTAAAAGCCATAGATTCAGTCCGTGCCGGCAACCCCTGGGAATACGTCCACGAAACAGCGGTTCGGGTTGCGACCGAGGGTTTGATCGATCTGGGTATTCTCAGGAGCGGGCTGGATGAAGCCCTGGAGGAGGAGTACTTCAAGGATTACTACGTGCATAACACGGGTCACTGGCTGGGCCTGGATGTTCACGATGTTGGTGAGTATGAAATTGACGGTCACTCGCGGGTGCTGGAGCCCGGCATGGTATTCACCGTGGAACCTGGAATCTATATTCCGGCAACCGCGAACGCCGTTGATGAAGCCTGGCGTGGCATGGGAATACGTATTGAAGACAATGTGGTGGTGACGAAGGCTGATGCCAATATATTGACTTCGGATATTTGTAAAACCATCAGCGATATTGAAGAATTAATGGCATCATGAAATGTGATATCGCCATTGTCGGTGGCGGTCTCGCCGGGGCCAGCCTGGCTGTCGCACTTGCACCTCTGGGTTATGACATTAAAGTCATCGAAGCCGTGGCTTACAAGGCAGCTGAACAACCAAGCTACGATGACCGGACATTGGCGCTCAGCCACAGTTCATGTCGTATTTTGTCCGGTATCGGTTTGTGGGAAATGCTTGAAGCCGATGCAACCGCCATTCGAAAAATTTTTATAACCGAGTTGGCCCGTCCGGGACGAGTGGTGCTTGATCCGGCTGAAATGGGCCTGACCGAGTTCGGTCACGTGGTCGAGGCTCGCAGGTTTGGCGTTGCCGTGACCGGTTTATTGGAGCAGTTTACCAATATTGACCTTGTCAGCCCGGCGTCTGTCATGGATATCGAAATTGGCGGGCCGTCGACCAGGCTACATCTTGAAACCGCGCAGGGGAATGATGAACTGGAAGCGCGATTGGTGGTTGCCGCAGACGGCGCCGGCTCTTTCATCAGAAACCATTTACAAATTCCCACGCAAAACCGCGATTATGGCCAAACCGCGGTCATCTGCAATATCACACCGGAAATTTCACATGACGGCCGGGCATTTGAATGTCTGACCGATACCGGTCCCTTCGCGGTATTGCCGCACACCGGAAAACGTTGCGGGCTGGTTTGGTCGGTGGCTACTGAAGCCGCAGCGGAAATATTGAAACTGGATGATGAGACCTTCCTGGCACGTGCGCAAATACGTTTCGGTAAGCAGCTGGGTGCCCTGGTGCAAGTGGGCAAGCGTACTGCATATCCCCTGAAGCTGGTACGCGCGACCGAGGACGTGCGTGAGCGCCTTGTCATCCTGGGTAATGCAGCCCACGCTATCCACCCGATTGGTGCGCAGGGTTTTAACCTTGCACTGAGGGATGCTGCAGTATTGGCAGAAATATTGGCTGATGACGACCTGGCTGATCCTGGTGAGACGGGGCTCTTACATACCTACAGTACATGGCGTCAACAGGATCAGCGCGGCACGATTGCAACTTCAGATGGTATGACCCGGCTTTTTTCCCACCCATCACCAATAGCTGCAGGCCTGCGGACAACGGGATTGATCGCGCATGCAATACTGCCATCACTGCGTCGTTATTCGGCTATCAAAGCGATGGGTTATCGTGGCAGGGTCCCGCGCCTGGCACTGGGTGAGCCGCTGAGGCCCGTATGAAAAGCTTAAATTACGATGTAGTGATCATAGGTGCCGGTATGGTCGGCGCTACGCTTGCCAGCCTGCTTTCGCGGTCCGGTTTTTCCGTCGCGCTGGTCGAAGCCTTTGAGCCCAGGGAATTCGATGCTGATGCTGAAGTCGGCCTGCGGGTGTCTGCAATATCACCCGGTTCCTCGGCAGTGCTGGACCAGGCCGGTGCGTGGAAACTGATTAGTGCGCAAAGGGTCCGACCGTACCGGCGGATGCAGGTTGAAGATGGTGTGGAGTTGGATCCGCTGTTATTCGATGCACCCGTATTCAACCTGGAGAGCCTTGGAACGATCGTTGAGAACGAATTGTTGCAGTGGTCGGTTTTCAAAGTGGTCACTTCGGGTGGCCTGGTGGATGTCTATTGTCCGGATTCAATCGAAGGCATGGAACGGTGCGGGGAAAAGAACCGGGTTGTACTCGAAAGTGGTGGTGTACTCAACGCCAGCCTGGTGGTCGGTGCTGACGGTGCTGCATCCCGTGTCCGTAAATTCCTGGGTTTTCGCCAGGTTCACCATGCCTACAACCAACACGGCCTGGTCGCAGTTGTCGGCAAACAGAAGCCCAATCCGGGAGTGGCCTGGCAACGGTTTTTAGAAGGTGGACCATTGGCTTTTTTACCACTTGTTGATGGACGGTCATCCATTGTCTGGACGCGGCCCTCAGTGGAAGCAGAACGCCTGATGGCGATGGATACCAAAACTTTTAGCAACGAGCTGGACGAGGCCAGCAGTGGCTGGCTGGGTCGGGTTGAGAGTGTGGGGCCGAGAGCGTCCTTTCCACTCAGCATGCGTCTGAGTGAATGTTATGCCGCGCAGCGCACCGTGC
>Ga0316201_10003497_pt1 | contig 11585 bp, 8 predicted proteins | sample CS6wburrow_MG_FD_204516 | JGI IMG/M metagenome (GOLD analysis project Ga0316201, IMG submission 204516) | Coastal sediment microbial communities from Delaware Bay, Delaware, United States - CS-6 worm burrow | ecosystem: Environmental > Aquatic > Marine > Coastal > Sediment | place: USA: Delaware... | reverse complement strand
ACCTTTGTCGTCCAGTTCCCGTCCGCATCGGCAACCACTTCACGCAGATAGAAGTTCTGTACCGGCATGTGGTTCTTGCCGTAGGTGTACTTGCCGCGCACCGATGCATAATCGGCCTTCTCCATGGCGGCGCGCAGTTCGTCGGTCTTGCTCATGTCACCGCCGACGGCTTCCACACCGGATGCAATCAGATTGATGGTGTCATAGGCCTGTGCCGCATAAAATGACGGATAACGCTTGTACTTTTCACGGAAGCTGGACACGAACTTCTTGTTCGCCTCGTTGTCCAGTGTCGGATCCCATTGCTGCGTCAGGCGCGAGCCGAGAACACCTTCCAGCTTGGCTGCCTGCAGTTTTGGCAGGGAAATGGCATCCACGGTAAATACGGTATACAGGTCCATTTCGCCCTTGAGGCCGGCCTGCTGGTACTGCTTGATGAATGCGCCGCCGGCTTTGCCCGGATAGAAAACGAAAAGGGCTTCCGCGCCGGATGCCTTGGCTTTTGCCAGTTCAGCGGAAAAATCAAGCTGGGTTGGCCATTTGGTCAGGTCCTTGCCCTTGATCTCGCCTTTGAAGGTACGTTCCAGGCCGGTCATCATGTTCTTGCCGGCAGCATAGTTCGGGCCCAGCAGATACAGCGACTTGACGCCCTGCTGGTTCAACACCTCACCCATCGCCATGGGGGTCTGGTCGTTCTGCCAGGAGGTGGAGAAGAAGTTTTCATTGCACAATTTGCCGGCAATCTGCGACGGGCCGGCATTGGATGAAATCAGGAATTTCCCGGCATCAAGTACCGATTTGGCCGATGCCAGCAGCACGTTGGACCAGATGTAACCTGCGACTATCGGCACATCGTCCTGCTGCACCAGCTTGTCGGTTTTCTGCTTGCCGATCTCGGGCTTGAAGCCGTCATCTTCAAAAATTATTTCCACGGATTTGCCGGCCATCTTACCGTCAAGATGTTCGACGGCCAGGTTGACCGCATCTTTCATGTCGTTGCCGAGCACCGCTGCAGGTGTGGTCAGCGTCGTTACATAGCCGATCTTGATGTCGGCCGCGTACGAGGCTGATGCCATCAGCGCCAGACCAAGCGCTGCGATTCCTGTCTTCTTCAACATTTTCAAACTCCTCCCGAGGATTCTCGTATTTGAGTGCCGTCCAGTTTTGTCCTGACGTTTCACTGAATATGCACGATAGAGATAAAACATACAGACTTCAAATGCCTGCTGTCTGAATTATTTTGCACTATTCAGGACTTGCACGAGGCTGGTTCCCGGTGTCGAATGCATACACCCAAGTTCATGGCACGTTCATGGAACACCAAATCTGGCAGGAGACAGAGATGATCGAAATGGCCGCAGGCGTTACGCCGGCAAGTGAAGGTATCGACGGTATTAAGTGGAACATCCTTGGCCAGACCTATGTTCCCAAGCACCTGTGCGAAAGCTCGTTTTCCTGGCACGCGACGTTTCCTGACGGCACGTTCGTCCCGCCGCATATCCACCCGGATCAGGACGAATTCATCTATGTGCTGGACGGCCGGTTTGACCTGTTTCTGGATGGCGCTGATGCAACCGCTGACGCCGGTGACCTGATCCGCCTGCCGCGCGGACAGGCACACGGCATTTTCAACAAGTCAGGTCACGACGTGACCTGCGTGTTCTGGGTGTCCCCGACCCGGCAGTTGTGGGACCTGTTCACCAAGATCAACAATGTGCCGGATCCGGCAGAAGTCGTGCGTCTTGCCAGCGAATACAATATCCACTTCCTGCCACCACCGGACGCCTGAGCGGATCAGTGTTCCAGCAGCCTGGAAGGCTACCAGGCGTTGGACTTGGCCCGCCGAGGCCGATATTTCGCATGCCGATCGGTAAAGGTGCCGTAATTGCTGCGTGATCATCGATTTACAGACGCCCTGTCGAAGCCGGCGGTCTTCTGGTACCCGCGCACAACTGCTTCCAGTTCTTCGTGGCCGGCGATGTCCTCGAGCCGGTCAAAGCCGTCCGGCGCGCGCTGGTTGACCAGATCGATGACCCGTTCAGGTCCGCCGCCCCGGTTCTGCCGCACGATCTCCGACGTGGCGGACAGGCGCTCTGCTTCGTAAGCCAGCAGGGCTGCACCTGCGTCATCGTCACATTCTCCAAGCTTGTCTGCGAGACAACGGGCATCGAGTATTGCCTGGCTGGCACCGTTTGATCCTACCGGATACATCGGGTGGGCTGCGTCACCCAGTAAAGTCACATTGCCAAATGTCCATTGCTCTACCGGATCGCGGTCACACATGGGATATTCATAGAACGTGCCCGTTTCACGAATGAGAGCCAGCGGGTCCAGTACATCCAGCGAGAAGGTGTTTTCAACAAACGGCAGCAGTTCGCTCATCACGCCTTCGCGGTTCCAGTCTTCCCGCCGCGGCATGGGCGTTGAGCCATCGCCCATTTTTGCCGCCACCGCCCAATTCATCAGCACCTTGCCGTCAGGACGCGCATCGTTTGCGATCGGGTACAGAACCAGTTTCGCGTCCATGCCGCCGGCAATCACCATGGACCGTCCGGTCAGGAACGGGTCCCACAGACACGCACCGCGCCACAACATGATGCCGTTCCATTTCGGGTCGCCCTGGTTCGGATAGAACTGCTTGCGCACCACCGAGTGAATACCGTCGCAGGCGATCACGGCATCGCCGTCCACCAGCAATTCCTGTTCATCGGCAGTTTCGAAGACTGCAGTCGCCGAGCCTTCACCTTGCCGCACCCCGGTACACGCATGACCTGTCCTGACGGCGCCAGGTCCCAGCCGCTCGATCACCGCATCGCGCAGCACGCCCTGCAGGCGGCCGCGATGAATTGAAAACTGCGGCACGTCGAGGCCCGCATCAGTTCCACGCAATTCCTGCCAGATGGTCTGGCCCTGCCGGTTCTGGTAGATCAGTTCGTGGGTGCGAATGGCGACAGTGTCGAGCGCGTCGAGCAAACCGATATTGGCCAGTTCCCTGATCGCATGCGGCAAAGTGTTGATGCCCACCCCGAGTTCGCGGATTTCTTCCGAGCGCTCGTAAACTTCGGCCTTGATGCCGCGATCATGCAGCATGAGGGCAGCGGCCAGTCCGCCGATACCGCCTCCGACAATTACCACCTTCAACGTTCACTCTCCCTGCAGCATAAAAAACCCGCCCTCAATACTGCTTGAGAGCGGGTCGGAATGTCGAGACTGAAATCTCGCCTATTTCATTGCGCAATCCTTGGCGTGGTCATCACCGGTTGCTTCATAGACCGCAGAGACAGTCTTGTGGGTCCACTTGCCGTCCGGACCTTCCACCACTTGCCGCAGGTAGTAGTTCTGCACGGGGAAATGGTTGTTGCCGTAGGAGTAATCGCCCCGGACCGACTTGTAATTTGCCTTCTTCAGCTCGGCACGAAATGCGTCCTTGTCCTTGACATTGCCGCCGGTGGCGACGACGGCAGAATTGATCAGGTTGATCGCATCGTAGGTCTGGGCTGCATAAAAGCTTGGATAGCGGTCATGCTTGGCCCGATAGTCGGCAACGAACTTCTTGTTCGTCTCATTGTCCAGGTCAGGGCTCCACTGCATGGTGTCGTATGCACCGAGCACCGACTTGATGCCGCCTGCCTGGAACTTCGGCAGTGACAGTCCATCCACGGTGAACACGTTGAAGAACTGCATTTTTCCGGTCAGACCAGCCTGACCGAACTGTTTCAGGAATGCACCACCTGCCTTGCCCGGATAGAACACGAAGATTGCTTCTGCGCCCGAAGCTGAGGCCTTTGCAAGTTCAGCGGAGAAATCAAGCTGGGCGTCCTTGCCCCACTTGGTGAAATCCTCACCCTTGATCTCGCCCTTGAACGAGCTCTTCACGCCGGCCACCATGTCTTTGCCGGCGGCATAGTTCGGGGCCATGATGTAGAGCGACTTCACACCGCGCTGATTGAGCACTTCACCGAGAGCCTTTGGCACCATGTCGTTCTGCCAGGATGACGAGAAGAAGTTCTCGTGACATTCCTTGCCGGCCACATGTGACGTCCCGGCATTGGCGCCGATCAGGAACTTGCCGCCGTCCAGAATGGATTTCTTCGATGCCAGCAGAACGTGCGACCAGATAATGCCTGTCACGATGTCCACATCGTCCTGGGACACCAGCTTGTCGGCCTTCTGCTTGCCGATATCCGGCCTGAAGCCATCGTCTTCTGCGATGATTTCAACTTCCGTGTTGCCCATCTTGCCGCCAAGATGTTCCATGGCCAGGTTGATGCCGTTCATCTGTTCTTCGCCCAGAACAGCAGCCGGTGTGGTCAGCGTTGTGATGACGCCGATTTTCACCTTGTCAGCGGCAATGGCAGCACTTGCCGTTGCCGAAATGCCAAGCGCCAGCGCGCCGGCGAGAATTTTGCGGATCATGTGTCTACTCCCTGATACTCAAATCTTGTGTGATTGCCGTGTTTTGGCAGGTTTAGCCTCGAAGTGATCCTATCACCGGGTTTTCCCTTGGCAATCGCTTTATTGCCGAACGGTTTACGGCAGAATCTGCTGACCGTGCGCGTTGACGCCCGAATACAGCCAGCTCATGCCGTCATAGGACTGTTGTGCCGATCGGCCCGACAGCATCATTTGCCTGAGTTCTGCCAGTGGGCCGGCCGCGTGATAGATATCCCCGTAAAGCCGCGCCGTCATCTGCACTCTGGCGGTACGCAGATACCTGTCCGCCTGATAGGCAAGGAAGGCGTCGGTGGGGTCACTGTGTGCTGACACATGGTGTGCCAGACACACAGCGTCTTCGGTTGCCATGCACGCGCCTTGCGCCAGGTATTGCAGCATCGGGTGGGCTGCATCACCCAGCAATGTCACACGGCCTCTGCTCCAGTTCTTGACAGGGTTGCGGTCGCACAACACCCACATGCGCCAGCTTTCGATCTTGTCCAGCATGCCCAGCACTTCTGACCGCTGCCCGGCAAACCGCTGGTTCAGTTCGCCGATATCGCCATAAATATCCCAGCCTTCTTCATACGCATCTGAATGAAACACCGACACCAGGTTGAAAATATCGCCACGATGCAGCGGGTAGTGTACCAGGTGGGTCTTGGGCCCGGCCCACAGGATCACTTCGTTCCTGTGGTTTGCTTCCGGCACGTCGGCGGCCGGCAGCACTGCCCGATAGGCAATATGGCCAGACACCCGCGGACGGCCGTCTGCAACGATTGTATCGCGGATTTTCGACCACAGGCCGTCGGCACCAATCAGGGCGCAGGCATCGATTGTGCTGCCGTCGCCCAGTGTTACTTGTACCCCGTTGTTGTCGTCATCATATGTCTCGACCTTGGCGCCGAGCCGAACCTCCACCTTGCCGGTAGCCCGCGCAGCATCAATGAAGCTGTTGTGCAGGTCAGGCCTGTAGATCACACCATAGGGGTATTCAAACCGGTCGGTGAACTCACGTGTATTGAGGGGCACGCGTATCACTTCCGACCCGTCAAGCGCATCCTTCATGACCATCGCATCGGGAAACACAGCATTGGCCCGTATTGCGACCGTTATGCCCAGCGTGTCAAACATGCGAAACCCGTTCGGTCCCAGTTGAATACCCGCACCTGCTTCGCGCAGTTCGTCCTCGCGCTCGACGACAATGCTTTCGATGCCCTTTTGCGCCAATGCGAGTGCGGCTGCAAAGCCGCCGATGCCGCCACCGGCGATCAGGTATGGTTTGCTGGTCAAGGTAATTCCCCCGGCTCAAGTCGACGTTGGACGACAATCTGCATACAATCCACAGTAGCTGATTTCAGCAAACCTTGCCTAGCATGCTTCTGCTGCCTAACGTGTGCGACTTCAAGGCTTCACAACAGGACGCTTCCATATGCTGTCGAAGGACATCAACGACCTCATTACACAAACCGGTTCCGGCACGCCGTGCGGAAAATTGATGCGGCAGTACTGGCAACCAGCCGCCTTGAGTGATGAACTCAAAGGCCCGCGCCCTGTCGTACCGGTGAGGCTGTTGGGGGAAGACCTGGTGCTGTTTCGCGACAATCAGGGTGAGCTGGGCCTGATCGGGCGCCATTGCCCGCATCGAGGTGCCGACCTGTGTCATGGCCGGCGTGAGGACAATGGCCTGCGCTGCCCGTTTCACGGCTGGCATTTCGATCGCTCCGGCCAGTGTGTCGAACAGCCGGGAGAACCTGAAGACAGCACCATGCATGAACAGATCCGGACCACATCGTACCCTGTGGTGGAAAAAAACGGCATTGTGTTTGCCTTCATGGGCGAAGGTGCGCCGCCGCTGTTTCCCGAACTGGACTGTTTCGTAGCACCGGATACACATGTGTTTGCCTTCAAGGGCTTGTGGGAATGCAACTGGCTGCAGGCCATGGAAGTGGGTATCGACCCGGTTCATGCATCCTTCCTGCATCGATTCCTGCAAGACGAAGACCCGGCTGACAGCTATGGCAAGCAGTTCCGCGACACTGCAGCCAATACGGAAATGCCGATGACGCAATTGCTGCGCGAATATCCGCGCCCCGACATCGAGGTGGAAGAAACCGATTACGGCCTGCGCCTGATCGCACTCAGGCATCTTGATGATGGCCGCACCCATGTGCGCGTGACCAACCAGATCTTTCCAGAAGCGATCTGCATCCCGATGTCCAACGAGATGACCATTACCCAGTGGCATGTGCCGGTGGATGACGAGACCTGCTACTGGTACTCGATGTTTACCAGCTTCGCGGGCCCGGTGAACAAGGAACTGATGCGTGAACAACGGCTTGCCGAACACCGCTTGCCGGATTACGCGCCGCTGAAAAACAAGCGCAACAATTACGGCTACAACCCGCAGGAACAGGAAGCTGAAACCTATACCGGCATGGGCCTCGACATTAACGTCCATGACCAGTGGGCGGTGGAAAGTCCCGGACCGGTTTTCGACCGCACCAACGAGCATCTTGCCACGTCTGACAAGGCGATCATTGCCTATCGGCGCATGTTGCGCCGGGCGATTGACGCCGTGGACGGCAAGGGCCATTTGCCGGGTATCGCCAATGGCACTGCACTGGACACAAAGGGTCCCATAGCCGTTGACGCCATCGCGCCTAATGCTGATTGGCAGTCCGTCTGGCGTGACCGCGACGCTGAACGCCGTGATGGCTGCGCATGGGCAAATTCGACGGCTGGAGCATAGTTGATGAGTGATGTAGGGCGTGAAGGCCTGGCAGCCCTTGCCGGCGTGGACAGTGCTGAACGGCGCAAGGCGTGCACACATGTGCTGGAGCAGATCGAAAACCATGGCCTGGATACGGTGCGGCTGGCGTTTGCCGACCAGCATGGGATCTTGCGCGGCAAGACACTGATGGCGCCGCAGGTGGCAAGCCTGCTGGCCAATGGCTGCGCCATGACATCGACCCTGCTGGCAAAAGACACCTCGCACCGCACGGTGTTCCCCGTGTGGGAGGCTGGCGCCGGCCTTGATATGGCTGACATGCAGGGGGCCGGTGACATGATCATGTTGCCGGATCCGGAAACCTTTCGCGTATTGCCCTGGGTGGAAGGATGCGGCTGGCTGTTGTGTGACCTGTATTTCAGCGACGGCAAACCAGTGCCGTTTTGTGTGCGCCGCAAGCTGCGTGAAGCTGAAACTGAACTCGCCACCCGTGACATGGACATACGGTTCGGTCTGGAGGCCGAATTCCACATTCTGAAAGTCGATGACTGGAACAAGCGTCCCGAAGATGCCGGGCAACCGGGAGCAGTGCCGGACGTTTCACTTATGACACACGGCTTTCAATATCTGACCGAGGCGCGCGCCGACGAACTGGAACCCGTGACCGAGGTGCTTCGCAAGGCATGCGTGGCACTGCATCTGCCGGTGCGCTCCATCGAATGCGAGTTTGGCCCGAGCCAGGTGGAATTCACCTTTGCCCCCATGCCTGCGGTTCGCGCCGCCGATGCCATGAGCCTGTTCCGCTCCATGGTAAAACAGGTCTGCCGGCGCCAGGGACTGCACGCAACCTTCATGTGCCGGCCACAAATTGCAAACCTGTTCGCATCAGGCTGGCATGTCCATCAGTCGCTGGTCTCGGCGACGTCCGGCGACAACCTGTTCATGCCTGAAACCGATGGTGACCTGCTGTCGCCTCTGGGCCTGCAGTATACAGCGGGCCTGCTGGCCCGTGCGGTCGAGGCCAGCGTGTTCGCATCGCCCACCATCAATGGCTACAAGCGCTACAGGTCTTACCAGTTGGCACCTGACCGGGCGATCTGGGGCAGGGACAACAAGGGTGTCATGGTGCGGGCGATCGGCGGGCCGGATGATCCGGCCACGCGGGTTGAAAACCGGGCTGCCGAGGCGGCGGCCAACCCCTATCTTCACCTTGCCGCGCAGGTCTGGGCCGGGCTGGACGGTATCGACAACAAGCACGACCCGGGCCCGGCTGCCGACACGCCGTACAAGACGGAAGCCGCAATGCTGCCGACCAATCTCATGGATGCGGTGGATGCGTTTGAGCACTCGCACCTGTTCCGCCGGCGCTTTGGCGAGAAGTTTGTCGACTACCTGGTCCACATCAAGCGCGCCGAGATCGCCCGCTTCCTGTCAGAGGTGACAGACTGGGAGCACCGCGAGTATTTCGATATACTTTAAACTTGGGTTTGCAGTTGTTTTCCAGCCCGTGCAAATGCCGTGTTGGCTGCCGGCACGCCTGCATAGATAGCGGTCTGCATCAATACCTCACGGATGGTCTCCTTCGATACACCGGCGCGCAACGCCGCTGCCAGATGCAGGTCGAATTCCTCCCATCGTGACAGGGACGCGCAAATCGCCAGGACCAGCATCCGGCGTGTGGTTTCATCCAGTCCCGGCCGGGTCCAGATTTCGCCCCAGGCACCACGTGTGATCATGTCCTGAAACTCGGCATTGAAGTCGGTTCGGTTCCGAATCGATGCATCGACATATTCATCGCCAAGTGCCGCTCTGCGGCGCTTCATTCCGGAAGTGAATCGGTGGTCGCTCGGCAGCGTGTCGGTGCCCAGGAAGCCTGCAAGTGTGCGGGTAAAGTCATGGGGGCGCTCAGCGCTGGAAATATGCGCAGCATCCAGCACCACGTGCACGGCGCCCTTGATTTCCGCTGCCATCATTTCGCCCCGCTCCGGCGGTGTCGACTGGTCGTGCCGGCCCGAAATAATCAGTGTCGGTGCTGTAATTTTTTTCAGATCATTGAACGTATCGGCTTGCTTGAGCATGGCCGAGCATCCCAGATAACCTGTCGGGCTCATCTGCTCCAGGACATTGCGGAAGTCGCTGACCGTGCCGGGATCGCTCTTGTGGAAGCTTTCCGTGAAGAACCGTCCCAGCACCATGTCGGAAATCGCGGCCATGCCGCCCTGGCGGATCATCTCCATGCGCTGATCCCACATCTCAGCCGGACGGAAGTGGGGCGATGTATCAGCCAGTGTGAGTGTGGTGAGCCTGTTACCTTCATGGATGCCGAGCCACTGCCCGGTCAGCCCGCCCATGGAAAGCCCGCAGAAATGGAACTGGTCGAGACCGAGATGATCTGCGATACCGATAACATCAGCACCTAGTCTTTCCAGCGGGTACATGCCGTCCGGCACATCGGACGCACCATGGCCGCGCTGGTCATATCGCACCACACGGAAGCGATGTTTCAGGGCATCGGCCTGTGCCTGCCACATCAGGTGGTCACAGCCCAGCGAGTTGGAAAATATGATGGCAGGAGCGTCGACCGGGCCTTCGGTGCGGTGGAAAATGCGGCAATCATCACTTTGTGTCACAAACGGCATGGGCGGTTCCTCTGTTGGTGTGTTCCTGTCACATCGTAAAATACCCGGCGTGTCAAACCGTCATACGGTATTCTTGGCTGGACGCACTGTCTTCATGGCGTTACGGCTGGAACGGACCGCGGCGGCGCCCATGCAACTGTGGCAGCCGAGAGTGATTGGACTTCTCTTTATGGCAATACCCGGCAGTGCCCAGTCACCTCAAACGGACAACATAACGACCGGCATAGTTTTGATGATTGGCGCTGTCGCCACGTTCACCGTCATAGACGCCTGTGCGAAATACCTGCTGGCGTCGGCCGTGCCGCCGATGATGGTGGTGTTTGCGCGCTACAGCCTGTCATTGCTGTATGTGCTGGGCTTGATGTGGTGGACCGGCACATTGACCTTCAAATCGCATCACCCTAAGTTGCAGGTGTTGCGCGGTGTTCTGCTTTTCGCCTCAACCCTGATGAATTTCATTGCCTTGCAGTATCTGCGGCTGGACCAGACATCAGCCATATTCTTCTCAAATCCCCTGTGGGTGTGCGCCCTTTCACCATTTCTGCTGGGCGAGCGGGTCGGCCCGCGCCGCTGGGCGGCGGTGGTCATCGGGTTTCTGGGTGTGCTGCTGATCATCCGGCCAGGCGTTGACGGTTTTCACTGGGCGATGCTGTTGTCAGTGACAGTGGCTATCATCACCGCATTGTACCAGATCATTACCCGCAAGATCGGTGGCCGCGACCCGGCACTGGTGTCGTTGCTGCTGCCGTCAATGGTCGGCACTGCCCTCGCCATGCCGATGGGTATCGCTAACTGGCATGTGCCGGCCTGGGGGCTCGTCGCGCTGATGCTGCTGATGGGCATCGCCGGGGGTATTGGCCATCACATGCTGATCAAGGCACACACCATGGCACCCGCGCCGACACTGGCGCCGTTTGTCTATACGCAAATCGTCTGGATGATCATTGTCGGTTTTGTGGTGTTTGGCGATGTGCCGGACATTTACACACTGGTCGGCGCCAGCATTGTGGTGTCCAGCGGCCTGTATGTCTATTATCGCGAACAGGTAACCAAGCGCAAAGCCCTGCATTCACCATGACACGGAAACAGAAATTTTCATGAGTAGTCTCAAGTTGAATCCCGCTGTCGCAAATCTGGAAGAAGAGGGCGCATTCTTCGTTCTCGACAAGGCGCTGAAAATGAAGGCGCAAGGTCGTCCGGTTATCAATCTCGGCATCGGCCAGCCGGACTTTGCGCCACCGGCCCATGTGCTGGAGGCAGCGCTCAAGGCGGTCAGGGATGGGCCACACGGATATACCTCTCCGGTCGGCATGCCGTCCTTGCGAGCCGCCGTCGCAAACAGTGTGTCCAGCCGCTATGATGTGCCGGTTGACGCCGATCAGGTGGTGATTGTGCCGGGCGGCAAGGTGACGATCTTCTTTGCCTGCATGGTGTTCGGCGGGGCCGGGACTGAAATCCTGTATCCCAATCCCGGATTTCCCCCATATCGCGAAGCCATAAAGGCGGCATCGGCAAAGACGGTTCCGTATGCCATTCGCGAAGACCGGAATTTCGGCTTTGACGCTGATGAGGTGCTGTCCCAGATCACCCCTGCAACGCGTCTGATCATCATCAATTCACCGGCCAATCCGACCGGTGGTGTGGTGGAAGCAGGCGAACTGGACAAGCTGGCCAGGGGTCTGGAAGCCCATCCACAGGTGGCAATCCTGTCGGATGAAATCTACTCGCACCTGGTCTTTGAAGGGGCGGGCTTTCGCTCATTGCTGCAGTATCCGGCGCTG
>Ga0316201_10003496_pt1 | contig 11586 bp, 9 predicted proteins | sample CS6wburrow_MG_FD_204516 | JGI IMG/M metagenome (GOLD analysis project Ga0316201, IMG submission 204516) | Coastal sediment microbial communities from Delaware Bay, Delaware, United States - CS-6 worm burrow | ecosystem: Environmental > Aquatic > Marine > Coastal > Sediment | place: USA: Delaware... | reverse complement strand
TGCCAATAAGAAATGAATTATTACTTTTGCACCACTATTGATCGGGGTGTAGCTCAGCCAGGTTTAGAGTACTCGTCTGGGGGGCGAGGGGTCGGTAGTTCGAATCTACTCACCCCGACCAAATTAAGAAGCCTTGCACGAAAGTGTGAGGCTTTTTTATTGGTCTCCGACTCAAGTTTACTTGAAGGAGGAGGCCGGTAAAAAAGTCTCCCTTAGAAAGCAGAAGAGGCCGTACCTTTTGATACAGCCTCTTGTCTTATCCAATAGAACTCTTCAGGCTACCACCTTCTGAGACGGATCGTTCGAGTTTCACCATTTATAGTGATGGTGGCATCGGCATCGCAGGTGCCGTCCCCGTAATCCAGGATGGCATCGGGCCTGCCTTCAGCCTGGAGGAGAATGGTACCATGGGTAATGAAGCGGCATCCAATCTCCTTCCAGAGCGGACTGGTAATTTCACGGGTAAAGGCCACTCCGTTCCTGTTGATACCCGTAGCGACCCCATTAATGTGCCACTTATCATCCCGGGTATCCCACCTGGTATCAAATCCTTCCACAAAGGTACGGGTACGGCTGACCTCCTTGGTGAGCACCTGTCCCTCGGGAGTGGTAACCTTCCCGCCTTCCAGCATTACCGAGAAATAAAGCAAGCCCTGGTATTCCCCTTCTTCCCAGTTACCTTCGTTGCTTACGGTCCTTCTTCCCTCTACCTTGAAATCATTTATGGAGAAGTCCTCAAAAGTTACCTCACGGTAGGATCCTTCCACCCACATGGGGCCCGAAACCTTTATTATAATTTTGCCCTTCCTTATCCGCTCTTTAAAGTGGAACCAGCTTACATCACATCCTTCTCCGTAATCAACCACGATGGTACGGGGCCAGAAGGAGCCTTCAGTGATAACCGAAATAACCGGACAGGTATCGCTGCCCATGGTTGATTTCAAAGAGGAAGATTCATAATTGCTCTGGTCCATCAGGTTCAGCAGACCGTCCACTTCAGAGAATACATCATCGAATGCGGCATCGGTGATCATCTCATCCTCGGCGGTGATCACGTCCTCATTCATAACGTTCTGGTCTTTTTCGCATGCTGTTGCCAAGAATGCAACAAAAGCGATAATCGTTAATAGAGATATCCAATTTGTTTTCATGGTTCTAAGTTTTAATTTTTCCTTTAACATTAGTTGCTTCAACTGTAGCACACGGCTAAAGGAAAATACCCCTATGCCCTTAGGGAGAAATGTTCGTATATGCCTGGATATTCTCCTCCGGGACTGAGGATCAGCTCCCGGAACTGGATATTTCTACTTATAAACCAATAACTTATAACTCTTGGATCACATTTCGATTTCCACTCCCAATGGATTATGCGGCATGAAATACATAGCCAGCAAATCTATTTTCCACTCTTCATCAATCTTTACCAGATGGATAATTCTTCGCATATTAAGCAGGCTTTCTTCCCCGTGATCGGTAATCTTGTGCTCACTGTCATGCAGAACCAGGGCTGTATTTCCATAAACGTTTATGGTATAATTTAAATATTGCACTGTTTCAACATGTTCATTCCAATCTCGTTCTATAGCCTCCCTGTTGTTCTGATGGATCTGGTCCCATCCGGTAAGTTCTGTAACTCCATGGCTTGTCAGGAAAAGTTTTCGCGAGGAGGCTTCCTGTACCCAGGAGTCGTCCAGGCCTTGGAGATCCTGGGTGTAATAGGCAATTTTTTCCGCTTCGATAACGGCAATAATCGCTTTCTTTTCTTTTTCAATGCCGCTTTCATCCTGGCAGCAAACAACTGCCAGTAAACTACATGAAATCAGCAGGAGGAGTGTTTTTTTCATGGTATCAGGTTTAAGGGATTAACTTGTAAGAAGACATAGGAGTAGAATACGATTGCTGTTGGATCAGGGCAGGGGAATGATTCGAATGTTCCTGAAATGAATTTCAGCGCCTTCCGATTCAAGACAGATAAAGCCTTCCTTTTTTGTGGCTTTGCTTATCCCGTTAACGAATTTACCGTTTACCGAAAGCTTAATGGTGCCATCCACACAAACCACGTCGTAGGTGTTCCACTCCCCTTTTCCTTTGCACCTGTTTTCAACGGATTTGCTGCGGCGTCCTCTTGGATTATCAGGCAGAGTTTCCACGCCCCCAACACCAAAAATTTCGCCATGCACATAGGCAAGCGGAGGTTCCTTACCCTCTTTGGTATTCAAACGGACCCAATCGAGTTCCAGCATTTGTACCTCGACCCCGTTTGGCAAACGGTTGTCGCCCGGCTCAGCATCGCTCCACACGAAAGTTCCTGAATTCCCTCCTGGTTCCATATGGGTCCATTCGATATGCAAAAGAAAATTTTCATAGCGCTTTTCGGAACGGACCACTCCGATGGGATGTCCCGAACAGATAAGCGCATTTCCCTCTACTTTCCAGGTTTCCGCTTCTGTATTTACCTGGATCCAGTGAAGGTCTTCCCATTGTGCAGTCTTGCCTGAAATAAGCTCTTGATGATCCATCTCTTTCCCAAATTGAAAGAGGGATTCCTGGGCTGACAGAATTCCGGCCATCAGGAGCAGTCCCGTAATACAAAGCAAGTGTTTCATTTCGATTTAGTTAGAGTTAGGTTTAAGTTAAGCTATTCTCTTCCCCGGCCAGGGGTATTTCTTCTGGGATCCCGGGAACCGGGCCAAAAACATAGGTTTTAGGTCCCAGGTAGAGGTCTGAGTTCATTATTTCTTCCCAGCTTAGCTCTTTCCCGGTATAGGCTGAAATTCTGCCCATGATGGTCATCAGGGTAGAATTCACCTGGGCTTCAGCATCGTTAACTGTGACTCCGGTCCTGATTCCGGTGACCAGGTTAATGTGCTCCTGTACAAAGGGATTGGTGACTTTCCAGACCGATGCGTCATCTCCTTCTTCAGGCATCGGATATTTCCATACTTCATTCCCGAATTCATCCAGTATTTGACCAGAAGCAATGGCAACTCCCCTGGTTCCCACAATACGTTCCACTTTGCCGTTGGTGCATCCGTTTATCTGACGCGCGGCACAGTGTGCTCTTACCCCGTTTTCGTAGACGTACTCCACACTAAAAAAGTCATACATATCGCCTGTAATCCTTCTCTGGCGTCCACCCCAGCCCACTGCTTTTACAGGCGGCCGGCCCATGTGCCAGCTCATTACGTCAATTTCGTGAATAAACTGTTCGGTGATGTGGTCTCCCGAAAGCCAGCAGAAGTTCGCCCAGTTTCGAATCATGTATTCCATGTCGGTCCATTCGGGTCTGCGTTTTTTATACCAGAGGGCTCCTCCGTTCCTGATGATATTGGCACCCACAATTTCGCCTATTTCACCATTCGCTACTTTCATCTGGGTGGTCATATAATCCTTTTGCACTCTTCGAACCGTACCACTGACCATGCACAAGCCCAGTGATTCCGCCATTTTTGATGAGACCAGAACGGAGCGTGCCCCCACCGGGTCCACGGCTATGGGCTTTTCCATAAACACATGTTTGCGTGCATTTATCGCCGCCTCCACATGCAGGGGCCGGAAATGAGGAGGCGTGCAAAGCAATACCACATCCACCCCAGAATCAATTACTTTTTGATAACTATCGAAACCCAGAAAACAATTTTCATCTGCAATCTCCACCCCTTTCTCTTCTTTTAATTTCACTCTGCAATTATCCAGGCGGTCCTGAAAAACATCCCCCAGGGCCACAAGCTCCAGGTTTGGCCCGGCATCCAAAAAATTGATGGCCGCACCCGTACCGCGTCCGCCGCAGCCAATCAGCCCTGCTTTAATAAGGCTGCCTTCGGGGGCCCGGTCAGGCAACACAGGTGGCTCATTGATCGTTTTCGTTTTTTGTTCGGTTGAACATGCCGATACGAAAGCTGCAGCTCCCACAGTTCCGAGGGTAGCCTTGGCTAAAAATTCTCGTCTTTTTAAGTCTTTCAGGTTCATTGATTCGTGGAGTTTTCCGGATTATAAAATTTGGATCATGCGCTCTTAAATTAGCAATAAGTATTGCATATCGCACTCGCAGCGAGAGGAAATTACAGAAAATTTCAGTCAATGTCAATCATCCTTGGTAAACCTGAATCATTACCTTTGACGCTGGAAGAGGATCCATATGCAAAAAAGAAGAGAGTTTATAAGAGCGCTTTCCATGGCCGGCGCCACCATGATGCTTCCGCTCCCATTGAAAGCGAAAGTTTCTGAAGAAAAGAAAAGCTTAAGGTTCGGGCTGTGCGCAGATGTGCATAAAGACATTATGCATGATGCGGACAACAGGCTGAAAGCCTTTATTCAGGAGGCAAAAGTTCAAGAGCTCGACTTTATAATCCAGCTGGGTGATTTCTGCCGGCCGTATGAGTATAACCTGGAGTTTTTGTCCATCTGGAACAGCTATCCGGGAAATAAATATCATGTGCTTGGAAACCATGACATGGATGGGGGCTTTACCCGTGAACAGGTAGTAAATTACTGGGGGGCGCCAGGCAGGTATTATTCATTTGATTGCAAAAACTACCATTTCATTATTCTGGATGGAAATGATCCGGATCCCTCCCCCAAGCGTCCCGAAGGATATGCCAGATACATTGGAAAGGAACAATTGCACTGGCTGGAACAGGATTTGAAGGGAACCAGTCTTCCTACCATCGTGTTTAGCCATCAGGGACTGGATAATGATCTGGGGGGCATACACAACGCCACTGCCAGCAGATGGATACTGGAGCGGGCCAATGAAGAGGCTGGCTTTCCAAAGGTGCAGCTTGTATTTTCAGGACACCACCATCAGGATTATTATAATCAGATAAACGGCATTCATTACCTGCAGATAAACAGCATGTCCTATCAATGGCTTGGTGAAAAATTCCTGCAGATCCGGTATAGTGAAGAAGTAGATCAATCTTTTCCATGGATCAAATACACCGTACCCTATAAAGACCCGCTCTGGGCCATCGCTGAAATTTCCCCGGAACATACCTTTCGATTATTTGGAAGAAAAACAGCGTTTGTCGGCCCTTCTCCCGAAGAATTAGCTGTGGATATGCAGGAATTTGTCTATCCCATTGTGCCTTATATCTCGGATAAAGAAATTAAGCTTTAGCGGAAGTTCCCCGCTCAAGGAAAGTCAGGCTTAAGGAGGAAATCAATCAGAATGCTCAGAACAAATCAGGCTTTGTGTTTGTTTGAAACAGCGGTAGCATTTTAATTAACAACTCCTGTTTTGAACCAGATCCGCTTACTCATTTTCCCGAGAATACTGCAAAATAAACTGTTAAACAAGTAACCCAGACAACATGGCATATATTAAAAATTGGACCCTGATACTGACTCTTTTCACCGGAATTATTGGAATCCATGCCCAGCAAAACCATCCGATACCAGCTGTCCACAGCAGGATATCCTACAACGAGGAAGGCCTGATGGTATTGCAACAGGGGACCTCTTCCTACTACGCTTATACCAATCCACCCCAGTATACCCTGCAGCAGGTATACGGGAATCCGGTGGGGACAGAAAACGGGCTGGTCTTTGATTTCGGGGGACTGGAAGGGACCCTGACCTACGGACTGATCCCCTATGGGAAGGCAGCACATCCGCTTCCAATTTTCCGCTTTACCAGGCCCATTGTGGATGGGAAGGCTGAAATTAACATCCCCTATGACTTTCGCTACCCCTATGATTTTGTGGGATGGAAAGAAACAGGCTTCCTGACCATTGGCTACCGTTTGCAGGATAAGGAAGGCATGATCATTTATGACGGGGAGGTAAGCCTGGCGGGAACCGGCCCCTTTGAGGTGGTCCCGGCACTTGCCGAGGGGCCTTTCCTTAATATGCTTACGGATACCGGAGTCGTTGTCTGGTGCCGCACCACCCTGCCCGTAAAGGCGCAATTGAAAGTGAACGGCCAGCTTCTGTCAGATCCGGAACCAGCGCTTCACCATGAATGGCATGTGAAGGGACTGGAACCGGCAAGGGAATACAGCTATACGGTGCAATATGGCGAGCAGGAGCAGCAGTATCAGTTCCGGACAGCTCCGGAAAATGGAAGCCGGGAACCCTTTGTTTTTGCCTATACCAGCGACAGCCGGCATGCCACAGGCGGAGGTGAGCGAACGATCTACGGGGCCAATGCCTATATCATGAAAAAGATGGCCGCCCTGGCCCATGCCGAGGGGGCTGCATTCATGCAGTTTACCGGAGATATGATTAACGGTTACCTGACCAACAATGAAGAACAGCAACTCCAGTATACCAACTGGAAGAAAGCGCTGGAGCCCTTCTGGCACTACATGCCCATCAACACCGGAATGGGTAACCACGAAGCCCTGGGGTTTATATTCACGGATACAGCCGGACGGATGAGAGCATTTATTGATGGGTTCCCCTATGATACCTTCTCCGCAGAGGCAGCTTATGCCCAAGCATTCGTGAACCCGGTTAGCGACCTGCTAAGTGAGGATGGCAGCAGGTATGATCCGGACCCGGACAACCAGGACTTTCCCTCCTACTCAGAAAATGTGTATACCTACAGGTATGGAAACGTAGGCATGATCGTGCTCAACAGCGATTACTGGTACGCTCCCACCCTCCGTCAATTCCCTTTTACCAGTGGCGGGCTCCATGGATATATCATGGATATGCAGCTGGAATGGCTAAAGAAAACAGTAGCCATGTACGAACAGGACTCGCTGATCGACCATGTCTTTGTTACGCAACACACGCCGGTATTCCCAAACGGGGGCCACAGCAGGGACGACATGTGGTACAGCGGGAACAACCAGTACCGGCCATATATCAGTGGAAGGCCCGTGGCCACGGGAATTATAGAACGCAGAGATGAATACCTGGATATCCTCATCAACCATAGTACCAAGGTCCTTGCCATTCTTACCGGGGATGAGCACAACTACAACTGGTTAAAGTTGACAGCGGAGGTACCCATCTACCCGGAGATCTATCCCATGGACAAGCTTACCGTCAGCCGGCCCATCTATCAGATCAACAACGGGGCGGCCGGTGCCCCCTATTATGCCCAGGAGGTCCTGCCCTGGAGCGAGTTCACTCAATCCTTCAGTGTGGAGAATGCGCTCTGCCTCTTCTACGTGGAAGGTTCCAGGGTAAAAATGCGGGTAGTAAATCCCGATACGCTTAATGAGATTGATTCTGTATTGCTAAGGGAGTAGTATTGAAAATCAGGCGATTTACCTGTTTGGCAAGCTCATTATATAATTGTAGATTGCTTCCTTCTATCAAAAAAAAATGACCAGGTGGCTGTTTTTCATACTCCTGTTTCTCCTGGGATGCAGCAGAGGGACTTCTGAGGACTACCCCTCAACCGGCCAGGATGGCAGGGATCATGGGGACCTTCTGACTTATGTGGATCCCTTCATCGGGACAGGCTTCCATGGGCATACCTTTCCCGGACCATCACTTCCTTATGGCATGGTACAATTGAGTCCGGATACAAAACTGCTTGGCTGGGATGCCTCCAGTGGCTATCATTTTGGCGACAGCACCATCTATGGGTTCTCCCATACGCACCTGAGCGGAACGGGAATTGGGGATATGGGTGATGTGTTGCTCCTGCCCTTTACGGGTCCCCTGTCAGAGGCAGGCGGCAGAGAAAAGTTGCCGGTGGCTGCGTTTAGCCATGAAAGGGAAAACGCCAGCCCGGGCTATTACTCCGTTGTTTTTGACAATTTTGAGGTGCAAAGCGAACTAACTGTCAGCGAACGGGTGGGAATGCACCGATACAGTTTCGGTTCAGGATCGGAAAAACATCTCCTGGTGGATATCGGGCACATTCTGCAAGCCAACTGGGGACATGGCAATGTATTTAACCGGATCGAGGTGGTCGATAACAGGACCCTCCGCGGGCTCAAACATTCCACAGGTTGGGCCAATGATCACAGGACCTATTTCCACCTGGAGTTCTCCAGCCCTTTTACCGTAGAATATGTGGTAGCGGACGGACAACTATCGCCCTGGGAAAACAACTACAGCGGGCAGGATGTATGGGCGATCCTCAGCTTCAAAGAGCTGTCGGATCAGGAAGCGCTGCTGGCAAAAGTTGCCATCTCTCCAGTGGATGAGGAAGGGGCCCGCAGGAACCTCCAATCGGAAATCCCTCACTGGGACTTTGAAAAAATCCGGTCCGCCGCTGAGGATACCTGGCGAAATGCGCTTGGCAAAATCCATATAGAGGCCTCCGGGGAGGAGCAGTATACCATCTTCTACACGGCCCTCTACCATACCATGTTTGCACCCTCCCTTTACCAGGATGCGGACGGACGATACCGGGGAATGGACGGGGAGATCCACCAGGCAGAAAACGGCACCATCAATTACACGGCCTACTCCATGTGGGACACCTTCCGGGCCCTGCATCCCCTGATGACCCTGATTGACGAAAAAAGGACCTCCCAGTGGGCCGGAAACCTGCTCTTGAAATACAGCCAGGGAGGAATTCTGCCCAAATGGCCGCTGGCCGCCAATTATACCGGGACCATGATCGGATATCCGGCAGTAGCAGTCCTGGCTGATGCCCTGTGCAAGGAAATCCCCGGCATTAACGGGGAACTTGCTTTGGAAGCTGCCCTGTACAGTGCCTCCTGGCAACCAGCTTTTGAGGTCCCGGAAAGCAATCCAAGGAAACAAGAACTGATGCCCCGGCACAATTATTTCGTGAACCTGGACAGGCACATCCCGGCCGACCAGCTAAGCGGATCGGTCTCCTACGGCCTGGAGCTGGCTTATTATGATTGGTGCATCTCCCGGATGGCAAAGCTGCTGGGAAAGGACTCCCTGGAGGCGGTGTACCTGGAACGGTCGGGGAACTACAGCAGATACTTTGATCCCTCCAGTGGGTTTATGAGGGGACGCCTCCGCGATGGATCCTGGGTCACCCCCTTTAATCCGAGGTATTCAGATCATGAATCCTCGCCGTATATCGAAGGAAATGCCTGGCAGTGGAGCTGGTTTGTTCCGCACGACGTGGATGGACTTATTCAATTACATGGGGGGCGGGATCTCTTTATTAACAGGCTGGATTCCCTGTTCTTTACCTCGTCCCTGATCGAGGGGGAGAATGCCAGCGGCGATATTACCGGGCTCATTGGCCAGTACGCTCATGGAAATGAACCCAGCCACCATATTGCCTACCTCTATACCCATGCGGGAGAGCCCTGGAAGACCCAGGAGATGGTGGATTCCATCCTTCATTCTTTCTACACAACCGAAGCGGATGGGATCATCGGGAACGAAGACTGCGGGCAGATGTCTGCCTGGTATATACTCAGTTCCATGGGATTGTACCAGATCGCACCGGGCAGTCCGGTCTGGACCATAGGCCGCCCCCTGTTCACGAAGGCGGAGATCGGGCTTGCATCCGGTAAGACCTTTACGATCCTGTGCAAAAACAACAGCCGAAAAAACCGCTACATTCAGGAAGTCCGCCTGAACGGCAACGTCCGGACCGATCTTTTTTTGCAACACCGGGAGATCATGCAGGGCGGTATCCTGGAAATTACCATGGGGAATCAGCCTGATATTTCCAGGTAGAACTGCTGGGAGTAAGTTTAATACTTTCCTACAAGCGGCCAAGGGTCATGCCCCCGTCAACCTGGATCACCTGCCCGGTGGAATATGCCAGATCCCCCCTGGCCAGAGAGGCCACAACACGGCCCACATCCTCCGGCTTCCCCCAGCGGCGCTGGAGGCTTAATCCTTCTTTGATCAAGCGGTCATATTTCTCAGTTACCCCGGCGGTCATATCGGTCCGGATCACCCCCGGGCGGACCTCAAAAACGGGAATATTGTATTCCCCCAGGCGGACTGCAAAAAGCTGAGTCATCATGCTCATACCCGCTTTGGAGATACAGTACTCCCCCCGGTTAAGCGAGGCCAGAGTAGCCGAAACCGATGAAATATTTATTATGCAGCAGCTGCATTCAGGATCGGATTCTTTATTCTTCACCATATGGTTTGCCGCCAGCTGGGTAAGAAAAAAAGGCCCCGTCAGATTTACATCCATCACTTCACGATAACTCTCCTCTCCGGTTTCCAGCAGGTCCTTCCGCTCTCTGGGGGCCATCCCTGCATTATTCACCAGCAGATGGACCTTTTCAAAATGATCCAGGGCCTGCTGCCACAGGTACTGCCTTTCCTCCCCATGGGCCAGGTTTCCCCTGCAATAAAAAACCTCCGAACCAGTGTCTGACAATTCCTTCAGGACTTCCTGAACCTCAGCTTCAGGGCGGAGACCATTCAGGACAAGATCAAATCCTTCCAGCACCAGGGCCCTGGCAATGCCCAGTCCAATCCCCCGCGTTCCTCCCGTTATAAGTGCAGTTTTTTTCATGGTGCTTTTCTTATGTACCCGCTTTGGCATCCAGATCTTCCAGGCTGATCCAGCAACGTTCCTTCCAGCTCTGATATCCCGCCTCGGCCAGTTGCACCCCCCTTGCTCCTTCCAGGAGATCCCAGGGGAAGGGATCGTTAAATGCCACATGCCTCAGGAACAGCTCCCACTGTGCCCGGAATGCATTGAGATAATTCTCCTCTCCCGGAACCTTTTGCCATCCTTCATAAAAATCAATGGGCTGCGGAATATCCGGGTTCCAGACCGGACGGGGGGTGTTTTCGTAGTCCTGGATCAGGCAATCCCTCAGCCCTGCAATGGCAGATCCCCTGGTCCCATCCACCTGCAATACCAGCAGATCGTCGCGTCGAACCCGGGTGGTCCAGGAAGAATTAAACTGGGCAATGATCCCGCCCTCCAGTTCGAACATCGCATATACGGCATCATCAGCTGTACACCTGTATATCTCTCCTTCTTCATCCACCCGTTCGGGAATATCTGTGCTGCCGATGCAGGACACGGAGAGCACCTTGCCAAAGAGCTGGTCCAGGACATATCGCCAGTGGGGAAACATGTCCAGGATAATTCCCCCGTCCCGCTCCTTCTTATAGTTCCAGGAGGGTCGCTGGGACTCAACCGAAAAACCTTCAAATACCCAGTACCCGAAATTTCCGCGGACGGAGAGGATTTTTCCCAGGAAGCCCCCGTCTATCAGGTGCTTCAATTTCCTTATCCCCGGCAACCACAGCTTGTCCTGAACCACTCCGTGCTTTACTCCGGCCTCCTGGCAGATGTGGTAGAGGTCTAAAGCTGAAGCGGTATCTGCAGCGCTAGGTTTTTCACAGTAGATATCCTTCCCTGCAGCGACCGCCTTTTTTATATTTTCCACCCGGAGACCCGTGACCAGGGCATCAAAATAAACCTGGTACTGATCGCTTTGAAGCACGCTATCCAGATCATCCGTGATATTATGAATACCGGTTTCAGCCGCAATGGCCTCCAGTTTTTTTCTGTTTCTCCCCACCAGCACCGGATCCGGCATCAGGATCACCTCTCCCTGCCGGATGCCTCCTTCATCCATAATGGCTTTTATGGAGCGGATCAGGTGCTGATTCTTGCCCATGCGTCCGGTGACACCATTCATGATCACTCCAATTTTCCTGATTTGAGCTGCTTGTTCGTTCATGATTTAAATTTATATGCTTCAA
>Ga0316201_10003495_pt1 | contig 11586 bp, 9 predicted proteins | sample CS6wburrow_MG_FD_204516 | JGI IMG/M metagenome (GOLD analysis project Ga0316201, IMG submission 204516) | Coastal sediment microbial communities from Delaware Bay, Delaware, United States - CS-6 worm burrow | ecosystem: Environmental > Aquatic > Marine > Coastal > Sediment | place: USA: Delaware... | reverse complement strand
CATCAAGGACCGCACGGCGCTCAGCCTGCTTCGCGGCCTCGAGCAAACCGGCCGACTCACTGCGGGTGGGCGGCTAGTCGAATCCTCTTCCGGCAATCTCGCCATCGCCCTGGCAATGCTCGCTCGTGCACGCGGTTACCAGTTTACCGCGATTGTAGATCCCAAGGTCTGTATGGAGAAGATGCGCAGGCTTGACGAGCTTGGCGCCTACATGATGATGGTGGATACCCCTGACGAAACGGGCGGGTATCTCCTGACCAGGTTGACATGGGTCCGGAAACTGCTCACCGAGGATCCCGGGTTGATGTGGACCAACCAGTACTCCAACGGAGCCAACCCCCACGCCCATTACGCGGGTACCGCCCCTGAGGTATTCCGGCAGATGGAGCAGCGTGTGGATGCCGTGTTTATCGCCGTCTCCACGGGTGGCACACTGGCGGGCATCGGGCGGTTCTTCCGCAAAGCAAGTCCCGGCACGCGAATCATTGCGGTTGATGTCAGAGGGTCCGTGGCACTGGGCGGTTCCCCCGGCACGCGCAAGCTGACCGGCATCGGCTCCAGCCGGCGCTCTGAATTTGTGCATGACGGACTCTACGACGAGCTCATGTACGCTGAAGACTGCGAGGCCTTTGCCTTCTGCCGAGGCCTGGATGCCGCTACCGGTATCAGGGTCGGCGGATCGAGCGGGGCATGCCTGGCCGCCTGTGCCCGGCATCTGCAGTCACACAGAAAGGCCGAAAGGACAGTCTGCATCTGCCCGGATAGTGGACAGCATTATGCGTCCACCATCTTCAGCGACGCATGGCTGGCCGGGAACGGGCTGCACATTGGTCGCCAACACCTGGGTTCGGTCAGCAAGATCCGTCTGTGAAGGAGACGATCGTGTCAGACGAGTTGCTAGTACTCACCGCCCAGGACGTAAAGTCGCTGCTGGCAGGCAGGGAGAAGGAAGTTGTCGATGCCGTGCGCCAGGCCTACATCGACCATTCCCTCGGACGCAGCAGCCTGCCCCATTCGACCTTCCTGCGCTTCCCAGACAAGCCCCGTGACCGGATCATTGCGTTGCCGGCTTTCCTCGGCGGTGTTGAACCTGTTGCCGGCATGAAATGGATTGCCTCTTTTCCTGAAAACGTGGAACGAGGGATGGAACGTGCGTCCGCCGTCATGGTCCTAAATTCTGTCGACACCGGCAGGCCACAGGTCCTGCTCGAGGGATCAAAGATCAGTGCCCAGCGGACCGCGGCCAGTGCGGCGTTGGCGGCCACACATCTGGCCTCCAAATCTGCCCACGACGCCATCGGTCTGGTCGGATGCGGACTGATAAACCGCGAAGTATTACGCTTCCTTCTGGCCGTGTTGGGTGTCCCAAAGAAATTGCTGGTGTTCGATACCGAGGTGCAACGTGCCGCGTCTTTCCTGGAAAAGTGCGCCCTGCAGACCACCGGAACCGAATGCGTGGTCGCCGACAGTCTGCAGGAAATCGCCGCCGAGTGCCGCCTGGTCTCCTTCGCCACCACGGCGCTGGCCCCGCATGTCGGTCCTGAGTTCCGTTTCCAGCCGGGCAGCACAATTCTGCATGTGTCCCTGCGCGATCTGAAACCCGAGGTTATTCTGGCGGCTGACAACGTGGTGGACGACGTCGATCATGTCTGTAGGGCGCAGACCTCTGTCCATCTGGCCGAGCAACAGCTCGGCAACCGGGAATTCATTCGATGCACGCTGGCTGATGTTCTTAGCGGCGAGGCCGACTCCCCAAAGAGCGCGAAAGATCTGTCGATCTTCAGCCCGTTCGGCCTTGGCGTGCTCGACCTGGCGGTCGGCCAGCTGACATGCAGGCTGGCCGAGCGTGAGGGCATCGGTGTGCGCGTGGAGGGGTTCCTGCCCGGCGGCTGATGCGCCCCCATGCCGGGCCGAACAGGCTATTGGGAAGGGCCCTAATCCAACGGAGTCGTGTCAAATGTCAGTCGTGTGGAGTTGTAACGAGTGGGATCCACTGGAAGAAGTGCTTGTGGGAAATCCGTTGGGCGCACGATTCCCGACACCGGACCCGAGTACCCGACTGGCAGAATTCCCGGACCGTTCACTGGCCGACATCCCGCGGGGCCCTTTCCCCGAACAGATCATCGAAGAAACGGAAGAGGACCTGGCTGCGTTCGTTGCCGTGCTGGAAGAAGCCCGCATCAAAGTCAGGCGCCCGGAGACATGGCCACACGCGGCCAGGTTCTCCACCGCCCACTGGGAGTCCGAGGGTTACTACAACTACTGTCCGCGTGATGTCTTGCTGGTCATCGGCGACCAGATTATTGAGACCCCCAACGTTATCCGCAGCCGCGCCCAGGAGACATTCAGCTATCGCGCGATGCTGATGGACTATCTGAAGTCAGGCGCAAAATGGTACAGCGCCCCCAGGCCCATGCTGCTCGACTCGCTGTTTGATGTCGATCTGGACAGGCCCACGCCACGTAACGATGAGCCGGCCTTCGATGCCGCGAACGTCCTGCGCCTCGGGCAGGACCTGATCTATCTGGTCAGTGGCACCGGGAACGAGATGGGGGGGTATTGGTTGCAGACGATTCTGGGTGATACCTATCGGGTGCACTTCCTCAAGGATGTCTACTACGGCAGCCACATTGACTCGACACTGGTGGCCTTACGTCCTGGCCTGATGTTGTGTAATCCGGCGCGACTGAACGACGACACGCTCCCCGGTATCCTGAAGCAGTGGGAGGTTATCTACAGCCCTCCGATGGAGAGTACTGGCAGACACGATGCCGATTATCTATCCAAGAGTATTGGTAGCGCCTGGATCGATATGAATCTGTTCAGCATCAACCCGAATCTGGTCGTGGTCGATCGCGACCAGAAGGCGCTGATCAGACTTCTGGAACAGCAGGGTCTCGATGTCATCCCCCTCAAACTGCGTCACTCCAGGATGATGGGCGGGGGGTTCCATTGCGTTACCCTGGACATCCGCCGAAAGGGAACGCTGCAGCGGTACTTCGATTGAGCGTTTGGATTTCGTCTAAGCCGACCATGTGAGGCTCAGCAATGGCAGTCCCTATCCTGGCAGCCGTTCTCGTAGCAATCCTCGTGCTGACGTACGTCGCCTGGAGGCGGTATCTCTGGGCGGCCACAGCGTCTGACGAGCGGTCGGACACCTGCCCATACAGCCTGACGGAGGTCTTTGGCGACCAGCACCTGGTGAATGTTCCGCACCAGGCAGGCGTCCAGTGGCTGACCGAGATCTTCAGCCGCTCGGCCAGCAGGTTTCCACATCACACCGCCCTGCAGATCCCACACACCGGGGAGTCCCTGACCTTTGCGGAGCTGGACGCGCACGCCGAGACGGTGGCCGCAGCGGTAGCCACCCGGCTCACCGGTCCGGACCAGGTCGTGGCGGTGGCCATGGCCCAGGACAACTGGCATATCGTGGCCGCCCACCTCGGCATTCTCAAGGCGGGCGGCACCGTACTGTTCCTCGACACGACGCTGCCTGATGCGCTGATCACTCACATGCTGGACGACGCACAGCCGGTGGTCGTTCTGACCCGCGGGGAGGGCAGCTTCCGCGACTTGCCGACGCTGGACGTCCTGGCATTGCCGGAGCGGGTATCCCGCAGCGTGCCACCACCCTGGCTGGACGAACCCAAGCAACGCCTCGCATCCATCTTCTACACGAGCGGCACCACCGGCATGCCCAAGGGCGTGGAGTGCCCGCATGCAGGTTATGTGAACCTCGCCCTGAGCTATGCCGATTACCTGGATCTCGTGGCGGGCATGGATGCGACCTCGCTCACTTCGTCGCTGGGATACGACGGCAGCATCTCCGAGATGTACAGCGCCTGGGTGTCTGGTTGCGCCGTGGTCATGCTGACCAAGGAGCAGCTGCGGTCCGGCCCGGACCTCTTGCCCGTCCTGCGCGAAGCCGAGGTCACGGTGCTGTTCTGCCCACCGGTCCTGCTCACCACGCTCACCCCGAACCCTGAGCTCGATCTCCCCTACCCCCTGTGCCGCTACGTCGTGCCGGCGGGCGAGGCCTTTCCCAGCGCGCTCGTCGAACCCTGGACGCGCGGCAGGCGGCAGATCATCAACACCTACGGCCCGACGGAAGCGAGCACGGACACCAGCCGCCAGAGCTTGCGGCCGGGCGAGCCCGTCACCATCGGCTCACCGCTCGCCAACACCACATACGTCATCCTCGAGGTCGGCCAACTCCGCCCCCTACCTCATGGAGAGGTCGGCGAGCTTTGCATCGGCGGGGTGCACCTGGCGCGCGGGTACCGCAATCTGCCGGAGCAGACGGCCGAGAAGTTCATCACGCACCCCAGGTTCGGGCGCCTCTACCGCAGCGGGGACAAATGCCGGATCGACATTCGGACGCAGCGCGTGCACTTCCTTGGCCGGGTCGATGCGCAGCTCAAGGTGCGTGGACACCGGGTCGAGATTCAGCCCGTTGAGGACATCCTGCAAACGCAGTTCCCTGAGATCGAGGCCGCCGTGCTGGACTACCAGAACCAGGAACTGGTCGCCTTCGTCACCGCCCCGTCGGTATCCCAGGGTGACACCCCGATGGTCGCCCCGGCACCGGTGGCGTGGGCGAGCCGGGTCACGGCGACCCTGGCCAGGCAGCTTCCGGAACCTTCGGTGCCGACGAGGATCTTCCTGGTGGATAAGTTCGTCATGAAGCCGGTCTCCGGGAAGATCGACCGCGAGCGTCTGCCCGACCTGTCGCGTCTGTTGAAAGATGCCGGGACACAGGCCGAGGGCGCCTCACCTGATGTACCTGCGATTGTGCCGGACACGGAGGCGGGAAAGGCTGCGAAGGCCGGACCGGATGCGAGTCTGGAGCCAGGCCATGAGGAGGTACTGGCGATCTGTCGGGAGGTGTTCAAAACGCCACTCGGCTGGGACGATGTGTTTGCCGACAATGGCGGGCACTCGATCGTCATTGCGCGACTGGCGCAGCGACTGGGAACCGCGGGATGGGAAGTGCCGGTCCGTGCGCTCCTCACGGACTGCAACACGCCACGCAAGGTAGCCGATCGCCCGCGCAGGCACCGACAGGCCCCTGCAGCACCCACGGCTGACGCGAAGGCCGGACGCCGACCCATCGAATGCGATGAGACGGCGGCAAGGGTGCTGTCGCCAAGCTACTTCACCACTCTGCAGGTCCTGTTCCAGTCGGTGCTGTACGCCCCCCTCCTGATTGGCTTTCTCGGGCTCGTTGTGCTCGCCGAGATCGGCGAGTTCTTCATTACCGCGCACCTCTGGGAATTCATCGGCGTCGGCTTACTGATGTACCTGTTCGCCCTTGTCCTGCCGTTTGCCGGCCTGCTCTGGGTCATGGTGATCAAGCTGTTCATGGGCGGTCACCTCTACAGAAATGCTGTGACGCCGGGTGTATACCCGAAGTGGAGCAGGATGCACCTGCGGATCTGGTGCATAGAGCGCCTGGAGACCTCGGTGCTCCGCCCGCTGGGGGCGATGTTTCGCAGTGCGCCACTAATGGCCTACGCATTGCGGCGCCTCGGGGCGACCGTGGGTACAAACCTTCACTGCGCGCGCGACGTGGAGTTCTCCGGACCGCTGGACCTGCTGTCCATCGGCGACAATGTCGCGATCCAGACCGGTGCCTACATACGTATGTCGAGGTGGGTGGGCGAGATGTTGCATATCGGCCCTGTCCACCTCGGCAGCGGTTGCAAGATCGGCATGCGGGCAGCCATCGCCGACCATGTGACCGTGGGCCGCGACACCTGGATCACACCCTTTACCCCCATCCTCAGCGACGTGGGTTCGGAGGAGATGTGGGAGGGGGCGCCGGCACGGTTCGGCGGTCGCTACACGCAGCTCAGGCGTCCAGCGGACAGGCAGCGCTACAGGTACCCGGCCTGGTTCATGGAGACGCTCAACATCCTGATGCAGGTATTCCTGGATTTCTTTCTCCTGGTCGTACCCGCCGCCTCGGTCGCCTGGTTTGCCGCCACCTTCATACCTGCCGGACAGACCGGGCCTGCCGGCGAGTACTTCACGATCACGCCGCTGACCGACATCGTCTGGCACATGGCCGTCTACACATTCACCACCACCTGGGTCGCCGTCCTCCTGATTTCGGTGCTCAGCTGCCTGTTTCTTCGCTACACGGCGTTCTCACCCGGCCTGTATCCCTCGCGCGGACTGAAAGCTGCCCTCCTGCTGTACAGACTGGAAAGAATGAACCGGATCCAGCGCCTGTGGACCTGGAGCCTTATCGGGCAATACCTGCGCGCCCTCGCGGGCATGCGCTTCACCCGTCTGGGCGCCTCGGAATGTGACGTCATGGTCAACCTCGTCCCGGAGCTTGCCAGCGCCGACGCCCAGGTGTTCTTGTCAAATGGTTGTCTCACAAACATGCTCGACCAGGGCGCGGACCATCTGCAGCTACGCCGGCTGGATATGCCCGCGAATTTTTTCAGCGGCAACAACTGCGTCGCCGAGTCCGGACACTTTCCGAGCAACTTCCTGCTGGGCGTCTCCACGCCGGGGAGCGACATCGTGTTCCGGCGCCAGATGCATTCGCGCCTCGGTGAACCCATCACGGTGGCGGGAAACCCGCCCATGAGATTCGCGAGCATGGCATTCGAGGCGGAGAACGAGGCCCAGCGGATGCCTACCCTCTCCCTGTTCCTGGCGCGTGTCGTCCTGTACGACTTACTCGGTATCAGCGTGCCGCGCATGGCCGATGCACTGGTCTATGTGATTGTCTACACCATCCTGTCACGTCTGGGCGGAGACCCGGTCGTCAGCGCCTTTTTCGGCTTCGTACTTTCGGCGCTCATCCTGCTTGTGTCCAGCGCGGCCATCAAGCACCTCCTCGTCGGCAGATGGGGGTCTGACCACTCAACGCCGTTCTGGTCGTGGCGCCACTTCAGCTACTTCTTCGCCCAGGACTGCTTTTTCGCCTGGTGCCGGATGCCTTTGGGATTCTCTGCCGGTACCCTGCTCTCGAATTCCATCTTACGGTGGATGGGGTGCCGGATCGGCAAACGCACGATCATCGCCTCACCGCTGCAGGCCTTCGACTGGAACGCGGTAAACTTCGGCAACGATTGCATGGTTGCGGGCATGTTGCAGTATCACACCTTCGAGAACATGAGGCTGAAGGTGAAGTGCACCGAAATCCGCGACGGCAGCACCGTGAATTTCGGTGCCACGGTCATGGGCGGTGCAGTGATCGAATCCGAGACAACCCTCCTGCCGTTGAGCCTGGTGCTGAAGGAGATGCACCTGCCCACAGGCAACTACTGGGGCAGCCCCGTGGAACCTGCTGCCGACCCAGAAAGCCGGACGATGCCGCACTCTTTTGACGATGACACGACACGATAACGACCGGACCAGGGCCTACTTCACTGACGGCGCACGCGATGTGACACCCGCGGCCGTACAAGACGCAGCCCGGGTACTCTATGTGCCCTTCGCGGACGATCCCGAGATATCGCGGCATTGCGCGTCAGTCCTGTCTGATGTCGAGCTGCAAAGGGCGGCCCGCTTCGTTGCCGAACGCGACCGTGACCGGTTCAGACAGCGCCGGGCCTTTCGGCGCTTCTGCGGCGCCATCGCGCGCGGGTCATCGGCACCCCTGTCGCAGATTCATTTCGAAGACACAGATAGCGGGCGGCCGTACCTTGCCGACTTGCCGGGTACCTGGTTCAGCTTTTCCGGCTGCCGTTCCGGGTTCCTCGGCGCATGGTCATCGACTCAGGCTATCGGCGTCGACCTCGAGGACCGGACCAGCGACGTGGAGGCACTGCAACTGGCCAGTCGCTTCTTCACGGGCGCCGAGGCGGAGGTGGTTGCAGGCACCCTCGGTCCGGCCCGCCTGCAGACCTTTGTTCGATTCTGGTGCCTCAAGGAGGCGGCGTTGAAATCGATCGGCGAAGGATTGGCATTTGGCCTCGACGCCTTCGAATTCGCGCTGGCCCCAAGCCTGCATGTCGTTGGCGCGCCCGCCGAACACGGCGGACCCGAACGTTTCGACGCCCACGCGATCGATGGGACCGGCGCTGGCGCTGCGCTCGTCATCCGAGGCCGCAGCTGATGCGGCGATTCCGGACATTCAAGGCCCCACGGGCAATGGGTGGTATCCTTCTTCGGATCTCCCCGCCCATAGCACGCCTTGGATAGAGACGACCGTGTCGCGGCAGAACTCCAATGGTCAGACCCGGCGTATTCGCATCATCGATATCGTCAGGGGCGTCGCTGTTCTCGGGATCCTGACGATCAACCTCGTGGACATGGCCTACCCGGAAGACCTCGCGCTGGCCTTTCACCTCACTGATCCCCAGAGGGGCTGGAACTATTGGACCGGGCTCAGTTTGGAAACGATTTTTTCAGGGAAGATGAGAGGCCTGTTCACCCTGCTCTTTGGCGTGAGCTCGATTCTGATCGTCGAGAAACTCAGCTGCAGATATGACGGACCGGCCGTTGCGCGCATCTATTTTCGCCGTCTGTTCTGGCTGCTCATGTTCGGCCTGCTCAACGCCTATGTGTTTCTCTGGTGGGGAGATGTGCTGTTCAAGTACGCCCTGTTGGGCATGTTGCTGTATGCCTTCAGACAGGCGTCATTTGGGGTCTTGACGGCCGCAGTGCTCGTCTGCCTCGCCGTGCTCACCCTTCAGCCTCTTGCGGACTATCGCGAGACCGCCAATCTGCAGCAGGATGCCATGGAGCTGCGAAAACAACAGGAATCCGGTGAGCGTTTGACCGCGGACGATCGCGACGTCATTGCTGATTGGCGGGACGCACGTGACGACCTGTGGCCGGATGACGAACTGATCGAAGACGAGATGGAGATAAAGACCGGTCGATATGGCGAGATCTTCCAATACAACGCCGAGTACGTACTCGAAGAGTACACGTCCGTTTTCTACCAGGAAGACCTATGGGACATGATGCCTTACATGTTGTTGGGCATCATGCTGTTGCGTATGGGCTTTTTCGATGAACGCACGAAACAGGGCGTTCATTTTGCGATTGCGTTTGTCGGTATCGGCACAGGCCTGGCGACCCACGCCTGGATGAATCTCGGCCTCCAGGAAAACCCGCTGGACCCGGTGAACTCGTTCTATTATCGGATCTTTTTCGACCTTGGCCGTCTGCCCTTCGTACTCGGCTATCTCAGCCTGATCATCTTTGTCTTTCGGATGCCGATCTTCAGGCGCATTGGCGACGGGATGTCGGCCACAGGCAGGATGGCCTTGTCCAATTACCTGATGCAGTCGATTCTGGCCGCGTTCTTGCTGTACGGATTTGGCCTTGGGCAATTCAATCAGTTGCGCCGACTGGATCTTGCGATGGTGATAATTGTCGTCTGGATTCTTCAGATTGGGTTCAGTGTGTTTTGGATGAGGCGGTTCCATTACGGACCGTTCGAGTGGCTGTGGCGTTCGCTCACCTATTGGCAGGCACAACCATTGCGAAAGGCCTAGCCTGGACGGCATGACAACCCAAGATACCGATGCAAAAAGGGGGCGGAGATTCGCTTGTTCAGCATTGACCCGCTGAAACAGAAAGACCGCCAGATCTGGCGGCCTCTCTTTTTAATTCACTGTTGTCATTTTACTTCATGCGATTCCCACAGGGTGCTCTTCGTACAATCGGCGAGTTCGTCAAACTTGGCGTCTACCTCCTCGGCCGGCGATCCCGCGTAGCCATCCGTGAAAGTGCCCCACTCCGCAAAAGAGGGCGCTACCAAGACAAATGTGAAATCATTCTCACCTGTGTCGGCGGCAACCGGAAAACGCAGATAACCCTGCAGATTTTCGCCACCCTTCATACTCCTTGCCGCCTTGAGCCAAGCCATAGCGATCTCATCCACCTGCTCATCGGTCGTTTCATCGTCCTGGCTACAATGAAAAATCTGCATGGCTGAACCCAAAGAGTAAGCCGGGGCTGCAAGTACCAGCAGTGTGGCAACCATGATCGATCGCGTAATTGACTTAAACATGTGAATCTCCTTTAGTGAACTGGATGGCACAACTTGCAGATAAAGATTGCAGAAAATCTCAGTTCGGGGACATGGGGAGAATTACGCAATTTCCCACGGTATCGCCCGCGCCAGAGGGTAAGCGACGCACAAGGCACACATTGACCCGAACCGGCAAAATGTTCGGGTGTTTATGTCAAATCCCGCTTCAGCCCAGCCCCATGATGTCATCCCCCGTAAGAGAAGTGACCCCCAGCAGTTCGATGGTCATATCCGCAGTGGCGTCACCGTTGACATCGCCTTCCAGCAGGCCGTCCGAGGAGTAGACGCTAATCGGGGTATCCCTCGGATATTCGACGGCGCAGGGTGCGCCTTTCACGACCAGGATCCCTATTGCGTTTTACCCGAGAAATAGGAACGGTTGTGCGGTGTCTGTTCGTCATCGCAATCCCTTTGCAAAAACTCTGCGCTTCAAAATCTACTCCGCCGTTTGAATGTCTCACGTGCTAGCCGCGTCAGGCTAGAGATCCCAGTTAATACTAACTCATGGCCGCGAGCACGGTACGCACGGTCTCCCGCGCCAGAATGCGTTGGCCGGGAGCGGCTGGACACCCCCATTGGCCAGCGTGGCGCCCATCTGCGCGAGTTCAACGGCACGCACCGCAACGGTATTCGACTCCAGATAACGCCGGGGCACGTCCTTGACGTCGCCCTCGAGCCGATCGACTGCCTGCATCTGGCAGGCCAGCGTATAGGTCAACGACCGCCTGGATCTTGGCCGACGAATCAGCGCCGAGGATGTGGCTATGTGTGGCGATCGCACCGGCGTTGACCATCGGGTTCTGTTCCGAGGTCAGACGCACGGCACCCGCCGTGACCGAATTGTAAGGAAGGCCGGTCGCACTGACACCGATGGTCTTCAGCATGTAATCGGCACCCCGCTGTTCGAGCGCCAACGCGTAGGTAAAGGGTTTGGAAACCGACATCAACGGGAACCGCACATCGGTATCCCCGGCGACAAGGGTACGACCGTCAACCAGCGCGATTGCAACCGCCAAGTCGTCAGGATCGACACCGTCGACGGCCCCAGCGTAGATTTTGCCAGCTCGATCAGCTGACTTTAAGACCGGATCATTGAACTACTGCCAGCAAAATCGGAACTCGGCCTCGTCTACTTCCGCCCCTGTGTACACAGAAGATTGTCAGTCCTGCAGCCAGTCGACATGCGGCACCTGGTAGTCCGGTCCCAGGGTGGTGCAGGCGCCCAGACCCAAGGCCCCACGAAGCAGGGCCGCACGCTTCAACATCAGAATGAAGGGTCTGGACATCCAGCCCGCTACTCCATGGCGGCAGGTGCGTCGGGCTCTTCGGTGGCTGTCGGTTCGCAGGGCGAATCGTCACCTTCGGCGACCCAGTCCATAAAAATCACATAGCCGAGCGCCAGAATCACCGCGCCGACGAAAAGACCGATCAGACCGGCGGAGACCATCCCGCCCAGCGCACCCAGCAGAATGATCGGCATGGGCGCATCGACGCCGCGTCCGAGCAACAGCGGTTTGAGCACATTGTCGGCCATACCGGCGACCAGCAGATAGACGGTCCAAACGACATTCATCACGGTG
>Ga0316201_10003493_pt1 | contig 11591 bp, 13 predicted proteins | sample CS6wburrow_MG_FD_204516 | JGI IMG/M metagenome (GOLD analysis project Ga0316201, IMG submission 204516) | Coastal sediment microbial communities from Delaware Bay, Delaware, United States - CS-6 worm burrow | ecosystem: Environmental > Aquatic > Marine > Coastal > Sediment | place: USA... | reverse complement strand
GTTCTGGGCCAGCGCTCGCTCGCAACCACGGTGGGTGATGAAGGTGGCTTCGCGCCGAATCTGCGTTCGAACGAGGAGGCCATCGAGGTCATCCTCGAGGCGATCGGCAAGGCCGGCTTCAGGCCGGGCGAAGATATCTACCTGGGCCTGGATGCGGCGAGTTCCGAGTTCTACAAGGACGGCCAATACGTGTTGGCTTCGGAAGGCAAGTCTTTCGACTCGGCAGGCTTTACCGACTTCCTGACCAAATGGGTCGATCAGTATCCCATCATCTCGATCGAGGATGGTATGGACGAGGGTGACTGGGACGGCTGGAAACTGCTGACCGAGCGACTGGGCAGCCGTGTGCAGCTGGTCGGTGATGACCTTTTCGTCACCAACACGCGTATTCTCAAAGAGGGCATCGAAAAAGGCGTGGCGAATTCGATTCTGATCAAATTCAATCAGATCGGTACGCTGACCGAGACACTCGAGGCCATCAGCATGGCCCAGGCTGCCGGTTACACGGCGGTGATCTCTCACCGCTCCGGTGAAACCGAAGATACGACCATTGCCGATCTGGCCGTGGCGACGGGCACCGGCCAGATCAAGACCGGCTCGTTGTCGCGCTCAGATCGTGTCGCCAAATACAACCAGCTGATGCGTATCGAAGATCAGCTGGGTGGTGACGCGGTGTATGCCGGCAAGAGCGCGTTTCCCTGTTTTTAAACAGACGCTGAGCCGACTGTGAGCTGGAAGCTGCAGCTGGTGGTTGCCGTGCTCGTGCTGATGTTGCTTGGGTTGCAGTACCGCCTGTGGGTGGGTGAGGGCAGTCTGGCCGAGGTGTCGGTGTTGAGACAGCAATTGGCCAATCAGCGTGCCGAGCTGAATGATCTGCAGGAGCGCAATGCGACCCTGCAGGCGGAGGTGGATGACCTCCGGGACGGCTTGGCGGCCATCGAGGCAAGGGCGCGCAGCGAACTCGGCCTGATTCAACAGGGCGAGACTTATTTCCAGTTGTTGCCCCCGGATGCAAAGCCCGATGACTGAGCCGTCATTCTGGGTGATCGTGCCGGCCGCAGGGGTCGGCACGCGCGTCGGCAGTGCCATACCCAAACAATACCTCGAACTCAGGGAACGCACGGTGATCGATCACGCGATCGAGCGCCTGCTGCTGCACCCCCTGGTGGATGGCCTGTACCTCGCGCTGGGCGCGGAGGACGGTTGGTGGGAGGGTACTGAATTCAGTGGCCATCCGGATCTGGTGCGGGTGGAGGGTGGCAGCGAGCGCTGTCATTCGGTATTCAATGCACTTGAGATGCTGGGGCAGCGCGCAGACCGTGACGACTGGGTGTTGGTGCACGATGCAGCGCGGCCCTGTGTCAGGGGCTCCGATATTGACGATCTGATCGACAGGGTGCGTTCTCATGCAGTCGGTGGCCTGCTCGGAATGCCGGTGCGCGACACCATGAAAAGGACCGATACGACGGATTGCGTGCTCGAGACCGTGGAACGTGACCATCTATGGCACGCATTCACCCCACAGATGTTTCGTTTCGGCGTGCTAAGTGACGCCATGAAGGATGCCCTGGAAGCAGGCTTCCTGGTGACTGATGAAGCCAGTGCCATCGAACGGGCCGGGCATCGTCCGATCATGGTCGAGGGCCATGCCGACAATATAAAGATCACGCGCCCGGAGGATCTGTCCCTGGCCGCGTATCACCTGGGACAGCAGGCACTCGAACTCTCCTAGGGCGGGCTGTGCCTGCCGAAAGATGTCGGCGAAGTCCGACCTCCCACAGCACCCGGCAAAGCCGGACAATATCCACTTAACCTGTCAGATCCCGAGCACATCAAATGCATTGGCCGTGGTCTGAGCGGCTACGCCTTCCGCGGGTGTCCCGCGCAGTTCAGCCAATGTCGCCAACACCTCGGGAAGATACGCCGGGCTGTTGCGCTGGTACTGATGTGAGGCCACCGTCATGTCCGGTGCATCGGTCTCGAGCACCAAGGACTCAAGCGGCAGATCGGCCGCGAGTCGGCGCAGACGTTTCGAGCGCTCGAACGTGAGCATGCCGCCGAACCCAAGTCGAAAGCCCATATCGATGTAGCGGCCGGCCTGTTCCAGGCTGCCATTGAACGCATGGCAGAAACCACCGTTGAGCCGATAGCGTTTGAGCGTCTGCAGCATGGCATCGTGGGCCTTGCGCACGTGCAGAACGACGGGAAGATGGAAGGACTGTGCAACACCCAGCTGGGCTTCCAGCAGATTCTGCTGTTGCATTCTGTCGAGGTGCTTGAGTTGCCAGTCCAGTCCGATCTCGCCGATTGCCACCGGGCGGGAACGACCAACTTCATCGGCGAGCGCCTGGATGTCCTGTGATTGGTGTTGTTGCAGATAGACGGGGTGCATGCCCAGGGCGAGATGCAGGCCGGGGTCGGCGCCACAAAGCTCGATCAAAGGCGACCACGTGGAGCGTTGAACCGCAGGCACCAGCAGGTCAGCGACGCCGGCGGCGCGTGCATCGTCGAGGACCCGGCCGCGATCCGGGTCGAATTCCCCGACGTCGATATGACAATGGGTGTCGAACAGTTTCATGCAGTCAGTTTACCCCGCACGTCGAATGAAGATCAGCGCGAAGCGGATGTTATTATCCGCTCCCTGTTTTCAATCGAATTGTGAAGTTATGCGTATTGGCCACGGTTTTGATGCCCATCGATTCTGCGAAGGCAGTCAAGTCACGATAGGTGGCGTCCGGATCGATCATGAGAGGGGCATCGAGGCCCATTCGGACGGGGACGTGCTGGTGCATGCCGTGTGCGATGCGCTGCTCGGAGCGGCGGGACTCGGTGATATCGGCCGGCACTTTCCGGACACGGACGACCAGTACCGCGGTATCGACAGCCGCATTCTGCTTCGGCGTGTGCGTGATGCCTTGGCGGAGCGCGGGCTGCGCGTTTCGAACCTTGATTGCACCGTCATCGCTCAGGCGCCGCGCATGGGGCCGCATATAGAAGCGATGTCCCTGAACATGGCCGAGGACATGGGGGTTGCCGCAGACCGGGTCAACGTCAAGGCCACGACGACCGAACGCATGGGCTACACGGGGCGCGGTGAGGGTATAGCGGCGCATGCCGTCGTCCTGCTGGCCGCAACTTGATGTCCCCTGAGCTTCCGCCGGGCGACCCGACCCTGGAGCTGCCGTTTGCGCATGAAGGCCCGGTCCTGGAAGGTTGCCTGCGTGCCTCCCCGGAAGACTTCGTGGTTGAAGAGGAGCTGGGTTACCAGGCCTCCGGCGCGGGGGAGCATGTGTTCCTCACCGTGCGCAAGCGTGGGCGCAATACGCAGGAGGTGGCGCGCGCCATTGCCAAACTGTCGGGTGTGCCCCAAATGGCGGTCGGCTACGCCGGCCTGAAGGATCGCCATGCCGTCACGACCCAGCACTTCACGGTGCAGCTGCCGGGGCGCGAGGCGCCGGATTGGGCCTTGCTGGACGATGACTCATTGCAGATTCTCAATGCCGAACGTCATCACCGCAAGATCCGGCGGGGTGGCCTGCGTGGCAACCGTTTCGTCATTCGGGTTGACTCTGCGCGGGGCGACCGGGACCTCGTTGATCAGCGACTGCAGCGTATCGCTTTGGCGGGCGTGCCGAACTATTTTGGCAGCCAGCGTTTCGGGCGTGACGGCCAGAATCTGATTCGGGTAGCCGAGTTGTTTGCCGGGAGCGGTCGCAGACCCGGCCGTGAACAACGTGGCTTGCTGCTGTCTGCCGCCAGGGCGCAGCTGTTCAACCGGGTACTGCAGGCCCGCGTCCAAGACGGAAGCTGGGATCGCGCCTTGGACGGCGATGTGATGACCTTGTCCGGTTCGCAACGACAGTTCGCGTATGACCCGGAAGACGTCACCATTCCACCCCGACTGGCCGAACTCGATATCCATCCGACCGGGCCCCTGTGCGGGCGTCGCAGTCGTGCCCTGGAAACAGTTTCAGTTGCGAAATCGATAGAGGAACAGGCACTGTCTGACTGGGCGGATTGGATCGGCAGTCTGCAGCGGCTCGGTCTGGATGCAGACCGGCGCGCCCTGCGTCTGGCGGTGCAGGACATGCATTGGCGCTGGAGCGATGAGGTGCTGGAAATAGACTTCAGACTGGTCGCCGGGGCCTATGCGACCGCAGTGCTGCGGGAGATTGTCCGGGCCTGAAGTGCGTTATCAACCTGCAAATTGCACCAATGAATGTTGCTATTCGGTGACAGCAGGGATGGCTGCGCCTGCCGATAGGTGTCGGGCGCAGCCCGACCTACAAGCCAGGATCTGATCTCCGGTTAAAATTGCCTGCGGTACTTGCCCGACAACAGCACGTAGACCGCACCGGTGCCGCCATCCCAGCGCGGGGCGGTCACGAAGGCGAGAACCTCGTCTTTCTGACGCAGCCACTGGTTGGCCTTCTGTTTCAGTACCGGCTGCTCGCCCGAGCCGCGCCCTTTGCCATGGATGATGCGCACACAGCGTCGCCCGGTTTCGAGGCTGTAGTTCAAAAACCGCGCAAGTGCGGGTTTGGCCTCGCGCACCCTCAGGCCATGAAGGTCGAGGGTGCCTTCAGCCTCGATGACTCCACGTTGCAGATCGTGGAATAGCCGGTTCTGAATCCCCGGTCGGCGAAACTCCAGAAAGTCGCCCGTCTCGATCGCCAGGTCGTGGAAGTCGTCCTCTTTTTCATCTCCGACCGGCAGATCGACGGGAATTGGACGCCGTTTTCTGCGATAGGGGGCGGCGCGCGGATCCTCGATGGGCTCCACACCCTCCATCGCCTCGCGGAAAGCGACCTCGTCTTCGTTTTCACCGTCGTCGTGGTTTTTGCCCATGAGACCGATTGAAACGGGTTGGCGGGCGTAGATCAAGATGAGGATAACTACGGTTTGCAGTATCATTTGCCGCCCCCTTTGGCGAAGGTCGGTACGTAACGCGGGACGGCATGCAGATTCTCCTCAGCAACGATGATGGCTATCAGGCCCCGGGCCTCAGGGCCCTGTACGAAGCGGTCAGTGCGATCGCGGATACGGTGGTGGTGGCGCCCGACCGGGATCGCAGCGGTGCGAGCAATTCGCTCACGCTGGAGCAACCGATCCGTGCACGTGAAGCGGAGAACGGATTCATCCGCGTCGAGGGAACCCCTACCGATTGTGTGCATCTGGCGATAACCGGCCTGCTCGAGGCTGAACCCGATATGGTCGTCTCCGGCATCAATGCCGGTGCCAATATGGGTGACGACGTCATCTACTCCGGCACCGTGGCGGCTGCCACGGAGGGGCGTTTTCTTGGTTATCCTGCGATTGCCGTTTCAATCGCCTCGCACGCACCACGGTTCTTCGATACCGCGGCGCGGGTCACGGCCCGATTGGTGCAGCGTCTATGTGAGCAGCCTATTGCATCGGACTCGATTTTGAACGTGAACGTGCCGGATCTGCCATACGATGAATTGCAGGGGATGGTTGCGACCCGCCTGGGGCATCGCCACAAGGCCGAGCCGGTCGTCAAATCGGAGGATCCGCGAGGCCGTCCCATTTACTGGGTGGGTCCAGCGGGCGCGGAGCAGGATGCGGGTCCGGGGACCGACTTTTACGCCGTGCGCAACGGTTTCGTTTCGATAACGCCGCTCCAGGTAGATCTGACGCGTCATCAGGCGTTGCAGGATCTGGCCTCCTGGCTGGAGGCGCAGCGATGACACCCGTCGGCCTCGGCATCGGGATGACCTCACAGCGCACGCGGGAACGTCTCATACAACGCCTGCGGGATGAGGGTATTCGCGACCACAGGGTCCTCGACCGCATCCGCAACACCCCGCGCCACCTGTTCGTTGACGAGGCGCTGGCGAGTCGCGCCTACGAGGACACCGCGCTGCCCATCGGCAAGGGCCAGACAATTTCGCAGCCCTATATCGTGGCGCGCATGACAGAGGTATTGCTTGAAGGCGGCCCATTGGAAAACGTACTCGAGGTGGGGACCGGCTCGGGTTACCAGACGGCGGTGCTGGCGCCGCTGGTGCGGCGGATCTATACGACCGAGCGTATCCAGGTCCTGTTGGATCAGGCGCGACGCCGTTTCCTTAGTCTGAAGATCCGCAACGTGATCACCAAGCATGTCGACGGCGGACTCGGTCTGCCCGAGTACGCTCCTTTCGACGGGATTATCGTGACCGCGGCACCCCACGGTATCCCACTGGTGCTGGTCGAACAGTTGCGTCCCGGTGGGCGCATGGTGCTACCGATTGGTGAGCGTGAAGAACAGGTGCTGGTGCGTGTCACCCGGACAGCCGAAGGTTACGAGCACGAAATGCTCGAACGGGTCAGCTTCGTGCCGCTGCTCGGCGGGGTGACCTGAGTGAAGCTGTTTTCCTCGCTGTATACGAAGGCAATGCGCTGGGCGCGTGATCCGCGCGCGCCCTGGTACCTCGGTGGTCTGAGTTTTGCCGAGTCCTCGTTTTTCCCTATCCCGCCGGATGTGATGCTGGCGCCGATGTGCATGGCACAGCCGAAAAAGGCGCTATGGTTTGGCACCCTCACGACGGTGACATCGGTCCTGGGAGGGATGTTTGGCTATCTGATCGGTATGTTTGCGTTCGACATGGTTGCACCATGGTTGCAGGGCGGCCACTACGCAGAGCCTTTTGAGCTCGCAAAGCAATGGTTCGACGAATGGGGCTTTCTCGCCATCCTTGCCGCCGGTTTCTCGCCGATACCCTACAAGATATTCACGATTACGGCCGGTGTCCTGAGCATGGCATTTGTGCCTTTCGTGCTGGCTTCTTTCGTCGGCCGTGGTGCGCGATTTTTTCTCGTCGCACTGTTGATGGCATGGGGTGGCGAGGCAATGGAGCAAAAACTGCATCGCTGGGTTGACTGGTTGGGCTGGTTGACGGTCGCAGCGGTGGTGATCATAGTCCTGATCTACAGGTTCTGATTGAATTCGGTGAAGAAGCGGAAGTCTTGAAGCAGAAACCCTTCCGAATCCCATTTGAAGGATGCGTTTGCTCCGCGCGGAGAAGATGGCCTTTGCTGTGCGCGCTTGTGTTGATTGCGCTGGGCCTGGCCGGTTGCACCGCAGACTGGCGCGCCCCGGTTGAATCGCGCGGTCAAAAAACCGTCTCACCCAAACCATCGCGCAGCGTTATTCGCACCGATCAATACCGCGTGCAACGCGGCGACACCCTTTACGCGATCGCCTGGCAGAAGGGAGTGGATTACCGGTTGGTCGCCAGCTGGAACGGCATCCGTCCGCCTTACCGCATTTACTCCGGACAGGTCCTGCGCCTTAAGCCGCCAGTCGCGAGCAGAGTGCCGCCCTCGGCGCCGGCACCCAAAGCAAAACAGGAGCCGCGCGTTCGAGCTGCAAGCAAACCCTCTGCAAGACCTGCCCCCAGCCCGGTCAAGAAGAAGCCGGTAACGAAAAGGAAACTCGCATGGCGCTGGCCGGTGCGCGGCCGAATTGTCTCGAGTTTCAAAGCCGGGGATCCTTTGCGCAAGGGGATAAAGATTGCAGGTCAGAGCGGGAAGGCGATTCTGGCGGCAGAGGGCGGCAAGGTTGTCTACAGCGGTAGTGGACTGATCGGCTATGGCAGGCTTATCATCATCAAACATAATGATAATTATCTGAGTGCCTACGGGCATAACAGCAAGATCCTGGTCAAAGAAGGCGATCAGGTCACCAAAGGTAAAAAGATTGCAGAGATGGGAACCGCGAACAGCGGTGAACCGATGCTGCATTTTGAAATAAGACGTGACGGTAAACCTGTCGATCCCGAGCGGCTTTTGCCGCGCAAATGATCGTTCACATTTGCCGAGCGCTTACCGGATGTAATCACAAAGTGATGGAGGGGGCATGCCCGCAAAGCGCGAGGAAGTCGATGCGGACGTTGTTGAGGACATCAAGGCCGTTGATGGCGATACGGATGATGGCGTCGATGCGGATATCGATGACGATATCGACGTGGAAACCGATGTCGAGGATGTAGGCGCCAAACTTGCGCCAGCCGCCGCAGCGCCCGACGATGGCGACAAGAAGTATGTGGCCGGGGATGTTCCCGACAGCCAGCTCGATGCGACGCGTCTTTACCTCAACGAGATCGGTTTTTCCAAGCTCCTGACCGCTGAAGAAGAGGTCTACTATTCTCGTCTTGCGCAGAAGGGGGATGCAGCAGCCCGTCGGCGGATGATCGAGTGCAATCTGCGTCTCGTGGTGAAGATTGCACGTCGCTACATGAATCGTGGCCTGGCACTGCTCGATCTGATCGAAGAGGGCAACCTGGGTTTGATTCGTGCCGTTGAGAAATTCGATCCCGAAAGGGGGTTTCGTTTTTCGACCTATGCGACCTGGTGGATTCGCCAAACCATAGAACGCGCAATCATGAATCAGACGCGCACTATTCGGCTGCCCATACACGTGGTCAAAGAGATCAACGTTTATCTGCGTGCGGCACGACAGCTTACGCAGAAACTTGACCACGAACCCACCGCGGAGGAGATTGCCGACCTGCTCGATCGTCCGATTGACGAGGTGAAGCGTATGCTCGGTCTCAACGAGCGCGTCACCTCGGTCGACACCCCCTACGGTAAAGACGCGGACAAGCCCCTGCTCGATACCATTGCCGATGAGAACGCAAAAGATCCCACCGAGCATATCCAGGCGGATGATCTTTCGGGCCATCTTGACGATTGGTTGTCCAAGCTGAACGACAAGCAGCGCGAGGTGGTTGAGCGCCGGTTTGGCCTGCACGGCTACGAAAATTCGACGCTCGAACAGGTGGCGAATGAGCTCGGTGTGACACGCGAGAGGGTCAGGCAGATTCAGATGGATGCGCTCAAACGCCTGCGTGGGATCCTGGAGCAGGACGGCTTCTCGATCGATACGATCTTCAAGTAAGAGATTACGCAGCGCATGCCCCATTGGCCTGTAGCGGGCGTGGTTTACGGATCACTGATTCGGGTATCGTGTGGGCTTGGAAATTAAGCCTTGGAGTCAGGATCGCAATGAGCGATACAAGCAAAAAAGAACGTGAAATTCTGCTGGTGATGCGCAAGGTTCTGGCGCAGATCATCAAGGATACGACGCCACCCAGCAGGGCCATGAAACACCCGTTGACAGACCAGACCATCCAAGACGTGCGCCATTGTCTCGGTCTGATCTCCCTGCGTGAGCGCGAACTGGCGGATGCCGCCGGCGCCACCCAGGAGCGGCCGTACTATACGGACGAGCCGCCCGCGGCAAAGGTGGTGCCTATCGGAAAAGTCGGCAAGCGCGAGATCGACACCGAAGACTGACGGGGGAAAGGCCCGGCCAGTCGAAATAAAGAGCCCACGATCTCGTGGGCTTTTTTGCGCCGGATCATTTGTGGTATTCGGCATCTGATCTGACACTTAAAGTCAGATGGAATCATCTGAAGCAGACGCTCAAACGGTCAGAAAATTGAATTGAAATGGTCTCGGAACGGCCATGGAATAGCATTCGCCAAGCACCCGGCCCCCGGCGGCTCCATGCGCAAAGGAGACATTACTGGGCGCGGTCGCCGAGGTGTCAGATCGCGTTACGCTGACCGAGGCCTGTCCGGCAGCAAATGTTAAGGGTTCATCAGATGCCTGTCCTCAGTCGCAGGTCTGCGGTTACTCATCGGGGTTCAGTGGCCAGGCGTCGGATAAGCCTCGAGGGAGGAAACCGCGGGATTCTGCGTGGGAGTCAGGTCAGACCATATGGCTATGGGGATTTGATTCGCCCCTCGTTGGCATGAGGTGTCGATAAGGTCAGTCGCCCTGGCGATTCAAAACCTCTGATTTCAACGTTTGAAAGTAGACTTTTCCTTTGTGAAGCAACATTCGAAATTTTCGGATGATTTTTCGTAAAATACGAACTATGGGGCGCGTCGATGATTCCGTTCTGCCGCCAGCATTGACAGTCGCGCCACTGCAAGGTCCTTGAATGCTTGTCCGTATCTGGCGATCTGATCACCGCGCTGCCCCTCAGGCTACAGAGCTCTAGGGGCGACAACTATTCTGACGCGGGGGGTCCGCGTAGACCCTGTAACCTTATTCGTTAACTTTTTTCGAAGAGTCCAGAATTTTTACTTTATGGATACGGCGACCCGAGGCCTGTTTGATTTCAATCGTTAAGCCGTCAATTTCAAAAAACTCGTTGGCCTCGGGGATTCTTTCAATATCTTTTACAATCCAACGACTGACGCTATCCGAATTCTTTCCCCGAAGATCGGTTTTGAAGTGCCTTTTAACCGCACCTAACTCCACTCCGCCATCCACTTCGATACCATCATCCATTATCGTGATACCCGAAGGCCGCTTCTTATCCGACTCGTCGTAAATCTCACCTACCAGTTCCTCCAGCAGGTTTTCCAGCGTAACCAGGCCTCTAAGCACCCCATGCTCATCCACCACGATGGCAAGATGACGTTTGTGCCGTTGAAGATCGGCAAAGAGTTGATTAATCGGTTGATTGTTAGGTACAAAAATCGGGTCGACTCCAAGCTGCTTCAAGTGTTCATCTATTTGATTGTTGGCAATGGCCGTCGCGATATCGTGCCAATGAACAATATGAGTAATATTCTCCACGGTGTTTTTATATATCGGAATGCGGGAAAAGCCGACCGCCGCAATTTTCGGCAGAGCGTCCTTTATGCTCAACTCTTCATTCAATGCAAACATCTTGTGGCGACCGGTCATTACGTCCCCCACAAGCAAATCGTTAAATGCAAAGACCCGTTCAATGATCTTTGCTTCGTGCTTTTCAAAGATGCCTTCCTGGGTGCCGCGCAATAGTAGACCCACCAATTCCGATTCCGTAACCGTCGGAGCCTCTTTAATATCGGTCATTTTGTATACGAAATTTATCAAGTGTTCAAACAGCCATACCAGGGGGAACAGTATCCGCATCAACAACAGCACCAAGGGTGCCACTGCCAGCGATGCCCTGACGGAATGTCGGATAGCCAGGCTTTTGGGGGTAATCTCTCCGAACACGAGAATCAAAAAGGTCAACACTCCAACCGCTACGCCCGGTCCTAGCGCTCCAAGGTGTTCGGTTGCCACCACCGTAGCGAAAGCAGAGGCACCAATATTGACTAAGTTGTTTGCTATCAACAGAACAATCAGCATACTCGTTGAGTTGTTCTTCAAACTTAGCAGGGCCTTGGCGCCGCCTCTCCGCTCGCTCTCCAGGGCTTCCGCGCGCGCCAGAGTAACTGCCGTCAATGCTGTTTCTGAACCGGAAAAAAGGCCAGAGAGCAATAACAGAGAGGCGAGTATCAGTATATCGTTCATAAATACACACGAAGCGTCTTCCGCTTGTGTCCTTTTTAGTAGATAACGGCAGGATTATATGTGGAAGCCATGGCTGGGGCACTGCTTGACCGAATTGCTGGTCCAACCATTCCGGCAAATCCAGGTGATAGATTGTTTCCGAAGCTGCCAAATGCTGTGCCTAGGAGTATTAGAAAAATCAGGGCGACGATTGGTCCGACAACAGCGACCATAAAAATGTCCGGGTAGGACTGCCGATGGTTCAGCTTGCAGATTGACAACAGTGTGATGACGGCACCGTTGTGCGG
>Ga0316201_10003492_pt1 | contig 11593 bp, 12 predicted proteins | sample CS6wburrow_MG_FD_204516 | JGI IMG/M metagenome (GOLD analysis project Ga0316201, IMG submission 204516) | Coastal sediment microbial communities from Delaware Bay, Delaware, United States - CS-6 worm burrow | ecosystem: Environmental > Aquatic > Marine > Coastal > Sediment | place: USA... | reverse complement strand
TGCCCTGCGGGGCATAGAATGGCTTCGCCGTGATTTTATATTGCTCTATGTTGTCCATCTGTATATACCTCGACCCGGCCTCAACGCCGTAAGCTTGGGCCAGGATCAGGCGCCGGAGTTATCAGTCATACCCTGGCACCTGGCTCTGACGCCATTCTTGGGTTTGCGTGTATTACCTGTGCACGCCCAGCTTTTCCCGCCAGCCCGGATAGAGCAGGTCGGCATCGCCCGGGAAGGATTCGAATGCACGGGCAAACTCCCGGTGCTCCTTCGCAAACTCGATGGGGTCGGCGCCTTCCAGGTAACACTGGTAAGCCTGTTTCAGTGAAACAGCACCGTCTGCCGGGCTGTCGATATGGCCATACGAGCCACCGCCGGACGTATTGATAACATTACCGTGCCCCAGGTTCTTGAAGAAGCCGGGTAGCCGCAAGGCGTTCATGCCGCCGGAGATAATCGGCGTGGTGGGTTTCATGCCGTACCATTCCTGGTGGAAGAACGGACCGTCTGCGCTGTCGCGCTCGATCATGTAGGCGATATTGCGGTCGTCACGGCCACCTTCCATCTTGCCGAAACCCATGGTGCCTACGTGGATACCGGAGGCACCCATCAGGCGGGAGAGTTTCGCCAGCACAAAGGCGGTGTAGCCGCGCACAGAAGAGGGTGACGTCACCGCGCCATGACCGGCCCGGTGATAGTGCAGGTACTGGTCAGGATAGTTCCGGCGCGCTGTCGTGACCATGCCAGGCCCGCCGACGTAACCGTCAACCAGCAAGGCGACGCGCGGGGCGTCTTCACCAAATGTTTCGAGAACAAAATCTGCGCGGGCGCACATTTCGTGATAGTCATCGGCAGTGATATTGGCGGAAAACAGCTTGGGTTCCCCGGTCTCATCCTGGGCGCGCTTCATCGCGTCCGCGACCATCGGGATGACCGTCTTCATCGGGCAGAAAAGCTGGTTGCCCTGCGGTTCATCATTCTTGATGAAATCGCCGCCGAGCCAGAACTGGTAAGCCGCTTCGGCGAAGGGTTCGGGGCGCAGGCCGAGCTTGGGCTTGATGATAGTGCCGGCAATATAGCCACCGTCGTTGTAGTCACGGCCGAGCAGGGTCCAGAGATCATTGATGGATTTGGACGGCCCGTCATAGAGTTGCAGCAGCTTGCGCGGCACGTAGAAATCCTGCATCTGGGCGCACTGCACGTCACCCATACCCTGGTTGTTGCCGATGGCCAGTGTCAGGAATGACACCACCATGGTCCGTCCGTCGATGAGATTGCGGTCAAACAACTCGATCGGATAGGCGATTTTCATAATGCCTTCGGCCTCATCGATTTCATAAACCATGGCATCGACGCCCTTGGTAAAGTCATCGGTGGTGGATACCTCGACATTGGTTCCGGTTGATGATTCCGCTGCAAAATGGGCTGCGGTTTCAAGGTAGCCGCCAAAGCCCGGCATGGGGGTCATCGTGTAGGCAACCAGCATGTGGTTACCGCCTGCGATCAGGTCTTCTTCTCTCAGGCTTAAGTCAGCATAACGACCAGATTGATCCATAATATTTCCTCCGAAAAGTCAGTAAGCGAATTTGAATTGGTTTCAGCGTGTCCGGCGCCTGCGCTCCATCAGGCGCAAAATCATCGGTGTCAGGATGAGCTGCATGGCGATCGCCAGCTTGCCGCCGGGTATCACTATGGTGTTGGCCCGCGACATGAAGCTGTCGTGGATCATCGAGATCAGGTAAGGGAAATCGATGCCACGGGGGTTGGCAAAACGAATGACAACCATGGATTCATCGGCCGTCGGAATGTAGCGGGCGATAAAAGCATTCGAGGTGTCCACCGTCGGTATGCGCTGAAAGTTGATGTCCGTTTCAGTGAATTGCGGACAGATGTAATTGATGTAATCCGGCATCCGGCGCAGGATGGTGTCGCGGATGGCTTCGGTCGAATAGCCGCGATCAGCCTTGTCGCGCTGGATTTTCTGAATCCACTCCAGGTTGATGACCGGTGTTACGCCTATTTTGAGGTCACAGTACTGGGCGAGGTTTACGTCCTCGGTGACAACGGCGCCGTGCAGACCCTCGTAGAACAGCAACTCTGTGTCTTCGGGTATTTCGCGCCATTCGGTGAAGCTCCCCGGAGGCGTGCCCCTGAGTGCGGCCTCGATATCATCGTGCACGTAATTGCGGATACGGCCGCTACCGGTTTCGCTGAACTGCTTGAAAACGCTCTCGAGATCTTCCAGGCGGTTGGCCTCGGGACCGAAATGACTGAAATGGTTATTGCCTTTCTCAGTCTCCTCCTGCATGACAGATTTCATATCAGCGCGGTCGTAGCGATGAAAGGCGTCACCTTCAATGGATGTTGCCTTGATTCCTTCGCGTTCGAAAATTCGGTCAAATGTCTCCTTGACCGAGGTCGTGCCAGCCCCTGAAGAGCCCGTAACAGAAATAATAGGATGTTTGACAGACATGGTCTTCTCCTTGGGTCAGTCGCGCAACAGGGTGCGGTTTTTAAATAACTGGGGCCGTTCGTGATAGGGGTTGATTTCAGCGTAATATTGCTCGACCAGTTCAACTTCGTGTTTTGATCCGAAAATCATGGGTACGCGTTCATGGATGTGGGCGGGTTTTATATCCATGACACGCTGGACACCGGTGGTTGCCGCTCCACCAGCCTGTTCAATGACGAAAGCAATCGGATCACATTCGTAGGTCAGGCGCAGGCGGCCGGCGTCGTAGCCTTTGCGGATATCGGCCGGATACAGGAATATTCCGCCACGCGACAGGATACGGTGGCACTCGGCAACCAGTGACGCTATCCAGCGCATGTTGTAGTTGGTGCCGTGCGGTCCTTCCTCGCCGCTGAGGCAATCGTCGACATAGGCCCGTATGTGGCCGTCCCATTGCCGGGAATTGGAACTGTTGATGGCAAACTCATTGGTGTCAGCCGGAACTTCAACCCGGGTGGTCGTGAGGCGGAATTCACCCCTGAGCGGATCCAGCGTAAAAATCATTGTGCCGTCACCGAGCGTCATCACCAATGCGGTTTGTGGCCCGTAAATAACATAACCCGCAGCCAGTTGAGCGGTGCCTGGCTGTAACAGGCGGCACAAGTCATCGATGTTCTTGCCGTCCTCGTCGATGCCGGATGGAAGGATTGAGAATATCGTTCCGACTGAAACATTGGTGTCAATGTTCGAGGATCCATCCAGCGGGTCGGTCGCGACAAATAGCGGTGCGCCCATATTGATGGGGCAGGGGTCTTCCAGTTCCTCGGAGACCAGGCAGGAAACCGGCGCACTGTGCAGCGCTTCTATGAGCAGATCATTGGCGATCAGGTCGAGGGCTTTCTGGGTGTCGCCATCCAGGTTATCGCCTTTTTCAGCACCGAGCTCTCCGGCCAAGGGACCCCTTGCGACCAGGGCGGAAATTTCGATACAGGCCTCCGCAACTGCTTCTATGGTTTGGGAAATCGCGAGTCGGCTTTCTGAATCCCCCGTCCAGTTTGCCAGGTACTGCTTCAAGCCGGGATGCTGGGTCATGTGCTTTTCCTCGGAGAATCTGCCGTGGGGCGCTGTTACGCGTCATGATTGGATTGGCTGACAGTGTATAAAGCTGTTCAGCCACCCGAAATATGCATTAGGGGGGTAGGAAAGGATTTTTTGGGTGGGAAAAAACCTACCCGAACAGGCGGGTATGTCGGTAGTGCGCGAAATTTACCGCCTGGCTCAGCTTTTCAGATACAAGGCGATTGCCTGTCCCCGGTTGTTGACACCGAGCTTGTCAAACAGATTCCTGATGTGGTACTTGACGGTATTGGTTGAGACACCTTTTTCGGCAGCGATTTCCTTGTTGGTGTGGCCAGCGGCCAGCGACGCCAGGACTTCCAGTTCACGGCGGGTGAGCGTTGTCAGCGGGTTGGCGTTAAGCCGGCTGACATCGAGGTAGGGAAATACCATGCGTCCTCGTGCGACCTGGGCGGTTGTGTTGAGCAGGTATTCCGGCTGTTCATTCTTGGAGACGAAGGCTGCTCCACCGTGAGCCATCACCTGCACGGGAACCGTCTCGCTTTCGAAACCCGTGTAAACAACGACCCGGGGTGCGTTACTGCGTGATTTCAGACGATCGAGTATAAAGCGGGCGTCACCGGGCGGGATGATCCAGCCGGCGATGACGACGTCCATATGCACTGTTTCGAGGGTTTTGAGAAAGGTCTGTGAGTTCTCGCACTGACTGACGATACGAAAACGTTCGTCCGCCGAAAATAACTGCTTGAGAGCCGCGCGCATCAGGGGGCTTTTGTCCGCAATTCCAACGAGAATCTGTTTGCTCTGATCTTGCTGGCTGACCATAGTCGAATGTTACTCCAAGCGCCGGCATTGCAACAGGTCTGAGCGTGCAATTATTCACCCATGTTTCATGATGCGCGCCTTTTGACGCTGCCAGTCACGGTCTTTCTGGTCGGCACGTTTGTCATGGGCTTTTTTACCCTTCGCTATGCCGATTTCGACCTTGACCTTGCCGTGTGACCAGTACATGGCAGTCGGGACGACGGTGAACCCCTTGCGTTCAACCATGCCGGTGAGCCGGTCGATCTCACGCCGGTGCAGCAACAACTTGCGGGTCCGGGTCGGGTCGGGATTGATATGCTTGGACGCCGTTGGCAGCGGGTCGATTCTGCAACCGAACAGAAAGGCCTCATTGTCTTTCAGTAACACGTAACTGTCGGCAAATTGCACGCGTGACTCTCGCAGTGACTTGACTTCCCAGCCTTGCAGACCAAGGCCGGCCTCAAGCCGCTCCTCGATGTGATATTCGAAGCGTGCGCGTTTGTTGCGCGCGATCGTTTTGGTGCCTGTAGAGGTTTTATTGTTCATCTGTGCCTTCCCGCCAGCGTGCCATTCTACTTCGTGTTGTGAGATAGCTCCATGCCCACGCCACGTTAAAGCGTTTATCGTGTAGAATTCCCGGGTTTTCAGGACAGGATTGATATGAGAGTAGAGCGTTCAGCGCTGGTTGCACATAGTGCCCTGGATATGTACAGGCTGGTAGCAGATGTACCGTCCTATCCGCAATTTCTGAGCTGGTGTACAGGTACCAGGGTTCACGAGCAGAATAGCGAGCTTCAAAAAGCCTCGCTGACGGTGACCATTGCCGGTGTAACCCAGCACTTTACTACCATTAACGCGTTGACCGAGGGCCAGCGTGTGGGTATGAAATTGTTCGATGGACCGTTCAGGAACCTCCAGGGACAATGGTGTTTTACCCAACTGGGAGAGCATGGCTGCAAGATCAGCCTGGAACTGGATTTCGAAATGACCGGTAACCTGATGTCGACCGTATTCGGCAAGGGATTTGGAAAAATCGCCAATCGCCTGGTCGAGGATTTCTGCCTCAGGGCCGATAAGGTTTACCGCTCATGAGTGAGAATATGAACCTGGAAACCATCCGTGTTGAGGTCGTACTGGCCATGCGGGAGCGGCAGGAACTCGTCGAACTGGAGATTGCTGCTGGTTCGACGGTCGCCGAGGCCATCACCTTGTCGAATATCGCAGAACAGTTTGAAAATTTTGAACCCGACCTCGCAAAAGTGGGAATTTTCGGCAGGAAAACCAGTCCGGACCAGGTTCTTCGCGAAGGTGACCGGGTCGAGCTGTACCGCCCGTTGATTGCCGATCCCAAAGAGGTGCGCAGGCAACGGGCAAAAAAACAGTCAGAAACCTGATGGTGGTCAACGCCTGAAGGAACCAGTCCGCCCTAACTCGCGGGCAAAGCGGAGCGGCTAATTAAGCCGCTTACTGGTCCTTGGGTACATCCACTGGCACGGTGATGCCTACAACATTCAGGTCTTTTTCCAGGTTCCTGAGAGCGGCGAAAGCTTCGTTATAGGTATCGAAGAGTCCTGACCGGACCTGGTGGCGCGTTCCGAGACCCGGGACGACCTGTTCCATCAAGCGGGCTTCATACCCTTTTGACCTGACCTTTTCGGCAAACTCAAGCGCTTCCTCGCGGGTATTGAACGCACCCAGCTGAATGGTCCAGTCAATCACGCCCCCATCGCTGAGCAATTGGGTAGCCTTCGCGGTTTCAACGTCGTCAATGCCGGCGACCGCCGCCTTGGTTCCCGCCAATGCCTTGATATCGCCACCGGTTGAGTCGCCGACACCATCGGTCATCACCAGCAGGTCATTCTCAAATGTCAGCGTAACCAGGCGCCTCACAGGTTCGCCGCCGCGGCGGCTCAGCATGGAAATATAGTCCCAGCGATCCTGGTGGAACGGGTCGTGGATAGCGGGCGTTCCCAGCAGGTAGGCGACCTGCTTCTTGGTCATACCCAGTTCCAGTTGGTCCAGGTCCTCTTGTTCGTGGGCATTGCCTTGCTGAACATTTTGTTTGTATATTAGTTTGCAGCCTGAGCTAACAACGAGAACAGTTAGCAGGGCAATCAACAAGTTCCTGGTCATTTGGTTCCTTCAGCGGTTGCTGATACTTAAGATCGAGGCGGTGAATGATACAATAGTACACCGTCCTGAAGAACAGGCCAGGTCAATTTTTTTAATCACGGGAAAATAATGGTGAATAGCGGAAATCTTCGTAAAGTCGGTTTGAAAGTCACACAGCCAAGGAAGCGGATACTCGAATTACTTGAAGAAGCAGGCAATAAACACCTGACGGCCGACGATATTTATCGTGTTCTGATGAGTGCGGGCGAGGATGTCGGCCTGGCAACGGTCTACAGGGTGCTCAACCAGTTCGAGGCAGCCGGCCTGGTGGTCAAACATAACTTCGAGGGCGGTCAGGCTTTTTATGAGCTGGATTCCGGCGATCACCATGACCACATGGTTTGTGTCAAAACCGGCGCGGTCACCGAGTTTTCCAATGCGGAAATCGAGCGCTTGCAAGCGGAGATTGCCGCCGAACACGGTTTTGAAATCGTAGATCACAGCCTGGTCATCTACGTTCGGCCGAAAGACTCCTGAATCCAGAAGGATTGATTGCCCGGTCGCCTGCAGGTATTACGCGGCGGTGCTGGCTGCGTTGAGCAATTCGCGCGCGTGGGCGCGACTTTGCTTCGATATCGTTCCACTCAACATGCGTGCTATCTCGTCTACCCGTGCTTGATCGTCGAGCGGGCGGGTGTTGATGAAGGTCTCTCCGCCGTTGGTGGTCTTTTGCACCTCCAACTGGTGTGTGGCGCATACCGCAACCTGGGCAAGGTGGGTAACGCAGAGTGCTTGTCCTTTGCCCTGAAACCTCTGACCGGACAGGCGTTTCAACAAACGCCCCACCGCGTTGGCAGTTTCGCCACCGATCCCTGCATCAACCTCATCAAATATCTGCGTAACGGTCTCGGCGCCACCTGTAGCTGCTACCTTGATAGCCAGGCTGATTCGCGACAGCTCTCCGCCCGAGGCTATCTTGTGCAGCGGACCGGGCGGTAAACCGGGATTGGCGCTGATCTTGATTTCCAGGCTGTCATCTCCGCGGACCGTCGGGGCCGACTCCGGATCGAAATTAACCGACAGTTCGAAAGTGCCGCCGGCCATGCCCAGCTCAGCCATGTATTCAATGACCTGTCCTGACAGGCCAGCAGCGTGTTTTTTGCGTTGAGAATGCAGTTGACGGGCCGCTGTTCGATAAATTCCGAGCTGCTCGTCCAGGCGCGACGCTAAAACGCTGCGGCGTTGCTCTGAACTTCCGGCCCGTTCGATGCGGCCTGCCAGCGATTCCATGACATCACCCAGCTCCTCCATCCGCACGCGGTGTTTGCGCGCAAGGTCATGCAGCTGCCCGAGCGTGTTGGCAAGTTCCTCGAAGCGGGCGGGGTTCAGATCGACGCGGTCGCGCGCAGCGCGCAGTGCACCGAGGGCTTCCACGCAGTTGACGCTGGCCTCCTGCAACATCTGGCAGGCCTCACTGATGTCCTTGTCCAGTGGGATAAACTGCTGCAATTGTCCCAACGTCACGTTGAGTCCGGCGTTGATGCCCGCATCGTCGACGGCTGATTCCGGTTCCAGTAACTCGATGGAATGGCTCACTGCATCCAGCAGGGCGCCGCCGGCCGCCAGGCGGTCGTGTTCGGTCTGCAAGCTGTCGATGGCCTGGGTGGACAGGTCATGCTGTTGCAATTCTTCCAGTTGGAAGTTGAGAAACTCCAGTTCGCTTACTGACACGGCAGTTTCACGATCGAGCCGCCGCAGTTCATCAGCAGTGTCCCGCCAAGCCAGGAAAGCGGTGCGGACATCGGCCATTTCACTTTCATAGCCGCCGCACCCATCCAGCAACCTGAACTGCTCGGCTTTTTTTGTCAGTCGCAGATGCTCATTCTGACCATGAATCTCAACCAGCAAGTCACCCAGTGATTGCATTTGTGCAACGGTCACAGGTGAGCCGTTGACGAAGGCCCGCGAACGCCCGTTTGCGTTGATGGTTCGGCGCAACAGGCAACTGTCATCTGCAGCCAGGTCAAATTCTTCCAGCCATTTCCGCGCCTCGGGATTGTCCTGCACTGAAAACTCGGCGGCCAATTCAGCCCTGTCTGCTCCCGGCCTCACCCAGCCGGCGTCGGAACGTTCACCCAGTAACAGCCCGAGGGCATCAACCAGGATGGATTTTCCCGCACCGGTTTCACCTGTAATGGCCGTAAACCCTTCGCCTATTTCGAGGTCAAGTGCCGGCACGATGGCAAAGTTGCGGATGTGAAGGTGGTTGAGCATTAGCAGCAGCGTCTCAATTTACAGCCTGCTAGTATCGCTGCTTGAATCGCCGTTGCCAATCCCCATATCAGGGCGTGAAAGAATGTGATGGATGACCAGATCCCGCAAGCCAGGAGCAAACAGCAATGACAGCACAAAAAAATAACCAGGAGCACGAGTCCGAAAGCAACGAGGAAGAGGTACTCGCGGATTCGGCTGAGGAAGCAGGGGCCGATGCAGAAGCCGGCGGTGATACGGCAAGTGAAAGCCCGGAAACAACATTGGAATCAGAGTTAGAAGCGGCACGCCTCGAAGCTGCCGAGGCCAGGCAGGACATGTTGCGCATGCACGCGGATATGGAAAACCTGCGCAAGCGCCTGGTTCGTGAGCATGAAAAATCGCGTCGGCGGACGCTGGAACGTTTTATGAACGACCTGTTACCGGTCCGCGACAGCCTGGAACGCGGTCTCGAAGCAGCGGAAGATCCGGCAGCCACGGTAGAGGCCTTGAAAGAAGGCAAGCAGCTGATCATGAAAATGCTGACCAAGGCCATGGGAGATCATGGTCTGGAGACCATCGATCCGCTCAACGAACCATTCAATCCGGAGAAGCATGAAGCAATGACCATGCTGCCCTCGGATCAGCATGATGAGAATACCGTAATTGATGTGCTCGAAAAGGGCTACCAGTTGCACGACCGCCTGATCAGGCCGGCAAAAGTGGTGGTGTCGAGGAAGCCTTAAGCGTTGAAAAGAAAGAGCGCGACCCCATGTTTGAAGCATCAAATTTTGTTGTTTATTTTTGGAGAGTTTAAATGGGTAAAATCATAGGAATTGACCTGGGTACCACCAATAGCTGCGTTGCGGTTATGGAAGGTGGCGAGCCGAGGGTCATAGAAAACGCAGAGGGCGATCGTACGACGCCGTCCATCGTGGCATTTACCAAAGATGGTGAAGTACTGGTGGGGCAATCTGCCAAGCGCCAGGCGGTTACCAATCCGAGCAACACCCTGTTTGCCATCAAGCGCCTGATCGGGCGCAAGTATGACGAAGATGTGGTTCAGAAAGATATCGATCTCGTGCCATACAAAATTGTCAAGGCAGAGAACGGTGACGCATGGGTTGAAGCCGGCGGCAAGAAAATGGCCGCTCCGGAAGTTTCAGCCCGTGTGCTGATGAAAATGAAGAAGACCGCCGAAGACTACCTGGGTGAGAAAGTCACCGAGGCGGTCATCACGGTGCCCGCATACTTCAACAACCACCAGCGCCAGGCTACTGAAGACGCCGGCAAGATTGCAGGCCTGAAGGTACGCCGTGTAATCTCCGAGCCAACGGCTGCTGCACTGGCCTTTGGTGTGGACAAGAAGGGCGGTGAACGCAAGGTTGCAGTGTATGACCTCGGTGGTGGTACTTTCGACGTCTCGATCATTGAGATCGCAGACGTGGACGGTGAACACCAGATCGAGGTTCTGTCTACCTCGGGTGACACCTTCCTCGGTGGTGAGGATTTTGACAAGCGTGTTATCGACTACCTGGTGTCCGAGTTCAAAAAGGACCAGGGTGTTGACCTGCGTAACGATCCCCTGGCCCTGCAGCGCCTCAAGGAAGGTGCGGAACGCGCCAAGATCGAGCTGTCTACGACGGAACAGACCGAGATCAACCTGCCGTACATCACTGCCGATGCAAGTGGTCCGAAGCACCTGAATATCAAGCTGACCCGCGCCAAGTTGGAGTCACTGGTAGAAGACCTGGTCAAGAAGACTATCGGTCCCTGCCGCATAGCGCTGGACGATGCCGGTTTGAAAGTCGGCGACATCGCGGACGTCATCCTGGTAGGCGGTCAGACCCGCATGCCCATGGTGCAGAAAGCCGTCACGGAGTTCTTTGGCCAGGAACCACGCAGGGATGTGAACCCTGATGAAGCGGTAGCCCTCGGCGCTGCGGTACAGGGCGGCGTTCTGTCCGGTGAGGTCAAGGACGTGCTGTTACTGGATGTCACACCGTTGTCCCTCGGTATCGAGACCATGGGCGGCGTGATGACCAAGCTGATTGAGAAGAACACCACGATTCCGACCAAGGCTTCGCAGATTTTCTCGACGGCGGAGGACAACCAGACCGCGGTAACCGTGCACGTGCTGCAGGGTGAACGTGAAATTGCCAGCGCCAATAAGTCTTTGGCGCGTTTTGACCTGGCGGGTATCGCTCCGGCGCCTCGTGGTATGCCCCAGATCGAGGTGACCTTTGACATTGACGCCAATGCGATTATGCATGTGAGTGCCAAGGACAACGCGACGGGTAAAGAGCAGAAGATTGAAATCAAGGCGGGTTCCGGTTTGAGTGATGCCGAGATCGAAGAAATGGTTCACGATGCCGAGGCGCATGCCGAGGAAGATCGCAAGTTCCATGAAACGGTCACTGCGCGGAACAGCGCGGACGCCATGGTACACGCGACCCGTTCCAGCCTGAAGGAAATGGGCGAGAAACTCGGTGAGGACGATCGCAAGAAGATTGAAGCTGCGATTGAAGACGTCGAGGAAGCCATGAAGTCCGACGACAAGGATTCGATCGAAGCCGCAACCAACAAGCTGACCGAGGCCGCGCAGGTGATATACCAGCAAGCCGCGGCCGCTGCTGAAGCCGAAGCCGCCGGTGCGCAAGACCCCGGTGCATCTGCTGAAGCGGCAAGCGATGATGTGGTTGACGCCGAGTTCGAAGAAGTCGACGACAACAAGGGCGAGAACAAGTAACCAGCCCAATAAGCCATGAGAAAAACCCGGCATCCGCCGGGTTTTTTTTGCTTAAAGCCTGGGTGCTTGAAAACCCTGTCATCCCCGCGCAGGCGGGGAACTCCTAAAGCATCCATGATTCCAAATACCGGTAATCTACCTCGTTTTCG
>Ga0316201_10003491_pt1 | contig 11596 bp, 10 predicted proteins | sample CS6wburrow_MG_FD_204516 | JGI IMG/M metagenome (GOLD analysis project Ga0316201, IMG submission 204516) | Coastal sediment microbial communities from Delaware Bay, Delaware, United States - CS-6 worm burrow | ecosystem: Environmental > Aquatic > Marine > Coastal > Sediment | place: USA... | reverse complement strand
GGAAGCCTTGCGCAAGGCCGGTATTTCCACCGCGCAGTCAACGCGTGCATCCACCCCGCAGGACGCCCGCGATTTCGCCGCAGCGGTCGGCTACCCGCTGATCGTCAAACCGCCGGCCGGGGCCGGTGCATCGGGCACCTATAAAGTTCGTGATGACGACAGGCTGGAAAGCGTGATCAACGAGTCAGGACTCGCGGACGGCCATGCCGTGGCGATCGAGGAGTTCATCGAAGGGCATGAAGGCTACATCGATACGCTGACGATCGACGGCAAGGTCCGGCACGAGTTCATCACGCACTATTATCCGAATGTCCTCGAAGCCATGCGCGAGCGCTGGATCTCGCCACAGATGGTAACGACGAACCGCATCGACGCACCGGGATACGCCGAGGTGCGCAAAATGACGCGCGACGTCATTCGCATCCTGGAAATCGGTACGTCAGCGACGCACATGGAGTGGTTTTTCGGTCCGAAAGGCCTCAAGTTTTCCGAGATCGGCTGCCGCCCGCCCGGCGTCGGCCAGTGGGATGTGTACAACGCCGCGAACGAATTCGATCTCTATTTCGAGTGGGCCTCGGCGATCGTGAACGGCGATACGCACACGCGTCCCTCGCGTCGCTATGCCGCGGGCATGATCGCGCTCAGACCCGACCGCGATGGCCACATCACGGGCTATTCGGGAGCCAACCGCATTCACGAGCGCTACGGCGACTGTATTGTTGCGGCTCACCTTCCGGATCCGGGCACGCCGACGCAGGCGGTCGAGGCGGGCTACATGGCGAACGCCTGGCTGCGCGTGCGTCATCCGGACTACGATCATTTGCGCGGCATCCTCGACGATATCGGCCAGACGCTGAAGGTGCACGCCGGATGAACGGCACGGAATCAGAGGCCGGGCAGTTCAAGGACCTGCAGCGGCAGCTGAAAAAAGTCTGGCACGAATTTCAGGAAGATCCTCTATACGCACACACGTCGGTCATCGTGCCTTCGATGACCGTGAACCAGGAGGAGCTTTCGAAAGTAACCGGCGCCGCGTTTTATGAAGAGCGGCTGATGTTCGCACTGATCCGCTTGCGAAACCCGAATGCGCGACTGATCTATGTCACGAGCCAGCCGGTGCATCCGGACATTGTGGACTACTACCTGCAGCTGCTTGACAGCGTCTCGGCCAGTCACGCACGCAGGCGCCTGCACATGCTGTGCGTATTTGACGCCAGCCCGCGCCCGCTGTCGGAAAAAATTCTTGAGCGGCCGCACCTGCTGAAGCGCCTGCGCAAAATCATTGGCAATACGGATCGCGCCTACCTGACCTGCTACAACTCTACCGTGCTCGAGCGGCAGCTCGCGCTGAGTCTCGGCATCCCGTTAAATGGTCTGGACCCTGAGCTGCTCAACTTTGGCACAAAGTCCGGCAACCGCAAGGTCTTTGCAGAAGCGGGCGTCGATTATCCGGCCGGTTTCGAGGACCTGCGCAACGTCGACGATATCGTGCGTTCCTTGCTGGCGCTCCGCGAGCAGCGCCCGGGCCTCAAACGCGCCGTTATAAAGATCAATGAAGGATTTGGCGGTGAAGGCAACGCCGTCTTCACCTATCCGGAGGGAACCGTTGATGACAGCAGCGTGCGGCAGGCACTGCAAAAACTTTCGTGGCTGTCGGGCGTAGAAACCTACAGCAACTTCCTGCGCAAGTTCGATGAAATGGGTGGTATTGTCGAGGAACTCATCGTCGCAACGGAGACGCGTTCACCGAGCGTGCAGATGCGCATTCTTCCTGACGGCAGCACCCACCTCGTCTCGAGCCATGAACAGGTGCTCGGCGGATCGACAGGACAAGCCTATCTCGGCTGTCGTTTTCCGGCCGACGACGATTATCGCAACACCTTGTTGGATCATGCCAAGAAAATCGGCAAAGTCCTGAGCGAGCACGGCATCCTCGGACGTTTCGGCATCGATTTTTTCGCGTCGCGCGACAACGGTCGCTGGGCCACGCATGCCATCGAGATCAACCTGCGCATGGGCGGCACGACTCCGCCATTTCATGCACTTGAATTTCTCACGGGCGGCGAGTTAAACGACGACAACGGACTGTTCGTGGCGCCGAACGGCCAGGCGAAGTTCTACACTGCGACCGATAACCTGAAGTCGCCTGCTTACCGCGGGCTGCTACCCGAAGACCTGTTCGAGATCATCTGGCAGCACGGCATCGGCTTCCGGCATGCGACCGGCACGGGTGTGCTGTTTTATATGATTGGCGCCTTGTCTCAGTACGGCAAGCTCGGCGTGACCTGCATAGGCAACAGCCCCGAAGAAGCGCAGCAGCTGTTCAAGCGGACCGTCAAGATACTCGATGAGAGCACGGCGGGGAAAAAACAAGGCATGATCGCGCCGATGTCCGACCGCTACTTCGCAATGGAGTAGCGCCTCCGGCTCGATTCAAAACCACTTTCGGCTGCGAAAAAATATAACCATACCGATCGCAATAGCGATCATTACGATCCAGACAAACAGGTAACCCAGGGGCTGGCCCAGCTCCGGCATGCTGAGCGGCCCGGCGCCGCGATCGAAGTTCATTCCGTAGACGCCCACGATGAAAGTCAGCGGAATGAAGATGGTTGCAATGACCGTCAGTACGCGCATCACGTCGTTCATGCGGTTGCTGACGCTCGACAAATAGATCTCCAGCAGGCTGCCCGCCATGTCACGATATGTTTCGAGCAGGTCTATGATCTGTATGGTGTGATCGTAGCAGTCGCGCAAATACAGGTGCGTGTCTTTCTGAATTATTTCGTTGTCGTCCCTGATCAGTGAGTTGATCACCTCTCGCTGTGGCCAGAGGTTACGCCGCAGCAGGATGAGCTCGCGCCTGATAAGGTGAATCTGCGCCAGTGAATCGCGATCGGCAGACTCCAGCACCTGCTCCTCGAGCTCTTCCAGCTGCAGACCAAATGACTCCAGCAACGGGAAGGCCTGGTCTATGACTGCATCCAGAAGGCCGTACATGAGGTAGTCCGCACCGCGCGTGCGCATACGACCGCCGACCGCCTGTAGCCGCTTCACGATGGGCTCGAAAGGCTTGAAATCAGCTTCACAAAAGCTGATGACGTAGTTAGTGCCAACAAACAGGCTGACCTGGTGTACTTCAACAAGGCCATCGACCAACATTGGAAGGCTCATGACAACGAAGAGCTGGCCGGGGAAAGGCTCGACCTTGGGTCGCTGACCGATGTTAAGCACGTCTTCGAGTGCCAGTGAATGCAAACTGAAGGACGCGCCGAGCTCACGCAATGCGGCTTCTGTCGGCTGGCCCTCTACATGCACCCACGTAACCGTATCGCGCTGCAGATAGGACTCACATTTTTCTACCGACGTATCGTCAAGGATGGAAACCTCCCTGGCGTCGTAGTCGATGAGCCGGATTCGCAAAGGCGCCGCATCGGCTGACCGCGCTTTCGTCAGCGTCCCTGGCGCTGTGCCGGCAGGATGATACTGTTTGTTAAATAAAGCCATGGCGGCTGTCCTTTACGCTCGGCTGCAGTGACTGAGGTGCAGTGTTTTTACATTTGCCGGATTGCGGCCGTCATGCTATCAGGGGCCACCGTAGCTATACAAACCAGTTCATTGCGACGACGGCGGACGTGACACAAGACACTCTTCATATCTCTGATCGGCAGATGGCTGAATTCCTGTCAAGACATCGGCTGCCCGCTGAGTTTCGGGGCATTACGGAGCAGCACTATCTACCGCTTGCAAAACGACTGCCGCAGATGCGCGATGGAAAGCTTCAGCTGCTGCTCGGCGTCAACGGCGCCCAGGGAACGGGCAAATCGACGCTCGCGGATTTTCTCCGGCTTGCGACAGAATCGATGTTCGGCTGGAACGTCGCCGTGCTGTCGATCGACGACTTCTACTTCACCCTGGCCGAGCGCAAGATGCTTGCCGCGAAAATACACCCGCTCCTCGCAACCCGTGGAGTGCCGGGTACGCATGACACCGACATGCTTGCCCGCTGCCTCGAACGGCTGCAGCAGCTGGGCGAAAATGAGCGCATGGCACTGCCGCGATTCGACAAGGCTGTCGATGATCGTGCTGACGAATCGCGATGGCCCGTCGTCAAAGGCCCGATCGACCTCCTTATTCTCGAAGGCTGGTGTGTTGGCACACAGGCGCAGTCCGAAGCCGAACTGCAGCAGCCGGTAAACGCCCTGGAACGCGATGAAGACCCGGACGGCGCCTGGCGTCAGTATGTCAACGACCAGCTAAGAGCGAAATACGAGCCCATTTTCAGGGAGCTCGATGCGCTGATATTCATCGGCGCGCCGAATTTCGACGCAATTCTCCGTTGGCGGATGGAACAGGAAGAAAAGCTCGCCGCGGCCTCTCCCTCGGGTTCATCGGGACTGATGAATAAACAGCAAATCACGCGATTCATACAATTCTATGAACGATTGACAAGGGTAAACCTGGCGACGCTTCCGAACACGGCGGATTGCGTTTTCAGGCTGGATGACTCGCACGCGATAGTTTCGTGACGTGCACAGCCAGGTTGCGTCGTACAATGGGGCCCTCTGTTTTCGACGAAAAGGTGACTCGATGAACCTGCAAAAATCAATTGCTGCGCTTGCTTGCGTTGTTTTATCAGCGCTGGCACTGGCGAACCCAGCCCCTGAGCCCGACTTGAAAAAAATCATGCAGGACTTGCGCAATAACACCGTGTCAATGCTTGACGGTCTCCTGACGGACGACTTTGACGCCGTTGCTGTTGCTGCCAACGAAATTGCCCATCATCCCGCCATACCGGGTGCGCAGGTGCAGCTGGTTGCCCGTGAGCTGGGCGCGGAAATGCCGGCGTTCAAACAGTTCGATCAGCAGGTGCACGACTTGTCCCTGTCGATACTGGCCGCGGCGAAAGAGCAGGATCGCGCTCGCGCAGTTGCCGACTATCAGCACATGCTCAGCGGCTGCCTGGCCTGCCATGCGACTTACAAGCAGCGCGTGTCAAAGGTTTTAAGTGCCGGCGATAGCGCAACGAAAAGCGACGATCCGTTGTGACAAGAGCGCTCACAGAAAGCGCATGAATATTGTCGCGATGCCCAGGAACGAGAAGAAGCCCGCAACGTCGGTCACGGTCGTGAGCAAGATGGATGAAGACGTGGCGGGATCCTGACCGAGACGCGTCAGCATGATGGGAATGACCGCACCCGCGAAGCCGGCCGCGATCATTGCCAGGACCATCGAGGCCGCGATGACTCCAACCAGCGCGACAGAGCCGCTCCAGAAATAGACGCCCAGGCCGCAGGTGATGGCAATGCCGACGCCATTCATGAAGCCGGCCAGCACTTCCTTGCGCATGACGCGCAGCCACTGTTTGACCGTGATCTCTCGCAGAGCGAGACCGCGCATGGTTACGGCCAGCGCCTGTGCACCGGCGTTGCCGGACTGTCCCGCGACGACCGGTAGTAGAACCGCCAGCGCCGTGACCTGTGCGATCGTGCTTTCGAATATGCCAACGACGGCCGCCGCAAGAAATGCCGTCAGCAGGTTGACCTGCAGCCACGGCATCCGTTTCTTCACGGTGAATATCGGGCTCGATAACGCCCGCTCGTCCTTGCTCGCACCAACCATCGTCTGCATGTCGACCGACGCCTGCTGCTGCATGGTCTTCGCGAGCCGATCATGGGTCACGGCACCGAGGAACACGCCGTCCAGGTCGACGACCGGGATGTCGAGTACCTTGTGAGTTTCAAACGCCGCCGTAATTTCCTCCAGCGGATCCACGGGGCGCAAAGCAACGCTCAAAGGCTCTTCCAGTTCGCCCAGCGTCGTATGCGGGAACGCCAGGGCCAGCTGTTGCAAGGCCACCTTGCCGATGAGCTTGTGTTCGTTGTCGACAAGAAACAGGCTCCGTGCCGTTTTCATTTTCTGCTTGCGCAGCTGTTTCAAGACCTGTTCGACAGTCATCGTTCGTCGGTAGGTGGCGACGCCGACGTCCATCAGTCGACCCGCGGTATTCGGCGGGAACGACATCATTAACTCGAGGTCCTCGCGTATCATTGGTTCGAGACGCGCAATGCGCTGCTCGCGCTCCTCCTCCGACATGCACCCAAGGATGCGCACGGCCTGCGGCGGCGGCAGTTCCTCCAGCAGTCGGTCCGTGAGCGAGTCCGGCATTTCCCGCATCAGCATTGCCGCCCGGTCCGGCAGCAAACGGCGCCAGACAGGCGTAAGAATTTTCGCCGGCTGTCGGGCCGCAGCCTCCGCCGCACTGCGGATACTGATTGATTCAATTTCGCGCGCCGCATCGAGAGGGAACTCGACGAAAAACTGTCGGTTCATGGCGTCGGCAACGCGCAGCAGGTCAACGCTCATCGAGATCTCCCGGGACAGGCGCGCTGGCCGACACAGGGGTCAGTAGATCAGCCAGGCCTGTCGCACTCGCCGCCAGCGCATCGATCATTGACTCAGCCAGCGACGGTGCGACGGACTCGCCGTCTCTATGCTCGAGCAGATGAGCGCGCGACAGCATCTTTCGCGACAGGGTTCCGATGACTTCACCACGTCGGGAAATGACCGGCAGCTGGTTGTAATCGTCCCACGCCTCCAGGCTCGCAACAGCGTCGAGTCGTGCGTGTGCGGACAGCGTAACGCACGACGTATCGAGCTGGTCGGCGAGTGGAATGTGCGTCGGTCGCCGCAGCAACCTGGTCACAGTTACCGCGCCGACGAGCCGGTGCTTGTCGTTGACGACCAGGACGATGTCGACGTGATCGCGCTCCATCTGCTTGATGAGTTCGAGCGCATCCGACGTTTTATCGTTTTCCGATAGCGTTGCAATCGCGGTAGTCATATGCGCGCCAACGGAATCCATCGGAAAGGCCAGTGACATTTCGAAATCGCGCCGCAGTCGGCGCGGCAGTTCTTCGAGCAACTGGCTTCGCCCGGCCGGATCGATCTGGCGCAGGATCGCCGACGCTTCCGCAAAACCAAGATCACGAACGAGCGCGGCGGCCGGCGTTACGCCCATTTTCTGAACCAGCTCAGACGCAGGGCGCGAATTCATGTGGGCAACCGCGTCAACCGCAAACCGGGTCGGAATCGACTCCAGGAATGCCGCGGCAACAGCCGGCCGCATGGCGGCCAACACGCGGCCCGCGGATGCCGGACGCTTCCTAATGAACGCAATGGTCAGGTCGGATGTATCAGGCATCGTCTGCGTCGCGCCCGCTTTCCGGCGTCAGAATCGTGACGGGTAGTTCGTCAATGAGCCTGCCCGGCAGCAGGATCTTGCCCTCGTCGTTGGTGAGCGCGATCTGCGTCGGCGTTATCTCGAGTATTTCACCTTCGATGTCATCGACGCGGATGCGCACTCCGGGACTCAGCTGTCGGCGGGCGGAGCGCATGCCGATCAGGTTGCTTACATGGCTGCGCGCACCAAGGGCAAAAGCGACTGCCAGGCCGATCAGCAGCGCGGCAACGCTGACAACAGACAGCGCAACCAGCAGGGCAACGTCGATACCGACCTGGTCGAGCGCGACGATCAGCGCCGTGGACATGACCAGGCCCTGCGTAACTCGTCCAAGCAACAGGCGTTGTCGGGAACCACCCGGCGTTGCCTGCGGGGCTACCCGTTCGCGAAGATATACGCTCAGGAAAAAGCCGACCACTACGATAGCGATTCCGGCGACCAGGTTCGGCAGGTGCACCGTGATTCGGTCGAGCCACTCCGCGACCGCCGTCATTCCGGCGATACCCGCGGCAATTGTCACGGTGATCAGGATGATCACCCAGAATACGATCTCGCCCAGAAGGGTTGTTACGAGCGTCGATACACGCGCCTCGGCCAGGAAGCCACTCGGGAACGCGCGCTCAAGAAAACTGTTGGACGCCTCCGCCAGTTTCCTGACGGCGTGCCTGACGAGGCGGGCAACGATCCAGCCAAACACAAGCAGCAGGATTGCAGCCAACAGGCTCGGAACATAGTCGGCGCCAACCCTGATTTGATCCCAGACCGCGTCGAGGTAAGGGCCGAACCAGGAGCTATTGGATTCCATGGCGAAAGCATAGCGCGACAACCCATCGAGAACCAGATTGTTGATCGCTACTGCCGTTGGGCAGGGCTATCGTTTTCCCTGCTATCGAACGCCCGGCCCAGCCGCGTGCCAACCCAGGCCCAGGTTGCAGCGATGGCAGAGCCGACCAGGGCGACGGCGGCAAGCCCGAGACCGACCTTGTCCGTCAGTATCGCAAACAGCGATCCGCTCATTGCATCACCACCGCGGTAAACGACGATATCGATCACCGGCTTGGTCTTGAACCGATCTTCCTTACTGACATGGGTATACAACATCTCACGGGCCGGCCGCGTCAGGCCATAGTTGCCGCCGCGCCGTATAACCTGCAAAGCGAGCAACACCGTCAGCACCGGCGCAAACGCAAGGATCAGCATGCCGATGCAAACCAGCACCGGCATCAGCGCAAGCCCCACCGGCATGCCCAGCTTGTCGACAATCCGGCCCGTAACAAAAAACGCCAGGCCAAACGTCAATAGATTCACGATCCAGTCGATACCTCCCAGGATCTGGGTGCGCTCTGCCCGCGTGAAATCGGCGAGCAGGTTCTTTTGCTCAAAGTAGACGAAGGAGCCGATGAACACATACAACAATATGAATGCGCCGATGCCGAGCAGGTACGGATTGGCAACAAACGACTTGAACCCGTGCCACCAGTTGCCACCCATCACGGCGCTGCTTGTATCCGCAGCAAGATCCTCGTTCCCGAGCTCCATGCTTTTCAGGCGGTACAGGTAAAATACGAGCGGTATGACGAGCAGCAGGCCGGCGGATGCAATCAGCAGAAGATTATCCGTGCCCAACGTGCCCGCGAACAGGGTCGGTATGGCCGGGCCGATCAGCGCGCCGGCACTTGCGCCGGCACCAATGATTCCGAACAGCCGTTTGGCCTGACCTTTGTTGAAGGTATCGGCCATGAATGTCCAGAAAACGGACACATGGAACAAGGCAAAAACGCTGACCCAAAGATAAAACGCCTTGTCGATGAGTACGCGATCCGACAGCGACGCGACGCCAAAATAGAAGCTGACAAAGGTCACGGCAAAAAAACCGTACACCGTCGGTATGATACTTTTGAGCCTGATCCGCGATACCGCAAAACCGTACACGGCGACGATGCCGGCGCTGACAAGGAAGTTGATGTTCCACAGGAAGCTGACTTCCGTGTCCGTCCAGTCGCTGGCCATCGCATCGCGAACCGGCCTCAGGATGTAGTACGACGCCATCAGGATGAAAATAAACAGTGTTGAAACAAACGTCGCCTTGAGCTCATTCGCCTCGACGCCCGAAAGCGCTTTGGCGAGTCTCGCCCCAAAACCACCGCCCTTGTCTTCATTCATCGGCTTGTAGCCTGTTGTTTTCTTATGCGGATAGGCTAGTATACCGCCGCTTTGCCCGCAGGAACGTCCGCTATCTTTTCATCGGCCATCAAGCTGTTTTTCGCACTGGTTGTTGTCTTCGCAATTGCCATTGGCGTGCTGTGGCTGCGCTCCTATCTGCCGGCCGATATGGAAGCTGCCCGCATTGATTGTCCGTCAGATACGCCGGCATGGAACGCTGAATCACCGCTGAAAGTCATGACGTATAACGTGCAGTACATGGCCAGCAAGAACTACATCTTTTTCTATGACGTTGACGTTAATGACCAGGCGCGACTTGATGCCGTCGAAAAAGCCGGCAAGACCATTGCCAGCCGGCCAACCGCAGAACATGTCTTCTGGGCGCTGGACAAGATTGCCGACGTAATAAAGAAGGAGAATCCCGACGTCGTCCTGCTACAGGAAATCAATGGCAAAGAGGACAGCCGAACGTACTACACCGATCAGGCTGATGAACTCCTGAAGAGGCTTCCCGACGATCTTTACCCCTGCCAATCCGAAGCGCCCTACTGGAAAGCCGAGTTCATTTTTCACCCGGCAGTACTGGGTCCGGTCGACATGAAGCTGTTGACGTTATCGAAATACCGCATTACCAAATCGGTGCGCCACCAGTTACCGAGGATGTTGAGGAATTTTCTCGTTACGCCGTTTCATTTCCAGCGTGCATTGCTCGAGTCCCACATCGCCACGGCCAGCAATGACAGGGTAGCGCTGATCAATACGCACTTCGAGGCGTGGGGTGCCGGCACCGGCATCATGGGCCGACAGATTGCCAGGACGCAAGAGCTGCTGCAGTCACTGGACAGTGCAAACATTCCCTGGGTAATGGGTGGCGACCTCAACCTACTGCCGCCGGATAACGATCTTCAGAGGAAAAAAATCCTCGCGGCCGGCACGGGCAATTATGATGAGAAACCGCAAATTGCACTGCTGTACGAAAGGTATCGCGGTATCCCTGCTTTGCAGCATCTGAACTCGAACGACGCGCAGGCCTGGTATACGCACTTCCCCAATGATCCGACGGTCGCCGGACCCGATCGCACCATCGACTACCTGTTCTACAGCGACCAGTGGTCGTTAAACGATGCTTACATCCGGCAGGAAGATACGCTGGATCTTTCCGACCATCTTCCGGTCATTGGTGTCTATTCTTTATAGCTTGCGAAGCGCCTCGATCCGCTCCGGGATCGGCGGATGGCTCATGAACAAGCGAGACATCTTCTTCTTGGCGCCCCCCGAGATACCGAACGCCTGCAGCGCTTCGGGCAATTCGCCTGGCCTGCCTCGCTCGAGTCGCGCCAGCGCGTTGATCATGGGTTCACGACCGTTAAGCTGTGCAGAACCCGCATCGGCCCGGAATTCACGGAAACGCGATACCCACATCACGATCATGCTCGCGAGAATGCCGAGCAATATCTGCGACACAATCACGGCAACAAAGTAACCGATACCGTAGCCCCGGTCGTTTTTCAGGATCACGCGATCGACGAAGTGGCCAACGACGCGCGAGAGGAAAATGACGAACGTGTTAACCACGCCCTGAATCAGCGTCAAGGTGACCATGTCACCGTTGGCGACATGGGAAATTTCATGGGCAAGGACCGCTTCAACCTCTTCCTTGGGCATGCTGTTCAGGAGACCCGTGCTGACCGCAACGAGTGCCGCATTGCGACGTGCACCGGTCGCGAACGCGTTCATGTCCGGAGCATCGTAGATCGCGACCTCCGGCATTTCGATGCCTGCCTGGCGCGCCTGGCGCTCGACCGTGTTGAGTAGCCAGGATTCCGCCGCGTTGGACGGCTGCTTGATGACGCGCGCGCCCGTGCTGCGCTTGGCCATCCATTTCGAGATGGCGAGCGAGATGAACGAGCCGCCGAAACCGATGACCAGCGACAGGATCAGCAGGGACTGGTAATTGATGCCGACGTTGCGTTCGTCGAGGATGCTGTCGACCCCGAGCAGCCGCAGCACGATGCTGAGCACCAGTATGACGGCGAGGTTGGTCGCCAGGAACAGCGCTACACGCTTAAACATCGTCGGATCTCCGAATTATATTGAGGTAGGATTCTGAGTCCTTTTGAGCCGATTTCAAGGCCCTGAGTTCCCGGGCCGGCCTCAAAGCACGCGCCCAAGGTCCTCGCAAAGGTCTTT
>Ga0316201_10003489_pt1 | contig 11597 bp, 9 predicted proteins | sample CS6wburrow_MG_FD_204516 | JGI IMG/M metagenome (GOLD analysis project Ga0316201, IMG submission 204516) | Coastal sediment microbial communities from Delaware Bay, Delaware, United States - CS-6 worm burrow | ecosystem: Environmental > Aquatic > Marine > Coastal > Sediment | place: USA: Delaware... | reverse complement strand
GCTTAATTCAACATTTACTCCTTCTGGGGCCATATCCTCATGGAAAATACCTGAAAAATCTCCTACTAGCTTCGCATTGTCTTTATCGATCTTGTCAATTTGGATATAACCCCCACAACGAAAAAACTGATATGCCCATTTTGTTAAAGACAATTTTAGTATTTTAATAAAATGAATGCAACTATAAAATTCAGTTTTCGACACATTTTACTTTATGCTATTTTATGCCTACTATCATTTATATCTTGTGAGCAAAATTCTCCTGAAACTGTTGAGATCAAGGGTGTTTATGGCAATCCAAAACCTTTCTGGGATAAAGGATTCAATCTCAATGATCTTGGGATTAATGCTGTTTTTGTCCACAGCGGATCAATAAACCAGGATATGATCAACAGGGCCAGGTCCGAGGGATTACTGGTATTTGCTGAATTTGCCACCTTGAATGGTAAAAATTATGTAGCTATGCACCCCGAAGCCTGGGCAATTAATGAAAAAGGTGAAAAAGTACAAGCAGCAACCTGGTTTATGGGGGTATGCCCTACCGAACCCGGTTTCCGCCAGTATCGTTTTGGTCAGCTGCGCGATTTACTTTTGGAGTATGACCTGGATGGTGTTTGGATGGATTATGTGCATTGGCATGCCCAGTTTGAAGAACCTGAGCCCATCTTGCCCGAAACGTGTTTTTGTGACCATTGTCTTGATGATTTTTCAAAAGATTCCGGGATTGAAATACCTGACGGAACCATCCCAAAGAAGGCACTATGGATACTGGATAACCATAATAAAGAATGGCGGAACTGGCGATGCAAGGTGATTTATGATTGGACCTATGAAATAAAAAGCATCATCAGGGAAATTAGACCAGAGGCACTCCTTGGACTTTATCATTGTCCATGGAATGATCAGGAATTTAATGGCGCCAGACGTCGCATTCTGGGACTTGACTATGATCTATTAAAAGAAACTGTCGATGTATTTTCCCCTATGGTATACCATGCAAGAATGGGAAGGGAGCCCCATTGGGTCAAAGAGAATATACGCTGGTTTAGCAATCGACTAAATATCAGAAAGGATTCTTATCCAAAAGTATGGCCTATTGTTCAAGCATATAATGATCCAGGGACCATTTCAAATGAGGAATTTGAAACTGTACTGAAGGGTGGTCTGGCAGGGAAATCAAGTGGAGTGATGATGTTTACAACTTATGCTGTAGCTGAAGATGAAGGTAAAACAGAAGTGATGAAAAATGTGTATACCAAACCAATGGGAAAATCCGCTAACTAAATTATACAAATTCCATTAGGCAGTCGGCAGTCGGCAGTTGCAGTAGGCAGTTGACAGTATGCAGTAGCAGTGGGAAGTTGCAGTACCGAAAAGCCAAACCGGCAGGTAGGCACACACCAACTAGAAAATCCACGGGATACAAGCCAATCATATTGGCTCGTCTATGTTTAAAAGTATTCAGTTACTATACATTTATTATAAACTTTATTAGCTGTCTAATTAATTCTAACCAAGTTTATGAAAGACATTTTTTTGTTAAGGGTAATTATTCTTAACTAATTGGCAACTATTTTATTAACTTGTTTCATATTAGTTTTAACTATCTAGTCAATTGCTTAGAGTTTTCCCCATTTTTGAAAACATTAAAAAACACTTTAGATTGAAGATCGAGAACGACTCCTTTTTAAGTTTGGCATTGTGTTTTTTTGCGGTTGTTTTGTTGGCTGGCTGCAGTGGTGCGATAAATCAACCGGTAACAAAAGGGGTTTTAGATTTGACCCAATGGGATTTTGATAAAAGTGGCATCGCGACCTTAAATGGTGAATGGGAATTTTATTGGAACCAACTTTTAGAGCCCAAGGACTTTACCGACCATACATCACCCTCTTATATTGTGCTTCCTGGCGTTTGGAATGAACATGAAAAAAATGGAACTAAACTTTCGGGGCAAGGTTTTGCTACCTATAGGCTAATTATAAAAAACAGTCTGAAGGATGAAAAATTAGGGCTTCGCATTCCGTATCATTTTACAGCTTTTAGACTTTGGATTGATGATGAATTGGTCTCCGAAAATGGTGTCGTATCAGATTCAAAGCCAACCAGTAAGCCACAAACATTACCTGAATACATCTATTTTAAAGCTACAGGCAATGATATTGCAATTACACTTCAAGTCTCTAATTATCATTTCGATAAGGGAGGTGCGCCAGCACCTTACAAGTTTGGGGTAGAGCGACAAATTAAGGCGCTTCAGTCTCGGCAAGTGGCTTTAGATTTATTTTTGGCAGGCATATTGTTCATCATGGCGTTTCATCATTTAGGACTTTACTACCTAATGAAAAAGGAAGTCTATACCTTATATTTTAGTATCGTCTGTTTTTTGGTTATGTTTAGAACCATTGGTTTGGGAGAAACATTTTTGATAGAATTGTTCCCAGACTTCAACTTCGAAGCTTATACGCGATTTATTTTCATTGGATATTTTATAGGGCCACCTTTGTTTATTCTCTTTATTCAAAAGTTATTTCCATTAGATGCCAAAGTAATTTTCGGTAAAGTCTATATGCTTATTGGTGTGCTATTTGCAGGATCGTTGTTGTTTCCTGCGAGTGTCTCTACAAAAGTTCTGATGCCTTATGCACTAGTTTTGATCACCTCTTACATCTATCTCCTATACTTAGTTATAAAGGCATATGTGCGAAAAAGGGAAGGTTCTACGATAGCTTTAATTGGTATATTGGTCATCGTGGTGACGGTTTTTAATGATATTTTGTACGATAATAATGTCATCAACACAGGCTATTATTCGCCTTACGGGATGGTAATATTTATTTTTAGCCAGTCCTTTTTACTCTCGCTAAAATTTTCCAATTCCTTTAAAGCCATCAAGAAATTGTCATCAAAAATCAAAAAAATCAATATTGCCAATAGTCGTTTTGTACCCAGCGAATTTTTGAGCTTTTTGGACAAAGAGAGTATCGTCGATGTGCAATTGGGAGACAATGTTACCAAAGAGATGACGGTCTTTTTTTCAGATGTAAGATCGTTCACTACCATTTCGGAAAGTTTAACACCCGAAGAGAATTTTCATTTCATTAACTCCTTGTTAAGGCGCTTTGGACCTATAGTAAGGCAAAATAATGGCTTTATAGACAAGTTTATGGGAGACTCTATCATGGCATTGTTTCCAGAAAGTCCAACAGACGCCATTATCACGGCCTCACAAATATTAAAGGAATTGGAATTCTATAATGAAGGCCATATGAAGAAGGGGTTAATCCCTATAAAATTAGGAATAGGAATCAATTCTGGGATGCTCATGTTAGGAACTATAGGCGAAAAACAACGAATGGACGGAACCGTCATTTCCGATTCCGTGAATATAGCTTCTCGATTGGAAGGGTTGTCAAAAGTTTTTAATGCCAATATTATCGTAAGTGAGAAGGTCTTATTAGAAGTCAAAGAGACCATAGCCATAGATTATCGATTCCTTGGCAAAGTTCCCGTTAAAGGGAAAAGCAAATCGATTCCGATTTACGAGATATTTTCTTTTGATTTAGAGGATATTAAGATTTTAAAACTTCGAATCAAAGAACCTTTTGAAAAAGCCATTCAATTATACGAAGATCTATTATTTGCGGAAGCAAAAGTGTTGTTTACTGCCACTTTAGAGATTTTTCCAGAGGATAAAGCCGCTAAATATTATATAGATCTTATCAACTCCAATGATATCATTGACGACGTCTAAGACGATGATTTTGGCTTTAAAAAAGAATTATTAAACTAGTAATCAAATAACTATAAAAAAATCATGTAAATATTTTGTATTTTAAACTTTTAAATCCATTGAAATATGCAAATTCCATATAGAAATCCAATCTTTCACCATGATGGTAAATCGACCTATGCTGGTGATTTCGAATTAACTGACCAAGCCCTGATAAATTATGATGTTGCAAGAGATAAATTTGGCTCTACAGAAGTGATGCTTCCAAACGGTTCTTCTTTTATAGTCAAAGATTATCAATATAGGCTTGCTGATGGAAGTGTTGGAATGTACTTTGTTCCTGTAAGTAATAATGATAGCATTATGGGACCTGATAAAAATTATAAATCGGGTTTTTATTATATCGATGACTTCCTTCGTAAAACCATGAATTTAAAAACCGATGAGCCCATTTATGCTCTCATAAATTATTTTCATCCTGAATTAAATAAAGGAACCATTAAAGAACTATTGTCGCCAACATCCGAAAAAATAGAAATGGGCTTTACCCATCTTGGTGCCTATTATGGTAAGGGTTATACAACCAATGCGCCAATGTTGTACCACTGGCATAGATTTGGTGTCACAGGTGAAGCCAATCAAACGATATTCGGTTATCCAACCAATGTCCAAATTATTTCGCTTAAAAATGTACCTCAAGTAACCGTAAATAAAAATTTGACCTATGTGGATGTTTGTTTAAATAGTGGAGTAGAATTTCCTAGCGCAAATGCACAGATTTATAAGCATTCTAAATTTAGGCCAGTTGATATAAATACAGCGCTCATGTTTTATAGAGATTGGATTAATTATGAGCGGTATTTGCACACAGACGATTCTTGGAATACCTATTGTGCAGCACATAAAACCTTGGTAGCAACGATTGCGTTAAACTTACCACATAATTTAGCATCTTTTCAAGAGGTTTATGGCACCACAGGAGGTGCTGATTTATTCGAAAAATTCAAATTGTTTTATAACAATGTCATTGGGCCAGATCCTGGATTTCTGCCAACAGATGAAACGTATTTTGAACCAGTTTGGAAACAACAAGGCTTAACAGTCGAACAAATAAGCCCCTTTACTTTAGAGGAATATAATGCTTACGAAAAAGCGAGACTCGCTGGAGCATTAAATTCTTTTAAAGGTAAAAAGCCTTTACCTCCAAATAAGGCAACCTCTTGGGCAGCACAAACATCAGCAGATGTCATTTTTGATATTGTCCAAATGTATGCAGATATGTTAGATGTTGGACCTATTTTATGTAGTGCCGTTATTTTAGGTTTTATGGATACCATTGATGACCGAATGGGCATTAGCAAACTGACCTATTTATTTCATGCCATGCCAATTATTGATAAATTGATGATTGCCCATGCGAATATTTACGCGGCTAAAAAGCCAGACAGCTATTTAAAAACAACGTTCGAAGAATTGGTAGTGGCATATGGAGGCACCAATGATGCATCCAATAAATTAGATGACGAACTGAAAAAACTAAAAAGTTTTAAAGGGATTTTAGAGTTTATAAAAAGCGATCCAATACCAAAAGCTATTGCTGCTTGGGCACTTTTAGGCGTTGTGACCCACTGGAATGATATTATAAAAGCAGGCTCACTAACACCGACTGATGCGTATGTAAAGTTTATGGAAGCTTGTAAACAAGATATGGAAAAAGCCAAGGCGTTATACATTAAAGACCCGAGTAAAATAGAGTACAATACGCCTCCAGCGATTACACATTTAATCAGTAATGGAATGTACGAGTCAGATGAGTTCGTTACGGTTACAGAGGTTTGTACCGTCATCGATATCAGCGAAGCACAATTAAAATCGAGTTAATCCCTATATAAATATAAAAATTATGGAACATAATACAGATCCAATCGATTTACAGCCACCTCTGACTTCTGAAATGAAATTACTTATAAAAGAATTACAAGAGATTGTCAATAATCCCGAAGTTGTAAATGCATTTAATGAGGCCATCGCCAACATTACACCGATTTTGCCCGATGGAAGTGGCAAACCAAATCCATGGTTGGGTAAAAAGATTAATGATTTTGTTACTTATTTTGAAAATTGGTTTACGTTTTTACCAACACCAGCAGGTGGTTTGGGTAGAATCATGCCATTCACTTACTTTTATTTAGAAAACAAAAAGGCTTTCGATTTTTTGAATACGTTCGAAAGTCGAAAAAATCAAAATGTTCCTTATTCAAAAGAGATTTTTAATTGGACGGTTGAATTTATTAAAGCAAGAGGCAATTTTATGGACTCGCCAGAATCGAAAATGTATCTTAAAAAATGGTTGGATGATGCATCCACAAATATTGATGATTTTGTAGTTCCAAAAGGAGGCTTTAAATCTTTTAATGAGTTTTTTACAAGAGAATTGAAATTATCAAAAAACCCAAGACCTATTGATAGTCCAGATGACGATTCAGTAGTTGTAGCTTCTGGCGATACTGAAATTAATTTTATTGAGTCAGAGTTGACTTTAAGCAAACCGTTAAAGGTAAAAACAAGACATATCAATGTGAATGACCTTTTGAATGGATCAAAATATGCTAAATATTTCGTTGGTGGAACTGCGGTATCTTGTGTCTTGATGCCAAATAGTTATCATCGTTATCATGCACCAGTGACTGGAAAAATTGTGGAATCTCAAGAAGTTCAGGGTATTTATAATGGAATTATGGATGGCGAAGATTGGTTTAATAAAGGCGATATTGGTGAAAGCACTACCGATTTTAGCATTTTTGAAGATTTTCATCGAGCCTATTTTATTATGGAAACTATAAATTATGGGTATGTGGCATTGATACCTGTTGGATTAAACACCATCAGCTCTATACATCCTTCGGTTGTTAATCATAAATCCTCGATGGTACCACCAGGATCAGCTCCTGTTCCTATTAAAAAAGGAGATGAACTTGGATACTTTTCTTATGGTGGTTCACTCAACATTATGCTATATCAAAAAGACGTTTTTAGTTCTATTTCTATATTTATGGGTCAGCGTTTAGGAACAATGAATCCTGTAAAGAATTAAAATGAATAACTATTATATTTCCATTGGTTAGTTCTTATTCATAATGAAGCACAACAATTGTATATAAGTACTAGTACGTATATTTCCATTTTGTCAATACCACTAATCTAGTGGATTTTTATGGTTTAATAGTATTTGCTGCCACATGGGTTTTTATTTAAATGGTTTTTGTGAGGTTTTGGTATAAGCCAGTAGTGGGCAGTTGCAGTAGCCAGTTGGCAGTAGGCAGTAGCAGTAGGCAGTTGCAGTAGCCAATTGCCGGTTACCATTAGGCAGTATGCAGTATGCGGTAGCAGTAGGCAGTGGTTGAAAATCAAAATTTTAAGTCCAAAGTCCAAATCGTTGTTCGCTATTTGCTATTCGCTAATCGCTGATCGCTGTTGGCTGGTCGCTGTTCGCTATTCCAATATGACATTGAAAGCCCCGCTTAATTCAACATTTACACCTTCTGGGGCCGTATCCTCATGGAAAATACCTGAAAAACCTCCTACAAGCTTCGCATTGTCTTTATCGATCTTGTCAATTTGGATAAAACCCCCGCCTTCTTCCTTATAGTTACTAAAACCGACGAAATTGTCACCACCGTCTTTCGAAATGTCGATCGCAGCCTGCATTTCCATTGAAAAAACATGTTTGCCTTCGGTCAAACTCTCAAGGATCAACATGATGCTGATGTTATTATTCCCGATTATCTCAATGACGAATTGACTGTTTTCAAAGTCATTAAAAGCAATTGCACCGCCTTCATCGACTTCAACAACATAGGTTCCGGAAAAAGAACTACCGTCACCGATGGTAAAAGAGCAGACTTCATCTCCGGCCAATTCTTGCGCATGGGTCCAAACAAGGGGCCAAAGGAAAATGATCAATACGAAAGGTAAAAGAAAAAGAATTTGAATTTTATTACGTCTTTTCATGATATTACTTTTTATGGTTAAGACCTATACTATTTTGTGCTACGTTAAAAATCGTTATTTGTTCAGTTCAGCATTTTCTTCATCAGTCAATAACCTTGAGTGTATAATAAACCGTACACCAAGTGGTATTTCAAGGGAAAAACTTGAGCCTCTTCCTGCTGTTATATCAACCGTTAAATGGGTGTGTTTCCAATATTCAAATTGGTCTTGGTTCATATAATAATTTACGCCATCCAATTGCCCAAGTAATATATCACTATCGTCCAAATACATATCACCTTCTTCAAAAATCATTGGTGCTGAACCATCACAGCAACCTCCACTTTGGTGAAATATTAATTCTGCGTGTTTTTCCCTGAGTTGATTTAAGACTTCTATTGCCTTAGCTGTTATGGCAACTCTTTTATATTCCATAATTAGGATGCATTGAAAAAAGCAGCAAAGAAGCTGCAGCAAGGTAATAGGAAGAACCCAGCTATTTACTGACAAAAGTCATAGAATAGCGTAACGCAAGACGCCAGGCGCTATACGCCTATGTTTAAATAGCTCATCGTAAAAGGCAGCAAAGAAGGTGCAGCAAGGACACCATAAAGCAAGTTCGGGTGAAAAAGGTTGCTTAATCAATACTTCTCTTAGGTCTTATATAAAATATCCCTCAAGCGCTAAGAATCGATTTAAACGTACAACCCGGTCATCAAACTTTTTTAAGCGTTGTCTGCCCACCCTTCGTTTGCCTTCGCCAATCACCCAGGTAAGTTGATTCGCAATGACCATCCCATTGGAATTCGTTATCCAGGATAATTTAAAAAATAGAAATTTTAAGAAAGAAATGAATTAATTGGAGCTTTTTACTACAACACGGCACCATTGTTCAGCCACCTTTGCAAAAGGGTATCGTTATGGGAAATAGCTACAAGATGAAATTTAGTGAAACGTTTGAAAACCCTTGAATCTTTCAGCGTTTCCATACAAACCGAGACTGGGGAAAGATAGTTGGAATGGATCAGCAATAGTTCGCCTTGACGTTTTAAAAGATAGCCCACATGCCCCTCGTCAAAACCTATAAAGTAGAGTCCCTCTTTGGTTAACTGATCGATCTCTTCAAAGGCTTTTTCCGGCGTATCCTGAACAACCTTGTTGATTTTGGAACCACAGCTAATCATTTTCGCCTCGTCAATAGGAGATTTTTGAGCCAATTTATACCGGTTGAGCTTTATGCCCATATCGCGCAAGGTGGTTGATATAAAATAACCACATGCAATTTTGCCTTGGTTAGGTATAGCGGTATGGCCTCCAAAACTCCAAGGAGTGCCGTACCAGTGAGGTATGATCTTGTCTACCAATTCATTGGCAAAAGCGGTTCTAATGTTGTCAAAGGAAATAGTGCCCGACCGAAGGCCTTCCTTTAAACGCAAACGAAGTTGATCAGCATCTACTTTGGCAGTGGCATAAGAATCTGCAATACTATCCAAATCTGTTTTAAACGCTAAGGGTACCCCTTCCTTAAAATTCCTGGTTTCCGCTACAGGCAAGGGCTTTTCAACAACAAGGCTATAGGAGGGTGCCACTTTTTCCAATTTAGCGGGCATTTCGTTTGTAAGGCCCAAAGAAAGTAGTAGCGAAAAGAATAACATAGGTTTTTTATAGATTTAGGAATGAAACGCTGCTATAATAACAAATTAGGAAAGAAGAAATTACAATAAAAATGTTAAATTTTTATCAAACTACCTATTTGTTCACTAGATACTAAGGTTCACTCCCCACCAAACTTCATAATCGTTTGGTATTAAAGGTCTGTAGCTTAGAAAACCTTGATCAGCAATTTTAAGCCCAATAATTGTATTTTTCTCATCGCGCACATAGCTTATGAAAATGAACGAATGTCCATAAGGATCTAGTTTTTTAACATCTGCGCCTTGCACTACCTGTTCATAATCTTCTTTAAACCGCCAAACTTGCATGAGTGCTCCGGGTCTTAATTGGCCACTCCAAATTCCTGATGTATCAATTAAAGTACCCATACCGGCATAGGCAATAGCACCAGCATTGCCCTTGCCCCTATATGCTTCTGGAAGGCTTTGCCATCCCGGATCCGTGTCTGAAGCGGAAGTGTAAAGCAAATTAAATACCTGTTTAGGGGTATAGAATTTTGAGGCCATGCTATCCGGTAGATCTTGATAGGGCAAATGACCGTAAACTTCTTTATACGCTTGTACAAAACGATTTTTACTTACAGCAAGGCAATGACCGCGAGGCTCCTTATTTTCGCTGTTCAGGTAATTTTCCACTATCCTATCGGCCACCGGACTTTTGATATCCAAACTAACCCGTGAAGTAACTGCGTTTACTCCTGTACTGGTACCGGTTTGTGCGAATGAATCTTTGGCATTGGATAGGATTGGTGATGTTAGCTCTGGTTTTTGGCTAAGATAACTATGATCATCAAAACCAAAATCTTGTGCAACGGTTGCTGTACCGCGATTACTGCTATGTACTTGTGTAGCATTTTGATCCTTACCCAAAAAGTCTGTGTTCTGCTTTATTTTTTTGGTCGATGAACATCCCAATAGCATAAGGCCTATAAGAACTTTAAATAGGGAGTAAGTAATGGCCTTCTTTAGCGATATTTTTATAGGGATGCTCCTCATTTCTCAAGCTTGTATTCACGTTCCTTTCGATCGGCTTAGCTTAACCTGATTGTTGCTATGGCGCGGTGTTATGCCACCTACTATGGCAAGTGATTCCAGGAATTGTGTATGCTTCATAAAATCAAAGCTAGTTGATCTTATGGCAAAAAAAAATGATGTTTATCAGTCTAAAGTGAAAAGAATTTTAAATTACCAATTACATGCTAATCATTGAAATTTATGTGGTCAAGGGCTGCTAGCGCACCAGATACGAGGTCAGCGTAGCATCGCCTGTGCGGTAATACACCTGCCCTGTAATATCATCAACGGCGTAAACGGGCTCACGATCTTTACCGAGGTCTATTTCCCCCTCAATTTTCCCTGTCAGTTTACTCACCTTTAACAAGACAATATCCTTCTCTTGTTTTGACATGATAAACATAAAATCCCTGCCATGGGTTGTGGCTTTATGCCTCATATTGGCCCGCTTAAAGGCTGCCCCTGCATAGTTGGATGCGGCATTGCCCAGTTCACCATAAGCGTTACCCACCTGGGCCACCATTTCCCCTGCCAGGGCGTCTTCTTGGCGTATGTCATTTTCTGCGGCGGCCATGGCCCCTGCAACATAGTAGGAAGCAGCACCGATATAGGCTGCCCTGACCGACTCGGCGTACAACAAAGCACGTTTCCATCCCGATTCCCGAGGGGCGGCATAATATTCCTGAAAACTGAGCGATCCATCAAAATTGTATTTGGCCACGTTCTGATCGGAATGCAGAAAAATACCGTCTTCCATAATCTCAAGCTGTCTTGGGGATTCCTTCCCCTGAAACTGGAGCTTCACAGCTGATAGGTCCTGTATTTGTTCAGTGGCCATATCCACCACTTTCAACAAGCCGGACTTGTAGTCAAAAGCGTAAATTTTACCCTCATGCTCCGCTGTTAGGCTTGGACTGGTCTGTATGCTCTTTTTCCACTTGAGTGTACCCGTATGTTGATCCAAAATGTTCATTGATGTTGTGGTAATATATAAGATCGAGTTGGCTAGTGGCACAATACCGACGACAGTACCATTTACCTTTACGGGCTTGTCAAACGTTATCGCCCCTGCCGTGGGATCCAGAAAATTCAGGAAATCGTTCGTAGCGGTCCGGGAAACCAGTAGTATACCGTCACCGGAATCCAGGTAATCATATACCCCGCCCTTGATGGCAATACCACGACCCTTC
>Ga0316201_10003488_pt1 | contig 11597 bp, 9 predicted proteins | sample CS6wburrow_MG_FD_204516 | JGI IMG/M metagenome (GOLD analysis project Ga0316201, IMG submission 204516) | Coastal sediment microbial communities from Delaware Bay, Delaware, United States - CS-6 worm burrow | ecosystem: Environmental > Aquatic > Marine > Coastal > Sediment | place: USA: Delaware... | reverse complement strand
GAACCGGTTCCCGAAGAGGACGACGCGCTGGAAGCGCTGGAGCACCAGGGCGGCGATCTGGAAACCCACGGCAAAGTGGACATCAGTTCCGACATGACACGCTACGATGCCTTGCGACTGCGTCGCCTGCTGGAGAAGCACGTGCACTACACCGGCAGCAGCGTGGCACAATCCGTGCTCGACAACTGGAATGAGACACTGCCGAAATTTGTCAAAGTGATGCCGGTCGACTACCGCCGCGCGCTGGAAGACATGAAGCGTGCACAGGCCGATGAGCTGGCAGCGGCGAGTGGCTGATCGGAACAACTGACAGGTCTTGGCCAGACAGACAAAGCTTACTGGTTGTTTGAGACTTGCGCCCTGGCGACCAGTGTATCTACAAATCAACATCATACGAATCGAATAGCAACTATGGGTAAACCGACCGGATTCATGGAATACACGCGGCAGGACCGTGCTTACAAGCCCGTTGAAGAGCGCATCAAGCACTTCGAGGAATTTGTTGTTCCGTTGAGCGATCAGCAGCTGAAAGAGCAGGGCGCGCGTTGCATGGACTGTGGCATTCCCTTCTGTCACCAGGGCTGCCCCGTCAACAACATCATCCCGGACTGGAATGACCTGGTGTGGAAAGGTGAATGGCAACGCGCCATCAAGGTCCTGCACTCCACCAACAATTTTCCCGAGTTTACCGGCCGTATCTGTCCGGCTCCCTGCCAGGAGTCCTGTACGCTGAACCTCAACGATGAGCCGGTCAGCATAAAAACCATCGAATGCGCCATCGTCGACAGAGCCTGGGACAATGGCTGGATAAAACCTCTGCCAGCCGAACACAAAAGCGGAAAAAAGGTTGCTATCGTGGGTTCCGGCCCGGCCGGCATGGCCTGCGCACAACAACTGGCACGCGCCGGGCACGATGTCACCCTGTTCGAAAAGAATGATCGTATCGGCGGCCTGATGCGCTACGGCATCCCCGATTTCAAAATGGAAAAACGCCTGATCGACCGCCGCGTGGAACAAATGCAAGCGGAAGGCGTCACCTTCAGGACAAGCACCCATGTCGGCACTGACATCACCACCGCAGAGTTAATGAACGGCTTCGACGCCGTGGCATTAACCGGTGGCTCCGAACAGCCGCGTGACCTGCCGGTGACGGGGCGCGAACAGGAAGGTGTCTATTTTGCCATGCAGTTTCTGCCGCAACAGAACCGGCGCGAAGCCGGCGATACTGTTGCGGCTGATCTGTCCATCACGGCCAAAGACAAACACGTCATCGTCATCGGTGGCGGTGACACCGGTTCCGACTGTATCGGCACCTCCATCCGCCAGGGTTGCAAGTCTGTCACCCAGCTGGAAATCCTGCCCAAACCACCGGAAAAGGAAGACAAGGGTCTGATCTGGCCCAACTGGCCCAACAAGATGCGTACCTCGTCTTCCCAGGAAGAGGGCACCGTGCGTGACTGGTGCGTTGCCAGCAAGGAATTTATCGGCGACAACGGCAAGGTCAGCAAAATTCGCTGCGTTCGTGTCGAATGGAAAAAAGATGATCAGGACGCCTGGCAGATGAATGAAATCGAAGGCAGCGAATTCGAGCTCGATGCCGATCTGGTACTGCTTGCCATGGGATTTATTCACCCCGTGCACGAGGGCATGCTGAATGATCTGGGCGTTGACTACGATGGCCGGGGCAACGTCAGGGGCGATACCGAAGGTGCTGATGCCTACAAAACGTCAATCAACAAAGTGTTTGCTGCCGGTGACATGCGGCGCGGACAGTCGCTGGTGGTGTGGGCGATCCGGGAAGGTCGGCAATGTGCACGGGCGATCGATGAATTTCTGATGGGATCATCTGCATTGCCACGCTGAATCTCTGATGTCAGAGCCCGGTCAACAGCTCGAAGGGCGCTGACTAAAGCTGGTGTCAGGTAAATAGCGCGCAACACACGGAAATTTACTATTGTTCTTTTCGGTGATTTCCGTGTCTTTCACGGCCTATAGAAATCAAATGACTATCCGGGTTTAATACTGACTTATGAGCGAACTGAAAAACGACCGCCTGCTACGCGCACTGTTGCGCCAACCGGTAGACGTCACACCCGTATGGATGATGCGCCAGGCCGGGCGTTACCTGCCTGAATACCGTGAAACCAGAAAAAAAGCCGGCAGCTTCATGCAGCTGTGCACCAATCCGGATCTGGCCTGCGAAGTCACCCTGCAACCGCTGCAACGTTTTCCCCTGGATGCCGCAATCCTGTTCTCGGATATTCTCACTGTCCCGGACGCCATGGGCCTGGGCCTGTATTTTGCCGAGGGTGAGGGTCCACGATTCAGAAACCCGCTGCGTGACGAGAAGCAGATCCGCAGCCTCGCTGTCCCTGATCCGGAAACCGAGCTTCGATATGTGATGGACGCCGTGCGCACCATTCGTCGGGAACTCGACGGCCGTGTTCCGCTGATCGGCTTTTCCGGCAGCCCGTGGACCCTGGCAACCTATATGGTGGAAGGTGCCTCGAGTAAAGATTTCAGCATCATCAAGGCGATGATGTACGAACGCCCGGAACTGTTGGATCAGCTGCTGGCTACGGTGGCCGAATCGGTCACGCTCTATCTCAATGCACAAATAGCGGCTGGTGCGCAGACGGTCATGATTTTTGACACCTGGGGTGGCGCACTGACGCCCGCCGACTACTGCCGTTTCTCGCTGAAACCCATGGAACGCATCATCCATTCGCTGGTACGCGAAAACGACGGTCGCAAAGTACCGGTCATACTGTTCACCAAAAACGGTGGGCAGTGGCTGGAAGCGATGACTGATACTGGCGCCGATGCTCTGGGTCTGGACTGGACCACCGATCTGGCCGATGCCCGCCGCCGCGTCGGTAATCAGGTCGCCTTACAGGGCAACCTGGATCCGTCCGTGCTTTATGCATCACCTCCGCATATCCGTGAACAAGTCGCCAAAGTGCTGGCCAGTTTTGGTAAAGGCGATGGCCATGTGTTCAACCTGGGACACGGCATCCATCCGGGTATACCGCCGCAACACGCGGCAGCCATGGTCGAGGCGGTTCATGAGTTGAGCGCGCCTTATCACCGATAATATCGACCCCTTTGCAGGAAATCAGCGTATCTCGCTCGACAGCGAATGAATCATGCCTTGCGCCTGTGACAGGTAGCCACCGCCAAACAGATTGAAGTGGTTGAGTACATGGTACAGGTTGTACAGTTTTTTTCGGGTTGAATAACCTGCGTCCAGCGGCCACGCCTGTCTGTACGCGGCATAGAATTCCCGGCTGAATCCGCCGAACAGTTCGGTCATCGCCAGATCGGCTTCGCGATCACCATAGTAGACCGCCGGATCAAAGATAGCCGGCTCTCCGGCACGCGTGAACGCATAGTTTCCCGACCAGAGGTCACCGTGTAGAAGTGATGGCTCCGGCTCATGTCCGCCCATGAAATCCGCCAGACATTCGATCAAGCGGTAACCCTGATCCATTGAGCGACCACCCGCACCGCGGGCAACAGCAAGATCGAGCTGAAACCTCAGTCTGTTTTCACCCCAGAATGTCAACCAGTCAGCTTCATGGCGATTGCGTTGCTCGGTTGAACCAATGGTATTGTCGCGATACCAGCCAAACCGGTCCGAGGTGACCCGATGCATCGCCGCCAGACCGTCACCCAACGCGGCCGATGATCCGGAACCACCCAACTCCAGATATTCGAGCACCAGGAAAGCTCGCTGCCCGGCGACCCCCCAGGCGAGTGGAGTGGGAACGCGTAATAGTTCTGACTGCTGCAGCTCCTCCAGACCTTCAGCCTCAGCGGCGAACATGTCCAGACCATCGGCGGTATTCACTTTGGCAAAGAACGGCCCCTCATTGGAATCAATACGGAAGGCCTGATTGATGCTGCCTCCAGCGACAGCGCCGGGCACCTCCAGACGCACACGACTACCCAGAGTTGCGGAAAGCGACTGCTCGACCTCTTGCCAGAAAGCCATTGTTTTCTTACCTTTTAAGGGGAACGCCAGCAGAAAGTGCAGACCGATTCACATTTTCAGGCGTTCGTGCATAAGACTGCGGCGCGGAAAATGGGCTTTGAGAAACTCCATTTGATCGGCCAGCACCCGTTTACCCTGCAGATAGATGTACTCCGCGTGCGTCGGCATAAACGGCACTGCCATCAATTCCATACCGGCCTCTTCAGGTCGGCGACCGGCCTTGTGATTGTTGCAGCGACGGCAGGCTGTCACCACGTTGGTCCAGATATCCCGGCCGTTCTGACTGGTGGGGGTAACGTGATCGCGTGACAAGTCACGCGCCTGGAAACGCTCGCCACAGTACATGCACAAATGGGCATCGCGCCTGAACAACGCGGGGTTGTTCAGCGGAGGAACATAGCGGTCACGCGTCTTGATCAAAAGCTTGTTGCTGCCGGAGGTGGCGATAATGGAATTGACATCAACCCGGCTCTGGCAGCCGGTACGGGCACTTATACCACCGTGCACACGGTACAGCAGGACGCCGCAGCTGTAGGCCACCTGCCCAAGGTGGTACATACGCACCGCCTCCTGGTAATTGACCCACTCCAGCGGCATGCCAGATACATCGGTTCGCAGGACTTGATGGTGCAAGTCGTACACGCTGTACCTCTCAATAGCAGAGTTTATTCATTTATCCCAAACAAGCTGTTACTTCTAACACAATCCTTTGTTATTTGCACTAATAACAATAAGTTGCCGTTTTCCCTGTTATACTCCCCACCACCCTCTAGCGGTAATCCAGCCGCCACTGGGGAAAGCCACCCCTATCTTACCTATGACCACAGTTCGATCAAGGTTTGTAGGGGACAGCTACTACCGAGCCAAACGGCAAGCTTCCGACTCGAAATGTAAGTTAAGCCTTCCGTATATTCTCTAACAGGCAAAAAACGACCCGAAAGTGACACCCGGAAAAGGCAGCTGAACCTACGTCTACATTTCCATGGGGATGGTGCAGTGGTATAAAGTCCCGCGCAAGGATCCGAAGCTCCGCCATGTTCACTATTAATCAGGAAACAAAGCGAGTCGAGCTGTTTTTAACGATCGCAGCTTCTTCAGGAAGAGGTTTCGGTTCTTTGTTGCCTTGCGATAGGCGTGTATTCCAGCTTTCTCAGCTGAATTCCATTACGAATCCATACCCACAAAAGCTCTAATTCTCGGAGGAAACATTATGAGCAAACCTCGTCGCTTTACTACATCTACTATGGCAGCGATTGTGTTGACTGCAGGTACCAGCATGGCAATAGCTAGTGAGGAAGGAAAAAAACCAGGGAATTACTGCATGGATGTGGTCATCGAGCCGTTTCATATGATGCCAGATATGCAGCCAGAAGGTACCTGTACGGTCAGGGACTTCTGGCAAGGCGATCTGCAGAAAGAATACTACCCCTTTACCGAAGAAGACCATCTGTTCAACTGTGAATACTTCGGTCCATTGACACCGCTACCGACCGGAGACATCGTTCCCTCGGCCGTGGTCAGTGAGGGCAATATTGTTGGCACCATCGGCGGCCATCCGTTTGAGGCCAAACTGGCATGTGCCAGCCTGACCAACTGGTATCAGGACTCCTGCGCCGACCCTGAAGACCCAGAAACGTGCAGCTTCCAACTGGCACAGCCCTTCCTGAACCAGGGGTTGCCTTACCCGAGGGTTACAGAGGTCTCAATCTTCGACGGTATGATAAGTGTCGAAAAAAACAACAACAAGACCAAGGTGATACCTGTTGTCATGGCGACCCGCGCCGCCGGGATCACCCACCTTGAGGATCTCAGCACCAACCCACCTCTGGTGGGAGCTTCGATTACACACAGCCTCCTGGGACTTGTAGTACCCGACAGTGACACTAATGAAAGTTCTGGCGGTAAGAATCATCGTAAAGCCGAGGTCCTCGAGGGCAGCGCTGACCTACTCCTCCAAGGCCACATTTTCGCACCAGTCGAAGTTGCGGACGATCCAGGTGCTGCCGTGATAAAAGGCGCCATCTGCAGCGAGGACCTATACAAGCGGCTGAATCGAAAAGGAGGTCAAGGGCACCACGACTAAGCAGAAAGAGATAACAAAGCTCTTCCCCGTCCGCTTCGACAGGGATTCATGATGCACTTCGGCGGCTTCGGCCGCCATTTTTTTGCGAGAAGCCCACAGACAAGAATCCTCGCGACAGGGCGTCCAACACCGTGGGTACAGATTGCAGAGAGAGAACGACAGAAATTTGCCGCTTTTTCTCCGCTCGCTACTAACTCTGGGCGGATAAGCGCTTCCCATGCGCGTCAACGTCATAGTCTGCTGTAATAATCATGAAGGTAGGATGCTGCGCACGCGCGCACTATGTCACGTTCTATGGAAATCATGGCCTTGTCGGCTATCAGGGACATTTCATCGCTGACTGGAATCCGCTATCATGCCGCTTTTTCCGGGTTTCGGTCCCTTTATGGGCCAATTTGTGTCATTTCGCAACAAAAACCATCGGCCGCTGGCACACTCAGGCGACCGGACAGCTTTTGGAGTATAGACAGATGCCGATTTGCTTGGGCGTCCCCAAAGAAATCGAACAGGATGAACGCCGTGTTGCCCTGGTCCCCGCAGTTGCCGAACGCTTCAAAAAGATGGGAGTGGAGCTTGTACTGGAAAGCGGCGCAGGCACCGCTAGCTATTATCCTGACAAAGCGTATGCAAGCGCCACCATCGTCAACAGTGCCGAGGAGCTGTACCAGCGATCGGACGTGGTCTTGAAAATCCAACCGCCCACCGAGGCGGAAATTGAAAAAATGAAGGAGACTGCTGTCGTTGTCGGGATAATGCAGCCCTATCGCTACCCGGAACGGGTCAAGAAAATGCGCGACCGCGGCATCGTCAGTTTTGCCATGGAACTGGTACCGCGCATTTCGCGCGCCCAGAGTATGGACGTGCTGTCTTCGCAGGCTTCAATCGCCGGTTATAAAGCGGTATTGATGGCGGCCAACCGCTTCGGCGGTTTCTTCCCCATGCTGACCACCGCAGCCGGCACTATCCGTCCGGCAAAGGTGCTGGTCATTGGCGCCGGTGTTGCCGGTTTGCAGGCCATTGCCACTGCCAAACGCCTTGGCGCCATGGTGGAGGGCTATGATGTACGCAGCGCCACCCGCGAGCAGGTAGAATCACTGGGCGCGAAATTCGTCGACACCGGAGTGTCCGCCGAGGGCAGCGGTGGCTATGCGCGTGAATTGACCGATGAAGAAAAACAGATACAGCAGGAAGTGCTGAACAAACACATCGCAAGCGCAGACGCCGTGATCACCACAGCCGCCATTCCGGGCAGGCCATCACCGAAAATCATCCGCAAAGACGTTGTCGAGCAGATGAAACCGGGGGCGGTCATCATCGACCTGGCAGCCGAAGGCGGCGGCAACTGCGAAGTCACCCAAGCGGGCGAGCAGGTTGTGTTTAACGACGTGCTTGTTTACGGTCCACTCAACGTGCCCAGCGAGCTGCCCGTGCACGCATCGGAAATGTATTCCAGGAATCTGCTCAATTTCCTCACACCGATGATCAGGGACGGCGAATTCGAACCTGACTGGGAAGATGAGGTCATCGCCGGCAGCACCCTGACCCGCGATGGCGAGATCAAACACGCTGCGACGCGCGAACAAATCGAAGCATAAATCCGGAAACAGCAATCATGATTGAAGGTTTTACCGCACTCTATATTTTCATGCTCGCCGCCTTCACCGGCTACGAGGTCATCTCCCGGGTACCGGTCATCCTGCACACCCCGCTGATGTCAGGCTCAAACTTCGTGCATGGCATCGTATTGGTGGGCGCCATGGTGGCCCTGGGGCACGCAGAAACCGATATGGAAATACTGGTTGGTTTTATCGGCGTGCTGCTGGGTGCAGGCAACGCGGTCGGCGGTTATGTGGTCACGGAACGCATGCTGGAAATGTTCAAAAGCAGCAAGGAGGCCAAGTAAATGGGGGTCGCAATTGACGTCAGTTATTTCCTTGCCGCCGCGCTGTTTATCCTTGGCCTGAAACGTATGAGTTCGCCGGTGACGGCGCGCGGCGGTATCGTCTGGGCCGGTGCCGGCATGGTGGTCGCCACCCTGATCACCTTCCTGACCCCGGGCATGCACAACTACGGCTGGATGACGCTGGCCATTGCCATAGGCGGTGGGCTGGCCTGGTACTCCGGCCGCAAGGTCGCCATGACCGATATGCCGCAGATGATCGCCATCTACAATGGCATGGGCGGTGGCGCGGCGGCCGCCATTGCCGCTGTTGAGCTGATGGGAGGCGAATTTCACTCATCGACTTTTCAGGTGCTCGCGGTCATCGGCGCCCTGATCGGTTCGGTCGCCTTTTCCGGTTCCATGGTCGCTTTTGCCAAACTGCAGGGTCTGATAAAGCGGTCTCTGGTTTTTCCCGGACAACAACTGTTCAATCTGCTGGTATTCGGCGGCGCACTGGTCTTCGGCTTCATATTGATGGGCGCTGACCAGCCAGGCAGTTTCAGCATTCTGGTATTCTTCGGCCTGGCATTGCTGTTCGGCATACTGATGACCCTGCCCATCGGTGGAGCCGATATGCCGGTGGTCATTTCCCTGTACAACGCCCTGACCGGTCTGGCGGTTGCTTTCGAGGGTTTCGTACTGAGCAATGCCGCCATGATTATCGCCGGTACCGTGGTCGGTTCTGCCGGCACCCTGCTGACCCAGTTGATGGCCAAGGCCATGAACCGTTCGCTGTCCAATGTGCTGTTCTCAGGGTTTGGTTCCGGAGCGACGAGCAGTGCTGAGCAGGACAGCGAAGGCACAATGAAGGAAATCGACGCAACCGACGCCGCCGTTATGATGGCCTATGCCGATAAAGTCATTATCGTTCCCGGCTATGGTATGGCTGTTGCCCAGGCCCAGCACAAAATCTGGGAATTCGCCCGCTTTCTCGAAGAGCGCGATGTCACGGTTAAATTCGCCATTCACCCGGTAGCCGGTCGCATGCCGGGACACATGAATGTACTGCTGGCGGAAGCGGGTGTTCCCTATGACAAGATCTACGATCTGGACGAGATTAATAACGAGTTTCCGCAGGCCGATGTCGCCCTGGTGATCGGCGCCAACGACGTCGTCAACCCGGTGGCACGCAGCAATCCGGACAGCCCTATCTATGGCATGCCGATCCTCGACGCCGACAAAGCCAGGAACGTCATCTGTGTCAAACGTGGCAGGGGTAAAGGCTTCTCCGGCGTGGAGAACGCATTGTTCTTTCTGGACAATACCCGCATGCTGTACGGTGACGGACAAGAGGTGGCCGGAAAACTCATTGCCGAGCTCAAACAGCTCTGAAACTGTCCAACGCCCAGAACACAGCGATCCTGGAAATTGCGGTCCCCTCACCGCTGTTCCGCCGTTTTGACTACCGCGCACCGGCGTCGGTCGACAGCAGACCGGCCGTACCCGGCGTGCGGGTACTGGTGCCATTCGGGCGCCGGCAGCTTGTAGGCATCCTGCTGGCGAGCAAACAGCACTCGGATGTTGCCAGCGGAAAGCTGAAAAGCGCGCTGCAGATTCTCGACACCGAACCGGTGCTGGCAAGCGACCTGTTGCAACTGCTGGACTGGGCAGCAGGCTACTACCATCACCCCATTGGAGAAACACTCGCCACGGCGCTACCCGTGCTGCTGCGCAAACCCGGCAAGGCAGCCGGCGGTAACTTAAAGGTCTGGCAACTTACCGAGGCCGGTCATCAACAGCTGGAGCGGGGGCTCGGCCGTGCCGCGCGCCAGATTGCCGTCCTGGAACAACTCCGGGCACATCCACAGGGCCTGGCACGCGAAAATCTTTCAGTACCGCTTGCCGTACTGAAAAATCTGCAGCAGAAAGGCTGGATCGCGTGCCTTGATGCCACTCATGAGCCGGCGCACGAACTCCTCACCGCTGCGCAAGCACGGCATACATTGACTGATCCACAGGAAAACGCCGTCAAGGCCGTGCAGGCTGCGTTTGACCGTTTCAGCCCGTTCTTACTGGAAGGCGTCACCGGCAGCGGCAAAACCGAGGTCTACCTGCAACTGATAGAACCCCTGCTGCAAAACAATCGCCAGGTACTGGTGCTGGTACCCGAAATTGGACTCACCCCCCAGCTGATTGAACGCTTCCAGCAACGCTTTACCATGGACGTCGCCGTGCTGCACTCCGCATTGAACGACAGCCAGCGACTGCACGCCTGGCAACAGGCTGCCAGCGGTACAGCGCGGCTGATTCTGGGAACCCGCTCGGCTATTTTCACACCGTTGAAAAATCCGGGACTGATCATTGTCGATGAAGAACACGACAGCTCTTTCAAACAACAGGATGGCTTACGCTATTCGGCCCGTGATCTGGCGGTGTGGCGTGCCCGCCAGCTGAATATCCCGATTATTCTGGGTTCAGCCACGCCGTCGCTGGAGAGTCTTTATAACGTGCGCCAGGGGCGCTACCAGCTGCTGCTGCTTCCCGAACGCGCCGGCCAGGCGCTGACGCCGAAAATGCACCTGCTCGATCTTCGCGGCCAGACGATGCGTGATCTGCTCAGTAAAACGCTGCTGGAAGCCATCGATGCGCACCTGACACGTGGCGGGCAGATTCTGCTGTTCCTGAACCGGCGCGGATTCGCACCGGTGCTGCTATGCCACGCCTGTGGCTGGGTCGCCGATTGCCGGCGCTGCGATGCCCGCATGACCCTGCACCAGCGCTGCGCCGAGCTGCGCTGCCATCACTGCGGCAGCAGGCGACGTGTGGATGCCTTCTGTCCTGCGTGTGGCAGCAGCGAACTGCTGGGTATCGGTGAAGGCACCGAGCGCGTCGAACAGGCGCTGCTGGAACAGTTTCCCAACCACCCCGTACTGCGTGTCGATCGCGACACCACACGACGCAAGGGTCAGCTCGAAGATGCCCTGTGCGATGCCCAGGCCGGCAAGGCGCGCATTCTGCTTGGCACCCAGATGCTCGCCAAAGGCCACCATTTCCCCAACGTCACCCTGGCAGCCATACTGGATGCCGACCAGGGTCTGTTCAGTAGCGATTTCCGCGCCAGCGAACGCATGGCTCAGCTGATCATCCAGGTCGCCGGGCGTGCCGGGCGTGCGCACAAGCCCGGCGAAGTCATTATCCAGACCCATCACCCGGACCACCCGCTGTTGCGCCAGCTGGTCGAACAGGGTTACCCGGCCTTTGCCGAAGCGGCGCTGCAGGAAAGGCAGGACACACTGCTGCCACCCTATGCCAGCATGGCACTGTTGCGCGCTGAAGCAGCGGACCCCGAGCATCCCCGGGTATTCCTCGAGACAGCCCGGCAGCTGGCGGAGCCCGGCATCAGCGACAGCCTGCAGCTGTGGGGACCGGTGGCGGCACCCATGGAACGTCGTGCCGGACGCTACCGTGCCCAACTGCTGCTACAGACCAGCAACAGATCCGCATTGCAGCAATTACTCACGCACTGGGTTCCGCAGCTCGAAACCCTGAAACAGGCACGACGGGTGCGCTGGTCTATCGACGTTGACCCGGTCGACATGCTGTAAGCCGCAGGCCTTAGAATCGATAGACCAATCCCA
>Ga0316201_10003487_pt1 | contig 11599 bp, 11 predicted proteins | sample CS6wburrow_MG_FD_204516 | JGI IMG/M metagenome (GOLD analysis project Ga0316201, IMG submission 204516) | Coastal sediment microbial communities from Delaware Bay, Delaware, United States - CS-6 worm burrow | ecosystem: Environmental > Aquatic > Marine > Coastal > Sediment | place: USA... | reverse complement strand
TGGAACTGGAAACCATTTCACCCTACTTATACAACCACCAGAACCGCGACACCATCGTCCATCTGCTGCGGGTTGCCAGTGGTCTTGATTCAATGGTACTGGGTGAGCCGCAGATTCTCGGTCAGGTAAAACAGGCCTACCAGACCGCTTCCGATGCCGCTACCTCGGGCAAGCTGCTGGGGAAGCTGTTTCAGCACACATTTTCCGTTGCCAAACAGATACGTACGGATACGGCGATTGGCCATAGCCCGGTATCCATTGCCTTTGCTGCGGTCAGTCTGGCGAGACAGATCTTCAGCAACCTGGCCGAACAGACCGCGTTACTGATCGGTGCCGGTGAGACAATCGAACTGGCCGCACGCCACCTCCATCAGCATGGAATCGGGCGCATCATCGTAGCCAACCGGACGCTCGAGCGCGCACACGCCTTGGCGAATCAGTTCCAGGGCTACGCTATCGCACTGCCGGAGATCCCGACCCATCTTGCGGAGGCGGATATCGTTATATCGTCTACCGCAAGCCCGCTGCCCGTGTTGGGAAAAGGTACGGTTGAGAGTGCCTTGAAAAAGCGTCGTCACCAGCCGATTTTCATGGTCGATATTGCAGTCCCCAGGGACATAGAGGCAGAGGTGGGCGAGCTAAACGACGTCTACCTCTACACGGTCGATGATATGCAGGAAGTAATCGAGGAGAATATGCGCTCGCGCCAGGAGGCAGCTGAACAGGCGCTGGAGATTGTCGATCTGCATACCGAGGAGTTCATGGGATGGATCCGCTCCCTGGACGCGGCAGGCATGATCCAGGACTATCGCCGGAAAGCGGAAAAAATGCGGAACGAGGTTCTGCAGCGAGCCATCAAACAACTGCACAACGGCAAATCCCCTGAAGAGGCGCTGACATTCCTCGCCCACAGCCTGACGAACAAACTGCTGCATACCCCAAGCACCCAGATCCGCAGGGCGGGATTCGACGGCGAGAAGTCGCTGCTGGAAGCAGCCAACACCCTATTTCAGATCAATGCCGCCGGTAGCAGAAAATGAGATCCTCCATCCGCAGCAAACTGGACCACATCGGGGAGCGCTGCACCGAGATTAGCGCCCTGCTGGCGGAGCCGGAGGTCCAGAACGACCAGAATCAGTTCCGCGGCTTGAGCCAGGAATACGCCCAACTGGAGCCGGTAATCAGCTGTTACAATCGCTACCAGGAACATGAAGCGGCCATCGCCAGCGCACGCGAGATGCTGGACGATCCAGAGATGTCTGAACTGGCGCGGGAAGAGCTGGAACAGGAGGAGACAGCCTTGCGCTCCCTGGAGCCGGAACTGCAGTTGCTCCTGCTTCCGCCCGATCCCAATGATGAACGCAATATTTTCCTGGAGATCCGAGCGGGCACCGGCGGCGCCGAAGCGGCGCTGTTTGCCGGCGATCTGCTGCGCATGTACCTGCGTTACGTGGAACTTCTGGGCTGGCAGACGGAAACCATCAGCGAGAGTCCGGGAGAACAGGGCGGCTACAAGGAGATTGTCACCCGTATCAGCGGACGCAACGTCTACTCGCGCCTTAAATTCGAATCGGGCACCCATCGGGTGCAACGCGTTCCCGACACCGAGTCCCAGGGCCGGATACACACTTCCGCCTGCACTGTGGCAGTACTGCCCGAGGCAGCAACTATCGACCAGGTGGAGATAAACAGCAACGATCTGCGCATTGACACCTACCGCGCTTCCGGCGCCGGCGGACAGCACGTCAACAAGACCGATTCGGCGGTCAGGATAACCCATATGCCGAGCGGTATTATTGTCGAATGCCAGGATCAACGATCTCAGCACAAGAACAAAGCCCAGGCAATGTCGCTACTGCAGGCTCGCCTGCTCTCAGGACTGCAGGAGAAGGAGACCAGCAAACAAGCGGAGTCGCGCAAACTCCAGGTGGGCAGCGGTGACCGGTCGGAGCGTATCCGTACCTATAACTTTCCCCAGAATCGGGTTACCGACCACCGGATCAATCTGACGCTGCACAAACTGGACGACATTATGAGTGGTTCACTGGATCAGGTAATTCAGCCGTTGACTCAGGAGCACCAGGCCGAACTGCTGGCAACCCTGGCCGATGACAACGGCTGAAACCCTCTCCCAGGCCCTCAAGCAGGCAACTGAACAGCTTTCCGGATTGCCCCGGAGCAACCCCCGGCTGGAGGCGGAGATACTGCTTGCCCATGTTCTGGACAAGCCAAGAACACACCTCTTCGCCTGGCCTGACAACCCGCTGGACAGAGATTCACAAGTGCGCTTTGAAAGCCTGGTAGCGCGCCGGCTGAGCGGCGAGCCCAGTGCTTATCTTACCGGGTGCCGGGAGTTCTGGTCGCTGGATCTGAAGGTCACCCATGAGACACTGATTCCCCGACCAGAGACCGAACTGCTGGTAGAGCGCGCGTTGCAACTAATCCCGGTAAAGTCCGCAGTGCAAATTGCCGACCTGGGTACCGGCAGCGGCGCTATCAGCGCAGCCATCGCCAGTGAGCGGCCGGCATGCCGCCTGCTCGCTACGGACATCTCTGCAGCAGCGCTTGCGGTTGCCAGCGAGAATTTCATAAAACTCGGTCTTGAAAACCTGCGTTGCGCCATGGGTGACTGGTGCAGCGCGCTGCCGGCCGAGTTACGCTTCGACCTGATTGTCAGCAATCCACCCTACGTAGCCAGCGACGATCCACACCTGGCAGAGGACGGCCTGCCATGGGAGCCCGCCAGCGCTTTGATTTCCGGGGTGGACGGGCTGAATGACATCCGCAAAATCGTCCAGACCGCCGCAGACCACTTGCTGCCCGGAGGGTGGCTTTTGCTGGAGCACGGGTACGATCAGGGTGAACAGGTAGTCCGTATGCTCAGTTGGGCGGGTTACCGGAACTGCAGCACGACCCGCGATCTCGGCGGAATGGGACGCGTCAGCCAGGGACAGCTTCCTCTGTGACAGCCATTACGCACCCCTAAACCTGGTTGACTAATCTTCAACAGCAGTTAGGCTTTATGGGTATGAACGCTGATGATTCAGAATTCATCAAACAGAGGCAGGTGTTTTTCGCCGAACTGCACCCCTATCCCAATCAGGCTCAAGCCGCAGCTGACCTGCTGCTGGGAATCGAAGGTATTATCAGCGCCAGCGCGGAATCGCGGCTGTTGCTCAATGTCCGCTACAATGTCATGCAGATATCGCTGGAGCAGATCGAGACGGGCCTGGTGGAGATCGGCTTCCACCTCAGCAGCAAGCTGCTGTATGCCCTGAAGCGCGCGCTCTACTACTACACAGAAGAGACCCAGCGGGCCAATAACGGCTGCCCCCATGGCAAGAGCAACTGCACAAAAAAAGTATTCGTCGAGCGTTATGCGCACAGAGATCATACACTGCAGGATCATCGACCCGAATATTGGCGCAAATATTTTTGAGCGGAACGGAGATCCCGGCTGATCCAGGGCGCCTTTCGAGTATCGGCCACACGACAATAGCCGCAATTAATAGAAATCTTCCCTCCCCTTTTCCAAATCCCAGACAAAAGGTCCAGCTTTTTTATGAACGATCAGCAACTTCTCCGCTACAGCCGTCAAATCATGCTGCCGTCCATTGACCTTCTCGGCCAGGAGCGACTGCTCGCTTCGCGGGTACTGATCATCGGCCTGGGTGGATTAGGCTCACCTGTCGCAATGTACCTGGCAGCCGCCGGAGTGGGTGAACTTGTCCTGGTTGACTTCGACCGGGTCGATCTGAGCAATCTTCAACGCCAGATCGTGCACAACAGTGAACGCATCGGCATGCTGAAAGTGGATTCAGCCGAACTCACGCTGACACTTATCAACCCAGACTGCCGAATCCTGAAGTTCGCCGTGAAACTGGACGATGAAGCGCTGCTTGAACAGGTTGCCATGGCGGATCTGGTAGTCGACGGCAGCGACAACTTTGCAACGCGCTTCGCTATTAACGACGTTTGCGTTGCCACGCAAACACCCCTGGTATCCGGCGCAGCCATCCGCACCGAAGGGCAGATATCGGTGTTCAGCGGCCGACCCGGCGATCCCTGTTACCGCTGCCTCTATGGCAGTGGCGGCGAAATGGACGAGACCTGTTCGCAAAACGGTGTACTGGCGCCTCTAGTAGGGATCATTGGCAGTATGCAGGCAATCGAAGCGATCAAGGTGTTAACCGGTGCCGGTACCCCCCTGAGCGGAAGGCTGATGCTGCTCGACGCACTGCATATGGAGTGGCAAACGGTGAAACTGAAAGCGGATCCCAAATGTCCGGTCTGCCGCGACCGGGGAGCGGCCTGATGCCGCACCCGATAATCACGGCCAGCACCCAGACCTACCTGAACAAAATTCGGCAGGATATCGTTTTCAGCGAGACACTGAGGGGAGAGACCCTGCACTTCCACTCAACCTGGGGGCTGTTCTCCCCGAAAGCTGTCGATGAAGGAAGCCGCCTGCTGCTCGACCACCTGGAAATTGAATCTGACGACGACACGCTGGATCTGGGGTGTGGCTACGGACCGCTCGGGCTGACCCTGGCCCGACTGGCGCCGGGAGGCACCAGCGTCCTGGTAGACAAGGATTTCGTCGCCGTCGAATACAGCAAAAAGAACTCAGAAATCAATAGTATAAGAAATGTTGAGGTACTCCTCAGCAACGGCTTCGATCAGATTGGTAAACGCAAATTTGATCTGATCGTCTCCAACCTGCCGGCTAAAACCGGTAAAGAGCTCTATTACCTCTATTTTTACGATGCCCTGGTACGCATGAATCTGGGCGGCCGGTTTTATGTGGTGACCATTTCCGGGTTACGGAGATTCATCCAGAAGGCGTTTCTCGAGGTATTCGGCAACTACGAAAAGCTGAAACAGGGGCAAACCTATACGGTGGCAATGGCACGCCTGGAACGGCAATGATCGCAGCCTATTGCCACTCTGTGGCAAGAAATGGTAAACTTTTCCTTAGTTTTTATGTGGCTTGAAAGTAAATTCCGGTATAGCCGGTGGAAACTCTATTTCGGTTCCTCCTAAACCCCGAAGACTGAAATAAAAAAAACAATAAAACAGCATAGGGAATCGACTACCCCGCAACAGACGGGCAGTCGCACACGAAGGAGGTCACCCATGTTCCCAACCAAAATCCTGGTCGCAGACGACGACCAATTCGTCCTGGCCGCCATGCAGAGCGGCCTGGAAGCGGAAGGCTATCGAATCCTGGCCGCACACGACGGCGAAACGGCTGTCCGCATCGGGTGCGCCAAAAAACCCGATCTGGCGATTCTCGATATTCGCATGCCGGGAATTTACGGTATCGAAGCGGCGCGTCAGTTACGCGACAGGGCAGGCATCCCCTCGATTTTCTTGAGCGCTTACGCCGAAAAAGAGTTGGTGGAACTGGCCACAAAGGAGGGCGCCCTCGGTTATCTGGTCAAACCAGTCATGCTCGCACAGTTAGTTCCCGCGATAGAGGCGGCGCTGGAGCGCTCGGCAGAGCTGAAAAGGCTGCAGCGGAACGAGATCAGCCTGACCGGCGCCATCAAAAGCAACCGCACGATCAGCCTGGCCATCGGCATTTATATGGAGCGATTCAAGGTGAGTGAAGAGCAGGCCCTCGATGAGGTACGCGTTTATGCGCGCGCAGCGAGGAGCAAAATGCTGGATATCGCAAAAAAACTTGCCAATCAACAACCTGAAAATCATAATCTGATCTGCGAAGTGCGTGAGTTCAACAAACGCTACCAGCGTTGACAAACACCGGTCACAAGAATCGTGGGTAACCGCAGCGCGCAGGGAAATCAAAGCTAAATTTGTCCCGATGCAGGCCGATACCCGATTCTGTCAGAATATAGTTAAAGATTCGAGGAGTTATCGCGTTGCAAGAAACCTCAGCAAAAATGGGATCAGGTGTCAACGAGAGCGCCGAAACACTGCGTATCGTTTTACCGCTGATGACGCGCTACAGAATCCCGGCGAGCCCGGAAAACTACACCATCTGGTTCCATTATGTTGCCGACGACATTCCCGGCCTCAATCCATATATCGACAATCTGCTGGAACAGAAATCGCCCTTCACGGCCGAAGTAAACGAGCACATCTATAAACAGTTTCTCTCGGAGCACGATCTTCAAAAAGCGGAGCGGGTAAGCAAAAGTCTTGCCAGTGCGCTGACTGAAACGACCTCCGCATTGCGGCATACTGGCAGCGAAGCAGACCATTATCAGAATGTTCTGAGCAGCTTCGACAAATCATGCGGATCGGCGCAGTCACTCACTGATGTCTTTGACCTGCTCAGCAGCGTACTCAAAGAGACGCAAAGCATGCAGCAATCGATGAAACGACTACAGCAGGATTTCATCGTCAAGTCCGACGATTTGGATAAGTTAAAGCAGGAACTTGAGCAAGTGCGCAAGCAGGCATCGACCGATGCTTTGACCGGCCTGCACAACCGTATGACTTTCTTCAATTCGCTGGAGGCCGTTGACACTGAATCCGACCCGCTTTCAAATCCCTATTGCGTGGTCATGATCGATATCGATAACTTTAAACGCGTCAACGATACGTTCGGCCACCTGGTGGGAGACAAGGTCATAAGATTCGTGGCCGACAGCCTGCGCCAGTCCATCAAGGGACGCGACTGCGCGGCCAGATATGGCGGAGAGGAGTATGCACTCATGCTCCCTGATACTCACTTGGGAAACGCGGTTATCCTGTGCAACAAGATACGCGAACACATTGCCAAAACCAACCTGGTGAGATCCGGTACCAAGGAGTCGCTTGGACAGATCACGATCTCAGCCGGAATTGCCCAGAAGCGCTCAGGCGAGGGTCGAATGGATCTGCTGGCGCGCGCCGACAAAGCGCTCTATCTATCCAAGGAGCGCGGTCGCAACAGAGTAACAGCCGCTGAAGAGTGATCCCCTGTCAGGTCAGGATGCCAGCTTCCTGCATAACAGTTCGTTGACCTGCTGGGGATTTGCCTTCCCTTTCGATAAGCGCATCACCTGGCCTACGAAGAAGCCCAGCATTTTCGCCCGTTTCTTCTCGTCCGCCTGGCGATAGGCCTCGACCTGGGACGGGTTTGCATTGACAACTTCGTCCACAATGCCCTCAATGGCGCCCGCATCGGTTATCTGCTTGAGACCCTGACTCTCAATAATCTCATCTGCACTGCCACTATCACTCCACATGGCATCGAACACCTGCTTGGCGATCTTGCCTGAGATGGTGTTGTCAGATATCCGGCGCAAAAGCCCCGCGAGCATCGGCGCTGTGATCGGCGATTGCCCGATATCGATGCCGTCCCGATTCAGTGATCCGGCCAGATCACCCGTGACCCAGTTAGCTGCAAGCCTGGCATCCCCTGCCTCAGACACCGTCGCCTCATAGTAGTCGGCCAGTTCACGACTGGCGGTCAACTGCGCCGCATCGGATTGACTAAGTGCATACTCCTCACTGAAACGGAGGCGCCGTACATCCGGCAACTCAGGCATGCCGGAAATTGCGGCGGCAACGAATGCGTCGTCGAGTTCCACCGGCAGCAGATCGGGATCGGGGAAGTAGCGGTAATCGTTGGCCTCTTCCTTGGAGCGCATGGAGCGGGTCTCGTCCCGGTCCGGATCGTATAACCGGGTCTCCTGCACCACCCTTCCACCCGACTCCAGGAGCTCTATCTGCCGTTCCACCTCAAAATTGATGGCACGCTCCAGAAACCGGAAGGAGTTGATATTCTTCAGTTCGGCACGAGTACCCAGTTCCGCGCCAAACGGACGAATCGAGACGTTGGCATCGGCCCGAAACGAACCCTCCTGCATATTGCCGTCGCAAATCCCGATGTAGCGTACAATCTGGTGTATCTTGCGGGCATATGCCACCGCCTCTTTGGCCGACCGCATATCCGGCTCAGAGACGATCTCCAGCAGCGGCGTGCCCGCCCGGTTGAGGTCTATTCCGGTCAGACCGTGAAAATCTCCATGCAGAGATTTTCCCGCGTCCTCCTCCAGATGAGCCCGAGTGATGCCAACGGTACGAATCTCGCCGCCATCGAGCATTATTTCCGCGCTGCCGCGTCCCACTATCGGCAGCTCGAACTGGCTGATCTGGTACCCCTTCGGCAGGTCGGGGTAGAAATAGTTCTTACGCGCAAACACCGAACGACGCTCGAGGTCCGCACCGATCGCAGCGCTGAATCTGACCGCCATCACCACCGCTTCCCGATTCAGAACCGGCAGTACACCGGGCAATCCCAGGTCGACACCACAGGCCTGGGTATTGGGTTCGGCACCAAAAGCGGTCGCGGCGCCCGAGAATATTTTGGAGCGGGTGGCCAGTTGGGCATGAATCTCAAGCCCGATCACAGTTTCCCATTGCATATCGTAACTCTCTAGGTTTAATACCCGGCAGGTGCCGCCAGGTGCCAGTCGCTCTCCTGCTGCAGCCGATGGGCGACGTTGAGTAACTTCGCCTCCTGAAAATAGTTGCCGATAATCTGCAATCCAACCGGTTTTCCGGCCGTCGGTTGCACCGGAATCGAGATTCCCGGCAAACCTGCAAGATTGGCGGCAATAGTGTAGATATCGGACAGGTACATAGTGACCGGATCATCGGCTTTCTCACCAATGGCAAACGCCGTGGTGGGTGAAGTCGGCCCCAGGATCACGTCCACTTTTTCGAAAGCGCGCTTGAAATCGTCCGAAATGAGATGACGGATCTGTTGTGCCTTCAGATAGTAGGCATCGTAGTAGCCGGCTGAGAGCGCGTAGGTACCTATCAGGATCCTGCGCTTCACCTCCGCGCCGAAGCCTTCGCTGCGGGATCGCTTGTAGAGATCTTCCAGATCTTTCGGCCCCTGACAGCGATAACCGAATCGAACACCGTCAAAGCGGGAAAGATTGGAGGAGCATTCGGCCGGCGCTACCACATAATAAGCAGCGACCGACAGGTCGCTGTTTGGCAGCGATATGTCTACAATTTCCGCACCCAGCCGGCGATACTCATCGACAGCCAGTTCCACGGAACGGGCAACCTCACTGTCCAGCCCATCGTTGAAATACTCCTTCGGCAGCCCGATCTTCAGCCCGGCTAATGGATCGTCCAGCTGCCTGGAATAGTCCGGAACCGGTTCCTCGGCACTGGTGGAGTCGCGCCGATCCAAGCCGGCGATGGCCTGCAGGATAACCGCTGCATCCGCAGCACTTCGGGTCAATGGACCCGCCTGGTCCAGCGAGGAGGCGAATGCAATCATGCCGTAACGGGATACGCGGCCGTAAGTCGGTTTCAATCCGGTAATGCCGCAAAGCGCTGCCGGCTGGCGGATCGAGCCGCCGGTATCGGTGCCGGTGGCCGCGACACAAAGCCGTGCAGCCACCGCTGCCGCCGACCCGCCGGAGGAGCCTCCAGGTACTAAATTCCTGTCCCAGGGATTGCGCACCAGCCCATAGTGGCTGGTTTCATTGGAAGAGCCCATAGCGAACTCATCCATATTGGTTTTACCCAGCATCACGGCGCCAGCCTCCTCCAATCGGCTGACCACCGCAGCGTCGTATGGCGCGATGAAGTTGTCCAGCATTTTCGAACCACAGCTGGTTTTTACGCCTTCGGTGCAGAAAATGTCCTTGTGGGCAATGGGAATACCGGCAAGCGGTCCCGCTTTGCCGCTGCGAATCAGCTGATCCGCCTGTTCCGCCCTGGCCAGCGCCCGTTCCGGCGCCAGCGTGATAAAGCAGTTCAACTCCCCGTCATACTGCTCAATTCGGTCAAGGAAGGCGCGGGTCAGTTCAACGCTGGAAAAATCACCTGCGCGCAGTCCCGCCCCCAGTGCAGCTATGTTTTTATCATGCATTCGTGTGAGGTGCTCCGGATGTTACTCGATAACCCTGGGGACCAGATAAAGGCCATTTTCGGTAGCCGGAGCAATTGACTGAAAGTGCGCTCGCTCATCAATTTCACTCACTTCATCCGCACGCAGGCGTTGAGCCATATGCAGCGGGTGAGCCATCGGCGTCACCCCGGTGGTATCCACCGCGCTCATCTGCTCTACCAGCCGCAGAATGGTCGAGAGATCGCCAGCCACGGAATCCAGCTCGCTCTCATTCACCGCAAGACGGGCAAGATGGGCGATATTCTCCACATCAGATCTTTCCAGGGACATAGAATCCACTCGGGTTTCGGTTAATTCAAAGGTTAGGAAAAATACCACAATTGGCAGATTGAGGGCAGATTAAAATTATTTCCTGGCACCGGTAATCGAAATTGTGGAACAGCTTCTTGCTCAATACCCCCTGCGGTTGCTAAATTACACCCTTTTCGAACGGGCAGTGATCCCAGGGATAACAGGATCGCGACGCCTGGTTCGATCACACACCTTACGGAAAATCATTTCACCATGCTGTTCAGACGCTTACGCGGACTCTTCTCCAACGACCTCGCCATTGACCTGGGTACTGCCAATACGCTGATATACGCGCGCGGTCAAGGCGTGGTACTCGACGAACCTTCGGTTGTCGCCATTCGACAGGACCGGGGACCGGGGGGAGGCAAATCAGTTGCTGCCGTTGGCGATGAAGCCAAGGCGATGCTGGGGCGCACCCCAAACAACATCACCGCGATACGTCCGATGAAGGACGGTGTGATAGCCGATTTCACCGTGACCGAAAAAATGCTGCAGCATTTTATTCACAAAGTGCATGAAAGTAAGATGATACGGCCCAGCCCCCGTGTGCTGGTGTGCGTGCCCTGCGGGTCCACGCAGGTGGAGCGCCGCGCCATCCGCGAATCCGCTGCCGGTGCGGGCGCACGCGAGGTCTATCTTATCGAAGAGCCGATGGCTGCCGCTATCGGTGCCGGACTGCCGGTGGACGAGGCCAGAGGGTCTATGGTGCTGGACATCGGCGGCGGAACCTCAGAGGTAGCCATCATCTCGTTGAACGGTATCGTTTACGCCAATTCAGTGCGGGTGGGCGGTGATCGGTTTGACGAAGCCATTATCAACTATGTCCGGCGTAACTATGGCACTTTGATCGGGGAAGCAACCGCAGAGAAGATAAAAAAGGAGATCGGATCCGCCTTCCCGGGTAATGAAGTGCGCGAAATCGAAGTAAAGGGGCGCAATCTGGCAGAGGGTATCCCGCGCAGCTTTACGCTCAACAGCAACGAGATTCTGGAGGCACTGCAGGAGCCCCTGTCGGGGATAGTCGGTGCGGTCAAGGCGGCGCTGGAGCAGACACCACCCGAACTTGGAGCGGATGTTGCCGAACTGGGAATAGTCCTCACGGGCGGTGGCGCGCTGCTGCGGGATATCGACCGACTGCTGGAAGAGGAGACCGGACTGCCGGTTCTCATCGCTGAAGATCCGTTAACATGCGTAGCCAGAGGCGGTGGCCGCGCACTCGAGATGCTCGACGAGCGTGGTGGTGAAATGCTTTTTTCCTTCGATTGACCAGGGCATTTAAACCTCTAGGAACCTGTCGGACTTAGGACTGATCTACTGCGGAAAAGCCGGATTTGGCCATATTTCCCGATCCTTTTCGTTAAATAGCGACGGCTATTCGCCTCAAGCGATCGAAAAAAATATTACTTATTATGCCCTATG
>Ga0316201_10003486_pt1 | contig 11600 bp, 6 predicted proteins | sample CS6wburrow_MG_FD_204516 | JGI IMG/M metagenome (GOLD analysis project Ga0316201, IMG submission 204516) | Coastal sediment microbial communities from Delaware Bay, Delaware, United States - CS-6 worm burrow | ecosystem: Environmental > Aquatic > Marine > Coastal > Sediment | place: USA: Delaware... | reverse complement strand
TGGCGCCCGGTCCGAGATAGGCGACGGGCTTGATGCCCTGACCCTCGTTGACCTCTCGACTGATTTCGACGACACCGTCAAGGATCAGATAGAGCGCGGTTGCCGGGTTCTTGGGTTTGAAGAGCATCTCACCGTGGCCGTGAACAACCACTCGACCATGACCCGCCATCGATGCCCGGACGTCGGGAACCATGGCTTTGAAAAACGGGCTGTCTGCAATGGCCCTGACGAGTTCTTCCTGCCGCATGATAGGTGGCATTATCCCACTACCGACGGACAATACAATCATTCACGAAGTTAATCTTGGGTCCGAAGTGACCGCTGTGGGTCTTCGAGAGGACAGCTCCGATCATCTGGGGGTAGAATTGATCGGTGGAACCGACTCCCGACGCCAAGGTCTTTCAGCGTGTCCTCACTGATGAGTTGCGACGCCCCGTCGTCCTCACCTCGGATGAGGTTGTGGGGGGGTGGCGCAGTCTCTTTCCGAACCTCGCTTCCTGTCTGCCGACGCCCTATCCGATCTTCGGTCTGGATGAAGAGAAGATCGTCACCTACGGATATCCCGTCCTGCATTCGGATGGACTGCGTCAGCTGCAACGAAATCTCGACAATCTGGTCGGGGCGGAGGTCGAATACCGTTTGGCTGCGGAGTTCGACCCCGGCGCGGACAAGCGCGGTGTCATGGCTGAACGCGATCGCCTGCACAGATCCCTGCTCGCAATCCTCGAGAACGTGTTCATGAACGACTACGGGCGGGGCATGGCAGAGGTCTTTCTGCTCTTCCTCTCGTCCGAGGTCGTTCGATCGGTGGCGCGGGTGCCCCGGCTGGTTCGAAGGGCCGACCGGCGGTCGGAGAGCGAGACCGCGAGTCGACACCGTCAAGCCATCGCCGGTGTATTGGGTGGGCTCATCCAACGGGCGGCGCACGGCGCGTCGGATCGGCTTCGCCAGCTCGCCCAGGTCCGGCTCGCCCCCAAGATTTCACCGCTCCTCGGGATGATCTGCTCCGATCCGTTGCTTTTGACCGAAGAACGGCTGAGCGTGGGGATGGACTCGCTGGACGGTTATCTGAGGGCACGTTTCCAGACCGATGCAGCGGCGCTGAATTCGTTGCTCGGCAGCGCTATCGTCCGGCTCAGCCAGCTCATGGCGCGACGATCAGCCATGGGCGAACTCCTGGCCCTGGCAGCCGGAATCAACATCGATCTCACCAAACCCTGGACCTTGCTCGAACCGCGGCTCCTCGACGCCCTGACCCGCTCTGAACTTCTGGATTCCATCGGCCTTTCCAAGTCTCAGGCACGATCCCTCAGCGAACTCGGTCTCAGTTTGAAACGGTTTGAACTGCTCGCGGCCCTGCGACACCGCATCGTCATGATGTCCAAACGCGGCCACCAGCTCATCCTCACCGAACCATCGGTGAGAGGGGCGATCGCACCGACGACCCGACCGTTTGATTTCACGACCCCCGGGGTTGTCGATACCTCGGTGCGTCGGTTTGGTCTGGTCTACGATCTGACCAGCTTCACGGCGATCCTCGAGGAAGTTCGCAAAAAGGGTCGGGTCGCCGAAGAGAAGGCCCTCCAGTTCATGTACGTCTTTCAGAACAGGCTCGAGGAGATCCGCCACGACCACCGGCTGATCTTCGAGAAGTTCCTCGGGGACGGCGGATTCTACTCGTCGCGGCGGGCCCTGAGAACGCTGTCCGCTGCGTGCGAAATCCAGCTGGCATACGATCAACTGCGCCAGAGTGGGTTTCCCTTTGATCAAGGAATTCGAATGGCGCTCAACTACGGTGTGTATCGATTGCTGCCCATGCTCGACAGCGATCGCGAGATTCGCCGGTTCGAATTCTTTGGTCGCGGTATCGTCGAGCTCTCGCGTCTGACCACCGGCAAGAGTTCGCGCGAAGTTTCCGAGATCGCCGAATTCCTCATCTATTCGGGGTACGACTCCACCGAGGTCGAGAATTTCCTCGCGCCGATTTCTGAGGCTCGGAGCACCACGAAATCATCGGAGGCCCGAGCCTACACCGTCGCCCTCGATGTCCATGGAGAGCTCGTCAACGAAGGCATCGTGGCGACGCTGGATTTTGTCGAAGACCTGGAATCCGAACTCGACCTTCCGTCTTTCACCGAGGTGTCCGAACAGGGGGTCCACTGGTTGCTCTTTCCCCTCGATCCCGACCGACCCGGCCCGTTCCAGGTTGGATTGCGCTATCTCGGGGTGGCGCGACTCAAAGGTCTTCCCCCCATCGAACTGGTGGAGGCCGCCGTGTGGACCGAGATTCCAGCCGAGGCCCAGGTCATTGCGGATGGATCGTCCCTCGTTGCATTGTTGCGACGCCTCGGCCAGTCCCGCGGAGAGGCCTCCGAGGTGACGCCCGATGAGGCACGTCCCATCGACGAAGACCTCGTCGTCCTCGCATACAACGACGCCGATGGCAGCCAGCGGTGGGTCTTCGGACGCCATCGCCCGAGTGACGATGTGCTTCTCCAGGCGATCCAGATGCCCATGCAGATCCCGGGTCTGACCGATGACGAACCGCTGGAGACCTGGCTGTTTCGCAACCGGTACGAGCTCGAACGGCTGTATCAGGGTATCCATCGCACCGATGGTGGGACCACCATCCCGGTTGGTCCGCTCCGCCAGCAAGACGGTTATGTCGGCTGCTTCCTCGCCGCACCGCACAAAGCCCCATAAATTCATTTAGAATTTTGAGTTATGAATTATGAATTGAGGACATGGTTCGACGCGGCGAAGGGGCTTGCGTGCCAACCCAGAACTGCTCGAGCGCCGGTAGAGTCGCTGGCACCCCTCACGGCCACTGGGATGGTGCGATTGAACTCATCATTCATAACTTACTGCTAGTCGTCGTCGTGGAGCTTGAGGAAGCTGGCGTAGCGTTCGGTGTCGATCTCGCCTGATTCGACGGCGGCGCGAACCGAACACTCCGGTTCGTGCGAGTGGCTGCAGTTGGAAAACCGGCAGCCCGCTGTGTGTCGGACGATCTCCGGAAAGGCCGCAACGAGGTCGGTGCTCTCGACGTCGAAGAGACCGAATTCCTTGAGTCCGGGGGTGTCGACGACAAAACCGCCGTACGGCAGGGGCATGAGTTCGGCCCGGGAGGTCGTGTGCCGGCCCTTGCCGGTGGCGTCCGAGATCGAGCCCACTTTGAGGCGGAAACCCGGATAGACCGAATTGAGCAGCGACGACTTTCCGGCACCGGATGGCCCGCAGAACAGGGTCGTGCGATCAATCAGTCGTCGACGCACCCGGCCGAGCCCCCAACCGGTTCGCGCCGAGACCCGCAGGACCTCGTAGCCCAGGTCCCGATACACACCGAGCCAGGCATCGACCTCGTCTGAACCGAGGTCGATCTTGTTGATGGTGATGACCGCCTTGATTCCGGACATGTGACAGGCCACGAGAAAGCGATCGAGGAGCCCGCGTTTGGGTTCCGGGTGACTGGCGGCGAAGACGACGAGCGCCTGGTCGACATTTGCCGCGAGCAGCTGTTGGCGTCCGCTGTGAGGTGCGGCTCGGCAGAGGGAGTTCTCCCGCGACCGGACGGCAACCACGACTCCGTCCTCGCCCTTCATCTCCGCAGTCACCCGGTCTCCGACTACGAGGCGAGGAGAACGTGGGGTTCCACCCTCCCATTTGAGACGTCGGCGTGAAGCCATCACCACGGTGCGATCACCGATCTGGATCCGCACCAGCGGGCCATGCATGGCGATGACTGTTCCTTCGGCCAACTTCACGGGTTGGGAGTATAGGTCATGACGGGTGGTCGAGAGTTGAGTTCATCCAACGCATGGCAGAAGCGCGCGAACTCCGGGTACTCCTCGGGGGACACGGTTTGGGCCGGGAGTTGGAGACGCACCACCGATTTCAGGCGCTGTCCCTCGCGTTCGAGGGTTTCGATCAGCGAGCCCCAGCGGCTTTCGACCCTACGTGCCGGGCGATCGATGGTCCAACCCTCGGGGATGTCGATGACGAGTTCGTTCCGCTGGAGGACGGGCACCGGCATGATCAGCGGGAACTGCCGGGTCGGCAATGCTGCCAGAACCGGCGCAAGAGGTTGGCCGAAGACCAGGGCTCGACAGACCATCGACTCATCCTCGCGACGGCAGACCCCCGGGGCATGCATCGTGAGTGAGAGTTCGATCCCGTTTGTGATCCGGTCAACTCTTCCCGAGACCTCCGATGCCGAAGGGACGAAATTCGCAGCCATCTGCTGATAGACCATGGGAACGCGCTCGGTGGGAACACTTCGGATCTGCTCCATCACGCGTTCGGCCTGAGGGCCGACGATGGGGAGGGTGACCGTGATCTGGGCGTCGCCGGAATCGTCGACAGCGGCTGAAACCCTCATCTCCTCCTCGAGATCCGGATTGGCGAAGGTCGGGAGCTCTTCGACGATCCTCACCCGTTCGGTGGGCCGGTTGAGCGGGATCAACAGGCCGTCGCTGCCTTGGAGGATGGGATCGATGTGATTGATCCCCTGTCGTTCCTGCTCGATATCGAGCCACAGCTCCCGGCCGTCCTTCGCCACGTGAAGCAGCGGCAGGAAGAACGAATCAAAGGTCGGCACGACAAGGTGGGTTCCGGCAAAGGGGCGGGTCCGCGCCATGATCAGATCAACATCCCACCCCGCGTCGATGAGGACAGCCGCCACGATTCCCATCCGGTTTCCGCGCCTTCGGGAGAAACTCGCCCCGGCACTGGTCGAGAAATCGAGGACACCCCGATCCAGCTCGACCTCGTCTACGACGCCGTTGACCAGCGCCTCGATAGGATCGCCGTCGGTTCTCGAGAGCAACGCATCGCTCCATTCGTGGAGTTCAGGGGTGGTGCTGAGAATGGGGATGAGCCGGTCGCGGATGGCGTCGCCGATGTCCTGCCAAGTCACCCCGAAGCCATAGCTCACCCATGGCAGCAACTCGCTGGTCGGGGGGGCGAATCGCTCCTCCGGAACTGGAGGAACGCCTTCAGCGCGCCACTTGATCGCGCGACGCCCGTCGACCTCCCATTCGGACCGTTCGAGGCCGTCGATATTGCCCTCAACGAGGAGCTCGATGTCCGTGGGCACGAGCAGAAGGTACTCCGACAGCCCGAACGCCCTTTCGGAATCGGCAAAACGATAGATATATGGCGGCAGATGGCCGCGTTGTGAGGCGGCAGTGGGAGCGACCCTGGCGACGTATTCCTCCTCCACCAGATCGCCGGGTTCGACATCATCGAGCTGGACCGCGCCGCTACCGTCGCCGAGCGAGGCAGGCACCACCACCGAACCATCGGGTTTGTGGATCCGGATCTTGAGCCGGTGGGAGTTCGGCAGCTGCTGGAGGCGAGACGCCTGGCGCGCCCCGACCGGGGTCAGGGCCCGGGTCACACCGTGGTAGTAGTAGAGGCTCGATCCGTCGTCGAAGACCTTCTCAACGGCCTGGTCGAGGAGTAGGACGGCATCGACATCGTCGGGGCTGTCCTCGACACGGTCGACGATTTCGGCAAGCGAGAGCCGGTGTGGCTCGTAGAACGGAACCTTGCCTCGTCGCCAGGCGAGGGTCAAGAGCTCGAGGGAGGATGGCGATCGTGCGATGGCGTCAGCGAGCAGTTGCTCCGTCGCTTCGGGGTCGCCGGCGGATATCGCCAGCGCCAGTTCGTCCGCCACCCTCAGCGCCCCCCAACGTTGACGAAGGTCGTCGAGCTCGACGGACGCTCGATCCAGCATCCCCGCCGTGAAGAGCAACCGGATCAGCTCGACGTCGAGATCCGGGTCCTCAGTCCGGGTCTTGAGTTGCTGGACGATTCCGACGGCATCGGCCACCAGGCAACCGTCGGCGAGTTCGTCCACCAGTCGAAGGTCGTGGGGCTCGGTATTGGCGAGTGCCCGGAGGAGGCGTTGACGTTCCTGCCATCGTTCGAGGGCCTCGAGGACCTCGATTTCCACCTCCGAGGCCTCCTTCGAACCCGGAAGGGCGGATTGGAGCTTGACGAGGCCATCCTCGGCCTCTCGCACCCAACCGCGGCGGAGTGCTTCCCGGATCCACATCCGGATGACCCGGGGGTCGTCACCGTGGGTCTCGACCAGGGTGTCGAGAATCCGTTCATCATCCTCGTTTCGGCGTTCCCTGAGGGCGACGCCGCGTTCGAAGAAGAGGGAGATGGGAATCTCCGAAGTCCGCCGGAGGTTCTCCCGCGCCCGGCGTCGGACCGCCTCGGCGTCGTCCTGGATGGGAGCAGTCAACCAGTACCAGGTCATGGCCAGACGTGGCCAGGGATCCCCGGTGTCGATTTCGACGGCTCTCTCGATGAGGCGTCGCCAATTCGCCGAGTCCCGTCGCTGTTCGAAAATCGATGCCGCGAGAAGGAGGGTTTCAATGGAAGCGTTGTCCCGGAGCAGATCGTTGAGCGCCCGCATTGCCGGTGGTTCCTCTGCCCGCAGGTCGGAGTCGGCCCAGGCGGATCCCGCTTTTCCCGTGACCGATCGCACGTCGAGGGCGACACCTTCCAGATCGTAGAGGCTGATTCTGAGTTCCGGCCGACCTCGGGCCGACAGATCCGCGCGAATTCGGTGCAATCCAGGAGCCAACCGAACCCGGTACCAGGCGACTCTGGCCTCTTGCAGGCCGCAGTAGCGGCGGCCGTCGACCGGTCGTCCATCAAGGCGGAAGTCAAAGCTCCCTTCGGCTTCCACTGCCATCCAGCCATCGATCGTTTCGTCGATGTCGACGGTCCACATGACGGCAAAGACTCCTCGTGGCGCGAGGACCTCGGGTGGCCCTATGGATCCGTCGAGGGTGGTCAGGCGGTAGCGAACGGGATCCCAAGGATTGACGAATGGCGTGTCAGGGGCGGGCAGGTCGTCATCGACGGGGACCACTCCCCGTTCGAGATCGAGGCTGTCGAAGATGCCATACGGTCCGGCCACCTCGGCGGTGATGATGCTCCCGGATGGCGGACGGCCATCGAGAGCTGCTTCGATCCGCGCCAGGAGAAACCCGAGTTCTGGGTCGCGATGATCACCCGCCACGCCGAGGATTTCCTCCGGATACGGCAGATTCGCGATCTGACGCAGCCACCACCCCGCCGCGGCAACCGCATCGGCTCCAGTGGGGTCATTGGCGACGGTGGCCAATGCGGTCTGTCGCGCAGTGACAAGATCAAACGATGCGTCGGCACGGTGTACCGACCACCAGCCGGTCTCTTCGGCGGACCATGCCGGCGCCGGCGCCAAACACAGTGCGACCGCCGCCAGGACGATGATGCGGCCGGCGTTCATGGTGTCTCCAGAGGACGGCGAAGGATGGTCTCGATCTCGAGCAGGAAGCTGCGCAGCTCGGAGGCGCGGTGCGCAGCGATCAGCCCGGGTTCCAGATGGATGTAGCCGTTGACTCGGTAACCGGTTTCCAGTTCCTCGGTGTCGAGCTTGAGAAAGCCGAAGTCAGTCGTCAGGTTGATGGATTCGGGGACCGCAGCCGGTGGCCGACCGAGGTTGACCTCCAGGGTCCACTCGAGGTCCGGACGAACCTCCACGAGAAGCGGGCCCGATCGTTCACCGGTTGGAACCACTCGGGTCGACCAGTCAAAGTCTCCGGGGTAGGTGGCGATTCCGCCTTGGCTCTCCAACGCGGTCCTCGGCACCGTCGCCGCGAGTTCGATGATCGCCGGGTCGCGTGACGGAACCAGACGATAGACGGGTTCCGCGGTGAGTTCGGCGCCAGGGAATGAACCCTGCAGCCAGGTCGCGAATAAGCGTGGGTCCTTGCTGCCGGAGAACCGGCCGCGTCTCCGGTCGGCCGCACCGCCGCTGTCTTCCACCCGGACCTCGAGAGGCACCAAACCGGCGTTGGCCTCAGCGAGGCGATAGATGATTCGGTGCAGACCGCCACCGACCAACCCGGTGGTTTCGGGTCGGGAGTCGCGGCCGTTGACAACGAGCACGAAGGCTCCCTGGTCCATCCCCGGTGGCGGTAACATGGCATGGCCGGACGCCGTGCCGTCAAGCCAGAGATCGTCTTCCGGGAGATAGGCGATGGCGTGATTAAAGACCTCGAGCAGTGCCAGATCGCCGGTCACGGGCCCGAGATCGGCGGTCCGCACCATCACCATCCTCGCTGGGATGTCCACCGCTTCGTAAAGAGCCACCAGAAGTGCCGCCTTGTCTTTGCAGTCACCGATGCCATGGTTGAGAACCCATTCGGCGGAGAACGGCCGGAATCGGTGCTCGCCGAACTCGAGCCCGACATATCGGATCTTGTTGGTCACATAGGCGTAGATCTTTGCGATCCGCTCCAACCGGTCATCGACCCCCTCGGTCAGGTCTTCGGCGAGCTCTTCGATCTGGCGGGAAACCCGCACTCTGGGCGCCACGTGGCGTTGATACCAACTCGCGAGCTCTCCCCAGTCGGGGTGACTCGAGTAGAGCAGAAAACGACCGGTGGTGAACGGTGGCGCCGGGGGCACATCGTGCGGCACCTCGTCGAGATCCCGCCATGTCCAGGCGATCCGCCGTTGCCCGTCTTCTGATTCCACACGCTCGGGCTCGCCCTCGAGGTTGACGAGTTCCCACGCAGGCAGATTCTCGGATGGTCCGACAAACTCGATCTCGGTGAGGACTGTCGGCACCGGGTGACCGATGGAGAGGAGCCCACCGTTGTAGGGTCCGGTCTCGTTGCTCTCGATGGTCTCGGTGCGCACATAGGCGATCTCGATGAGGTCGCCGTCTTCGAGGTCCGGAAAATCCAGGACCCGCAGCCGGGTGTCGTAGTAGAGGTTGAACTCGGGCTCGGCCAATCGTGGGGTGTCACCTTGCCTCGCACTGTGTTCCGACCCGTCGTTTCTGAGGATGCGCGCCTTGAGGACCCGCAACCGCTCGCTCTCGGCAACATAAGGCAAGGTTTGGCGTTTGAAGACATCCGCCCGCTCGGCAGAGGTGATGAGAAAGACCTGCTGAACCTTTTCTTCGATGAGCGCCGACGGCAGGAAGTGGACCTCGATGTGGTCGAGAAGAACGGTGGCCGGGTCAAAGGTGGGAGCCTGAGAGGCCATCCGCCAGAGATCGTCCGTTGTCCGCATCCAACCGAGATCTTCAACCTCGCCGCTGATCAGTTCCACGAGCCGACGCGCTCGACGATCCTGAGGCCTCAGCTCGAGAACCATTCGACTGAGTTCGAGCGCGCGCTCATCGGCGCCGGCGGTGTGCTCGACCCGAGCCAGTTCCATCATCAGATCGACATCGGATGGTGATCGGCCGAGACCCTCGACCAGAAGTCGGCGGGCTCCCTCGGTGTCATCGACGCCGGAAAGGAGTCGGACAAGACGGAGTCTCAGCCCGGCATCGTTGGGGTCCACATGCAAACCCTCGTCAAAGATCTCGAGCAGGGTCGGCCCGTCGTTACATGCCTCGGCGAGCCGTTCGCGCAGTTCCACCACCGATGCCGCACTGGGAGTCGCCTCCTCGAGGGGCGACAGCACCTCTCGGGCGAGATCCGTACGCCGGGCATCCAGGGCGCGGTGAGTGGCTGCGAGGCCGACCGCTTCGCAGGTCGGATAGCTCCGCGCCAGATCGATGATCTCGGGCAGAAGGACGATACCCCAGAGTTCCGAATCGATGTCGAGTCCGACCGCCTGCGCGGCCGGTTCGCCGGCCATGGGCTCGAGTACCGCGGCCGCCTCGTCATAGAGACCGCGTTCGGCGTACCAGGACGCGAGCTCCAACCGCGCCCAACCGAGATCGGGCTCGGCCGCGATGGCGTCGCGCAGAAGCTCGTGAATCGCGGCTTCGTCGGTGGTCAGAAGCCACTCGAGGAGTCGCGCTTCACCGGGAGCCTCGGCGCGGGCGGTTCGGCAGACCGTCCGGGCCTCGCCGGTCCCCACCGCCTGTGGTCGACGCAGGACCAGGTAGGCCGCGAGAGCCACCGAAGCCTCATCGCGACCGGCCTGGACGGCCCGGCGGATCTCGCTTTCGAGATCTTTCACCTCGGGTGGTTTCCGATCGGAAGCGGTGATCAGAGCCGGCGCCGTCGAGACTTCCTTCACACCCTGGAGCGCTTTACCGTCGGGCGCCGTCAACCGTGCCCGGAGCCACCAATCGTCGGTTTCGCTGGCCACGGCTACGACGACCGTGTTGGCCCCCTTTCGCAACCATGCTCCGGCGGAGGCCTGGTCCTCGGCCCGCTGGAGGGGACGTGGCGTGGTGAGCACCTCGCGACCATTGAGCCACACCCGGGCCGCCTGAGCGGCGCCGATTCGGATCGCGATGGGCTGTTCTCGTTCGGCGTCCACCGTGGTTGCCAGGAAAACGAGTTGCCGTTGTGCCGGCCAGACCAGACCCGACAGCCGAACCCAGCCCAGGGGATCGGTGCCGGGAGCCGCCCGCCACTCACCGCTGACGGGCAGCCGGGCGAGATCGTCGAAGTCCGCGAGTTCACCGATGCTCACCGAGTCCGAGACCCACCATTCGGAGAGGCCGCCCATGCCGCGGAAGAGCTCACGCGACGCGGCAGGTCTCGCCGACTCGGCTGCCAACCGCGCCCGCATGGTGCGCAACTCGTCGGCCATCAACGGATCCACTTTGCTCAGGGCGCCGAGTCGATCGAGGGAGTTGACGATCACGGAGCGATCGGGGGCGGTGTCCCGCCAATAAAAGGCGAAGAAGAGGTGGTGGAAATCATCGGGTTGGAGGCCGCCGGCGATGGCTCGATCGACATGATCGAGGATCCGGTCCTCGATCTCGCTCGCACCGGCGAGCGATGTCGTGAGTACGATCGAAAGCATGAGGAGACGCCCAGCCATGGCATAGGGTGTGCCAGTGGGCGTACCGGGGATACAACGGTGTTGGTTCAGTCTGCGCACCGAGACAGTATCGCAGACTCGCTCCGTTGAGGGACAGCAACCAGCGTCAGCAATCAGAGAACAGTGTCAACCATCAGCGTCAGGATCAGCGACAGCAGTCAGGGACAGGTATCAGCAGCAGCAAACAGCCTCAGAAACCAGCGTCAGTGTGCAAACACAGGAGTATATTGCGCTCATCGGGGCGTGCGGGGTTTGACATTGTGCCTACGATGCCCAACCGGCGATGCTCCACGCTCCGCACAATGTCCAACCGGGCACCCCCCGAGGTACACCGACCCGGTTCACCTCTTCACGCCACGAAGCAGGCCGCCGGCGTGCCGTCGGCGGGGTCGCAGCCGCTCCACTCAGCTTCTCGCGACCACGCCGATGGTGCGACGCTCGGGAGCCTCCCACCGGGAGGCGACTCAGAAGGCCGGCGCTCAGGGACGCCATGATCGCGCCGGACCACCTTCGAAGACCCCGGGAGGGGATCAACCCCTCCCCTACGAAGACACCCCGGAACAGATTCGTTCAGGCCTGCCTTCAGTCCCCATCCCCTTGAGAGCCCCTTTCCACGAAGTCTGACACCCATTCGGTTGTCCGTCGCCCACTCTCTATTGCGATGGTGCGATGAAATCCGTGTTTATCCGCGAAATCCGTGTCCCATTTGCGACGCGTGCGATGGCTCTGCGCTCTCTGCGGTTTCTCTGTGCGATGGATGCAGCATCCAGCATCGAGTATCGAGTATCGAGAACCGA
>Ga0316201_10003485_pt1 | contig 11601 bp, 3 predicted proteins | sample CS6wburrow_MG_FD_204516 | JGI IMG/M metagenome (GOLD analysis project Ga0316201, IMG submission 204516) | Coastal sediment microbial communities from Delaware Bay, Delaware, United States - CS-6 worm burrow | ecosystem: Environmental > Aquatic > Marine > Coastal > Sediment | place: USA: Delaware... | reverse complement strand
TTTCTTTTTAACAATCGTAGTTTCAGATTAGCACCTCCTTTAATCATCAGCGAAAAAGAAATTCACAAGGGATGTTCCATATTGCTCTGGGCAATGGATTATGCAGCAGCCCAGTATGCCTGAAACTGCCCGTCCAACACTACACTTAATAAGACCCTTCCCTCCCAGGAAACCAGTTTTAGGGCACCTACATTTGCTTTTTTTGAATAGTGGTAGTTCCGGAGATACCCTTATAGCAACATTTTAATTTGAACAATAATATTATGGCCCTATAAGACATAATAGGATAAAAGAAGGTGTTTTTAGTTGATAATCAACTTATTTTATCCCACCCCCCTGCTTGATACTCTTACAAATGATCTCCGTAATAAATATTCCGATGAAATTGAAAATTTGTTTAACTCACTATTCAGTTACAAATGCAACTATATCAATCCTATATTTCAGTGTCTATTTCACCCGAACAATATTCACCTGGAACGAAGACCCTGACTTTTCTCCTACTACAAGACTATACGTTCCGGGAGGTAAATTCTCCATTGGAAGTTCCTTCCGGTATTCCATACCCACTGGATCACTTTCCACAAATCGGTAAGCAAGTTCTCCCAACTGGTTATAAATCTCAATAAATGGGGTCATTGGTTTACTGAATTTCATCTCCAGAATGGCATTTCCCATTGTTGGATTGGGGTATAGAGCAAATGATTCCACATAGTCTGGTAATTCAATGATTGAAGTGCTGAATGCCTCCACAGTCACTATAGATGTACAACTTCCAACATTCCCACTCAGGTCTGTAACCTCTAAAATCACCTCGTTCAATCCGATATCGGAAGTGTCAAAGGTGTTTTGGGAAGAAATAAACCGATCGATTCCACATCCATCAAAAGAGTTGTTGTCAATAGTGTCCATAGGTATCGTGGCCATGCCGCTTTCATCCAAAGTCAACGTTATGTCTCGACACCGAGCAAGTGGGGGTATATTATCAATAACCACAACCTGGAAGACAAAGGTGTCGGTGTTTCCAAAGTTATCCATAGCAATATAAGTAGCTGGAAGAATCTGGCCTGGGAATACTTCAGCATTTAGATCTACACCGGTCAATTCAGCAGAAAACTCAACTGACTCAATAATTTGATCCGGAGCAAACAATGGATTCACGGTTATTGGATTGTCACTTAAATCAAATAAAACTCCACAGTCTTCATCGGCATATAGAGTATCCGGTCCCCGGTATTCATAAGTAAAGAAAGGTCCTGAACCCTTGCAAATAGGATGTCCTGCAGGCTTTATCTCGACAATTTGTTGATGAGTGAATAGACAACCAGGATCGTTTGGATCATTGGGTGTAGCCAATCCTGCATCAAAGGAATATAGTATTTCATGTTGGCCGATGGACAAGAGAGCAGGATCGTAAAAGTCGTAAACAATACCGTCAATGGTAAAGGATCCACTTCCCTGTATTCCTTCAGTCTGAGCAACCAATTCTATACTCTCTCCATTTGAACATCCTAAGGAATCCAGAGTTACCACTTCTATTGAAGGATAATAGCATTGATTCTCGATTGCAATCGAATATCCAGGATATTGAGTGCTCACAGCATTCAACATATACCCTTCTGCACTGCGGTGAATTCCAGAAAGGGTATAGACCCCTGGATTAGAGATATCTTCTTGCAGAACCGTACCTTCCGGATAAGGCATTTCGTTTTCCGGGTTTCGTAAACTAGTCGAACTTATATTCCAGGTTTCTCCAGGAAGTGAATGAATAACCACTTCCTCGCTAAACCAACCTTCTCCGATACAGGTACAAGGACTCGAAACTTCGGACCCCCCCACATTGGCAATGGATATGGTACAAACATTAGAAGGGGATATTCGGATAGGTATGATGGAACTTGAGGAAAGACCGGCTGAGTCAAAAACCGTAACTTCTATCTGGGCAATGCCGGCATCTTCACAAGTAAAGGAAGATTGAGAAATAGATACATCGGCAATACCACAATTATCAGAAAGATTGGGATCTATTTCTGCCATCGTTAATTCATATATACCGGTATTGGGGATGGTTACCAATAATGAATCCGGAGGATTAAATATCGGTGGTTCCAAATCCAGGTTTCTTTGGAGCGCAATAATGCTGTCACACCCAAAAACATTGGATAACGTATCGTAAAACAATCCTGCTAAGGACTCTTTACATACCATTTCTTCTAGGTAGGTAACTGATTTGGGCTGTACCTGAACATTGACCTGGGCTGAATTTAAGCACCCATTTTTGTCCTTACCGACCACTTCGTAAGTTGTATTCACGGTAGGAGACGCGATTGGTTCTAAAGCGGTCGGATCACTTAATCCCAAGGTTGGGGTCCATGTCACTTCTTCAAAATCACTAACTTGAAGCAGAGCAAAGTCACCTTCACATATTTCAATATCTTCCGAAACATTAATTTCAGGATTGGCAAATACTGCAAATTGGATAGAATCTTCGATGGAACCATTTGTTTCCCCTATTTTCAAAATACATGCCTCACAGGAGGAAAACTCCTCAGAAATTTTAATTCCAAAAGATGCTGAATCCGCAACGATGGCTTCTCCGATTTTTTCATAAGTGGCCCCTCCATTGGAGCTCAGATAAACATCTAAAGCTTCAATCGATGCGGATGCCCACTGCACATTCAGACTATCTCCTAAACAATAACTGTTCTTGTCAAGTGTAATAATGGCCAATTGTGCTTCGGGATTAATTTCAGTTTCTGCCTCGGCAGTCCTCTTCTGCTCTACATTCCCAACATGGTCAGTGGCAACTACAAAGAACTTATATTTGCTACCGGGCGATCCTACAAAGACGATCGTCGTGTCTTCAATTCCATTTTCATAAGGATAAAAATCACTTTCATTTTCAGAAACAAATAAAGTATAATCTCTTACTCCACTTCCTCCCGGATCATCATCGGCGGTCCAGAATAACGGAAATGCCAGCTCTGCTGATATGGCTGGTAAAGGAAACATGCTACTGGTAGGCGGGAGGGCATCCAGTACATTAAAGATCTCAGGGGTTTCAATGGTTTCATTGACGTCAAAGACAATAGCTGCTTCTGCATGAATACTATCTCCGGTTTCTCCACTAATTTTGGGCACCACGGAAAATTCCACAAAACCCTCCCCTTTCCGAGTGATGGTGTCATTGATAGGAAGCATTCCTTGTAAGGGATCGGTGGGTTCCAGTCCAGTGGTAGCATCTATCGATTCAAAATACCAAAACACCTTGTTTTCTGTGACATCAATACCGGCGGTAATGTCTACAAAAATACCCAGGGAGTCTCTAACATCTAATCTTTTTTTGTAAAAAGTAGAATTGGGTGGGACTTCAAAAATCAAATTAGCAAAACCAAAACTTCCCAACTGCAATGAAAAGGTATTTAAATCAAGATCAAGAATATGTTCTACCGAAACCTTCTGAGCAGGTGCAGAAGCAAACTCCGGATCATTTTCAAATCGAATTTTATAAGGAAGCCTATCTTTAATTGAAACAAATTTGGCGTCTCCATACCCATCAGGACCGATGATATCATTGGGGTCCCTGGAACAAACTATCTCTACAATTTCGACACTCCATTTGGCTTCTCCCTTACAGTTATTTCCATCTCTTACCACTAAGAGTTGGTCTCGGATGGTTGATTTAATTTCTCTTTTTTCTCCCGGCCATCCTTCAAAAGTATAATTGCCATCACCACCGCTTGCCGATGCAGTAAGTACTACCGTTGGGGGTCCTTCGGTACTACAAAAAGTAAAGGTACCTCCCCCTCTTATGTCGACAGCAAGTCCTACTCCTCCTTTCACGGTCGCTCCTTTTGAATATTTACACATCGTCTGTTTGTCTCTGACGGTAATCAAATAGGAACCAGGAGCCAATCCATCAAACACATTGGAAGGCTGAAATGTCTGGCCATCCTTAGAATACTCAAAATCTCCTGCAATGCCACTTTCTATGGACACCGTAATCTTGCCATTAGATTGCCCGGCACAGGCGACGTCTTCTATTTCTACGCCTATTTGACCAAGCAACATTGTTCCAACAATAAAATATCCTATTACTACAAGGCAGTAACGCCGAAAATTTTGTTTATACGCATTCATAAGAATCGCTTTTCAATAATAAATCAAATATCATCACAAACATCTCCTATGCCATCCCCATCCGTATCCAACTGGTCAGGATTCGCAATCAGTGGACAATTGTCTGTTTCATTGGGAACCCCATCCCCATCAATATCCAGATCACAGGCATCTCCGACCCCATCCCCATCGGTATCTAATTGGTCCGGATTCGCAATCAATGGACAATTGTCTGTCTCATTGGGAACCCCATCCCCATCTCTATCCGGATCACATATGTCCCCGATTCCGTCAAAATCCTGGTCTTCTTGTTTGGGATTGTACCAAAGCGGACAATTGTCTAATACATTGGGAATTCCATCACTGTCAATATCCTCGTCACAAGCATCTCCAAAAAGGTCCCCATCCCGGTCACTTTGGTCGGGGTTAGGTACCAGTACACAATTATCACAAAGGTTGCCTACCCCATCTTCATCGTTGTCTTCCTGGTTGCTGTTTTCGATCTCCGGACAATTATCCTCAGCATTTAAAATACCATCTGAATCGATATCTTCATCACACCCGTCACCTATGCCATCTCCATCCGTATCCCTTTGCGTAGGATCATAGATGGTCGGGCAACTATCATCTGTATTTGGAATGCCATCTCCATCCAGATCGTTGTCACATACATCACCGATTCCGTCTCCATCCAGATCACTTTGGTCCGCATTTAAGGTGTCAATACAATTGTCACAAAAATCCCCTATTCCATCCTGATCACTATCTTCCTGATCCGAATTCGGAATATCCGGACAATTATCTTCCTCATTAATCAATCCATCCCCATCTCGATCATCATCATTTTCATCAATAACACCATCCCCATCATCATCCAAATCACATGCATCCCCTATGCCATCTCCATCCAGGTCATTCTGATCTTCGTTGCTTATTTCCGGACAATTATCGCATAGGTCCCCAATTAAATCCTCATCAATATCGGATTGGTCCCGGTTAGGTACTGATTGACAGTTGTCATAAACATCGATGATTTCATCACCATCTTCATCATCATCACACAAATCTCCCAGACCATCTCCGTCGGTATCTTTTTGATCGGGATTAGGAATGTCCGGGCAATTGTCGCAGGCTGCACCATAGCCGTCCCCATCATCATCACTCTGATCCAGGTTGCCCATCCCTTCACAATTATCACAAACATCCCCTTTTCCATCCTGATCGCTGTCCTCTTGGCCGGGATTGGGATCACAGGGACAATTATCTTCCATATTGTCAATGCCATCCTGGTCGATATCTTGTGGGATGACTATCCCTTCCACTTGATTGTTAATAACTTTTGAGCCCAGGTTGTCTCCCAAAGCAGAATCATCCTCCTTTACACAGACATACCATTGATCATCAAAAGATTGAAAATAATAAGGGATGGTAGACTCTCCTGTTTCCGCAAAAGTCAAAGTTGCCAATACCAGGTATCCCTCATCCAGCGCATAAGTAAATTTGACCTTAACAGCCTCTAAAGAAGAAATTAAGTTCTGAAAGTGGGCATTTACCTCCGGGTCAGAAAGAATTTGATTAATCGCCGCTCGATCACCTTCCGGATAAAGACTTACTACAGAGGGTATGTCCCCTGATTTGTATGCGCGCATCAATTGGCAAAGAGCTTCATAAGGAGAGGATCTTCCATCACAAGGAGTAGATTCATCATCAATATCAATCAGACCATCTTCCCCAGCATAGAACATCCCATCTAATTCATAAATAAATAGGGAGTCACACATCCGGTGGGTGGGGTCAGAGGCATAACCAGAAGTATCAATGGGAAGCCCTATTTGGATAGGATCGGTCTGAAACACCGGAAAAGTATCCAGATTAACCGAATCTGCCAGAACATAATTACTATTCAAGCCCATAATCAGAGCCCCGGTAATAAGGTATTGATGTATTTTTTTCAGATTGATCATTTCAACATATTTCATTGAGTTGTTTATAACATTCGTATTTAAAAACAGCGTTTCGGCACCAGACTAAAGGTTACTTTCTTGGTATAAAAGGACAACATAGTCACCCCTCCCTCTACATCTACTTTGTAACAGGCTTTGCCAAACTTGGCCGATAATTGAGGAAGAACACAAACCTCAAATGGAGGAAATTCAAAGGCAGGAACGGCAACTAAATCTGCTTTCAATACATCGCCTCCTCCAATTTGATAACTCAGGCCTATGATAAAATTACCACCAAATGCTACTGCACCACATATTTTCGGAAGTTCACACTGAGTCTGCCCACCAATGTTTCCCTGGAGGCTTATTCCTCCTCCGAAAACTGCTTTTAACTCACTCATATAGGGGATACCGTAAATAAACTTTTCACACCTAACACCCATTCCGAATGATAATCCTACCGACTTTCCTTTTGATGCTCTAATACAATCATAAGGTGTTTTGCTACAGCACAATAAAGATCTGGTGGTCTTTTCAACATAGTCAGCAGCAACATCCGGCTTACAACCAAAAGTTAAGAACGAACCTTTCAGAAATGCCAGCTTTTTTTCCAGATTATTTTTCCATACAGTTTTGTTGTCGGTTAGACTCTTTGCCTCTGAATATTCTGCAGAAACATCTTCGTTAATAACCGTAATCCTGGTTTCCCCTTCAACCTTCTTATCTCCACAATCAAAAGTAAATTTTACCAGTACCGGCCAGATGGCATCCGTTATACTCAAATAACCAGGTGTAATTATTTCGGGAGTAATGGTAATTTTTCCTTCTACATTGGCCGGGGAGGTAACGATATCAAATTCACTCAATTTCAAAGTATCCCCCACTTTCCAGCAACACTTTTTAGGCGTAACGGTAATTTTTTCAACTTTCTCCACCACTTCTACCACTACTTCATCACTTTCTTTGAAAGAAAAATCTTCCCCGGTAATCGTTAGCTTATAAGTGGTGGTCTTGGATGGAGTTGCAGTAGGCTGGGCAATCTTTTGATTATCCAGTCCTTCTTTTGGTTCCCAGAAATAGCAGATATTTCCTCTTCCCGGAAGGCCCAGGACGGTCGAACCATCTTTACATATTTTCCGGTCCGGTCCGGCGATTCCTTCCCCAGTTTTCGGAATGACAATAACTTTAACCTTGTCTCCTCCCTTACAGCCTTTTTGATCGGTAACGGTTACCGAATAATTGGTAGATTGGCCAGGAGTTTCCGTAATTTTAAGCGTTGATTTTCCATTATTCCACTGATATGATTTCGGTGGTGGGTTCCCTTTAGATATGGAGGGCTCCAGGGTAATACTTTCTTTTTCAAAAATGGTTTTGTCTTGACCTAAACTCACGATGGGATTTCCGACTACTTGTATTGTTACCTGGGCAAAATTAGCCCTGCCTTCTGAATCCGTTACAATGACCGAATATAGGGTGGTCTTATCTGGACTCACTGTAGTAAACTGAGAAGAAGCATCATGGCTCCAATCATAGGAGTACGGTCCGACTCCTCCCGTGACAACTGCCTGAAGACGGAGAGAACTTCCAGCACATATTTCCTTCCCTCCATCTATTTGGACCTTCATATTGGGATTCACAATTACTCCTACCTGATCCGTGCCTGTACATCCTAAATCATCGGTAACCGTAATCGTAAAGATAGTGGTGGCCGCTACCGGAGAAACTTTATTCACAAACTTAGTGCTCCCATCACTCCATTTAAAAGTAAAAGGAGGTTTACCCGTGGTAGAATCTATGACTGCCACCAGTACTGCGGTATCTTTTTCGTTAATCCTTTTATCTGGACCCGCATCGACCTTGGGTTTTTCAAATACTGTAACTTTTATTTCATCACTGGCTTCACAATCTTTTGAATCAACTACCGTAACTGTATAAATAGTAGTTTCTTCCGGTTTTACATTGATGCTGGATCCCGATCCGGATGGAGACCATTTATATTCTTTATAGGATGGAGTTCCTCCTTCAGCTTCTGCGGTGAGGTCTATATCCTCCCCCTTACACAAATCCTGATCCGGCCCTAAGGAAACAGAGGGTTTCGGATTGACGGTTAATGTAACGTCTCCTTTTGCTTCACAAATCTGGCTCGCATCGGTCACTGTCAAAGAATATGTTTCGGTTTGATCAGGTTTGACTTTTCTACTGGAACTTGTACTTCCATCTTCCCACAAGAATTCCAAAGGGGCGGTACCCCCACTGGCATCTCCCTTTATTTCTACTTCTTCTTCCTCACATATCTCTTCATCCGGGGTCATGATCAACTCAATTTTGGGGTACACTTTAACATTGACACTGGCTTCTGCTTCACATCCTTTGTCATCCACCACTTTCACCTTGTATTCCGTAGTTTCTGTTGGCTTTTCTTTAATCGTCTCCCCGTTTTTACCGTTATTCCAACTGAAACTTCGATAGGGTGGAGTACCTTCAGTCGCAGTTGCCTGAAGGGTAACTTCTTCTTCTTCACATATTTCCTGGTCCGGTCCAAGGTTTACTTTTGGTTTCTTGTTTACGGTAACTTTAATACTTGCTTCATCAGAACAAGTCTGGGCATCGGTTACCGTCAGGCTATAAGTCGTCGTTTCTGTAGGAGTAACCACCCTGGAAGCACTTGAACTGCCATCACTCCAATTAATGGTATATGGTTCTGTCCCGCTGGAAATAGTGGCATCGAGGTTGGCTTCTTCTCCCTCACAAATTTCCTGATCAGGACCAAGGTTGATGACTGGGACCGGAAATACGGTGACCGTAACGGCTGCAATATCTGTACATCCTTTGCTATCGGTAACCGTAACTGAATAAGTTGTCGTTACTTCCGGAGCAACCGGATTGCCGGATCCACTTACTCCATTGCTCCATTGATAGGTATATCCTCCGGTACCTCCAGTCGCAGAGGCAACTAAGATAGCTGTTTCTCCATTACAAATTTCTTGATCACTTCCTGCACTAGCGGTAGGGTTTGGGTTTACCACCACAGTGACTGAATCTACCCCAATACAATTGCTGGCATCCGTAACGGTTACATAATAAATGGTGGTGGCTACCGGTAGTACTGTATTTTGTGCGCCTACAAACCCGTCGCTCCAGGTAAAGGTGTATGCAGGAGTACCTCCGCTTGCACTGGCCACTAATGTCGCTGATTTACCTTGACAAATAACCCGATCTTCCCCTGCCTCTACAATAGGAAGTCCATTGACTGTAACCGCGACATCGCTCCGTCCTTTACACCCATTATTATCCGTAACTGTATAAGAGAGAGAATAACTCCCAGCAGTCGGTGTTAAAAAAGTTGGATTCTGAACTTGTGCATTATTCAATGGGGATACTTGACCTTCCCACAAATGTCCAACATATACGCCAGATCCTCCTGAAGGAGAACCATTCAATACAATAGGGGTTCCTGCACAAACCAGTGCCGGATTAGGTTGAATAGATGTTTGAGGATTTGGATTTACGATTAACTCTGCACTATCGGATTTTACCTCTCCACAGGGATTAGATACGATACAATCATACAATCCGGCATCTTCTAAGGTGACTGGATTAATTGAATACGTTTTTTCCGTAGCGCCTTCTATAACCACTCCATCTTTTCTCCACTGAAATGCTATTTGAGGAGAACCCTGCGCATCCATCCTAAAAGTGACCGTATCTCCTGCGCATCTTTCCTGATTATTGATCTCAAGTAAACCCGTCAGCTCCTGACAAGGGGCAAGATCACTGATCGCTATATCAGTGATATTTACCAAATCCTGGGTAATAATTTCTACTAAATTGGAGCCGTCAATATTTGCCCGCATAATGCGTGTTCCATCTCCAATAAACATAACATCTGGAGAGTCTGATTCATCTATGACCAATGCATCCGGATTGGAAAGGCCCTCACTAATGATCGTTTCTACTTCTGTCCCATCCGTATTTGCCTTTCCTATTTTCCCTGAGCTATCCGTCCAATAAATCTTTTTCGGATTTTCTCCATCATAAACAATCAAACCCCTTACTGATGTCAGTCCAGATGAAACAATTTCTACCAGATTACTTCCATCGCTATCGCATTTGAATATTTTATTTCCATCAGCAATGTAAATTTTACCTTCAGTTGCATCGATGGCAATAGCGGTAGGTCCGGAAAGGTTGGTTTGACCCAGCAGGGTTGCTATATCATCTCCTTCTACTGTGGCCGTCTTTAAATAGCCGGTACTTTCAATCCAAAATAATTGGTCCGGACTGCTGTTCTGATTCAAGACTATCCCGGCAATTTGATCAAGATCAGAATCAATAAGTACTTGCGGGTCCCCTCCGGTTTCTGCATTGATTTTAATGATTCTATTTCCATCTCCGATATATAGCTGCCCTTGCATATCAAGGGTTAATGCGTTGGGAGCAGTAATTTCAGTAGCTTCCAAAAGAGTCTGAGTACCTACTCCATTTTTTCCGGTTCTTTTTATTACAATGGCACCATTGTCTGAAAAAATGAGACTTCCCTGACCACTGATAGTAGCCAGCAGGAATAATAAAATCACCATCGTCATTACAATCTTCAGAATGAATGAATTCTTTTTGATAATCATTTTAAAAGTAGGAGGGGCGGATATTTTTGTGCTTTTGGCCATGTTTCTTATTTATTTTCAAGGCTAACAAATGCCAATTCTGGTATCAATATGATGAAAGCGGGTTTTGCGGTCGCTTGAGCATAGACCGTTATTGTACCCAATGCTCCCGGTCTCAAGACATTTTTAGGAGCATTTAATTCTGTAAGTTTCAATTCCAATGAAGTCAATCCTTCGGCAAGTCCTTCGCGATCCAAAGCAATGGGAGCTCCTGCCAAACTGGTCAACTTGATAATCGGATTATAAATGTCTGTATTCCCGGTATTTTGATATTCTACCTGAATAGTTATAATTCTTCCCGGTCTGGTGCTTGGAGGACGCAATATATTAGTGGCCAAACTCAATGGTTGTCCAATTTCGATTGTAAATGCATCTTTTAATAAGGTCCGCTCTCCTGATTCCTTTATGGCCACCAAATCATAGGTACCCAACGGTTGGTTGAGTAAATTAAAACGACAGAAAGCATGTGTCCGGTCGGTGACTACGACCTGATCACCAATGATTGTGATTCCATTTTTCACTAATTCGAAATTCATTCCCGGTTCCAACTTGGATCCATCGATAGATACCGTCATGAAACCACCATTGCCTCCTTTACTTGCATTTACTCTTCTTAATTCAAAATTCAGAATTTTGGCCAAGACATCAATGTCTTGTTTATTTCCATTCATGGTGCTACCAGTGATAAAAAGATAATAGGTTCCTGGCACCAATTCTGGTACGATAATCTCTTGATTGCCAGAAAAAGCTGCACCAAATACAAAGTCAAAGGATGCCTTTGATGGCACGTATTCATGGGCCAGATATATTTCATTATTCCCCATAATTGAATCTCCTTTTAAAGTAACCAGTAAGGATTCATTTTCCAGTTCAGG
>Ga0316201_10003483_pt1 | contig 11602 bp, 11 predicted proteins | sample CS6wburrow_MG_FD_204516 | JGI IMG/M metagenome (GOLD analysis project Ga0316201, IMG submission 204516) | Coastal sediment microbial communities from Delaware Bay, Delaware, United States - CS-6 worm burrow | ecosystem: Environmental > Aquatic > Marine > Coastal > Sediment | place: USA... | reverse complement strand
AGTTGCGCCCTCTGGCGCCTGCTGACCGGGAAGCCGCAGCGTTCGAACACGCAGCTTCCCTGGCTGACGCCGATGTCGCCGCATGCCGCGCGATCGGGCTGCATGGCGGCGAAGTCCTGGAAAGGTGCGTGGCTTCGGGAACTCCGGCCGGGAGGCTACAGATCCTGACGCACTGCAACGCCGGTTGGCTGGCAACGGTCGACTGGGGCACCGCTCTGGCCCCGGTGTATCGGGCTCATCGTTCCGGCCTGCCGCTTCACGTGTGGGTCAGCGAGACGCGACCGCGCAACCAGGGCGCCGGGCTCACGGCGTGGGAACTCGCCCAGGAAGGTATCCCGCATACGGTGATCCCCGACAACGCATCGGGCCACCTGCTTCGCACCGGGCGCGTGGACGTCGTGATCACCGGCACCGATCGAACCACGTCAGCCGGAGATGTGTGCAACAAGATAGGCACGTACCTGAAGGCCGTGGCCGCCCATGACTGCGGGGTCCCTTTCTACGCAGCCGTGCCGGGATCCTCGATTGACTGGGAGCTGGGCGAAGGCGAGGCTGAATCGATCCCCATCGAGGAGCGAGATGGGTCTGAAGTGTCGGAGGTGCGTGGATTGGGGTCCGACGGGCGGATGACGTCGGTGCGGATTACGCCCGCGGGAAGCCCCGTCGCCAACTTTGGATTTGACGTCACGCCCGCGAGGTTGGTCACCGGCCTTATCACCGAGCGAGGCGTATGCCTCGCGAGCCGGGAGGGCCTGGCATCGCTGTTTCCTGACAGTGCCAGTGGAGAGGACGCATTCGGATGAGAGTACTCCAGGTTGACGCGTTTACCGACGAGCCCTTCGCAGGCAACCCCGCGGCCGTGTGCCTGCTCGAGGGTCCGGCTGAGCCCGCATGGATGCAGAACGTTGCGCGTGAAATGAACCTCTCAGAGACCGCGTTTCTGTATTTGCGCCAGAATGCGTTCTCGCTCCGCTGGTTCACTCCAGCGGTCGAGGTCGAACTATGCGGCCACGCCACCCTGGCCAGCGCCCATGCGCTATGGGAGGAGGGGATCCTCGACCCGATGGAGTCGGCGCTCTTCGACACGCTAAGCGGTCGGCTGGCGGCTACCCGGCGCGGAGATGGAATCGAGATGGACTTCCCGGCCGAGTATGCCCAGGCCTGTGAGCCGCCCCCGGGACTTCTCGACTCGCTGGGTGGCGTCACTCCGGTGGCCGTGGCCCGGAACCGATTCGACATTCTGATCGAAGTGGCGGACGAGGCTACCGTTCGGGCGCTCCGTCCGGACTTCCAGCGTCTCGGTTCGGTTGCGGTGCGAGGGGTGATGGTGACCGCGCGGGCGGGAAACGAACTGGTGGCGAGCGGCGTGGACTTCGTCTCGCGCTTTTTCGCTCCGGCGGTCGGGGTGGATGAAGACCCGGTAACCGGCTCGGCACATTGCTGCCTGGGACCGTGGTGGGCCGGTCGCCTCGGCACCGACGATCTCCTTGGACGCCAGGTCTCGGACCGAGGAGGTACAGTTGGCGTGAGGGTCCGTGAGGACCGAGTTCTGCTCGCAGGAAGGGCGGTCACCGTGCTGAAGGGCGAGCTGCTGGGCTAGCAAGATGGAGGTCAGTGCATGGACGACCAGAATATACTGAGCCTGGACAGCGAAGAGGCCCTGGACGAGGTCCTGCTGCTACCAAAGGCCGTGCTCTACAAGCACTCGACCCGGTGCGGGACCAGCGCGCGAGCGCTGCTGGAGGTGGAGCGATTCTCGCTCGGCCAGCGAGAGATTCCGGTGTACGGGATTGATGTGATCCGGCAGCGAGGGATCTCCGACCTTGTCGCGCGGCGGCTCGAAATCGGACACGAGTCGCCACAGGTCATCCTGGTTCGGGAGGGCCAGGCGACCTGGCATGCCTCGCATTTCGGTGTCACGGCGGCGGCGCTGGCCGCGGCGACCGCCGAGCGGGTCAGCGACTAGCCGCCGTCGCGAATCGACGGACGATTTCCTCCACCTCCTCGATCGAGCCGACTCCGGCAACGCTCTTCCCCGCCTGCCAGAACTGCTGGCGCCCGGATTCGTCGCGGTTGGCACGCGCCAACCGGACGCCTGACTTCAATGCGTAGAACGAGCGCACCCAGTGCTTGGTGCGACGACCCCTGAGCAAGCGCCTCGCTACCGGCCCCAGACGGGTCCCCATCGCATCCACGTAGGGCGTCCGGAGAACCGAGAGCGGCACGCCTGTTACCTTGTCGCTCAGCACTACGTCGTCTTCGCCGGCCGCAATGATGGCCTGCTTGTACGCCTCGCTGGCGGAGCATTCGATCGTAGCGATGAACCGTGTTCCCATCTGGACGCCGGAGTATCCGAGCTGAAGTGCCGTGACGAAATCGCTCTCCCTCCCGATCCCGCCGGCGCACACGACGGGCAGGCCCAGGTCTCCCACCTGCGCCAACAAGTTCTCGGCGGAATGCGGGCCGGCGTGCCCACCCGCCCGGTCGTTGACGGCGATCAGGCCGTGTACACCCCCGTCCACGGCCTTCTGGGCCCACTTTCTCTCGGTCACATCGTGATACACGACCCCGCCGACTTGCTCGGCTCGCTCCACGACCCAGGCTGGATTACCAAGCGACGTCACGAAGAAGCGGATCCCTTCTTCGAGGGCCGTGTCGACCCACATGGCCATGCGATCCCGGTAGCGCCGGGATGACTTCTCTATGAGCGCATTGAATCCGATGGGACGGGAAGTCAGGTCCCGGATGTACCGCAGACCGTCCCTGAACTCGTATCCGTGGACATAGGTCAGCGACACGGGTTGAACGATCCCGATGCCGCCAGCCGCGGACACTGCGGCCACGAGTTCGGGATTGCCGCACGGATACATCGCGCCGCCGATCAGCGGAACGTCGATCCGTGCGTCGCGTGTGAGCGCCGTGTTCAGAAGATCGGTGCTCACAGGGCGTGGGTCTGTCCTGCTCGCGCGACTTCGAACCCCGCGGCAAGAACTGCAGTCCGTTCGGGGCCGTCGACGTCGAGCACCGGATTGGAACTGTTGAGATGGGTGAGTACGATCGAACGGCCGGACCTGGCGAGCGGCCCGAGGCGCTTCATCGTGTCGATGATGAGAGGGTGCGGCACCTCTGACTGATCTCTCCCCGGAAGCTCGGCCGCCGAATAGAAGGTCGAATCCAGTAGGGCAATGTCGACCTCAGCGACCACGTCCTCGATCTTCCTGTCCCATTGGTCCCAGCGATCGATATCGGGAAGGTAGAGGAGCGAGCGACGGCGCCCCTGGAATACGAAGCCCAGGGTATCGCTGTATTCGTCCCGATGCGGTACCTGAAGGGCGGTCACGCTCAGGCCGTCAGCCAGGAGCGTTGGATGCTCCGGCTCCAGCACCCGAAGATCCAGACGCCCCTCATCGACCATGAGGCTCCAAGGACCGTTCGTCCGAAGAAACCTGGCCATGCGCGAGCTGCAGTAGCACGGTGTCGGCCCCATACCCAGCCCCTCGCGACCGAGCAGAGCAAGGCCCAGGTAGTGGCCGATATGGGCGTGCGTGAGGAGAATTCCATCGAAGGGCCGGCGTTCGGACGCCCGGGCTCGAAACGCGGGGCCGGGAAACAGGTCCATTTGCCGGATCAGATCCGGCGTGGCGTCCACCAGGAACGCACTCCCCGATTCAGGATCCACGATTCCCAGTGAAGCGACATAGTGGGGATCCTGCCGGGCTCTGTTACATCGCTCCGTGTAGCAGCCGGCCTGTGGCAGCCCTCCATCCTGGATCGAGCCAAGAACGATCGCGAGCCACTCTGGTGCCGGTGTCAGACCCGGCAACATCCTGAACCGGGCCCCCAGTGCTCCACATACGGTCGCGCCCGCAAAGGCACGACGGGTCCACGCGCGGGGACACGTGGGGTCGGGGCCTCTCGTCACCGGCGACGCCGGCTCATGGCACGAGGGCCCTGGTGCCGACCTCAACCAGGATTCGGTCTACGAACTCCTGTACCGGCACCACCACCTGCTTCTTCTCTGCGCTCCGAGCCCTCACGGCCACCGTGCCTGCTTCCAGCTCGCGTCCCCCGACCACCAGCAGATACGGAATCCTGTTCAACTCCCCATCCCGGATTCGATAATTCAGCGTATCCGAACGCATGTCGAGTTCTGCCGACAGGCCAGCGTCGCGCAGCCTGCCCACGATTTCGGCCGCCCCTTCCGCCTGGTCGTCGGTGATCGGCAGTACGCGCACCTGCTCCGGGGCCAGCCACACCGGAAAGGCACCCGCGAAGTGCTCGATCAGGAAGCCCGTGAACCGCTCGAGCGTCCCGAAGATGGCGCGGTGAATCATCACCGGCCGGTGCGGCTTGTTGTCCGGTCCGATGTACTCGAGCTCGAATCTCTCGGGGAGGTTGAAGTCGAGCTGAATCGTCGCGCCTTGCCATTCGCGGCCGATCGCATCCTTGAACTTGATGTCGATCTTGGGGCCGTAGAACGCTCCCCCTCCCTCATCGACGCCATAGGGTCGGCCGACCCGGTCGAGGGCCTGCCTCAGATCCGTTTCCGCCCGGTCCCACACTTCGTCCGCGCCGATCCGTTTCTGCGGTCGGGTCGAGAAGTCCAGCCGGTACTCGAGTCCAAGCGTCCCCATCACTTCGTCGATCAGGTCAATGCAGGTGAAGATCTCGTCTTCGACCTGGTCAGGCGTGCAGAAGAGGTGACCGTCGTCCATGGTCAGCATCCGCACCCGCAGCAGTCCATGCAGGGTACCCGATCGCTCATAGCGGTAGACGTTCGCGATCTCCGACAGGCGAAGGGGTAGATCCCGGTAGCTGCGCTGACGGGCGGCGTAGATCATGGTGTGGCCGGGACAGTTCATGGGCTTCACCCGGAACGCCTCGCCTTCACCCTCCTCCTGCATGCTCGGATACATGTTCTCGGCGTACGCCGGAAGATGGCCGGACCTGCGGAACAGCGCCTCGCTGGCGACGTGGGGCGTGTACACGAACTCGTAGTTCTGCTTCAGGAGAAGATCTTCGATCCACCGCCTGAGTTTCATCTGGATCCGCGCGCCCTTCGGATGCCACGCCACCAGGCCAGGGCCGAACTCCTCGTGGAAACTGAACAGGTCCAGGTCCTGCCCGATCTTGCGATGGTCGCGCTTCTTGGCCTCCTCGAGCTGCGTCAGATAGGCGGAGAGAGCCTTCTTGTCGTAGAACGCCGTGCCGTAAATGCGCTGCAGCATCTGGCGAGTCTCGTCGCCCCTCCAGTAGGCGCCCGCACCGGACAGGAGCTTGAAATGCTTGATTTCGTCCGTCGAAGCCACGTGCGGACCGCGGCACAGGTCCGTGAACGGGCCGTCCGTATAGGTGGAGATCGTCTCCCCCTCGGGGATCTCCGCCAGGCGCTCCAGCTTCAGCGGATCGTCCGCGAACAGGCCTTCGGCTTCCTTAAGGCCCACCTCGCGTCGCTCGAACGCGTACCCCTCCTTGACGACCTCGGCCATACGGGCCTCGATCCGCTCGAGGTCCTCGGGCGTAAACGGTTCCGGCACGTCGAAGTCGTAGTAGAACCCGTTCTCGATGGGGGGGCCGAATCCGATACCCGCGCCCGGATAGAGATCTCGCACGGCGGTGGCGAGCACATGAGCCGTGGAGTGACGAAGGGCGTAGAGCGCGTCGGCATCGTCGTCGCCTCGCGTCACGATCGCCACGGTCGCATCGTTCGGGAGTGGCCGGTTCAGATCCCACAACTCGCCATCCACCCTGGCCGCCACCGCGGCGCGGGCCAGGCCCGGCCCGATCGAGGCCGCAAGATCGGCCGACGACGAACCGGCGGGAAGGTCCTTCACGGATCCATCAGGGAGGGAAACCCTCAACTTCGAGTCGCTCATCGCATACCCGTCGATGATTCGAGTGACTTGTACCGGTCCGGCCTCGCATTTCGGAGGCCATACCGCGATATCGAGGGAAAGAAGGTAGAGGGTGCCCGATCTCTTGACCAGCGCATCGGCCGACGCCCGGCGTACCTGACCGTGCCTACCGATCCTCGGGTGCCAGCTCGATTCGGTCCGGGAGGTTCGGCACCATACACAGGAACTCGAAGGGACCGGAATCCGCTGCCCGGTACCAGTGAGGTACGCCCGCCGGGATGTATACGACGTCTCCGGCGGAAACCTGGTAGGTATCGTCTCCGATACCGATGCTGGCCCGGCCGCTCAGCACGTACTGCTCGTGTTCCACCGTGTTGGTGTGACGTGGCATCCCGCCTCCCGGCTGCATGATGAAACGCCGCATCTGGAAGTTGGGGCCCGTGTCCTCCCCGATGAGGACCTGTCGCTCCGTTCCGGAGCCGGCCGCAACCGGCTCGACCGGAATCTGCTCCGCTCGTCTTACGTACACTGGTGACGCTCCATTCAAGCAGGTCAACCCGTTCCCCCAAACTCGGGATATGACGATCTTAGTACGACCGCGCGCCCAGGAGAACGGCTCGAGCGCTTAAGGACCGCTTGGGCCGGGTTCAGTCGCGAAGGATTCCGTACCGACTCACGGTGACCCGATCCGCGCCCAAGACGACCCAGATCTTGGCCCCCAGCTGGCCGGCCAGTCGCTCGTTCACGTCCAGTCGAACCGTCGAACCGTCATCCTTCGTAATGAAGAACCCCGATGCGTCCTCGGCCAGGATGCCGACCAGCGGTACATCGCCATCGACCGATAGGATCCGGTACTCCGACACCCGGACCGCGGGGCCGTAGTCGGAGCTGGCCGGTGTACCCGAAACCCACACTTCAGCCCCGGCTGCCCTCGCGATTTCCGACTCGTAGTCGCCCACCACCACCACGGACTCCTCGCCCTGGATTACGGTTCGCACTGCCGCTTCACTTCCAAGGCGCCGCACGGTTCCGCGCGCCGTCGCTTCGGGCGTACTCACCGCGGGACCACTCTCCACGACCGCCTTCCGCGAGCAGGAAACCGATGCCAGCGCGACCGCCACGAGTCCGGCTGCCGTAAGTATCCGTCGCATTCGCTCGTCTCCCATGTGTTACACTTCCTCGTCCAATCCCTGCCACAGGTCAAACCAGTAGCCAAGGTACTTCCAGCGACCCCAATCCGCGTAGATCTCCTTCGCCTCGCCGTCGGCCGGCAACCGGCCTTCGAAGTAACGCCTGGACACGAAGGCGCGGTACACGGAATCGACTGCGAGGTGGTCGTATCGACCGAGAAGCATGAGCAGCGTCGCTGCGGCATACGGACCGACGCCCTTGATGTCGAGCAACTCGCCCCGAATCTCCTCGGTGCTCGCGTCCCTCGTTCGCAGCTCCTCGAGATCCAGATCACCTGCCGTAACTCGCTCGGCCAGCTCACGAACATACGGCGCACGGTAGCCGAGACGGGCCTCCTCCAGCGTTCGCCCGTCCGCGGCCGCGATCACCTCCGGCGTGGGAAAGGAGTTGGGGAACGCCCCGGAATCGTCGCCGCTCAGGGGCCCGGCCTCACCCAACTCACGGGTCAGGCCCCGCACCATGGCCTTGGTCCCGCCCCACTGGACGTTCGTCGTGCAGATCGTCTTCACCGCGTCCTCGAATACCGAGGGCGAGCACAACAGACGCCCCAATCCCCTGCTGGCAGCTACCCACCGATCCCCCGCCTTTCGGCACTGCGCATGAAACGGCCCAAGATCCTCGTCCAACCGAAGCATTCGCCGGATCGAACGACGCACCGCCTTCCGTTCCGGTGCTCGCAACTCGCCCTCGTGTCTCACATCGATTCGGACGCGCTGGCGATCCTCCCTCCCCGTACCGGTGACCTCGAGGTGAACGACCCGGCCCGCACCCAGCCGCTCCGTCCGGGTCAGGGCCTGGCGGGCGCCGTCCCATCGGTTCGGGTGGAGGACGGCCCACCCGTGTGAGTATACCGTCCCGGCGAACTCGAACGGGGTTGGCGCCGCCGACGTAATCGTCGTGCAGCGGAGATCGAGCCCCCCATGCTCCCCTGGATGCGTCACGGCGCTCCACCCCTCCACAGCAGCCGCACACCAGCAGCCCGGGCCGGCCGCCGGCTGCGGTCAGCATCGAGCACCACGGCATGCACCCGGTTACTCCCCGGAGAGCGATCTGGCTGACTGGCCACGAGCATGCCGTCTGACAGGCCATGTCCCCAACCGGTGAGACCAGCGGAACCCTCGACACGACCGCACGACGGGGAATCGAACCGGGCCAGCATGGCTGAAAGCTCCTTCCAAGCCGGCGTCTCGATCCAAACCTCAGCCAGGCCCAGCGCCCCGTTCCGGTGCCGCAGTTGGCCCGGCTCGTCCGGCGAACGCGCGCGGACATTCACGAAGAAGAACGCGTGCAATGGATGACCCTCCGGAAACGAGACCCAGTCGAAGGCCCGCCCCTCGAACACCACCGCCTGGGCCGCCAGCGCTCCGAGGCGTCCCAGGACGGTGTCGGGCGGTCCCGCGCTGAGCGCCACGAACGCTCCACCAGCCCCCCGCTCGAGGAACCGCCTGTACCACTCGGACAGCTCGTCCGGCTCTCCCGGGCCCGTCGCCATGAGTTCGAGGGCCGAGCCGTTGGCGAAACGGATATGGACGTTCCTCAGACCGCTGTCGTGGACCCGTCCCGGCTTGAGCGAGAAACCCAGCGTATCACGGAAGATGGAACTGGCCGACTCGAGGTCGGTCACTGCGATCACCACGTGATCGAACCGCACGGCAGCCGCTTCCGCCCGGCATTGGACCCAGTGCGCCTGCCCCGTGGCGTCGGGCGCCGTCCCCAGCAGAACCGCCGCTGCCAGACCCAGTGTCCTGTTCCCGCTCAGTACACGCGCTCCGTTCCGTCCGTCATCACACGGCGCACCCGCACCTGATTGTCCAGAGACACTTCCAGGAGCCACATGCTGCCGTCCGGGCCGGCCATACCGCCTGACGGCGCCCATCCTGCCGGAGAATGCTCCACGACCGACTCGCTCCCATCAGGATCGATTCGAATGACGGCCGCACCAGCAAAGGAAGCTACGTAGATCCGTCCTTCCTGATCCATCCACAAGCCGAGCAGGGAATGTCGGTCCGCGACCTCCAGGGCCCGGGGCGTGAGGCTCGCCAGGTTGGGCTTCCAGACGACCACAGCGTCCCGGCGCGTGTCGGCTCGAAGGAGGTCTCGGCCGGCCGTGATGACCACCTTTCCGTCCGGTGTCGGGAGCGCGAAGCCCGGCTCCGGACGAGGGAGTGTCATCCGCGTCACTCTTCCCGTGGCGCCTACCCGCACGAGGGCCGGCCCGCCCGAATGCTGCAGAATGTAGGCGACTCCCATCCGGTCGCGGACGAACCCGAAGTCGCCGTAGTCCCAGAGGTACCCGGCCCTCCGTGGTATCACATCCGTCAGAGTGCCGTCGGGATCCAGTCTCCACACCCTGTGGTAGGGATTGCCGGTGGCATCGTCGTTCGTGGCGTCCTCACCGTACAACCGGTTCTCGGCGTCCAGGTAGAGCTGGTGTGTATGGACCCCGATGACGGCGATTGTCCGGTTACCGGTCGGAGAGATCTTCCACACGTTCTGAAGGTCTGAGTAGTATACGAAGCCGCGGCTGTCCATCACGACACTGACGGGTGGGTGCGCCGCGATCCCCTTCGCCAGGGACAGCATGGCGACGGCAGCGAGCGCTGCAACCGACACGATTCTCATGGGCGAACCTCCTCCGGTCCAACAGGGTCCGGGTTCACTTTGGGGAGGTTGTCGTCACCGCGGCAAGTGAACGCGGAACATCGCCAGTCTTGCCCCGGAACGTGGTCAGGGTTTCGCGAGGTCCCAAGTGGTTCTGGATGTCGTGCGAAGATCCCTCACATCGACTCGCGTAGACCCCGCTTCGGCCAGCCATCCGATGCAATAGTCGTTTCCATCAGAATTCCGACGGAACCCGGCGGAGCTCTACTCCTCGGCCCAGACTTCAGCTTCGAAGGCGCTCAGGCTCACCTCCCCGCTGCGCCAGGAGCCCGGCGGAAGCCCGGCCTTGTGGCAGAGACCCTCCAGGAACGCCTCCCGGTCCCAACCCTGCTCCACGGGCACCTGTGGAAGAAGCAAGCCCAGCGCGGTCTCTGCGTGCAGAAGGAGGCCGTGGGTGCCGACGACCACTTCTTCCGGTCTGATCGGCCGCGGAGTGGTGAGAGCGCTGATCTCGAACCGTAGAGCCGGAAGCTCGTCGCGGGTTACGGGGGGAAAGCGGGGATCGTCCAGGGCCGCGGCCACCGAGACGTGACGTACGCACTCGGGAAGTGACCGGCGGGCAGGGCATTCGCCTCGACAACCCCGCAGACGTCCTGACCGCGCACGACGAACGGTGACGAACGCGGCGCGCGGTTCCAAGAGGAGCTGCAGACCGGATCCGATCTCCGGTGGTGGCCGCCCATCCAGCGCGCGCGCGACGGAGCCGCGGGCCAGACCGAGGAGCTCGGCTCTCTGCCCTGGACCGACCACCATCAGCGCTCTCCCGGAGCCTTTCGCACGAGCTTTGCGACCCAGCCGCCGCCCGGCGCCAGGTGAACCTCCAGCGGTTCGCCCGCCTCGACTTCGAGAACCACCTTGCGGTAGTCCTGCGGGTTTCGGGCGGCGTTCTGCCCGTCCGCGAACACCTCGGCAGACCAGGCACCTTCATCCAGGAAGCCGGTGTCCAGGGACAGGTCCCGCGATTCCCAGTCCGTCATGGCACCGATGTACCAGGAGTCCCCTGAACGCCTCGCCACTGCCAGGTAGTCGCTGACGCTGGCCGCGAGCACCTTCGTGTCATCCCAGACGGTCGGGACATCCACGATGAAGGCAGTGCACTCCGTCTCCTGCAGGTAGTGCGACGGCGAATCCGCCAGCATCTGGAGGGGACTCTCGTACACCACGTACATCGCCATCTGGTGAACACGCGTGCCGAGGCTCATCGGACGGTCGAACACCGGTTTGAACTGCGCCTCGGTGGCATTCAGCATGGCGCCGGGTGTGTAGTCCATGGGCCCGGCCAGCATCCGGATGAACGGCAGCGTCACGTCGTGCTCGGGCGTCGGATGCGCGCTCCACTTCACGTGCTCCAGGCCGCGCACACCCTCCCGGGTCACCACGTTTGGATAGGCCCGTCGCAGGCCCGCAGGCTTGTACGCCCCGTGGAAGTCGACCAGAAGGTGCCGGCGCGCCGCAGCTTCCGCGATCCGCCAGTAATACTCGACCATGGGCTGGTCGTCCCTTTGCATGAAATCGACCTTGATCCCAGCAGCACCCCAGGCCTCGAAACGCTCCAGTGACTCGTCCAGACGATCGTCGAGCGACTTCCAGACGACCCACGGAATGAGCCCCACGCCGCGGTCCGCGGCGTGAGCGAACAGGACGTCGAGGTCGACCTCAGGGTTCATGGCGGTCAGGTCCGCTGGATCCGACCAGCCCTCGTCGAGAATCACGTACTCGATGCCCTGGTCCGCTGCGAAGTCCACGAAGTAGCGATACGTGTCCGTGTTGACGCCGGCTTCGAAGTCCACGCCCTTGAGGTTGAGCGCATTCCACCAGTCCCATGCCACCTGCCCGGGCCGGATCCACGATGGGTCCTCGATTCGAAGGGGTGCAGCGAGACGCCACACCATGGT